>Ga0222717_10000279_pt1 | contig 44747 bp, 34 predicted proteins | sample C33_18DmetaG_FD_165053 | JGI IMG/M metagenome (GOLD analysis project Ga0222717, IMG submission 165053) | Estuarine water microbial communities from San Francisco Bay, California, United States - C33_18D | ecosystem: Environmental > Aquatic > Marine > Unclassified | place: USA: California... | reverse complement strand
AGTTGGCGCGACCTCATCGTGGCAAATGGCTTCATTACGGCCGAAGACACAGGAGACTTGTGAAGTGTCTACTGGCGGCAGGTCGTGTCGCAATCCCCTATCGATGACTTCTCCGAAGCCTCCGTCTTGCTCTATCGCCAAGGCTGGCAGGCGCTCAACCGCCTCTTGCATGAGAACCGCTCCTTCAGTGGGAACGAACGCCACTGCGCCTATCTCAACACGGGCTCTGGCAGATTCGCGAACATCTCGTCCGTGAGCGGGCTCGACTTTGCCGAGGATGGCCGCGCGATCAGTCCTGTCGATTGGGATTTCGATGGCGATCTCGATCTCTGGATCACTAATCGCACCGCACCTCGCACGCGGCTCATGCTCAACCAGAGCGCCACGAAGAATAGCTACATCGCCTTAAATCTGGAAGGCAACGGCACCACGACTAACCGCGACGCCATCGGTGCGCGCGTGGAAGTGCTAGGTTTGACCAAACCGCATATCCAAACCAAGTATGCCGGGGAGAGCTTTCTCTCGCAGTCGAGTAGTTGGCTTCACTTTGGACTTGGGACGCATACGGGCACCGTCGATGTACTCGTCCGATGGCCGAACGCCTCCGCCGAACGATTCTCTGCTATCAAACCGGGAGGCTATTATCTCCTCCGCCAGGGAAGCGGACAAGCTCAGCCGTGGAGCCCGCCCAAAGACGGCGCAGCGTTTGCGGCAAATGATGGCCCTATTGCCAGCGCGACTTCTCCAAGCCAAGTCAGGCTCGTTCTCGCCGGTGGCCTGCCGTTGCCTGACCTGACCGAAATCTTGCCGAACAACCAAGAGCAAGCCATCGCTTTCACAAAGAAGCCCACCCTAATTAACGTCTGGGCTACGTGGTGCCAACCGTGCCATGAAGAACTCGCTGCCTGGAGCAAACAAGCGAAGGCCTTTCAACAGGCAGGGCTAGAAGTGATCACGCTGAATGCGGACGAAGACGAAGCGGGCCGCAAGAAGAGCGTGGCTATTCTCAAGAAACTAGGATCTCCGTTTCGCGCGGCTGCGGTCACGCCATCCACTGTCCGTCGGCTCGATATTCTTCAACGCGCGACGCTTGATCTTTGGGAACCCCTTCCCGTGCCCTCGAGTTTCTTGGTCGATTCTCAGGGATATGTTCGAATCATCTACAAGGGAGGTATCACCGCCGCTCAAGTGGTCGATGACCTGACACTTCTCAACGCCAATCCGGCCAAGTTGCGAAGCGCCGCCGTCCCCTTCCCTGGGAAATGGACCCATGATCCCAGTGCGCCTGACCCAATCCGCGTGACGATCCAGTTCGTCGACCATGCCCTCATCGAGGAAGGACTTGCTTACATCCAGAAAGCCGTACGCCTGGATCAGCAGTACCGCTCATCACAGTATAGCAATACGGATTTGGCAGATCGTCTCTTCGTCGCTGGCACCCTACTCGCAAGCCAAGGCAAACAAGAGGCTGCTATCAAGACCTACCAGCAAGCAAGTAAGTTCAATCCTACCGACCAACGCATTCTTAGCGCACTCGCCAGTCACACTAGCAAGGTCAGTAGCACGGGCTCCAAGCCAAAGCCCCTAACCGAACTCACAGAACAACTCAGAGGTAATCCGACCGATGCCAAACTGGCTGAGCAGGTAGCGGTGACCATGGTGCGCGAAGGTCAAGCCAAGCAAGCCTTGCCGATTCTCAGCAAGCTGGTGCAATCGCAGCCGAAGCACGTGAACCTGCGATTCTATCACGGCGTAGCGCTTCAGCGTACGGGCAATTTGTCAGGTGCCATTGCAAGCTTTGAACAGGCACACAAAATCGATCCCGCCCATGCTCTCTCCGCGAACAGCCTCGCCTGGATTGGCGCAACGCATCCCGATGCGAAATTACGAAATGGTAAACGTGCGGTGGCACTTGCCCAACAACTCTGTGAGCGCACTCAATACAGAAACCCCTCCTTTCTCATGACGCTGGCTGCTGCCCAAGCGGAAGTTGGTTCGTTTCCGGCAGCTGCCGACAACATCAAGAGGGCGATTCAAGTCATGCGCGCAGCCAAACAGAAGCGACCGGCCGACATCAAGGTTCTCGAGACCCGCCTCAAACTCTACCAGTCCGGGCAGCACTTCCGAGACGCCAGCCTCTAGGCCTGAGCGGCCCTCCATTTGACCTTCAAACGGTTGGGGGCCATGGTCCTAGCTTATGAAGTCGTGGGTTGTTCTCGTCGTCGCTGCCGTCGCTGGAGGTTGCGGCGGTTTCCTCATTGGTAAAGCCAAGTCAGGTACCGAAGCGGTATCTTCATCCCGAGAGTTGCAACAAGGTGCCGGACTCATGAGTGGGGGCGATCAAGGATCAGGCAATGTTTCCGCTGGGCCGAACAGGACAACGTCTACGGTGGATGGGATGAATCGGAACAATCTGCGACGTGAGCTAGACACGATTAAGCGAGACCCGAACCCAATCAATCGCTTTGCTAGTCTCACACAACTGTTGGGCGATCTCTCTGAGGACAACCTGAGTCAAGTGCTCTCAGCCTTTCATGAGATTCCCATGCGCTACGAACATCGGGAAGAGTATCAGATGCTCATCTATGCGTGGGCTGGTTTTGATCCCAAAGCTGCTCTTAAGTTTGTCGATGAAAATGCGAACAGTCGTAGCATCCGGAAGAACGATCTCCTCAATCCACTCGTTGCTTCCTGGGCCTCTCAAGATCCTGACGCGACGTTGGAGTGGATCAACGAACTCCCGGAAAATGAGCGCTCCATTCAGCTCCTGGCCGGACTGATGGAAGGCTGGGCCACAAAAGACCCTTACGCCGCCGCAGAATACCTGCAGGCCAACGTCGAGCCCGGCAAAGATCGCGAGAAACTAGCTGGTGAAATCGCCAGTCATCTCTTCAAACAGAATCCTAACGACGCCGCCAAATGGGCAGAATCCCAGTCCGATCTCGGATTCCGGGCAGAAGCGTTTGAAGAGCTCGCGGAGGACTGGGCAAGCGTGGACCCGAACTCTTTAGCAGGTTGGTTAGGAGATCATGCTGAGGAGGACTATAGCGCTGAAGCCTTCCAAGACCTGGCCCGCGCCTGGGTGAGCGAAGATCCAAGCGCTGCCACCGCGTATTTCGAGAACTTGCCTGACGGTACCGTCAAAGAGACCGGCATCTATGAAATGGCCGTGACTTGGGGCAAAGATGACCTGGGCGCCTTGGGCGAATGGCTCAATGGCCTACCAGATTCTAATGTAACCGACCAAGGCGTGAAGGCGTATGTCAATCGCTTGGCCAAAGACTCTCCTCAAGCGGCCATCGATTCCGCCCTCTCCATCACGGGAGATGAAGTCCGCAACGAGACCGTGCAGAACCTCGGCCAGAACTGGTTCCGTCAGGATCCCGAAGCCGCTACCGCCTGGGCGAGTGCCAATGGCGTGCCGGTAGAGAACTTCCAGTCAAAGAATGATACCATCCGAATGACGATCAACGGCGAAGAGATTGAGGTGCCCACTGGGGCAGCGAACGTCGACCTCATTACTCCCGGCAACGTTCACCAAATCCAGGGCTCCATTGAGCAACTGCAAGATGTGGGCATCGTCATTGAGTCGAGTCCGACTGTTGAGCGCGTCATTGACGGTGTGTCTGTTGAGAACGAACTCACTATCGACGCAGAGTCGCTTGATGGCGCAGCGATACAAAGATCATTGATTGATTGAAGGATCCATCATCAAGGTTAACTCCCCTCAGTAAGGCAAGGTAGCGTCGGCCTCCTGGAGACGTCTCAGCCAAGATGGCCAAGCCACATTGAGCTAGATGCTAGATGACTTGCGTGTAACGGATGAACTCGTCGTAGCGGGCCTGAATCTTCGCGTCGTCCAACTCATGGAGCATCTTGGTCGAGAAGGCTTCGCAAACAAAGCTGGCCATGACGGTGCCTTGGACAACACCCTGACAGAGATCCTTGAAGCTGACTACTCCCTCGCTCTTCGCGAGATAACCTGCGAGAGCTCCCGCAAATGTATCCCCCGCGCCCGTAGGATCGAGGACTTCGTGAAGCGGAAAGGCGCCACAGGTGAAGAAGTGGTTCTTGGCAAAAAGCATGGAACCGTGTTCGCCTTTCTTAATCACCACATACTTGGAACCCATTTCGAGAAGACGATTCCCTGCCGTGATGAGATTGTTCGTTCCCGCGAGCTGTTTCGCCTCACTATCGTTTAAAATCAGGAGATCAATCTTCTCAATCAGCGCCTTAAGCGGCTCAAGCGTGACGTTGATCCAGAGATCCATTGTATCCGCGATGATGAAATCAGCATGACACTGCTGCAGAACTTCCATCTGCGTGACCGGACTCATGTTGGCAAGAAGAACGATCTTACTCTTGGCCACGCTCTCATCGAGCTTCGGATGGTAATCTTCGATGACGTTCAATTGCACATCGAGCGTCTCCCGCGTGTTAAGGTCGTCAAAGTACTCTCCCGACCAGTAGAAAGTCTTTCCGTCAGAGTGCTCCACACCGCTTAAGTCGACACCGTGCTTCTTCAGAGTTTCCACATGCTCGGCAGGAAAGTCGTGCCCCACGATGCCTTGAAGCACGGTCGGCGCAAAGTAGCTCGCACTGATCGCTGCATAACAAGCCGAACCTCCGAGAAGATTCTTATGAGCGGTAGTGGGAGTCTTGATGTCATCAATGGCAATGGTGCCGGCTACAAGTACTGACATGAATGTTGGTCTTTCGGGGTTGGTTATTGAGTTAGAATAGATTGGCAAGCACCGATGTAGGCAGCTTTGTCAGGGCTCTGCAAGATACCGGAAACGATCACGGCTCGGTGAGCACCCTGCCCTACGATCGTAGGCAAATTCTCTTGTTTCACACCACCGATACAGAAGATGGGCATGTCCAAATCCGAGTGGACCTGAGCAATATCTTCCATTCCAATTGGCTTGTATTCTGGTTTGGTCGGCGTTGCAAAGAGTGGTCCGAAGCCGATGTAATCTACGGGCTCAGTGGCTGCTGCCCGTGCTTGCTCCAAGCTATGGGTCGATTTTCCGACAATGGCTTGATCGCCAACAACGGCGCGAGCAGCCGCGACCGATTCGTCATCCTGCCCAACGTGAACACCATCGGCCTTCACTGCAAGGGCGATGTCAGCGTGGTCATTGATGATAAAGGGAACCTGGGCGATCTTCGCGATGGGCTGGACCTGACAAGCCATGGCAGCAATGTTATCTTTGGAAATTCCCTTGGCACGAAGCTGAAGGATGTCGACTCCACCGTCAACGAGCTCCCTGGCCACAGAGGCGACTTGGTCTCGCGAGACATAACCGAGATCCAGGATCCCGTAGAGATGGCAGTGATAGAGATTGGCCATGTGCCTGATCGTCATAAGGTAGCGTCGGCATCCTGCCGGGGGCGCGGGCTGGATGCCCATGCTACACTAACCAGCCTTCGTCTGCCGTGCCATAAACTGCTCGACCCAATCGATGTTGTAATTGCCACTCTTGAAATCAAAGTCCTGCAGAATGGAATCTTGGAACGGAATCGTCGTCTTGATACCCTGGATCAAAAACTCGTTCAAAGCCCGTCGCATGCGAGAGATCGCGATGTCCCGCGTCGCGCCCGTGACGATGAGCTTGGCGATCATCGAATCGTAGTATGGCGGCACCTCGTAGCCCGAATACACATGCGTGTCCACCCGGACACCGCGTCCACCAGGAGCGTAAAACAGTTCAATCTTGCCCGGACTCGGCATGAAGTTATTGTAAGGATCTTCGGCGTTGATCCGGCATTCGATGGCGTGGTGACGCACAATCGCATTCTTCACGTGATCAGACAGCTCTTCCCCAGCGGCAATCCGGATCTGCTCCTTGATGAGGTCACAACCGTAGATCTCTTCCGTAATGGGATGCTCGACCTGAATGCGAGTGTTCATCTCCATGAAGTAGAACTCACCAGATTCATCTAGCAGGTATTCAATAGTACCGCAGTTCTCATACCCAATCTCTTTCGTCAGCTTGACCGACGCCTCGCCCATCCGCTGGCGAAGTTCCTCGTTCAACTTAGGAGAAGGACACTCTTCAATGATCTTCTGGTGACGGCGCTGGAGCGAACAATCACGCTCTCCCAAATGCACCACATTCCCATGACTATCAGCCACGACTTGAAACTCGATGTGATGGGGGTTGGTGATGAGTTTCTCCATGTAGACCTCACCATTGCCAAAGGCCTTGAGGGCTTCATTGGAAGCTGCTTGAAAAGCACTGCTCAGCGCGGCTTCATTGAGAACAGGACGCATTCCTTTCCCGCCACCACCAGCAGAGGCCTTGATCATGACAGGATATCCGATCTTGGCTGCAATCTTGAGCGCTTCCTTTTCATCCGGAATGACTCCGGCACTCCCTGGCGTGCAGGGAACGCCGAGGCGCGTCGCCGTGGCGCGGGCTTGATTCTTATCGCCCATCGTTTCGATGACACGAGCGGAAGGCCCAATGAACTTGATCTCACAGCTCTCGCAAATGTCTGCGAACTGCGCATTCTCTGACAGAAAGCCATAGCCAGGGTGAATGGCATCTACATTGGCAATCTCCGCCGCACTAATGATGCGGTCCGGCAAGAGATAGCTCTGCGCACTTGCTGCTGGCCCGATGCAAATGGCTTCGTCTGCCAACTGGACATGCATGGAATCCACGTCTGCCTCGGAATATACGGCAACGGTGCGGATATCCAACTCCTTACACGCGCGAATGACACGCAGCGCGATTTCGCCCCGATTGGCGACGAGAACCTTTTGAAACATGCTAGTTCAGAATGACGGTTATCAATCGCTGCTCACCAGGAAGAGCGGCTGGCCATATTGGACCGGAGTGCCGTCCTCGACCAAGACTTTGGTCACCTTGCCTTTGATCTCAGCCTTGATCTCATTCATCACCTTCATGGCTTCGATGATACAGACCACGCTTTCATCGGAAACATCGTCCCCCACATTGACAAAGACACCAGCCTCGGGCGAAGACGCCCGGTAGAAGGTGCCGACCATGGGGCTGGCAATCTCTTTCTCATTCGCAGCCAAGGCGGGAGGCACGTTACCATCCTGCGATGGCGCCGCTGCTGCCGGAGCAGGCGCGCCAACCGTCGGTGCGGGAGCCGCGATCATCTGAGGCGCCGAGGCTTGTTGCGCGCGGATCAGAGACTGGATCTCATCCGCATCCATCCCCTTCTTGAGCTTGAGATTGATACCCTCCCTTTCAAGATGAAAGAGCGACAGATCGTGCTCGTCCATCAATTCCACAATTTGGCGAATCTCTTCGAATTCCACGCGTTTTTAGTAACTGAAGTTTGGGCTGGGATACTTGGGTGAGGCGATCTCAGATGGGCTCAAACGCGGCGGGCGTTCTCGCCTTCTTTGATCAATTCCCAGAAGACTTTGGACTGGCTAACAGCCTCATCCTCTGCTAGCGGGAGTTTGCTGCGATAGAGAAAGTCTTGCAAGGTGTTTTTATGGAGTACCCGGTGGACGACCACGCAGCCCTCCGCGACCTCGAAATAAAGTCGCAGGTCCTTTGCACGGTAACGGTAGAGTTTCTCCCCACTCCGCTCGATCACGCCGTAGGCCTCCGAACTCTCTATGGATTCTAGATCTTTCGGGTCTACCTGAAACTCGTCCAAGAGCTCCAACTGCGCCATGGTAGACAGTTGGGACATCTCAGCAGCGCTGATCTCATTGAAAACGACCTGAAACATAACCCTACTATGTCGAAGGCCCGCCGTCAGCGCTACCACAAATCCAGGCCCTGTCCCTGGATCGCCAATGGCATCCTACTCCACCGAGACGTTGATCCTGAGCAACTGCACCCCATTGATCGGCAAGGTAATCGTCGCTGAATCCAGAGCTTCTCCCGGAGAAACGATCCAATCCTCTTCGGAAACGTCTAGCGTCTCCCAGGCAGTGCCATTGCTAGAACCCTCTAGCGCCACAGCCACGCTCTCACGATTTTGCCCCAAAGTATAGGAAACCGACACATGAGCCTCATCCACCCGGGCGATCCTCAATGGCTGAAGATCTGGAACAAGAGGCGACGTCCCCAGGTAGAACTCGACTCCTTCGGTCAAGCCATCGCCATCGGAATCAGCAGAAGTAGGCGTGTCTTCAGGGAGATCGGTCTCCGCAAGCCACGCAAGATAAGTCAGCCCACCGGAACTGCCGCCACCGCCAGGCATGACGGAATCGATCAGACCAATGATTTCGCCTGCGTCACGAGATCCGAAAGACTGTGTTGAATAAAGCAACTCCCACGGCGCGTGAGATTGAGAATCTTGAACGCCGTTGAGAACGATAAAACTGCGGCGGCGTGCCGACCCTAGCTGAAACGGCGTTGCAGATGCTGGGAACCCAGTGTAATAAGAGAAACCCTCACGATGCTGGGTCCGAGCATCACCCTTGAGCACGCAGTCCACACCGCTCATGTCGAAGTGATTGCTGCTCGCGAACGTACGGACAGGGGGGTCTTGGCCAACAACTTCAATCGTCAAGGCTAGGCTAACTACTTCAACGCCTTTCGCATTGACACCATTTAGGGGAGCCAGAACAACATCGCCAAACTGGCGACCTGAATCAAGTCATCCGAATCACCACGGAGTCAGATAATACATCACGACCACCTTCCCTTCAAAATCCTCCAACGATTTGTTCGACAGCGAATTTCCATCAAACAAAGCGAAGGGCGTCACCTGAGAGGCAGCGCCGACTTCGAGTTGGGCATGAGCAGAATGGGCTACGAGCAGAGAACACGCAGCGCCGATGAAAGTGAGGGGTAACCAATTCATAGGTTCAGGTCTGTTAGAATGTATGCGTGTAGGTGAGCTGCACAAGCCCCCAGCGCCGATCATTGTAGAGATTCTCGAGAAAAATGTTATCTTCAGCGAGCGGGGCATACTCCGTCTGGTAGTATCCGACATAGAGGTTCACTGAGTTGTGACCCCCCTGCCAACGGATACCAGCCCCCAACTCGACCGACTTCAATGAGGGCGCCGAACTCGTGAAGCCGCCTAGCGAGTTTTCAATTTCGCCCGTGTCTTCATAGTAGCGCCCATTCAATCGGAAAAACCAGTCGTCCGCGAAACGATACTCCACCGCCCCCCCAAAGTAGTAGGCATCAAAGTTTGGCTGTTCAATCGCGCCTCCGGCGTTCAAACGAAGGAACCAATCTTCGGCAAGCGCGATGTTCCAGGCAGTCTGACCTGACCAGCGTTTCTCGCGATTCGTTGTATCGGTAAACTGGAAAGTATTCTGAACGATGACTCGCTGAGAAAGCACATTCTCTGTTTGGAGCTGCAGAGACTTCGTATAAAGATCGGGTCTACTTCGCTCGAGACCATTCTCACCAAACTCAGAGGCAGGTGCAATGGTGTCCTTCCCATATACACCAGTCAGGCGGATCTTGGCCACGACGGGAATATACTCCCACTCCACTCCTAGATTAAATCTACTCCCTTTCGGAGCCGCCTCAATATAACCGGGCACTTCACCGAAGAGCTGACTATAGTATTCATTAATCCACAACGAGCGGTAGTCCGTGTAGCCGTCGTAGTAAGACGCTGAGCCTAACAGGTTCCAGTTCTTCGCCAAGCTCACCCGCGAATCAAAAGCATAGGTCCAACTATCCTCTGCCAGGCTCGTAGGGGCTCCAAAGATACTCGGCTCATAATCGACATCGTAAGAGTTTCGCGTGATTGTCAGTGCTAAATCAATCGGCTCAGACGTCAACCGCGTGCCAATTGAATACTCGTCCAAGATGATGCCATCGGCCCAGAGAACAGAACCCTCCGCATCAATACGGGTATTGAACGCCCACCCAAAGCCTTCATCTTCCAACTCGATCGTAGACTCATCGTCCTCGAAAACTGTAAAGTCAGATTCCCCACCAGCTTTGGCAATCGCAGCAGACAGGGCCAGAACCAGCAAACCTAGCGGAACATGCGTCACCATAATCATCTAGATTAATGACAGGAACTGCACCCACCACCTGCCGCACCGCCAGCACCAGCGCGACCCGTTTCGATCTGCCCGGTCAGTCCACAGTCAAAGCGGTGTGCACCTGTCCCGTCGAAGAGCATGCAAGGTTGAGAAATATACTGACGTTTGCTCAAGGGCAGCGTTTCACAACTAGCGACAAAGAGAGAAATTGCACCAAGCACCGCGCAAGCGAGTTTCGTATTCATCGTTGGGATTATTGGGGTTCTAAACCTAGACATTCGAACGTAGAAACTTATTCCCAGCAAACGCGACCCAGCAACACCATTATCGACGGCGCCTTGACTCCACTGGGGATCAATCAGAAATTACAGAGCTAATCACGTAACGTTTAAACATGTCGTTTGGATTCACCTGCAGCTTTATTTATTTGAGTCTCCTCATTGTCACCCTTCCCAAGCTGTGGGCCAACCCCGTGATCAATGAACTTATGTTTCACCCTCCAGGTGATCCGGAGGAGAATATTCAGGAGGAATGGATCGAACTCTACAACCCCTCCGAAAGCCCGGTCGATCTCAGCGGCTGGCAGTTCACGAAAGGAGTCAGCTTCATCTTCCCAGAAGGAACCCACATTTCTGCAAATGGCTTCCTCATCGTAGCCGCGAATACAGCGACCTTTCGGATCCGTCATCCGCATTACGATAGCGACATCGTAGGCAACTGGGATGGACGCCTGAGCAATGATAGTGAGACGATCAAATTGACCGGCAAGGAAGGTGAGCTCGTCGATCAGTTAGAGTATGCCACGCAAGGGGACTGGGCACAGAGGACGCAGACAGAGCCTGAGAGAGAAATTGAAGGCTGGATCTGGGCCAACAAGGCCGACGGCGAAGGCCATACTCTGGAGAAGCGTCAACCGATCGTGTCCATTTCAAGCGGGATGGCCTGGGCAGTAAGCACTGACGAAGGTGGTACTCCAGGAGCTACCAATAGCTCCTTCGAGGAAGACATCGCTCCCATCATCGATGACGTCGCCCACCATCCGATCATTCCAAGAGCTTCTGAGACGATCACAATCACCGCGCAGGTGAGCGACCACACCGACCCAAACCCAACCGTCACTCTAGTCTACCGACTCGACGGCGATTCGCCTTGGGAGACACAGCCCATGATGCACGACGGCAATACTTATGAGACTATCATTGGCCCTTATAAAGATCGCGACGTTATCGAATACTATATCGAGGCTAAGGGCACTCACGACCTGAAACATACCTGGCCTCGCCCCTCAAAGCAGCCAGGAGGAGGGATCAACCTTTCTGATGTCGATGTGTTTGAGCAGTTCAACAATGCCCTGATCCAGGTGGACGATACTTACGTGCCTCACGTCTGGAATCCTGGCAGTCCACCGCGTTATCGGATCATCATGACAGCAGCCCAGCGGCAAGTTCTAAAGAAGGCCCAAGATTTGAGCTCAGGCTTTCAGCCGATCAATGTGGCTTTTCATGCGACCTTTGTCAGCGAAGACGGCACTGGAGTGAAGGTCCGCCACAACGCCGCCGTGCGTGACCGCGGTTTCTCCAGTCGCTCGGGCACCCCCGTAAACTATCACGTTGCCTTTCCAAGTGGAGACCGCTGGAACGGACGCAAATCGATGCAGCTCAACTCGCGCTACCCTTTCAGCCAAGCACTCGGAGCCGCCATGTTTCAGCTTGCAGGTCTAAGCACAACCGAGGCTGTCCCCGTAGAGGTCTTCCTCAATGGACACAACACCGCGGATGGCGACAGCATTGGCTATGGCCGCTATGTCAGGGCGGAGCCCATCAATGCCGACTGGATAGAACGGCTCTTCCCGAGTGACGCCGATGGCAATCTCTACCGCATTGATGACCACGCCGCACTAGGGACCGGGCAGTTCGACTACGCTGGCGAGAACGCCTCTCCCTACGACATCACTTATCTCAAGAAGACGAATGAAAAGCTGCATGACTACAGCGACATCATCGCGCTCACGAAAGCCCTCAACCAATCACCACCAGAATCCTTCCGCCAGGAAGTTGATAAGATCATCAATCTGAGACAATGGCTCAGATACCTTGCCACCAACGCACTGATTGCCAATCAAGAAGGTGGCCTCGGGACTGGTCGTGCCGATGACTTTGCCATCTACCGTGGTATTGAGGACCCACGCTTCATCCTTCTACCACATGACCTCGACACCGTCATGAGCATCGGGGAGAGAGACTTCAACTCAGCACGATTAGACATCTTCGTTTACCGGAGGTTGAACGGACTGAAAAAACTACTCTCCGATGATGCTGAAACGATCAGAGAGTTCTATCAGGTATACTTGGAAATGCTCGACGATTGGTTCAACTCCGAAACCATCGATCCAGTGATCGAACAGATCTTCGAAGGCTGGATACCAGACGATAAGATCACCAAAGCAAAGCGTTTCGTCGTCGAGCGGCGCAACTACGTACTCAGCCGCATACCTCAGGAGAATGTGACCATTCCTCGACCAGAGACACCGGAAAGGATCAATGGCCGCTTACTTAGCACTTCAGGTAGTGTCCGTTTCGATGGCAGATTTCATGTCGGTGATGTCGGTTCGATTCTGATCGGCGGCCATGAGGCCTCACTTTCGTACGGTGAAGTTTCCACGGGCCAGTGGACCTGGAACTCGGACACCTCGATCCTGTCCCCTGGGGTAAACGTCATCGACGTGGACTACTACGCGGAGCCAAGCGGCCAAGGTGATATTGTGCATACAGATACATTCGAGGTCTTCTACCGTCAGCCAGTAGTTCAGGTATCTCAGGAATCCTTCGGCGAGATCGATCCCCAAGGCGTTATTCGTTGGGCCAAGGATCGTAGCCCATTCCATCTCGTCAGCGATGTCACCATTCCGCCTGACACTCAGTTACAAATCGACTCAGGCGTGCAGGTTTACGTCCAACCAGGCGTTCGACTGACGATAGAAGGGACGCTGCAGATTCTCGGTCAGCTTAACGAACGTGTGCGCTTCGGCCCACATCCTCAAGCAGACCCCCAGGACGATCCCTTGCTCCCAGGCCTTCAATTGGGCCCACCGAAATGGGGCGGCATTCGAATCATCGATTCGCTATCCCCAGATAACAAGGTTCTCTACACGGATATCGTTCACGCTCAACCCACAGACAATAAGGGGAGCATCGGCGTGATTCGTTCCGAGTGCTTCATCGATCATTGCACGTTCAGCGGGACGCACTATCGCATGGTCTATGGCCGCAACTGCTCGCTAACAGTGCAGTATTGCAACTTCCCTGACATGTTTGCCGAAGACGAGAACCCCGTCGCGATCGGTCTCGATAACGTGGCCGAACAACTCAAGGTCGAATCGGCCAATTTCCCTGAAATTGCTAACGATCCACGCTTCGTTGGCGGCTTTCCCGTCGGTGGCCATTTCAGGGTCTATCACAATAACTTCTATGGTAACAAGGGTCACAACGATGTCTTGGATGCCGATAGTGGGCGCTGGGGCATCAGCCCCGTGCTCGATTGCCGCTACAATCACTTTCATGGCCCGGTGGGCGACGAACACATGGACCTCGGTGGTGACGCCTATGTCGCCTTTAACATCTTTGAAAACGTGAGCAAAGACGAGTTCACCTCAGATCGTGGCTATGCCAACGCCATCTCTACAGGGGATCGTGGTAGTGGGACCACCGTGGTCGTGGCAGGAAACGTCTTTCGTAAGGTCGAGCATGCCATCAATTGCAAGGTCAACACGGCAACCATCTTTGAGCACAACACTTGCCTAGATCTCTATAGCGACTACGAGTACCGCTCCGGAAACATCCAGCAAAATGTTCTGTGCTCTGCCGTTAATTTGTTCGTTCCGGACGACATCGGCCCCACACCCGGAGATGGCGCTTACCTTGGATTCAATGTCTTCCATGGATCGCAAGACGCTCCAGGTCTCTTCACACCCGGCAAAGGCTTTCCCCGCCTGATCAGTTGGGCGGACCGTGATCTCAGCACGCGCCCTCCGAAGAAGAGTCGTATCCAATTCTATCAAAACCTTATTGACCCGGACCTTGAAGACGGCGCCATCGGCGAATATCATCCGGGCGGCGTTTTTGATCCACAGTGGGGTGAGGGCAATACGCATGGACTTCCTGAGACGCAGCTTGCTCCATACGATCTTCCTTTCGGCGCAGGAATCTCAGAATGGGCCTACATCAACGGAGTCGCTGAGAACTCAGGGCCTGACGTCGCCCTTACCATAGGCGGCCCTGGCATCTTCGCTTATCGCTGGCGACTCGATAACGGCTCTTGGAGCGACCCCATAGACATTGCACCAGGCGAGTTTCCTCGCGATCAACCCATCGTCCGCACGGCAGAGCTTAACTTTGAAGATCTGGGCACAGGCAGCCATCGCCTCGAGGTTCTGGGTCAAGACTTCGCTGGCAATTGGCAACCCGAGACCAACGCAACCACCCTTGAATGGGAAGTCGTCCAAAGCTCAGCAAACATCGTCTTCAATGAGATCCGCGCCATCGGTGAGGATGCGCTTGAGATCTTCAACCGAGGCCCTGCGGTCGACCTCACCGGTTGGAGTATCAGTGAGAACCCTGACAAACAAACACCTTACTTGTTCCGAGATGGAACCGAGATCACGGCAGGTGACTTTCTAGTCGTCGACAACGGCGTCACACTGGACCGTGACGGAGACGCTCTCTTCCTTATCGATCCCGAGGGGACGATCCGTGACGAGATCCGCTTTGGTTACCAACCCACAGGCTACACCTTGGGACGTCTGGGAGACAACTGGCATCTTTGCGAGGACACCATTGGAAGCGCCAATCGAGCCGTTCTGCTCGGCTCAAGCGAGAATTTGCGCATCAATGAAGTCCTCGCCGCAGCAAACTGGAGCTTTCGAAGCGATTGGATCGAACTTCACAATGATTCCGAAGCGCCCATTACTCTTGCCGGCTATCGTCTCACCGATAATCCAGCAGGAGACCCATTCGCACATGTGTTCCCACCACACACTTACTTAGCACCAAACACCTATTGGAAACTGGATGCCGATGGAACGAAGAAGGACGGCAGTGTGAACTTCGCCCTCGATGCCGAAGGCGAAAGCCTATCATTGCTCGATAATCACGGCCACATTCTCGATCAGGTGTTATTCCAATCACAATCCCAAGATCGCACGATCAGCTGGACCGCCACCGGTGTCCCCAGCATACCGTTAGCGCCGACGGATGCTTTTGATGCGAGCCCCGAGGAACTGGCACGCATGCGCCTTCTGCTCGATCATCTTCGTATCACCGAGATTCACAACGAATCCTTACCCAGGAAAGGCGGGGAGTTTGTCGAACTCACCAACACAGGTGACACACCGCTCGATCTCTCCGGCGTTCGTTTTGTCGAGGGCATTGAATTCACATTTCCTGAGATGGTGCTAGAACCCGGCGCCTACACCCTTGTCGTCAGAAGCGAATCCACCATCCGCACACGCTTTCCCGATGCCAACCTCCCCATCGCAGGCATGTTCAACGGCAAGCTGCACAACAAAGGAGAAACGCTGACGCTTTCCTTACCCAAACCATTCGGCGCAGCGATTTTAGATTTCCGCTACGAGCATAACGTTCCCGGCACCTCCCTTGAACTCGTCGCCACAGAAACCTTGGAATGGCAACGCGGCACCTTTCTTCACGGCACGCCTGGAGGGTTTACGAATGACGATGGAGGCTACGGAGCCTGGGCTCAACAATGGGGAATCTCCAGCCCAGAGAGCGACGACGATGGCGACGGCTGGCCCGCCTTGCTTGAGTACGCCCTCGACCGTGACCCGACCCGCCGAGAAACGGCGCCTGCTCTCAGCATGGGACGTGGGCCGCTATTCTTCGGGCCCGGGCCGATGGTAGTATTCAGACTTGGCGCGAATCGGCCCGACATCACTTATACCATCGAGTCCTCGGTCGATCTTCAGAATTGGTCACTGACAGGCGTGCGCCCAGCCGGGCGAGGCTGGGATGTAGGCTTCTCACAGAGATCGCTACCAGATGGGGGTACTGAGATCGGAACGGTGTTTTCTGGTGAGACTGCCGCCCATGTCCGACTGCGTGTCGAGTTGCCATAAAACCTGAAGATGCTTTCGTGTCTCCATGACACTGATCGATACTTTAAATCGTGATTGGCAAACCCAAGGCCTTCGATTCGCAGAAGGGCCTGGCGGTCTCGCGATCGCCGAGCTTACTCACGAGGGTGCCAGCGCAACCGTCGCTCTTCATGGGGCACATGTGTTATCTTACGTCCCGGCTGGAGCCAAGCCCGTTCTTTGGTTAAGCAAAGAAGCCATCTTCAAAGACGGCAAAGCCATCCGTGGTGGTATCCCCGTCTGTTGGCCGTGGTTCGCCGATCATCCAAATGAGCCGAATTACCCTGCCCATGGTGTCGCCCGCAAACGCTCATGGAAGGTCGTTTCTACGGACTTTGCTAGTCTCACCCTTGAATTGCAAGCAAATGAAGCGACCCGCGAGCACTTCCCGCATGACTTCGTTCTGCGACTGCAGGCCACGCTAGGTGACGCTCTAGCGATTCAACTATCAGTCCACAATCCAGGACAAAACCCGTTCACCTACACCGGCGCATTGCACACCTACTTTGCCGTTTCCCATATCGACCAGGCACACCTCGAGGGACTCGATGGACGTCCTTACATCGATTCGATCGACGGAAAGACACGCAAGACCCAAGCCGGCCCAATCCGCTTCCAGGAAGAAGTCGACCGCATCTACCTTGAGACCACAGACACGTGTCTAGTCAGTGATAACGGCTGGGACCGCACCATTCGAATCGCCAAAGAAGGCAGTCACTCAACGGTGGTGTGGAATCCGTGGATCGCGAAAGCCCAGCGCATGGCCGATTTCGGCGACCAGGAATACCAAGAAATGCTCTGCGTGGAGACGACGAACGCAGCAGACGACGCTATTGCCGTGCCTCCAGGAGAAACCCACAAGCTGGCACTTACCCTTAGCCTGGCCTAAGTTACGCTTGGCAAGACGACCAACCGTCTCCAGGCTCATTCCCTAAACTCATGAAGAAACCCCAATTCCTTCTCCTCATTCTTGCGCTTGCCATCGTCACTGCTCGCGCGCAGGACACGGCGGTCATCTCCGAATTCATGGCCTCCAATCTGGAAGCTCTTGAGGATGATGATGGCGATTCCTCAGATTGGATCGAGTTCTACAATCCCACTGGAAGCTCTGTGGATCTCAAAGATCATTTCCTGACGGATGACAGGCGCAATCTCCGCAAATGGAAAGTGCCCGGATCGCTCAGTCTTTCTCCGGGTGGGTACGGGATCATCTTCGCCTCCGGTAAGAACCAGGGCGGTCTCTTCGCATCGACGTTCCATACAAATTTCGAACTGAGCGAATCAGGTGAGTATCTCGCCCTTGTCGCCCCAGATGGGGAGAGTGTCTTAAGCGAGTTTGCTAGCAAATACCCCAACCAAAGGCTCGGGCTATCCTATGGGATTGGTGACAATGAGAACGATGGCACCGAAGAGCGCTATTTCGAAACGCCGACACCTCGTGCCGCCAACGGCCCTGGTCGCATCGACCTACCACCGCGTGTTGCCGATACCAAGTTTAGTATGAGCCGAGGCTTCTATGATGAGCCTATCACGGTTGCCATCACCACAGCAACCGAAGGCGCCATCATCTACTACAGCACAAACGGAAGCGATCCTGGTCCCGGTTCAGTATTTACACCCGGCAAGAAGTACACCGAGCCCTTGGCCATCGAAGAAACTACCGTGTTGCGCGCACGCGCTTATAAAGATGGGATTGAGCCCACCAACATCGACACTCATACTTACCTATTCACCAAAGACGTGATTCGTCAGGAAGATGAACCGGATGGATATCCTGCTCGTTGGGAGAGCAACCAAACAGCCGACTATGAAATGGATCCAGACGTGGTCGATGATCCTGCCTACAAAGATGAGATCGAAGAAGCGCTCAAGGACATCCCAACGCTCTCGATTGTCACTGACAGAGACAATCTCTTTGGGAGCAATGGTCTATATCTCAATGTGACTCGCAGGCCGCAACAAGGTGAGGGTGCTGATTTCAGATATGAGTATGCCGTCTCCGCCGAGTTCATCAATGTTAACGGAGAATCCATGCAAGTGCCATGCGGCCTCCGCGCCCAGGGTGGTGCGAGTCGAAATGCGGATCGCTCGCCAAAGCACGCCATGAGTTTGCGCTTTCGAAAGAACTATGGCGTTGGGAAATTGAACTTCCCCCTCATTGAAGACTCACCCATGACTTCCTTCAATGCCATCCATCTGCGTGCTCGATACAACAACACCTGGCACCACAGCAATGGTGGCCAACAGGGACGAGGCCAACTGATGCGCGATCAGTTTGCACGCGACACAGCGTTAGACATGGGCTTCGAAGGAGCAGGGCACGGCAACTATTTCCACCTCTATTTGAATGGTCTTTACTGGGGAATCTACAATGTTCATGAGCGCATGGATCATGCGCATTATGCCGATTACTACGGAGGCTATGCGGGAGAGATCGACGCGCTCAACGGAGGCAGCCCGACCAACGGATCTCTATCGGAATACAACTCCATGAAGAGCGCTGTATCAAACCCTAACACGACTTGGGAGCGCATTGAAGAATTGGTGGATATCGATGACTACATTGATTGGACGATCGTTCAGCGGTGGATGGGAAATCACGACCTCAAGAACAACGGCAACTGGAAAGCTGCTGGAGGCGGCCCTGATGAGTTGCCATGGCGCTTCTTTCTCTGGGATACGGAACGCATCATCGAGGAAGTGAACTTCAATTTACCGACACCTGTAGCGGATCCGACCGGCATCCTCGACGACCTCAGCAACCGCCCTGAATTTGTCCGTCGCTTTGGTGATCGCCTCCAGAAACATAATTTCAATGGCGGAGCGTTAACACCCGAGTCGAATGCTAGTCGCTGGCTCGAACGGGCCGATGAACTGCATCTTGCTATGATTGCCGAAAGTGCCCGATGGGGCGACTTTCGGCGCGGGAATAATCCCTACACGCGTGATGACGACTGGCTGACTGAACAAAAGCGCATTCTTGAAGACTTCTTCCCCGACCGCGTCGAGGAAGCGCTCGACAATTTCAAAGACTGGGGCCTCTATCCCAATATCGCTGGCGTCGATCTCGAGCAAGTCGGCAGTGCGGTTGAACAAGATTTCAATCTAAAACTCTCGTCCAAAGGGGTCTCTCTTTTCAATCCAGGAAAGATCTACTACACGCTGAACGGAAATGACCCGAGCACGATTGACGAGGAGATCGATGCGGAAGCGATTGAATATTCAGGCGGGGTGATTCTTACAGAATCCGCATGTGTAAAAGCGCGTGTTCGGGCCGTGAGTGGAGACTGGAGCGCCCTTACGGAATCTTATTACCGCGTCGCGGTGACTCCAGCGAGCGCCTCGAACACGGTTATCTCTGAAGTGATGTATCATCCGGCGCCGCCCACGGCTGCAGAGTCGGCAGCAGGTCATGTGAGTAGCGATGACTTCGAGTATATCGAGGTGCGCAATGTCAGCGATCAAGTCGTAGATCTCACAGGATGCCAGTTTAGTCGCGGGTTTCGTTATGAATTTGTAGCCGGTCCGAATGCAGTGCTGGCGCCCGAAGCAAGCTTGATCCTCGTCGTTGATGAAGCAGCGTTTCGTTTCCGCTATGGCGATGCTATTGCCATTGCAGGAATCTATGATGGTAGCCTGAAAAACGGTAGCGAAGCGATCGGACTCATTAGTCCTGAAGGTGCAGTTATTCAGGAGTTCGAATACAGTGATGGCGGCGCTTGGCCGCAAACAGCCGACGGCGTGGGCTTTTCACTCGTTCTTACGGACAACAATGCTGATCCTAACAAGGGTGGCTCCTGGCGCGCCAGTGCCGCACCCGGCGGCTCGCCAGGCACCGATGAAACAGCTCCAAGCTTTGGCGTGGTGGTCAACGAGATCCTCACAAACTCAGCACCACCTGCAGTCGATGCCATTGAGCTATTGAACAGCGGAGCCGAAGCCATCGATGTGAGCGGCTGGTTCCTCACCGATGATCCAAACGAGCCGAGCAAGTATGCCATAGCCGCAGGGGCGAACATTCCTGCTGGCGGTTACCTCGTCATCCTTGAAGACAATGACAGTGATCCAGCAAACAACGCCGACCTGCCAGCGGAATTCTTTGGCAAAGCCTTCTCACTCAGTTCACGTGGCGATGCCGTCCATCTTTTCTCCGCTCAGGCCGACGGCCAGCTGACCGGCTACAGCGATGGCTTCTCCTTCGGCGATGCTGAAGAGGGCGTCACGTTTGGGCGCGTGGTCGATTCGCAAGGAAGAGTGGAATATCCGCCACAAGCGACGGCCTCTCTTGGAGACGCCAACAGTGCACCACGCCTCGGCCAGATCGTCTGCTCGGAAATTATGTATAATTCCTCTCAGGCCGACGATGCTGGAGAATATCTGGAACTCGTCAATCGCTCCGAAGCTTCTGTCAGTCTTGCAGGCTGGCGCATCAGCGGAATAGGCTTCACTTTTCCGGAGGGCGTAACCATGGCAGGAGGAGAAGTCATTCTCGTTACTCGCGCCACCAGCGATGCAGCACGCACACTCTACCCAAGTATCCCTGACGGAGTCACCATCTTTGGGGGCTACGACGGCCGACTGAACAATGATGGCGAACGTCTCACACTTGAGCGTCCTGGTGAGACCTATCTCGACAACGGAGTCGAGAAGACGACTAAGATCACCGAAGATTCGTTGCGCTACAACGATGCCGAGCCCTGGCCGATCGCAGCCGATGGCACGGGGCGTTCACTAGAACGCATCTCACTGAATGCCTACGCCGACGAAGTTCAGAGCTGGAACGCCTCTGCCTCCGACCAAGGCAGCCCTGGGACGGCCGACGGGGGTAGCGAACCTCAGCCAGGTCTCACCTTCGCCCAGTGGCAAGCCGAGTCGTTTAGCGCCGATCAGTTAGGCGATGCCGCTATCGTGGGTCCTATGGCCGACCCAGATGAAGATGGCCTGGTCAATCGGATTGAGTATGCCTTTGCCAAAGATCCACGATCTGCGGAAAGCGGTTCACTCATCACCGCTGCGACCGAAGGCGATGCCGTCTCCATAAGCTATCAGCGCCGCCGAGATCTCGACGGTTCGCCTATCAAGGTCGAAGTCTCTTCCGACCTCAAAGCGTGGCAGCCTGCCGGCGCCGCTGCCAGTGAGTCAGGCACCACGGTCATCGATGCCACGAAAGAATCCGTCACGCTCACTCTCGAGAGCTCAATGGAAGTGCGTTTCTTACGCCTCTCCGTTGCTGAATAGATGATTCAAGTTCTTCTTTGCCTCGCCATTCTCTGCCCGGACGTCTTCGCAGAGGAATCCAGCTCGACACAAATTGGATCCAAGCAGCAACGCCAAATCTATCGTTGGCTTTGCTCCGAGGACTCCGATACGCGCCGGCGAGCCCACCAATTCCTTAGCCAGCTCTCAGAGAACGATAGCTCAGTCCACAAAAGACTTCTCAACAAGGCGCGTCTGCACCATGCGACACCATTGGAGAACGCCTTGGAGCGGACTTACAAAGAACTCCAGCCTTTCGCAGAGGCTCGACGGAATTGGACTCACGAACGCAAACAAGCACTAACATTGGGCCGCAAAAGCTTGGACTATGATACCAGCGACCTGAAGAAGCTTGATCATCTCCTCCATGAGGCTTCCCGCACCTACCGCCAACTCCAGGCGCAGGCACTGGCCGCAACCAATGTTTGGAAGGCTTTAGAGCCACACGGAAAGATCCTGCTAGAGCTGGACATTGAACTAGCAATGCTCAAAGGCGCCGAAGAAGAGGCCTTTGACCTTTCGTTAGGTGACGTCTTCGAGGAATTTCCTTTCGGCGACAATGTAATCCATCTGATCAAACAAGCCAAGAGTCTCGTGGCGCAACGCCAACAGTCCGCACAGGTCGATTCCTACAACAATGACAGTGCGAAGTGGCCAACATCCTCCCAGCGTGGCTTTGCCAAGATCATCAACGAAATGCGGATCGAGCTAGGCCTCAGCCCGCTCTACTTGCAAAAGGAACTCTCTCTAGCAAGCATCAATCACTGCGCTGAAATGGCTAAGCTCGGTTACTTTGCACACCAGTCCCCCACTCCCGCCAATACCTCACCTTCGAAACGCGCGAAGAACGCGATGTATTCAGGTCGCTGGCAAGGTGAGAACATCTACAAAGGCAGCAGCTCGCCCATGGCAGCCTACGTCGCGTGGTGGAAAAGCGACGGCCATCGGAAGGTCATGATCGCCAATGGCCCCAACCACCTTGGGATCGGTCTAGTCAAAGCCCATTGGACACTGAGCTTGGGTGCGGGCAGGTCTCCCTCCAAAGACTAGCTCAACTCGATGCCACAAAATGACCTTGGCTACCCTTCCACGGTCATTTCTTGAAACGGACGCACCGGAATGCCCCGCTTCTCAAGATGCGTCTTGGCTTCGGCAATTGTGTATTCGCCAAAGTGAAAGATACTCGCGGCAAGCACCGCATCGGCCTTGCCGTCGATGAGCCCATCCGCAAGGTGATCCAGATTGCCCACACCACCACTTGCGATTACAGGGATGGTCAGCGCTTCGCTCACCGTCCGCGTCAGTTCGAGATCGAAACCATCCTTGGTCCCATCCGCATCCATGCTCGTGAGCAAGATCTCACCCGCGCCCAACTCCTCGCCTCGCTTGGCCCACTCGATCGCATCAAGCTCGGTCGGATTGCGACCTCCATGGGTGTAAACGGTCCAGCTTCCGGACTCGTTACGCTTGGCATCGATGGCGAGGACGATGCACTGCACGCCAAAGGCACGGGCCCCCTCGGACAACACTTCCGGTCTGTGAATGGCTGCAGTGTTGACACTCACCTTATCCGCGCCCGCACGGAGCATCTTGCGCATGTCCTCCACTGTTCGGATGCCGCCGCCAACCGTCAGTGGCATGTGACACTCACGCGCGGTTTCCTCCACCACTTCCACCATGGTCTTGCGCGCATCAGAAGAAGCCGTGATATCAAGGAAGACAAGCTCATCTGCGCCCTGACGTTGATACTCAATGGCACACTCGACAGGATCTCCTGCGTCACGTAGATTGACGAACTGAGTACCCTTGACCACGCGGCCACCGGTCACATCGAGGCAAGGAATGATTCGTTTCGTCAGCATTGTGTGCTAACCTGACCGACGTCTCTGCAGGCGTCAAAAAGCATTTGTATCGATAGACCATGGCGGCTCCTCAATCGACTCCCCCTTCAAAAGATGCCGTGACCGACGCCCAGGTAGACGCCTTTCTCGAGTTCATGCGCGTGGAGAAGGATGCCTCGGATCGCACCGGCCGGAACTACCTCCAGGCTCTCAACAGATTTCGTGAACGCCACCCGCGAGGGTTCAAGTCATGGGAACAGTGCCAGCCCGATGACTTTCGTGCCTACCTGTTCGAAATGATGAAGGAAGAACGTGCGCGCAGCACGATCCGACTCCACTTCGCGGCTCTTCGGTCCTTCTACAAGTTTCTCTGCCACCGACACGGTCTTGAACCAAATCCGTTAGCGGACGTGCAACTCCCAAAGCTTGAAAAGAAACTGCCAGTCGTCCTTACGCTTAAACAGATCGAACAACTTCTCGCTCTCCCTCTGAAAATTGAGCAACCCAAGCAGGCCCCCAGTTGGGTAGGCGAACGCGACGCGGCCATTCTCGAACTCTTTTACAGCACAGGCATGCGTTTGGAAGAGCTAGCCAAGGCAAACGTCACCGATTTGGACGACTACCAGGAAACCATGCGAGTCGTCGGCAAAGGACGCAAAGAACGTCTTTGTCCCGTAGGCAAGCATGCGCTTGATGCCATCCAGCGCTATCGCCAGAAAGCGCGTGTTCATGAAGGCTCGCTTTTCATATCCAAGCTTGGCAAACGCATGTCACGCACATCGCTTCATAATATCGTAAAGAAATACTTACGCCATTCCGACATCCCCATTGATGTCAGCGCACACAAACTCCGCCACTCGTTTGCGACGCATTTGTTAGACAATGGCGCTGACTTGCGTAGCGTGCAGGCTTTGTTAGGCCACGCTAGCCTCTCGACGACGCAGATCTACACTCACGTCAGTGTCGAGCGTATGAAGGAAGCTTACGACGAGGCGCATCCGCGCGCTTAATCTCAATCCAATTCGAAATCGGAGGTGTCGAACGCGCCCTCATCTAACGGGATATCAACACCACCTTTCATTACCATAGTGGCTCCAAAGATTCCCATCGCAACCGAGACGAGAAGACCAAGCGCAACTCCAACAATGACCATGATCCCGGCAAGCTTCCAAAAGCCACGCTGGTAGGTCAACGCTTCCTCCAGGTTCTCCGTGGTGCTCGAGTATTGCAGCCGCAAGATTGACGTCCCGTACTTCCATAACTTGATCGCTGGAAAGAGATAGATTAAGCCCATCAGCGCATAAACTGCACCAAACGCGATCGCTGCGGGCCCCAACTGGGTCATCATGGCAACCGACATGCCCAATCCACCTAAAACCATGAATCCCGCGCCGATAAACCCCAAGACAGCCATCATCCGAACCCAAGGCTTTGTGCCAACAAGCTCGCTCACTACTCGCGGCGTCACACCACGGCCTGCAGCAGTATTCGCTCCAAGAGGATCAGACGACGGGCTTTCGTAAGGGTTGGCAGGCATGATGAATTCAAGGGAACAAAGAGCCCACTCTTTGTCGACTTCCGAGCCGAGAATTGTGAAGCTTTCTCAAAGATCTATGTTTCTGTAAGCCAATGCCAGAAACGTCGCCCGCCATCCCCAAGATTGATACGCGTCAACGTATCGAATTGACGGAAGGTGTGGAGATCTGGCTGCCCATTGCTGGTCCGACGGTCCGCGCAATGGCCTACCTGATCGATTTCCTCATTCGCTGGGGAATTCTCATCGTCGTAGCAATCGTCATCGGGCTGTCCAGTACCATGCTAGGTGAAAACGTCGCCCAAGGGTTGATTCTCCTTTTCATGTTCTGGTGGACGTGGTTCTTCTACGTCTTTTACGAGGTGGGCAAGCGCGGCGCCTCACCTGGCAAACGTGCCATGGGCTTGCGAGTAGTGCAAACGTCAGGGGCTCCACTCACTTGGAGTCAGGCTATCGTTAGGAATTTCCTCCGATTCGTTGATGCCTTACCGGTTGGCTATGCCTTTGGTCTAGTCGCCTGCTTGTCCGGTAACAGCTTTCAACGCTTGGGAGATCTCGCCGCAGGCACCTGCGTCATCTACACAGGCACAGAACCTCCCGCTGATGGGCCCATGCCCCTGAATCTGGAACCCCTCGCTCCGACCGCGGCATTGGAGCGGTCCGAACAACTCGCCCTCGTGAGTTATTTGGAACGCGCAGGCCTTTGGTCAGACGCTCGGCGGGAAGAACTTGCCAACCACGTGCCCACTCTCACCCGCCAAACTGGACGCGAGGGCGTCAATCGCCTCCTCCGCATGGGCTGGTGGATTCGCAACTCTTCCTAGCACTAATCTGATTTCATGAATCGCCAAACATTCGAATCTCTGCATCAAGAGCGCTGGAACGCCTTTGAGACCATGCTCGATGAATTGGATGGAAAGAATCCTCCCGAGCAAAGTGCTCAATTCCCAGCCATGTTTCGCCAAGTATGCAGTGATCTTTCACTAGCACAGCAGCGCATGTATGGCCTGCGACTCTGTGAGAGGCTCAATGTCATGGTCATTCGAGGCCATAAACATCTTTATCGGAGTTCAGCGCGGCTTGGCGAAGGCATCTTGCGTTTCATCGCCGTGGACTTTCCCAGAGCGTTTCGAAAGGACATCAAGCTCTTCTGGATCAACTGCGTCTTTTTCTTCATCCCACTTGCCGGCATCATCCTTGGATCCATGATCGAACCACGATGGAGCCACGCATTGCTCGGCACAGAGCAAATGTCTCAGCTTCAGTCCATGTATGGGAGCGATAGTCCCGTCGAGCATTTGCGAGAACAGTTCGGTTCGAATTTCATGATGTTTGCCTTCTACATTATGAACAACATTGGCATTGATTTCCGAATCTTTGCCGGAGGCATCCTCTGCGGCGTCGGCACCCTGTTCTTTATTGTCTTCAACGGGCTCTTCTTTGGTGCGGCCACCGCCTACATTCACGAAGCCGCCAATCCTGAGTCGTTCTACAACTTTATTTGTGGACATGCCAGTGTCGAGATCATGGGCATGCTCGTTGCCGGCATGGCCGGACTCCACGTTGGGCTGGGCATCCTGTATTCTGGACGACGCGGACGCAAGCAAGCATTGTTAGACGCAGGAAAACGCTCCATACCTTTCCTCTACGGCGCGGCGCTCCTCACGTTCTTGGCTGCGATCATCGAAGGCTTCTGGTCGGCCCAGCCTGTTGCTGCCCCGGTCAAATACACCGTAGCCACGTTCTGGTTTGTGGCCTTGGTCGCCTATTTCACCTTTGCTGGGAGACAAGAAGATGAGGCTTGAGGACGTCTCTGCCGAGATCCGGCCTCGCACTTCTTGGGAAGCCATTGATCTCGGCATGGCAATGGTCCGTCGAGATTATGGTTTCATCATGCTGGCCTGGGCTTGCACGGTACTGCCCTTCTGCGCTTTATTAGTCTTCGTGCTTCAAGCGTGGCCCGGTCTATGGATCTTCGCTATCTTCTGGTTCAAGCCGCTCTACGACCGCGTGCCGCTTATCATCTTGAGTCGGTCACTCTTCGGTAATCGATTGCGGCTGCGAGAGATTCATGGTTCTCCAAAGTTCTTCCTCCGGATGTTGTTTGGCGACCTGACTTGGAGACGTTTCTCTCCCGCTCGGAGCTACCTCATGCCAGTGGGCTTGTTAGAAGGGCTCTCGGGCAATTCTAGAAACACCCGTGTGAGTGTTCTCAATCGCGAAGCCAATGCCCACACGACCTCTCTCATCACGGCTTGCAGTTGTTTCGAGGCCACAATTGTCATAGGGCTCATTGGCCTGGTTGTCATGCTCAACCCATCACCAACCTTGGGGGCGGAAATGGAGGACTGGGTTGCAGGGTTCGAAATGGAGGAGTTCTTCCCTATTCCGGGTATCGTCTACTACACGCTCACCGCGGCCTACTTCTTCGCCATGAGCTTGATCGAGCCCTTCTATGTAGGCGGTGGCTTCGGCATGTATGTAAATGGTCGTACCCGCAGTGAAGGCTGGGATCTCGAGTTAAGATTTCGCCAACTGGAAGCTCGACTGATCACCCGAGTGTCCAAGGTCGTCATCATGCTCCTTCTAGGCAGTTTGCTAGTAGCGTCAGTAAATGAAAGTCGGGCCCAAGAACCGATCTTGGATCTAGAAACAGAGCTCGCTGCCGAGGAAGAGATCGGGTCGTCACCGGCAGACACAGCGGCAACCATCCTTCAGCAACCTGAGTTTGAGATCCATAGCCACACGCGAGAGACATGGCATTGGGGAAACAATAGTGATAGCAGAGGTGGAGACGGTGCCGCCATCTTTCAGATCCTAGGCGAGTTTCTCTTCTGGCTCGTCGTGGTGGCTGCGATTGGCGGCCTCGCCTACTGGATTTACACCTATCGACACGTCTTTCTCAATCGCAGCTTTAAAAAACGCTCTGCAACTCCTCACTCGCGTGCCACCACCGTGATGGGGATGGATGTCCGCGCTGAATCCCTTCCCGACAATATCACTCAGACTGCTTGGGAGGCCTGGACTGCAGGACGACGGCAGGAGGCATTGAGCCTTCTCTATCGGGGATCCATTTCTTGGATGGTCGTACGTGAAAACCTTCCCATCATCGAGAGCGATACAGAATTCGACTGCATCCAACGTGCCAATGAGCTGTCTAACCGCCAGATGGTCTCCTATTTCAATCGTCTCACAGATCGCTGGACCGGTGCCGCCTACGGAAAGATCTGGCCTGACGATGCCACGGTAGAACTTCTCTGCAAAGACTGGCCCTTTCACCACAAGGAGGTGTCCTCATGAAGCCGCTCTCCCGTGTATTCATCGGCCTGATCTGCCTGACACTCACCTCGTGCCTTGAGAAACGCGAGGAAACAACCGAGATCGGTTTCAAAGGCGAAGCAAGACGCAATCCTTTCCTCGCTGCCGAGAAACTCTATCAGAAATACGGATTTGAGGCCACGAGTTCACTCCGGCTTAATGACATGCCCTGGGATGGCACGCTGTTGATCATGCCAGCGGACGCGATCACGACACCGAGCCGTTCACGTAGACTGAAGGAATGGATCGAGAATGGAGGGCATCTCATCTACCTACTCAGTGGAACCAGCATGATGAGCTGGCAGAACAACGGCGACCAATTCAAGGCTCTCGCCTTGGTCGATCATCCCCTACTCGACGCTTACGGAATTCGCTTTGGTGAACTCACAGACAATCGAAATACAGTATCGTTTGACCTTGGAGAACATTCTGGTCGCATCCGCTTCCCTCTTAGCAATACGTTTGACCTGACCGACACCGACGATGTCGATCATTTCATGGGCATGGATAAAGAGAACGCCCTCATGGTAAGCATAGACTCTGGCTATGGTCGCTTCACCGCGCTCGCCTCTGCCTTCCCTATGAGGAACCGGACGCTCGACCAAGAAGATCATGCCGCTTTCATGCTAGCTCTCAGCGAGCTTCACGAATGCTACGACGTGCTCTTCGTCTATGCCAGTGACCTTTCCTTCTGGGGTATGCTCTGGGAATTCGGTTGGATGCCCTTGTTAGGGTTGCTCGCCCTATTGATCTTCTGGCTATGGAAATCCCTCCCTGGCTTCGGCCCACGCCTCCCTCCTGCCACAGTCCTTCCCCGCCACTTCTCCGATCACCTCGGCATGACCGCGCAATTCCTTTGGCGTCACCGCTCACCAAGTAGCCTGTTGGATCCAGTACGACGTCGTCTCACTCAACATTATCAATCATCCACCGGGAAATCGCTGCCCAGCTTCAACGACCCAGGCCTGCACGCTTACCTGTCGGAACGTAGCGGCCTGTCTCAAGATCGCATTCGTGAAGCCATGCTCGGAGAACCCAAGAACGATGCGAACCATTTCACCCGCTTGATCCAAGATATCACATCGCTAGAAACAAGCTTATGAACGACACGAACGAACCACCTAGTTTCCCTCCAACTCCGGGTTCTCCAGAGCCCACACCTCCCAGTGACTTCCGACCAGAAGTTGCCGAACCTCCTGTGGAGAGACCGAGCGTGTGGCAACAAATTCGCAATGAGGTCACCCACGTCTTTATCGGGCAAGATGCGGTCATCGATCAGGTCCTCGCCGCCCTCATCGCAGGCGGCCACATTCTGCTCGAAGGCAAGCCTGGACTGGGCAAGACGCACCTCGTTCTTGCGTTGTCTCGTACCTTTGGCGGTAATTTCCAAAGGATCCAGTTCACGCCAGATCTCATGCCTTCGGACGTCACTGGTCATTCACTCTTCGACATGAGCACCCAGCAATTTCGACTGAGGAAAGGGCCCGTTTTTACAAACCTTCTCCTGGCTGATGAAATCAATCGCGCTCCGGCCAAGACGCAGGCCGCTTTGCTAGAGGTCATGCAAGAGGCTCAAGTCACAATCGATGGAGAATCCATGGCGTTGGAACCACCGTTCATGACCTTTGCCACCCAGAATCCCATTGAGCAGGAAGGCACCTATCCACTACCAGAAGCACAGCTCGACCGTTTCCTGCTCAAAATCCTCATCGATTACCCGAGTTCGACCGATGAGGCGACCATCGTAAAACTTGCGGCGGGAGGAGCAGGTGGGCGAGGCCTCGATCCCAATGCTATCTCCCCAATCTGCCAGCCCAAGGACGTCATTGCCGGGCAACAAGCGGCCGCGAAAGTTCAGGCGGTTGATGATGTCATCAACTATGCGGTCAGCCTCATTCGAGCCACACGCCAGTCGGATGCGATTACGCTAGGTGCCGGAACTCGTGGTGCCATCAGCCTCATTCGCATGGCCAAGGCCTTCGCAGTCCTCGGAGGTCGCCAGTTCATCACACCCGCCGATGTCAAACGAGGCGCCCTTCCTGTCCTGCGTCACCGGGTCGCTCTCGCACCTGAGATTGCCATCAGCGGTCAGCAGATTGATGATGTCCTTACTAACGTGATCAATACCGTTGAATCACCTCGCTAGAGGAGCCTGATTCGTTGTCGATGAGGCCCACCTCACGCCTACTCCACGGCATCCTCGTTTGGATTGCTATCGGTATCGCTGCGTCTTTCTGGGCGCAATTCGTGGTTCTATGGTGGGGGCTTGGGGCTCTGCTCGCGGCTCTTTCTGGAATTGATTTCATTCTAGCGAAGTCCAGCAAACGAATCGACATCGAGCGCAGGATTCCTGGACACCTTGCCCTCAACGTCGACGACGAGATTTTGCTAACATTGCACAATCGAGGACATTTGATCGCCCACCTCTCGGTCTTCGATGGCCTCCCGGAAGAAGCCCACGCCCCAGACATTCCGTGGACAGGAACCGTTCAATCCAAGGGCTTCACCACAGTCGCCTATCCCATCCGCATGCGCAAACGAGGCCGTTCTGCACTGGGATCCATTCACGTTCTACACCAATCTCCTTTCGGTCTTTGGCAGCGCCGCTATCTTACTGATCATCAGGACGAGATCCGGGTCTATCCAAACTACGAACCTGTCGTGCGCTACGCCCTCCTTGCCATGGAGAACCGCGAGAACCAGATGGGTATCGTCATGAAGCATCGCCGTGGAGCCAGTCTCAACTTTCATCAGCTGCGCGACTATCAAGAAGGCGACAACCTTTCCCAAATCGATTGGAAAGCCACCTCCAAACGCCTCCAACTCATCAGCCGCGAGTATCGAGAGGAGCGGGACCAGAACATCATTCTCATGGTTGATTGCGGACGCCGCATGCGTGCTCTCGATGGAGAACTCTCCCAGTTTGATCACTGCCTTAACTCCATACTCCTACTCTCATTTATCGCTCTCCGTCAGAGCGACCACGTGGGTGTACTCAGTTTCGGCGGCACGGACCGCTGGTTGCCACCGGTCAAAGGGCAACACGCCATGACGACCTTGCTCAACCATCTCTACGACTACGAGACGGGCCCGCAGACGAGTGACTTCGCCGAAGCAGCCGAGCGGCTCATGATGCGTCAACGCCGCCGCGCCCTCGTCATACTCCTTACCAATCTGCGGAGTGAAGACATTGCCAACATTCTCCCACCACTCCAACTCATGAAGCGGCGTCATCTTCCACTCATCGCCAGCCTCCGCGAATCTACCACCGAGGGAGCCTTGAAATATCCTGTCACCACCTTTGAAGACGCACTCTCACATAGCGCCACCCAGCGTTATGTCGAGGAGCGCACTCAGACCTTTGAGCAGATCCGTTCGCATGGCATCCTGACTCTGGACGACACTGCTGCCAATCTCCCCACCGCGCTCACCAACCGCTACTTGGAAATCAAAGACGCGGGGCTTCTCTAACGCTCACCATCCTCAGGTTCTACCTCTTGACCCTCGCTTGGCTTACCCGTGATTAGGTAGCGCGCCAAGTCGCACAATCCCGCATAACGAAACCGGGAGTCAGCATAGTGCTCCAGCACATAAAAGGCAAAGTAGTAGAAGCGGCAGAAGGCCCATAAGGCAATGGCTAGCAGCAATGCTACTTTCCAATCCGGCGCATGCGCCAAGATCAAGCCACTACGAATCAGGCCTATTACCGGAAAGAGAACGCCTTTCAGTGAAGGACTCTGGGATTCGAAATATCCATCAATGCAAACACTTGCGTATTGTTAGTATATTCCCGCTCAAACGCAAACCTAGCTCCTCGTCCGCCCAGCCTTGATATGTGCGTCTAGCTCCTCAATCATCTTCTTGGCGATGTCAGGGTGCTTCTCGATCAAATTCCGGGTCTCACCTGGATCCTCCGCCAAATTGAACAATCGGTGCTTAGGTACCTTTGTATTCGCTAGCTTTGCCTCGACCACCACGTTTCTAGCCGTGCCTTTCTCATGCCGCTGAAGTTTCCAGTCCCCCTTCCGATAGCCATAGTTCCCAGCACGACCATTATCTTGTTGAATGAGATGCTCACGCCCTTTCCCCCCGTCTTCTCCCAGCAACGCCCCCCTCACATCATGACTATCAAGATAGGCATCCTGAGGAAGTGGCGTCTCCGTTAGCGCGCCAACACTAGCCACCAGATCAATCGTGGAGACCACAGCCTTGTCTTCAACTGCGGGCTTAATGCGGCCTTTCCATCTCGTGATGAAAGGCGTGCGCGTGCCACCTTCAAGCACACTGTACTTACCCCCACGGAAAGGCCCCCCTGCCCGGTGGCGACCAATCTTCTCGACGGCATCATCAGCATAACCATCATCAAGCACGGGACCATTGTCAGAACAGAAGATAACCAAGGTGTTCTCAGCCAGGTTGAGACGGTCCAGCGTCTTCATCAGTTCGCCTACACACCAGTCCAACTGAATAATGGCGTCTCCGCGGAAACCTAGCCGTGTCTTTCCTTGAAAGCGCTCATGCGGAATGCGTGGGACATGAAGGTCGTGCGAGGAGAAGAAGAGAAAGAAAGGCTCATCTTTGTGCTTTTCGATCCACGCATTAGATCGGTTAACCCATTCGTCAGCAAGATCTTCATCTCGGAAACGCGCTGCATGACCGCCTGTGTAAAACCCAATCCGGCTAATGCCATTGTGAATCGTCGAATTGTGCCCGTGAGACCAATCCATCTTGAGGGTGTCTCGGTGCGTGATGCCCGTGGGATGATCTTCACTCGGCTTCTTCTTTCCCACCCAGAGAGGGTCACTCGGATCGAGGTTCTTCACTCGATGATCTTCGACGTAAACCTGTGGCACCCGGTCATTGGTGGTTGGCAAGAGATAACAATGATCAAAGCCAATCTCCAAGGGGCCCGGTTTGAGATCACCATTCCAATCCGGTCCTTCCGGCCCGCCGAGACCGAGATGCCATTTACCAATGACCGCCGTGGCGTAACCCGCTTTCTTTAACAGTGAAGGGAGCGTTTCGGTACCCGGCTTGATGACCGCAGGACTGTTAGGTGGCGCGATCCCGGTGCCTTCCTGCCGAAAGGCATAGGTTCCCGTCAGCAACGAGTAGCGGGTCGGCGTGCAAGTCGAGGCCGAGCAGTAGCCACTCGTAAAACGTCGCCCTTCCGCGGCAAGCTTGTCGATGTGCGGCGTCTGCAACGCCGTGGCGCCATAGCAAGACACATCGCCATAGCCCATGTCATCAGCCATGATGACCACGATGTTAGGCTTCTCGGCAGCGTGCCCAAGACTAGCAATCAGGAAGGTGAGTGACAAAAGGAGTTTTAGCATGCCCCAAGAAATCGCTCTTGAGCCAGCTTGGCAAGCTTTGAGCATTTCCTTGTTGCACAGCATCCAGAATAGGCTGAAATGCGCTCACCTCAGGAGAGCTGGGGTCTTCTCTTGGAAGCCCGTCGCTCGGGCAAGAAATAGATGGGGAATCCGGTGACAGCACCTTGTGCCTACTCCGGAGCGGTCCCGCCACTGTGAGATTAAATGACGCGTTTATTTAGTCGAGCCAGATCGCCAGCCTTGGGAAGTGATTGCATCGTCCGCGGAATACGGGCGCCACATCCTTAGAAAACACACATGTCATCAACCAACCGTGCGCTGCACCGTAGCGCCATCTTGTTAGGCCTTTCATCATCGTTGGCCGGGCTCCTGCCCGTCACCGCTGAAGAAACGGAAGCTCTGGCACCCACCACCGTGGTCGCCAACCGTATCCTCACTCCCCTTGCTCAGACCGGCAGCGCCGTCACCGTGCTTGATGGCGGAGCATTAGAAGAAGCCCAGGTCTTCCGCCTGGAAGACGCTCTGCGTCGCTCACCGGGCGTCTTCTCAGAATCGACCGGAGGCCAGCCCGGCTCGATTAGCTCACTCTTTCTCCGCGGCATGAAGACCGCACACGCCCATGTTCTTGTCGACGGCGTACGGCTCAGCGATTCCACGGTCTCCACGAACAACTATCTTGGAAACGGCCTGCTTGATGGGGTCGGGAGAATTGAGATCCTGCGAGGCCCTCAAAGCGCCCTCTATGGAGGCGAATCCATCGGCGGCGTCATCGGTGTCTATTCAGCCCAGGGCTCAGGCACACCGGAATCCCGTGTCTTCGTCGAAGGCGGCTCGTTTGGAACCTTGCGCACCGGCGCCAGCTCCAGCGGGAGTTTTGACAGTGGACTCTCCTACACACTTGGGATCGGTTGGGAAACGACCGAGAACGATGCGCAGGGCACCCCTGAACTGGATCATGAACAGCTCACCTATGCGCTGCGTCTGGACTATGATTTGAGTGATCATGCCAGAGTAGGTGCCACCTTTCGCGGCGGGCATGGGGATTTCCAAGACAACTTCGGTGGCGACAACTTCACCGACTACCAACTGATCACAGTGTATGGTGAGATCGACCTCACCGATTCCTGGCAGTCACGCCTACGGTTCGGATCCTACACCGAATCCTATGACTTCGGCGATCCCTCCACCTTCGCTACCGACGCCGAGAAACTCAGTGTCGGCTGGGAAAACGAAGTGACGTGGTCGGACGCACACACCACGGCGTTCGGAGCCCTCTTCGAACAAACGGACTTTGCCCAAGACTTCTCGTTTCCTGCCGATCGCGATCAGTTAGGCCTGTTCGCCACCCATCTTTGGGAGGTGTCCCAAGACCTCGTCCTCACTGGAGGTCTACGCTGGGAAGACTACGACGACTACGGAGATGAGTTCACTTGGCGCACGACCGCAGCGTACACCTTCCCCGGCTCGGACACCACCTTACGTGGCAGTTACGGTACCGCCTTCCGAACACCAAACCTGCTCGAACTCAATGGCGGACCGTTTGAAACTGGCAATCCTAACCTTTCTCCCGAGCATTCAGAAGGCTGGGACCTCGGTATCTCCCAGTCCTTCGGGGAGGACATTTCACTCAACCTCACCTGGTTCGAGAATGACGTGGAGAACCTCATCGTCGACCGATTCGGAGCAGCTCCTTTCAACACCACTGGCAAAGGCAAAGCCAGCGGCCTGGAAGTGGGCCTCGAAGGCCAAGCTGGCCTCATTCGCTATGGCCTCGCCTACACCTACCTAGACGACAGTCTGGTAGGTTTGCCAGAGCACGTCTTTCAAGCGCATCTCCACTGGGAAGCCACGGATCAGTTAAACCTCGGCGCCGAGGTTTCTTATGTCGGCTCCCGAAACCTTGGAGGCGACCCACTAGACGCCTACGTTGTCACTAGGCTTTACAGCTCCTATGAGTTAACCGGCCATGTCACCATCAATGCACGTCTCGAGAACGCGTTCGACGAACGCTATGAACACGCCAGTTTCGGAGGCACCCCCGTTGCCGCTCGAAGATTGGGCGCCTTCGCCGGTCTGACAGTAACCTGGTAAGAATGAAGAAGGCCTCGCCCTTCAGAACAGGCTAGATAATCATTCTGGGATTGCTCCTTAGATTGAAGTAGCGTGTCACCATGAGAGCATTTGTCATCACTGCGTTCTGCCTGTTGTCTATTGCCTACGGCGATCAGCATCAGTCCGTTCGTCATGCTACGGGCACAAACGGAGTCGTTGCCACAGTACATCCGCTGGCTTCTAAAATTGCCTTGGACATCCTCAAGGAAGGCGGCAATGCCGTTGATGCCGCGGTTGGTGCTGGGCTCGCACTCGGAGTCGTCGATGGCTTCAATTCTGGTATCGGCGGCGGCTGCTTCATGGTGATCCACGCTTCCAATGGCGAGATCTTCACCATTGATGGCCGCGAAACAGCTCCCGCAGCGGCCCATCGCGACATGTTTCTTCGTGAGGGTAAAGCCGTGTCCGACCTCAGCAGGAAAGGCCCACTCGCCGTTGGCGTTCCCGGAGCGCTGGCCGCCTATGCCAAAGCACTAGAAGGTCATGGTAGTAAGACACTGGCTCAGGTCATCACACCCTCGGTCGCTATCGCACGCGATGGATTCATGTTGGGCAAGGATTATGTCAGACGGCTCGGTGGCGCCGTGGAGAAACTACGCGAGTTCCCAGGAGCCTCCGCCATCTTTCTAAACGACGCTCACGCGCTGCAAGTCGGTGATCGCCTCATCCAGATAGACCTCGCCAACACCTACGAGTCTGTTGCCAAGGACGGCCTCGACCACTTCTACCGTGGCCCTCTATCCAAAGCTGTCGCCGCGTGGATGAAGGAACACGGCGGCATCCTCACAGAAACTGATTTCGCCAACTACCAGCCCAAGCGACTCGCCCCCGTTCGCACAACCTATCGTGATCACGAAATCATCGGTATGCCTCCACCAAGTTCTGGCGGCATTCACGTCGCTCAGATCCTGAATATGCTAGAGACATTCGATCTCGCCTCCATGAACGAAACCGACCGCCTGCATGTCATCGCCGAGAGCATGAAACTAGCCTTCGCTGACCGCGCCTATTGGTTAGGCGATGCCGACTTCACCAAGGTTCCGAAAGGACTCATCGACAAGGTCTACGCCAAGACACTCGCCAGACGCATTGACCTCAATAAGGCCATCGACGTCCCGACTCACGGAACACCCGATGGGTCAGACAGCAATTGGTCCGGCAAACACACGACCCACTTCTGCGTCGCCGATAAAGCAGGAAACTGGGTCGCTTGCACCCAAACCGTGAACACCACTTACGGATCCGGAGTGGTTGTCCCAGGAACGGGTGTCGTCCTGAACAACGAAATGGACGACTTCGCCGCGCAACCCGGCGTCCCCAACGCCTTCGGCTTGTTAGGCTCCGATGCGAACGCCGTCGCCCCAGGGAAACGCCCTCTCTCCAGCATGAGCCCCACCATCGTTCTCAAAGACGGCAAGCCTGTCTTCTCCGTAGGTGCTGCTGGTGGCCCCACCATCATCACCCAAGCCCTCCAAGCCATCGTCCGCCGCATCGATCTCAAGCAACCCCTCACCCAGTGTCTCAAAGCCCCCAGAATCCACCACCAATGGCGACCTAACCAGCTACGGGTAGAGCGCGCCATGCCACAAGAAATCCAAGACGCGCTAAAGGCTAAAGGCCACATGGTCGCAGCAACTTCGGGCCTCGGTGTCAGCCAAGCCCTCAGCCTCGAAGCCGATGACACCCTCGCAGCACAAAGCGACCCACGCGTGAATGGCAGTGCCTTAGGATTCTAAGAGCAGATCAAGAACAACTAGCGTTGCTTCACGTCGCCGAGCTTGGGCAACGCGGCCAACACCTTGGCATGCGCTTTGTCGACTTCCTCCGACTTCAACGTGCGGTCGTTTGAACGATACGTGAGGGTGTAGGCCACCGACTTCCTATCGACTGGGAGTTTCTCTCCCGTCGGATCTGCAAAGAGATCGAACATCTTGAAGCCCACTAGCAGAACGTCGTTCTGCTTGTTGAAGAAGTTCGCCACTTCCGCATTCTCCATGTCGGAGGGCACCTCGAGGGCGATGTCTCGCGTGATAGCAGGGAACTTGGGCAGATCCGTCACTGGCTCTGCCGCTAGGCTCGGCTTGATCGCTTTTGCGAGATCGATTTCAGCAATGTAGAGCGGGCCTTGGCAATCCATTTCACGGGCACGCGCAGGATGGACTTGGCCAAGGCGGCCAATGACCGACTTGCCTAGCAAGACCTCTGCGGCCACAAGAAGGCTTTCTTGCTCCAGGCGTCGCATGGTCACGGCTTGCTTGCCACCGCCAAAGAGCGCTTCGCAGAGTCCTATCAAATCACAGATGTCGGCTTGGGCCGTTTCTCCGTGCCAGGACGCGTTGGTCATGTCCCCAGACAACACAATGCCGAGCTGTTGCGATTCGAGCACCTTCGGGCTCTTCTCGTGCTTGGAGAAGACGGTGCCAATTTCGAAGAATTTGAGGCTTGTCGCTCCTTGGCAAATATTTCGTTCAGCCACATCGAGCAACCCCGGGAGGACACTTGGGCGTAGGGTCGTGTGATCTTGCGAGAGCGGCTTTTTAAGAGGCACTGCTTGGTTCTGCTTGCCGAGGCGCAAGGCACAGAGATCGTCCGCGAGTTGCGCATCTGAAATGAGCTTGATCGTGAGGCAATCATCGTAGCCTAGATCGACCAGACGCTGGCGTAGCTGATGATGGGCATCATAACGCGCGTCTTCCTTGCTTGGCTCCGCAAAGAATGCCACTTCACGGGCAGGAATCTTATCGATGCCGTAAACACGCGCAATTTCCTCTACCAGATCCACATGACGTTCGAGATCGCCTCTGAAGCTAGGCACTTTCCAGGCACCGGCGCCCTGACTTTCCAAGCCAAGCCCCGTAAGAATCTCGCCCATCTCGTCTTCAGAGAGATCGACGCCTAACAAACGCTGGGCACGTCCATGGTCAAGCATCACGGGCGATGGAGACGCGGGCACTTCGCCAGCAACTAGCAGAACGTCTTCGGCCTTGCCACCTGCGAGTTCGAGAATGAGCTTGCTCGCGAGTTCCGATGCTCCGATCGTTTGGGCAGGATCGATCCCGCGCTCAAAGCGGTAACTTGAATCACTGCTCAAGTCTAACCGTCGCGATGTACGGCGAATGTGGCTGGGCGTGAAGTAGGCACTTTCCAAGAGCACGTCGGTGGTGCCTTCAGTGACCCCAGAATCTTCGCCGCCCATGACGCCGCCGATGGCCACCGCCTTCGATTGATCAGCGATGACCAAGTCGTCCGTCTGCAAGGCATATTCATTGCCATCCAGAGCCTGGAAGGTCTCACCATCATTGGCCAGACGCACGCAAATGCCACCATCGAGCTTAGCCACATCGAACGCATGCAAGGGCTGCCCCATTTCGAAGAGGACGTAGTTGGTGATATCTACAATGTTATTGATAGGACGCAAACCGATGGCTTCAAGCTTGCCCTTGAGCCAGTCCGGACTTTGGCCGACCTTCACCCCGGTGATCCGACGAGCTGTGTAGAATGGACAGGACTCCGACGCCTCCAAAGTGATCTCCTCTGTCTTGGCGGGCTGCTGCGTCACACTGCTTGCACCATAATGAGGAACTCCTTTGAGTGGGCGCTTGGCAAGGGCTGCTAGTTCGCGCGCGATGCCCAAGTGGCTCAGGCAATCGGGACGATTCGGCGTAATCTCAAGCTCCAGAAGGGTGTCCGATTCAAACAGCTCACCAATCGGAGTCCCCGTAGCCTCGTCGGTCTTCAGAATAAGGAGGCCTTCATGGTCGTCTGTGAGTTGGAGTTCACGGCCACTGCACATCATGCCATTCGAAACGACACCGCGTAGCTTGCCTTCCTTGATTTTGAAATCGCCCGGCAAGACGGCGCCCGGAAGAGCCACGGGAACCTTGTCATTGACCTTGTAATTCTTGGCTCCACAAACGATCTGACGGAGCGAGCCACTGCCGTCATCAACCTGACAGACACTCAAGCGGTCTGCGCCAGGGTGAGGATCCGAACTCTTGATCTGACCGACAACCACGTGATCGACGCCGGCACCACGTTCTTGGATGCCTTCCACTTCGATACCGGCAAAGGTGAGGAGATCCGAAAGGGCGTCAGTTGAGTAGTCAGAAAGATCGATATGATCTTGGAGCCAATTGAGAGAGGTATTCATGACTAACGGTTAAGCAGATGCAAATTGACGGAGGAAGCGTTGATCATTCTCGATGAGCAGCCTGATGTCAGGAATGCCCCACATGATCATGGCGAGACGTTCCAATCCGAGACCGAAAGCAAATCCAGTTACTTTGTCAGGATCATAGACATCATCCCCACGCGATTCGCAGATTTGGCGGAAGACATTGGGGTCGACCATGCCGCACCCGGCAATTTCGATCCAGCGCGGATCTTGACCTTTCGGCTGGAGTTTGATGTCGATCTCGAAGCTAGGCTCCGTGAAAGGAAAGAAGTGCGGCCGAAACCGCACGGGCGTCTTGGGACCAAAGATCGCGCGGAAGAGTCGCTCTAACGTTCCCTTTAAGTCCCCAAGACTGACATCTTCAGCAACATACAGCCCTTCCATTTGACTAAAGACACTGAGGTGGGTGGAATCGATCTCATCACGGCGGTAAGCACTGCCCGGCGCTATGATGCGCACGGGCGGCTTCGTGGTCTCCATGGTGCGAACCTGCACAGAAGAGGTGTGCGTCCGCAGTAGATGACCATCAGCGAAGTAGAAGGTGTCCTTCTCATTGCGGGCAGGATGATCTTCGGGTGTGTTCAGTGCATCAAAGCAATGGAACTCTGTCTCCACTTCAGGTCCCGCCGCCAAGGTGAATCCCATTTGTCGAAGGGCGCTGATACCACGGTGCATGACTTGGGTCAGCGGATGAAGAGCCGCTTGTTGCGGGCGACGCCCCGGCAACGTCACATCGATCCCCTTGGCCGCTTCCGCGTCTTTCAAAGCAAGGAGTTGGGCAGAACGCGCCTCGACAAACCCCGTCAGCGCTTGGCGGACTTCATTAAGCTTCTGCCCCACGGCAGGCTTGTCCTCTTTGGACACGTCACGCATTCCTGAGGCTGCTTGGGTAAGGGCACCTTTCTTGCCGAGGAAACGAATACGAAACTCTTCGAGCGCGGCTTCATCGCAGGCATCCTCGATAGCAGCTTGCGCGTCTTGATGGATGGCATCGAGCTGAGCAATCATGTTTTAAAAAACGAAAGTGAGTGTGTAAGGTAAAAATAGCAATGGCCGCGAAACGGCAATGCGTCGCGGCCATTGAAATTAGAAATTCGCAGGAGAACCTGACTAACTGGCAGCCTTCTTCTCCTCGAGAGCTTCCTTCGCAGTCTCAACGAGAACGTTGAAAGCACCTTCATCTCGGATAGCCATGTCGGAGAGCACCTTGCGATCCAACTCAATGCTAGCCGCTTTTAGACCTTCCATAAATCGACTGTAGCTCAAGCCATGGGCCCGGGTACCGGCGTTAATCCGCTGGATCCAAAGACCGCGAAACTCGCGCTTACGGACCTTGCGGTCACGGTAGGCGTGTTGCTGCGCTTTGTAGACGGCGTCTTTGGCGTAGCGATACAACTTCGAACGGAATCCGCGGAAACCCTTCGCTTTTAGAAGCATGCGTTTCCGACGCTTCCGGCTGGCTGGTGAATTAGTTGCTCTAGGCATGATTAGTAGGTGTCGAACAGACCGTTATTCCGAAATCACCAGGCAACTCGTCTGTTCGGTGTCCCCGCCGGAGCGGGGTAGATGCCTTGATGAGTGCCACCCGAGGGCAGCTGTGGAAAGTGTTCAGGATTCTCTACGCGAAAGGCATGTTGGCCTTCACGGCCTTGAGATTCGCATCGGCGACCAACGTCACCTTACCGAGATTGCGGCTGCGCTTACGATTCTTCACGCGCATCAAGTGGCGTTTGCCCTGTTTGCGGCGTAGAACTTTGCCAGTACCAGTGACTTTAAAACGTTTCGCGACTGCCTTTCTCGTCTTTGCTTTAGAAGTGCCTTTGGCCATGGGACGGCGAAACTATCGTCAAATACACCCTTGGCAATCAGTTTTTGACCTGAATACCCAGCGGTGCCATCTGGGCATAGGGAGCGAATTTCCAGAAACCACCACAATTGTTAGCAATCGACTGATCATCTTCTCAAATTTAATCTTTTAATATTGAGAATCTTCTAAGACTTCTTAAACATTAGGCTTTCTTAAATTAGTCGCATCATTCCCTTCCTGTGACACGAATCCTATGACTACAGAAGAACTGCAGGCGTTGAACTACCACTGGCGGCTTGCGATTGATCAGATTCAGGAAGGTATCTGCATCCTACAGGGAGGTATCGACAACTTTGATCAGTTGCGAATCGTTTTCGCCAACCGCGCTCTCGAGTCTCAGTTGAAGCTTGAGCCCGCTCGCCTCGAGGGGGTGGCCCTGAGCGAACTCTTTCTAAAAGAAGAACGAGACCGGTTTCGGGAAGACTGGCTAAAATCAGACCCACAGCATGCCTTCCACGGTGTCTATACAATGCGAACGTTGACTGGCGACCTGGTGGAGGCCGAATGGGAAATTTCCTCTCGTGCAGGTGGCGAGAATCGCGAGGCTGACCATACAGCAACCTTGCGCTGGCGCTCGTCCTTGGATCAGCCTGCGGAGTCTTCAGATGACCCAAATGAGACCATTCCAGAGGGCCATGCTTTCGAGCTCAGCAAAGCAGACACCATAGCTCATATCGCCAAAGGCATCGTTCACGATTTCAACAACTCCCTCACGACAATCCGTGGCCACTTGGAAGTCGCCATGCCGGGAACGAAAGCTGGTTCCTCAGTTCACGATGCCCTTGAGCAAGCGCTTGAAGCCGCCATGACCACAAGCGAACTTTGCCAACGCCTGCTCAACTACGCCAAGGGACGCCGCTCAACCAAGCGACCATGTGCCGTCCACGACGTCCTCCATCAAGCCGTCGCGATCACTGGCTTGGGATCAAATGTCACCTGCAAGCGTGTCATCAATCCTAACATTTGGCCAATTCTTGCCGATAGCATCGAGATCGTGCAGGTCATCAACAATCTCCTTGTAAACGCTCAGCAGGCAATGCCGAGCGGAGGAACCATTGCCCTCATGGCAGACAATGTCCCTGTCGATGAGGCCTCGCCGCTGGGATTGCCTCCGGGTAGCTATGTCACGCTAACCGTGCGTGATCGCGGGGTGGGCATTCCTGAAGAGGACCGCAAGCACATCTTCGAATCCCTCTACACTACAAAGCCCTCCGGCAGTGGCCTGGGTCTAGCCACGTGTGCTCAGATTGTGTCCGGCCACAATGGCTACATCGATGTCCACTCAGAGCCCAACCGGGGAAGCGAATTTGTCATCTACCTCCCTGCTGTGCCCGAAGCCTTTGCCGAGATTTCCGGCAACCCACAAACACCTCCAACCGCTGCTGAAGGCGCTGCCCTCAAACCAGCCTCTCTAGCGCATCTCAAAATCCTCGTGGTCGAAGACCAAGCCGGAATCAGCAAGATTGCACAGATGTATCTCGAACAGATCGGCCACGTTGTCGTCTGTACTGCGGACGGGAACTCAGCCATTGATACCTACCGAGATGCCTGGCAAGCTGGTGACGCCTTTGATCTAGCACTCATCGACCTGACACTTCCAGGCGGCATGAATGGCGAAGATACTTTCCGTGAGCTCCGTAGTCTCACACCTCACATCGTTGGCATTGCGACGAGTGGCTCGTTGGACAAGGACTCATTGGCAGAGTATCAAGCCAAGGGCTTCGCCAGTATTCTACCGAAGCCGTTCGCTCTGAAAGCCCTTGGGGACGTTGTGGAAGAGGCGATGCTCTTTCACACGGTCTGAAGTGAACGCAAACGCTCGGCCGTGGACTGGGTTGACCCGGCCCAGGATGCTGGACAAGTTAACCTATGAACCTGCCCCGTCTTCTCTGTGCTCCGATACTCACTATCTTCATCATGGGTACGGCTCTGGCCGAGGACCCGCCCACACCCGTTCTGAGCGAGGACGAGCGCATGGATGCTGCGATTGCCGAGGCTCGCTCCCGCATCGACGAATTTCTTGGAGCCCTGAAGTCCAACAACAAGAAACGCTTCCCAATGTTTGCCGTCAAAGCGGCTGTGACGGAGGGAGACCATGTGGAGCATCTCTGGATTTCTGATGTGACGTTCAAAGACAGTCACTTTGTGGGAAAGATCAGCAATCAGCCTCACGTCATCACCAAGGTGAAGCGAGGAGATGATTACAAGGTGGCCAAGGACAAGATCTCCGACTGGATTTACGCTGACGCCGATACACGAACTACCGTCGGCGGCTTCACGGACAAAGCGATGGAAGAGCCTGCCGTCGATCTCGGCGAGCATGAACTGATTGGTATCTGGGTGATCAAAGAAGTGGATGGCGGCACGGGCCCACGCAAACAACCAGGTGCCGCGATCGAGTTCACGCGTGACGCTCTCTTCATGGTTCAGTTAGGCGACCAACCAGCACGCGCCAAGATGGCAGACCTCGCTCAGATGAATACCGAGGCTGAGCCAAAGCATATCGATTTCCGTCGCCAAGACACGCTTGGCTACAGCGTCTACGAATTGGATGGCGATAAGCTAACGCTATCCATGCGCAATCCTGGCCAGAAACGCCCGGCTTCCTTAAAAGCCTCTCCCGGCGGGATGGTCTTCCACCTTGTCCGCCAGCGCGAGCTGGACAAGCACAAGACCTTATGAGGAATAACGTCAAGCCTGACTCTCGCTGTCGCAAATTTCGACCAATGACAGATACAAATCGGGCATCTTGCCCGATTCACGGCCCGAAAGGCCGTCCCACACGATCTCGTTCCGCCGGAATCAGCGCATCTTCCCAGTGCCTTGAAAGTAGACCTGTGCAATCCAGTCCTCGAACTTAGTTCCCGGGAATACGTCCATGATCTTTAGCGTAATGGCATGTTTACTTGGGCGTTCCAGTGCGAGCTTCGGAATCTCGAACTGTTGGAGCCTCGTCGTGTCTTTAAGGTGAAGCCGCAATTTGGGTTCACCATCTACACTAAGCACGATCACCTTTGGTCTGGCGTTCTGTCGGAAGAGCGTTGCGGAGCCCTGATGTCCGATACCGCACGATGTCACTCCTAGCCCGCATTTCTCATAGGCATCTATCAATAAGGCGAAAATGGGTGTTACGAGCGATGGTCAGACATGGATGGGATGAGCAAGGCACCACCGTGAAGCTGAGAGCTGGATTTCGTGGCATTGTT
>Ga0222717_10000278_pt1 | contig 44844 bp, 76 predicted proteins | sample C33_18DmetaG_FD_165053 | JGI IMG/M metagenome (GOLD analysis project Ga0222717, IMG submission 165053) | Estuarine water microbial communities from San Francisco Bay, California, United States - C33_18D | ecosystem: Environmental > Aquatic > Marine > Unclassified | place: USA: California... | reverse complement strand
CAGGGGATACACCAAAAGAAGAACGTGATAGAATCATTGCAGACTTCAAGAACTATAAGATACAAGCATTAACCAGTGTGAATGTACTATCAACTGGTTTTGATCACGATGGTGTGGATATGATAGCGATGCTACGTCCAACATTGTCCCCTGCACTCTATATACAGCAGTGTGGAAGGGGTCTGAGAATCAATCCAGAGAAGGAAGATTGTATTGTACTAGACTTTGCAGGGAACATATCTGTGCATGGCCCTATAACCAAGGTTAGACCACCTAAAAAGAAAGGTGAGAAAGCAGGAGAAGCACCAGTAAAGGTTTGTGAGAAATGCCATGAGATAGTTCATCTGTCTGCTAAGGTATGTCCTGCCTGTGGTGAACCATTCCCACCTCCCCAAAAGGAGAAGACTAGATTACACCAAGATGATATTATGGGTCTAGATCGAGTACAGAAGTTGTATGTAAAGGAATGGAAGTGGAGAAAATATACAAGCCAAAGGACAGGGAAAACCATGTTGAAAGTAACATACTATGGTTCATTAAGTGCTATCCCTGTCCAACAATACTTTACTATCTACCATGAAGGTCAAGCAGGAGATATAGCCAGAATGAAATTATTCGATCTCCTAACAAAGTCTGGAGTAGGATATGACTTACTAGCACAGGATGCTACGAATATAGCTAGAATAGCTAATACAGGGAACCCACCAGTATATGTGGAGTTTGAGAAGAATGGGAAATTTTTTAATGTAAAGGGGATGAGTTTTGAAACCACAAATAGTAATTGATTGGGAGTCATCAGTGGCTACTATAGAAGAGATGGTTCCCAAATGTTGTTATACATGCTGTGAGTTCAGCAAAGAAGCAAAGACTTGCAGAGCACATGGGGCTGTTGTACCAGATGATTTTTTGGGGGAGATTGATGCGTGTAAGTCTTGGAATAGGAATCCATTCTGATGAGTGAATATAACTACAGAGCATGGCAATGGGACGTATTCGGAGACGGAGAAATTGTTATCATTAAACATAAAAAACCTAATTTGCTTAGGATGGTAATAACTGTTCTTTTTCTTGGTTCAACATGGACAGAAAAGGAGACAGATAGATTTGGTCAGATTGTGGAGTTGAATGATGAGTGAATGCGAAAGAAACCATACTTGGATAAATACTTATGATGGTATTGAATGTAAATATTGCGATGAATATATTGATGCCGATAAATTCATTGCCCTAGAGGACTTGATGCTTGAGTTTATTAGCAAGAGTGATATATATGAGGTGATAGAAAATGAGTGAATATATGGAACAAGTTAAATTTGTATCATGGTTTAGGAAAACCTACCCAGATATAAAAATTTATCACACACCTAATGGGGAGAAAAGAGAACTAAGGATTGCTCTAAAATTAAAGAACATGGGGGTTATGCGTGGTGTATGGGACTTATACGTTAGATCGTTGAACTTGTGGATAGAAATGAAGGATGTTAAAGACAACGACCTAACAAAAGAGCAGAAAGAGTGGCAAGAATACTGCGAACAATTTGGTGATAAATTTATCGTTGGATACGGTTTTGAAGATGCCCAAAAGAAAGTACTTGACCTATTCCCAAAGCTCTTATAGTTTACATCTGTAAAGTATTATTATTATCAAAAGGAGTTACAATGAGTTCAATGTTTTTACATATCGGCAATACCAAAGACATGGTTGAGGTCGTGAATGTTTCAAAGATTGTTAAGATATTTGAGATGGGTGAAGGCCAAGTAAGAATCAATATGGTTGATGGCACATACACCGTTACACATGAAGACATACATGATATTTATGAAAGTATTGCGGAGATGGGGGCATAATCATGGATAACTGTAAGCATGAAAATATAACATTCGATAATCACGGTGGTTCATGCGATGATTGCGATCGAGAGTTCAGACGTTTTGAGTTATCTGAAATGTGGGCGCATAGGACGCAAGCTAATGGGGATTTGAAGGGGTTGCTCAAGGCAGAGCGTTTGAAGAATGAGGAGTTGGAAAAAGATTTATCAGAAGCAAATTATTGGAGATACCATACAAGTTGTAAAAATGCTGATATTCTTCCAATGAAATATGACGAATGGAAGGCAGACGATGGTGTTTTAAAGGAGTCGAGCGAAGATGAGTAGAAAAGTGAAATTCATAAAAGCGTTTAGTAAATGTTGCGAAGCTGAAACAGTTTGTTCGCCAGAATCAAGACAATGGGCTTGTACTTATTGCTTCAACATTATAGAAGATAAAAAGGATTTAGATTGGATTGTTTTTGCGAAGAAGGAGTCGAGCGAATGAGTATCTATTGCTACATAGCTTGCAATGACTGTAAAAGGGAACATCATATCATGGATTTGGATCACATAGAGACTGATCCTATTCCAGAACCGAGTGTTGTTATGAATTTCTTAATAGATCACAAAGGCCATAATCTTGAATACTACAGTGATGACGGTGGTGATGCTAAGTTTTTATCATATTCAGATAAGGAGTCGAGCGAAGATGAGTGAACAAAAAAGACCAATGTTTAGCCATGGTGAAGCTGATAGGTTGAAAGCAGAACTCAAGGCAGAGCGTGAGAAGAATGCGGAGATGAGTGCTAAAATAGAAAGGTTGCATGATGAATTATGCGCATTTGAAAGGGTCAGTAGCATGGATTGGCTATTAGATCATTTAAAAGGTATTTTTAAAAAGGAGTCGAGCGAAGATGATAGATAACAAGACTAAGAAACCATGCTTTTGTGACGAAGGCGGAATATGCGATAATTGTTATGAGTATGAGTTTGATAGAGTAAAGCAGCTCGAAGCAGAACTCAAGGCAGAGCGTGAGAAGAATGCGGAGCAACAAGAATTGATCGAAAAGCTAAAAGATTGTCTATTTGAACACTATATCTGTCCAGAGTGTATATCTAGTGAATATTCTCTAGAGGCAGAAGGAACTATGTATTGTCAGGTCTGTGAATATGAGGAGTCGAGCGAATGATTAAATGCAAAATGTGCAAATACGAAGATGTGACAGACTTAAATTTCGAGTTTGATGCTGAAATATGTAATGACTGTATCCCAAAAAGAATTTCTGATTTAGAGGATTCATTGAAGGAAAATATTGAAGGTTTCGATTTCATAGAAAAGCAAATTAAACATCAAGAGAAGCTTAAGATTGAAGCAGAAAACGACAAGATAAAAGTTGGCAATATGTACCTTAAGTTGAAAGAAAAACTGATTGTATGGAATCGCATAGGCAGAGACATAACGCAATCGTGTGAAGGGCATGAAGAACACGATGTAAAATCATTGTTGAATCAAATTAAAGATGTTTCAGATGATGATTTGTTTGAAACAAAACTAGAAATTGAAATTGAACGAGATAAGTATTATGAATTGTATGTTAATGCTTGCAAAAATATTGAGGAGAATTGAAATGAGTAAATATCAAAATAGAATAAGTGAAAGATTGTGCTTCAAAATAGCATTGAAGGATTGCATATCTATATTAAACACTCACATTACACCATCTGGTAAAATGTCTGACAAAGAGGCTCTAAGTGAGTTGTACGGTATATTGGACAATAAAAACATGGTTAATAATTTGAAACAATCAGATTGGAGTGATGAGCGAGAATTAGAAGCGTTTTACAAATGGAGGTCTGAAAATGGGGATGTGGGATAGTAGCAAGGAGAGGATTGATTACTTCAAAAGGTGTCGAGAACTTAATGCAGAACTCAAGGCAGAGCGTGAGAAGAATGCTAATTTAGAATATGCCAAGGCAGAATTGAAAGACGTAACGAACTTCATGAAAAAAGTTTATTTTGATCATGCGGATAATGAGCTCGTGATGGAAGGAGATTTTATGGTTCGTGGCGATACTGCGTTTGAAGTTTATATAAGCTACCTAGAGAGAAAGGAGTCGAGCGAAGATGGCACACACTAAAGAAGGTTTAGTACGCTACAAAGTAGATGGAAAATTCGTTTACTTACCGAAGCGTTCAAGAGAGGAACAGAAAGCATATCGCAAGAAATGGAAGCGACAATGGCAAATAGACAATCCGGAGAAATGTAAGGCTAACACCGCGAGATATGAAGCTTACAAAAGAAAAATGAATGCCTTGGAATCAGCTACAGGGACAATTACTGCTATTCAGTGATTGTGGGAACGGAGGTGGTGGCCCGTAAAAAGCTGTATGCCACCAATTTTTTTAAAGGATCTAATATGAAAAAACTCACTAAGTTGGAAAAAGATCGACTACGGTCACTTTATAAGACCGCGAACTGGGGTGTCTTTGATAATCTCACGGACGCAAAGAATTTTGCTAAGAAGTCCTTGACCTCTTATCCTAAGCTTTAGACTCCAAAAATGCAAACCGTAGACGAACTATCGACCGTAGATGAAATCTTTGATCTCTTAGCTAAACGCTATGAGTTCTTAGTTATCGTCGGCTCTAAGGAGGCTATGAACAAAGCTGAGTCTGACAACGGCGAGCAAGACTGCGACCTTATATGCAAAGGTGACAGTAGAGAAACATTACAGATGCTACGGATGGCCGTAGAGACCGTTATTTTAAATGGAGAGTTTGATGAACATCAATGACAGCATAGGCGCAGCCTTTCAAATAAACGCACAAGCCAAGGTCTTACAAGATACCTTTGCTGATATACTTAATAGACTACAGTCACTAGAGACGCCATCTACGGCAGAGGTAAAGCCGAAGGGCAAAGGCCACAAAGACTACAGAATACATAGGACTAAAACATGTGGTAAGTACGGTCGCATGGCCGCAGACGCTACGTGCATCTGCGAAGCCATTGTGCCGAAGAAAGATTAGGGTTGTATTCCGCCAGAAGGGATCCCACCAAAGCCTAGCATATTCGAGGTTCCTTCTACGGCCCCTGTTATAACTCCGGTGCCTCTCCCCTCGTTAGCTCTACTCCTTAGCTCTAGTTTCCCACTTAATATAAATGCTGTCTTAAGTTTAGCAGTGATATTATCTATGGCGCCTTTGTTAGCTATGTTACTTTTTATAGTGCTTCGGATCTTAGCTATACCTTTCGCGTCTGACGTCATAAGAGCGTTAAACCCCATCATCATTTGATTCTTAATCTTTTTGTTGCGCTCTGATGTTATAGCCGTCGTGATACTATCGGCTACGGACAGCAGTTGTCCAACACTTCCGCCCGCTCTTGCCGTAGGAGTGGCACCTTCTAGTCCTAGAGTGTCATCTATTTGACTTCCAACTCCGCCTAGACCCTTACCGCTGGCCTTTCTAGCTCCGGCGACCGTAGATAATGCCTCGTAGAACTCTTGTTTACCTACATCCTCTGATAAAAGTTCTCTTGATAAGTTATCACTGTCGAGGAATGCCTTAACGCGGGCCGTAAAGTTAAGAGGGACATCTCCTGTCTTGCCGAACACCATACCTAGCTCTTTCCTTACTTGGTCAGCTACTATAAATGAGTACATGTCTGGATTCACCGAGCGTATAACTTGCAACGCTATTTTCGCCTCTTGTGGGTCCGCCGCGAATAGCTTGGATCCCATGGCCGATATCTCTATATCACCATCTTTAGTGAACCCACCCATAGCCGACTCACGATATCTATCTAGCTGAGTTGAGGCATTAGCGTATTCAGCTCGTCTACTTTTAAGCTCAGGGACTATATCATCCATCATCTTAGTTACCCCCCACTCATCATTAGCTATCGCTGCTTGTATAGATGTCCTAGTGGCCTCTACCTTATTAGGGTCCGTAGCGAGGACATTTAAGTTTTGTTTTCTCTCGTGTAGGTCCCACGCAGTTACTTTATATTGGTCAGCTATAGATGCTTCTAGAGCGTCTATCTCAGTTAATATTTTATCCGCCTCCGCTTGTTTTTCAGCGGAACTTTTAAACGTCCCTCCCATCTCGGTAGGTTTGCCTTTATAAATGTTCTGTAGCTTATCCTGTTTTTTGCTTATCTGGTCTACGATACCTTTAACCGACTCTGTTATATCCTCTGGTACTCCGGCTTCTAGGACCGAGTCTACAACCTCGTTTGAGTATTCTCTCTTGGCGGGGCGTTTACTCTTCATGCCTCTGAGTCCTTTGACCATAGGGTACATGTCTACGACAACGCCCTGATTAGCAGAGTCAGATAGGATATCGTTCATTCTATCTCCTATCTCACGTTTGTTAGTCACTAATCTCGACTCTTCACCCTTAGAAATATCTGCTAGTTTATCTCTCGCAGCTTGTCTGTCGGGTACAGCTTTCCCTGCGCCGGGTCCGACTTTCTGGTGCCTCATAAGAAGATCGCCGACCTCCCTGTATATAGACTCGTTTTGTTCTTTTAAAATGGACGCCATCTCAGGAGTTAAACCACTCGTCCTTTTATACATAGCGTCGATAGCTGTCCCTTTATCTAGCAATAACTGGGCGGGGGTTAGTTGTATGCCTGAGATTCTTCTTAACTTCTCTGCCTCCCCAGCTTGTTGGTTTATTAAGTCTACGAATCCTTCGGCTGCGTCAGGATCAGTCCTATATAACTGGTCTATCCCTGTAACTCCCGTGGACTCTACTTTTTTGAATCCTTGTCTAGCTAAGGATGCAGGCTCCCCTCCAGCTAAAGCGGTTATGCCACTTTTAACTAATCCTCCCGATTTCTTAATCCCCTCGAAAGCTAGGCCCGGAGCAACATTTAAAAGCCCTTCTTTCATCGGCTCGAAGCCACTAAAGTCCTCTCCGCTCCCTGCTGCGCTTGACATTAATTGTCTAGCTGAACTGGCCGTAAACCCGCTAATGAAATCCAAGGCCGTAGTCCCTAAGAACTTAGCTCCTTTCGTACCGTATTTAATCTTTGACCCCATGCCTAAAGTGGCCGCCTCGGTCAATAGGTCGGGTACTATATCCAGTAAGTCTTGGTAGGAGAACCCTTCCGAGTTCAAGTTAAAGTCTCTATCGACACCATCGTTTCCTGTTACCGTCAATGTGTTCCTGTCAGCGCCTAGTGTGATCTTATTATTAGGGAGAGCCTCTTGGAGAACTAATAGTTTAGCCTGTGGGGATTTAGCCGACATCAAACCTAACTCTAGTCCTATTTCTTTAAGTACGCCTATGTCCACTCCGATGTCCACGCCGCCTAATCTTTGCAATGATATAGCCGCCATTATCTCAGATCGTACTGGGGCATCGCTTTCAGCTATGGTAGGTCTCGCCTCTCTCTGATCTGACATAGTTATAGTCTCGTCCTGTATAGCTTGCCTAGGAGTGCTTCTAATCTTACTGAACTCTTCTACCGCCGCCTGATCTACCATATCTTGTTTAGACATAAGTTCACTGCCGGCTACGGGATCCTCGTCGCCAAAATCTTTCTTGAACTCAGGAGAGTTTTGAAACTCATTCATCTCTACGTCAAGGGGGCTGAGTTTGGCCGGAGTGCCTCCAGCCGCGCTTACGAAATCATCTAGTTCACTCATTATTTCCCTTTTTTAGTTTTAGTGTATTTGTCTTCCCAGTCCTTTATGATGACATTCTCTATAGCTAGCTGAGTAGCATAACTATGATCCTCGAACCTTTTACCTCGGTTATTCTCTCCTCTCATAATATATTCATTTCTGAAGTTGTGGAACTCAGTCTTGCCATCGTGGGACACTTTACGCATGGTGCTATATGCTCTCTCTAAAGCCATAACTTTTCTGGCGTATGCTATGTCGTTACCTAGCGAGCTTTCATAGTATTTGCCCGTTATGCTATCAACCTCTTGTTTCCTTCGCTGTGCCTTGATGTATATTTTTAAGAACTGCTTAGAGTTGGCTATAGTTGCCTCTGTATTTAATATAAACTCCCTGTCCTTATCTGACATGGCACCTTTCATGAATGTCATGTTAGTTAGCACTTTCTTAGAGAAGAATTGGCGTAGTTGTTCGGTGTTTGTAATCTTAGTCCCCTCTGGAAGACCTAATATAGCGGATATGAATTTTGATCCAGATAGTTTCATATTAGCTCCCGCTCCCACGAAAGACTCGTCTACTTTTCTAAGTAGTGATTCTGTGGTCTCATTGGCTTCTCTTGCCGCTATGCCTCTGTTTATTTTAGTCTCCACTAGAGTAGCTAATGTTTTGCCTGACGCTTCTTGCCATGTCTTGTTAGCCGTTCCTAGATGTATATTAGTCTGCTGACGTTTATTAAGATGTCTCTGTTTTACTGCGGCCCCTACATAATCTCTCCAATCTCCTCCGTTCTTAGCAGACATCTCTTTGGCCCCTATTATAACCTCTTTTCCCGCTAAACCTTCACGGCTGAGTGAATGCTCATCCCATGCATCCGTAGCATCTGTAACAGCGCCCATAATCCCATCATCTAAGCCATACTGTTTTTGATATAGCTGAGCCGCAGATAACATGGAGGAGGGAGTAGATTGATTCATAACGTCCTCAAAGGCCGATAATCTATCCCTTTTCTCTTGCAAGTCATACTTGTTGCTCTCTAAGATGAGGCGCTTACTAGCTAAAGTATTATCGTTATCTATGTCTGCCGTCCTAGCGGCCAAGTTTTTCAATTCAGCCTCGTTCAGAGCTTTTTGGTATGGCCTATCTTCTTTGATATGCTCTGTAGTCATAACTATCTGCGCGGTCTTAGCTTTCGTCGCAGCTATATTAGCCTCGGCCTGTTTTTGCTCTATAGGACCCGATTTCTTAGATTGCTGTAGCTCATAAAGGCTTTGGGCGTTTTTAGTTTCTAAGATTTTCAGTTCTTCCACCAACTTTTTTCTCACAATTGGATCTTTATTAGCCGCTAACTCCTGCTGTTTTAGCTGAATGTTGATATTGTCCATTTTTATTTGATTATTTAGTCTCTTACTCTCGTGAGCTAATTTAGCTGTATTGAGCTTATTAGTTATACTTTGTTGCTCTTCTTTACCTTGGGCTATTTTAAGGTCTATAACTTTCTTCTGTAGCCCCGTGGCTAAGTCAGCTTCTCTGGCCTTATTAAGACTGACGGTACTTCTCCCCAGTAACTCAGACAGTTTATCCTGTCTAGCCTGCCTAGCCAACTGTTGCTCTTGTAATTGCTGTTGTTTACCTAATTGCCTCTGTTGCAAGAACGCGTCAACGCCTTTGCTAAGGTCTACGGTTCCAAAGTCAAATGTTCCAAAGTTTGCCATGTTTATCTCCCTAATCCTGATTGATTTCTTCGCGGACTCTGGTTATTCCCGAATGAGTATTGACCGCTGTTCGGGTCGAGATCAGGCATTACAAACCCGCCTCCGTTGTCTACGGCTGGAGCGCCCCCCGGTTTAGAAGGCATCCCCGGTTTAGAAGGCATCCCCGCTATAGCTCCGGCCGCTTGTAACCCTCCGGTTATTAACCCACTGATAGCACGTCCACGGCCCGCCGCAGACTGAGCTAAACCTGAGCCTCTTCCAGTTAGGAGATTGGACACATTAGTTCCATGGGCCATCTCCTTATTAGCTAGGTTAGATCCTAAAGAGGACTGTAGATTGGCTACATTCCCTGCCACGCCAGTCTCTATGTTACCTAAGTTTGCTCCTGTGGTCGTAGCTAAGTTACCCAGCGCAGTCCCTTTGCCTACGTCTAAGTTAGCTAAGTTAGATCCTAGAGATCCTGTGCTCTGAGCTTCTGCTAGACCCGTCTGTAGATTTATGTTAGATAAGTTCTGGCCTAACCCTACATTCGTTTGAAGTGCACCACTACCGAACTCTCTCTGTAGATTAGCTAACTGGTCCGCAGTCATTCTTTGTATCTCTGCCTCAGAGAATCCTAGCTGAGTAGCTAAGTTCTGTTGAGTTCCTATTTGGCCCGCGCCTAACCCAGATAACCTATCTAGGACACTCAGCTTAGTCGCTTCGTCAGCTTGAAGAATATCTCCCGCGGCTTCGCCTACGACCTGAGCTCCGCCAGTGGAACCAAAGAGACCTTTTCTAGCGAGGTCAGCATTTATGGCCTGCGCGCTTTTTTCTAATTTTCGATCTAAGAACTCGCTGCCGTCGGACACATAGTCAGTTAATCCACTTAGACCTACGTCGCCTGCGGCCAACAATGGATCACCTAGATCTTTAGCCCCTTCAAACCCTGATCTAACAGATTCTAAACCCGCTTCGGATCCTTCGCCGATAAGCCGCCCTGCTCCTGAGAGACTGCGCCCAAACCTATCTAAACCTTGTGCTGAGAATGCTTCTAAAGGTGCCGTAGCTCCCTCTTTAGCAGCGGAGAACTGTTGAGCTTGCTTAACATTAGCGTCGATTAGGTTAAGTTGGGCTTCGTCAAAACCTCTACCGACTTGAGCTACCGCAAGGTCATTAGCTTCTCTGATGATAGAGCTTGCTACGTCACCCCCTTCTCTAGTGGTGTCGATGGCTCTGTTCGCAGCCTCGTTCAAAATTCTATCTACTACCTTGCTAGAGATCCCTAGCGCCTCAAGTGCCTGTGCCGTAGACTCAATTATAGCCCGATTAGCATTATCCTCCGCGTCTTTCCCCGTGAAAGCGTTCATAAATCCTGTTAAGCCTTTGCCCATCTCTTTCCCCTATTTAGCTGGTAATAAATACAATATTAGCCCAGCCGCTACCGCTATTATAACGCCCGATGCTATGTTTCTAATTCTTTCTAATCTTTTGTCAATTAAATTATTCATCTTTTTTTCCATCTTGGCTTCTGAGTTCTTCAAAAGCGTAGACACTATATTAGTGATCCCCTTTCGCTGCGCTTCTTGCAGCGGAAGTTTGGATATAAACTCAGTGAGATCGTACTTAAATTCTTTGCTGAGTCCTTTGTCTTCATCGCTCATATATGTGCTAATTTGTTAGAGAAATCTTCTGACCGTAACATCACGTCAGTTATGTTCCTGTGGTTTGCGTCCTCAGACAGCATTCTAAATCTTTTCACCAAGTCATCAAAATTAACGTCCGCCTTCGGCACTAAAGAAGCAAAAGTCTCGTCAGGTGACACATGTGTACTGAGTATCAGTACGACTGGCAAAATGTCATGGGTTGAGTTAGCGTAAATCTTCTTGGCCACGTCATAGCCGTTCTCAGCTCCTAACTGGATATCAAGGAGAACTAGGTCAAATTCTTCTGTGTTGTCGTTAAAAGACTTCCAGAACTGACTACTGTTATTAAACGACGTTATTACAATCTGGTCCTTTGGCTTCGCCGATTTATTGTAGTAAGTTGATGCGGTCCATAGTAAGAAACTAAAGTCGCTGTCGTCGTCTATTTGTGCTATTTTAATCATTCGTCTGACTCCCAGTCAGTTAAGGTTTCTAAACATTTAGAGTACGCTTCGGGTATATTTAGGCCGTCGTCGCCAATTTCCAGATCAAAAACATCAGAGTGAAAATTAAAGTTAATTCGGTCAACAACAGTTCCACCATCATTCCTCGAATCTTGCGTACCGTAGACTTCGACAGAGAAGAAACATGATTTATCTTTTTTGTCATACTGAATACTGTCGATTGCACCGTAGTAGTCACCGTTCGTCATGTTCACACCGATCTGTGCTTCCATGGCTGGAGTGAATGTTTTAGTTGATTTTAGTTTTATAGCCATTTTACTTTTCCTCCAGCCATACGATTGCTGCTGAAATAGTGGTAGCAGTTCCAGAAACTGTTTTTGCTGCGATTGTTAAAGTCTCTTCTGGTAGCAATTCTATCAAAAATTTAGACAAGTCCGCTGATTGATTCCCGCTAGCCGAAACTGTAAATGCGTCAACTAAAGTGCCGTTTGTGACTGTCGTTCCAGACTTATCTGCCAGAACGATTGAATTAACATTGTCTTCCAGTTGAAAATTAGTTGTTCCCGCTACATCTGCATTTCTATAAACCTCTATAATCGCACCTTTATTGTGATCATTTTCAACTGAAATACCTTCTATTAACACTTTACCTAAATTAAACCTATCTCCATAAGTTATCCTATTTTTAATTGTGATTATGTTTGTAAGTGTGGTACTTACGGACGACACGCTATTGTCATCTGCAAAAGATTGGTTCCTAAAAACTTGCGGTCCCCCAACTGCTACATAGGCAGAAGCTCCTCCCACTGTAAGATTAGTACCACTGCTTCCTAATGAAGCACTTGTCCAACCTATTTTCATATCTGGATTACCAAAGATGGGCGTAGTTTTGGAGTTTGCCCATTGTACCCTGTGAACAGGAACAAACAACCCTGTGTTGGGATCATATATACTAAAGACCATCCCAACCCCACCAAGATATCCATATTCTACGCGATACAAATTCAGTTTTGTCGGGTCGAATCCAGTGAACGGTGTACTCGTTATGTTCCAGTTAGCTTGAACAACATTTTGCTCACTCTTCGCTACGCCAGCAGTATCTTCTGCTACTGTTGCGGTTGCTGTTGAACTACTAAAAGAAAAGGTGCCAGTTTTGTCACCAACGGATTTTGATATTAATACCACAGTATCATCTTCTTGCTCAATCCTCCATTTGCCAGAAACAGTAGCATCTGCCTTTAGATCTCTCTCAATCTCAAATGCGTTTCCCTGCACAGTTGTGTTTGTAAGACTACAACTAACTGCGTCTCCGTCTATAGTGACTGTAGCAGTTTCAGAACCACTTGCTGCCCCTGTTACAGTAACGTGTTGAACCTCAGCCTCTCCATCATATTCATGAATTATAGAAAAATCTGCTCCGTCATATCCGAAAGCAGCAGTCTCGGTTAGAGAAAATAATCCTCCGAACTGAAGTGATGACGCGATTCCTGTCGTAAATATAGAGGTGAATCTAGCCTCAACCCCTTGACCAGCTCTATATACCGCCACCTCTTTTGATCTGATTACGCCATACCCCCCAATACTTGTCCCTGTCTGACAAGTAAACATATTGTCTACTGATGTTGAAGACCCCCCTGTAGCCTCAAACGTCTCAAGATCATTCCTTTCCGTTGGATCTAGAGCATATTGGTTCGATATCTGTATCAGAGGTGTTGGCTCGACTGCCACAGACTCTCCGAACACTGTATGGAGAAGTCGTTGATCTGCTATGTATGTCATTTTATACTATGTCCCAATTTGTACCATTACTAATAATTGTTTGTGATGTATATTGGCTTGTGATGGTCACAGTAGTACTGCCATCTATAGTTTCGCTTCCGCTACCATCAATCACAACTGTATTCCCTGTTGCATCAATCTTTTTAATAATGTATGTTAAACCTGTATTCCCTGCTGCTGTTGGCAAGTTTATAGTTATATTGTTTGAAGAACAATCACACCTAGCAAAATAATTTGTATCATCTAATGTATCACTTGACGCTGTTATTGTTTCGACTGCTGATGTTCTTATCGCTTTTGTTACTTCATGCGATCCATTTATAGTAATAACATCATTATCAAATTCTCCATAAATAAGGGGCGTGGTACTATTCGATGTTTCGATATACAAACGATTCGATCCAGTTTCGCTAAATCCGGCTTTGAAGCCTAGAAATAAATTGTTCGATCCCAGCGCATTGGCCCCAGATTGATAACCAAAGGCACTGTTATTACTTCCTGTAACTATGTCAAATAGAGAACTATTTCCAAAGGCACTGTTGAAAGTTCCTGTGGTATTGGCACGTAGAGCCAACCTACCGAAAGCATTGTTATGGTTTGAAGTCGTATTGGCTAATAGAGCCTGATACCCAAAAGCGTTGTTTACTGTGCCACTAGTGTTTACCTTGAGACTATCGACTCCGAACGCACAGTTTAAACTAGCAGTGTTGCTTGATAGAGAGTCCATTCCGAACGCACAATTTTCGTTTCCACTAACATTTGCAACAAGAGCATTTACCCCTGCTGCCGTATTATCATCTCCGTCTTGGTTGTTGTAAAGAGATTGTCTGCCGAACCCAGTGTTTCGATCACCTGTTGTATTTCCGTTTAGAGTATCTTGACCAAATGCAGCGTTTCCAGCACCGCTACTATTGTTCTCCATCGAATTTTGACCGAATGCCGAATTAAAACTTGCCGTATTGAATCGTAGCGAGAATGTTCCATAGGCACAGTTCTGAGACCCAGATACGTTGCTAAACAGTGAGTTCGCCCCTGTCGCTACGTTGTCCGAACCAGTCGTATTCGTGGTTAAACTTAATCGTCCCAGTCCAAAATTTGAATCCCCAGTTGTGTTTGCTGCGCCCGAACTTTCGCCCATATAAAAGTTGTTGGCCCCTGTATTTGCCGTGTTGCCAGTCTCACCAACAAACATGCAACCAGTCGCACCAGTTTGAGCAGTTTGGTATCTAAACTCATCCCACTCAACTTGATCCGTACTTGTCGTAGGTGTTAAAGTTGTGCCAGATCTGCTCCAGTGTGCCACTGCACTAACTGATGATGTGACGTACGCTTTTATGGATTGTTGTGTTGCAGCCTGTGTTGCACTATCACTAGCCATGTTGTCTTCATCAAGCATAGTGTAATGAATCGTTGTATCAGCGATATGGGTATCAATCGCTGCGTGTGTATTCGTTCCTATGTTACTGAGTAAAGTATGATCAGATATAGCATTAGCATCAACGTAAGCTTTGATGGATTGTTGTGTTGCAGCCTGTGTTGCGCTGTCACTGATCATGTCATCCTCGTCAAGCATAGTGAAATGCTTGGTGCCGTCGGCTATATGAGCATCTATGACAGCGTGAGTATTAGTTCCTATGTTAGCTAATAGAGTGTGATCGAGGCCACCACTAACAGATAGGTCAGTTATCCTAGTGCGAAGGATATCTAAGAACCTGCGGACTGGTTCACCGTACTGACCTCTAGGAACTGGCTGAATACTAACTGCCAAGGACTGTAACCTCCTCAGTTAGCTCACCAAAGGAAAAGGCTGAGTCATCAGTGTGATGGAGTTGGTACTGACGAACCCTATATTGACCAAGGCGCATGATCTTCATAAGCTCTCCACTCGCGTCAGTTATAGTAACGGCTACGGACGTTGAAGAAGCCCAAGCTGTATCTGAGTCTGGACCTTCTCTGAACTTAATAGTAGGACCTACGGCACCCTTAAGTCTGCCAGTGAGCCTCTTGCTTGACTTACGATTATTGGTGTCTAAAGATATGTTGCCTGAGGTGACTATCATATCCTCTTTATTGCTTGAGTAGCCAGTGTCTAACCTTGGGTGCTGTAGGACCTGAGCGCCGAAGTCAGCCATAACTGACATTCCGAAGATCGAGGAGTCCGTAGAGCTGACGACGGTCATAGCACCTATAGTGCTTGTGTCTGACCAGATGTACCAAGCATCAAGCTGGATGTGGTAGACGAAAGTCACTCCCGGAGGGGTCGAGTCTAGCGTAAATGGATCATCAATGTCTAAAGCATCTCTAAAGTTGAACATGACAAAGTCTTGTCCATCTATGCGGATATGGTTAGCCATAGTCTCATTAAAGTTATTTATAGATCTTAAGTATTTATCTATAGGAGCTGATATCTTCTTAATATCTCGCCCTCGTAGAGCATAGATCCCTGAGTCCGATCCTAAGAAATAATAAGTAGCATCTATATCAACTAAAGCGTCAGCGTAAGCCAAGCCTATTTTTATCTCCGCTCCGTCATATCTGGCGAAAGGAGTTGTGGCGTCTCCTGTGCTGTAGTATTGGTCTATTGAGTTCGGACCAAATAAATTCAAGTCACCACCATTAGCCATAATGCGTCTTAACTGGTCAGCTTGACTCTCAGCTTGGAATGATCCTCCTCCTCCGCCTGATGAAAAGTCAGTAGGATCGCCTACGGCTGAGTAGTACACTCGATCAGAAAAGGTCTCTATAGCTAAGAGTCTCTTATTAACAAAAGCGTGGTCAATGATAGCATTAGGGATCTCGGCTGGGTTTATAGTTGTGGCCGCAGCTAAGACATAATCGTACATATAAATAACGTCGTTCGTGTTAAGGAACGCGCAAGCGGCGTTAGAGGCATTAGTTCCTTCTATGTACTTAGGGCCACCGCTTTTTAAGAATGCTTCGGCACTTGCTTTAGCGTAAGTGTCCTCGGTGTCTATATATAATTGAATGTCACCGTTGCCCGTGGCGTCGATTAAGTTTCCTTCGTAGACGTAGATTGTCGTAGAGTCTGCGGCCACTATCATTATCTTATTACTTAGACTGGCTGAGGTCTCATTTTGTGTCATGAAGGCGCCATATATATCTTTGGTGCCGTAGGTTGTTCCGCCTGCGGTGTTTAAAGTGACCGTAGTGAATGCCGGTCTCTTATGTATGAAATCAAATATATCTCTGAACCCATTGATAATCCTTTTATCAAGAGTGGACGAGGCAACGCCTGAGTTATCCTCGTATGTTCCTTTGAATATAGGTACTTTAACCTCGGCCATTATACCCCTTTATCTTATCGTCATCAGCCAACTGGCGAAGCGCCTTCTCAGGGTCTTTCTCCTTGGCCACTTTAATACTCTGCTCGGTAACATATTTAACCTCGTTCTGCTTACGTCTAGCGTACATTCCCATAAGCGTAGTTATGGCAAGGCCCGCACCGGGTAATATACCGTCCGCTAAAGACGCTGCAACCTCTGGATTGATTTTAGGGCTTGACCCTTCGTCAATATGTTGCTTTAGTTCTCTCAGCACTGGTTGAGCTGCTTGATCCTCTTTCAAGATGTGATCAAATAAGTCGTACGATAGGGCGTCGCTTTTATCGACGTACTTAGATGTTGCAACACACCCAGCTAAACCCAAGGATCCACAAAATAACAGTAATGATAAAAAGAATCTCATTCCGCCGTATAGGTCCCTTGAGCAAATAGGGGAGTGTGTTCTTTACTGTCTGCTTGCGCTTTTGATAAGGCTTTTTCATACATAGAGCTTAATTGTGATAATTGTGTTCCCCAAACACCAAACTTAGGGGCTAATCTTGTCGCTAATCCCAGTGATAAAGCTTCAAACCATCTTACAGGGAAATCAGGGTTATCGGTGCCGTTGTCGAAATCCTCTATGGTTCTCGTAGCTAAAAGATGAACAACCATGCTTGCCTCTGGTACAGGATATAAATAGCCTGTTATGGCTGACAACTGCTCATCAAAGTACACAGCCCTAGGTACACCGCGATTAGTAGTAATCTTATTAGTAAGATCAAGATAATTTCCGAGCGGTTCAATTCGCACGGGATAGTCGTATATTTTTCCATTTACTTCCTCTCTAACAAAAACTTGGTCTACGGAAATATAAGTCGCATCCAAGTCAAAATCGCCTCTAAAGTTATACGCAGTCGATGTGGCCCAAGCGCCCCCTGCGGTATCTGTGGTTTGTTCCCAGTATGATGTCCAATTAGCTCCAGTTCCGGGCTCATCGGCTGCCGCAGATGTATGGCTTCTGAGGCATTTATAATTAGTTCCGCTGTTGGAAACTACAGAAGACGCAGTTAGCGCCTTCTGAGTCCAAGTTCTAGTCCATAATTGCACTCCTTCTAACTGGAGAGCTTTTATGTACATATTAAAGGTTCTGTCGGCAGATGTGGTGTCAGCGGACGGAACGGTAGCACCCGTAGCTAAAGAGTCTAATAACTCAAGAGCTTCTTTGATGATATCATCTCTAGTTAAAGTGAAGTCCGTTGATCCGCTGGTTGCCATATCTTATCCTTTGAATGCCTTGCTAAATCTGTCAGTTAAAGCTAATTTTGATCTACTGAGACCATCTACGTCTGACTGAGGGGCTCTGATCGCTAGGTCGTAGACAGCTAAAATGACGTTAGCCTCTTGCAAACTAAATTCAATCTTAGCTGATTCTTTTACTTCTGGTTTTTCTTCTTTTTTAGACATAATATCTCCTATTAAGTATTAGGAGCGTCATTATAGTTGAAATCAGAAGCTACAACCTTTTTAGCGTTTTTAGCGTCAATTTTAGCCCTTATTTTACCTACGAAATCCTCTTCAAACTCACATCGGATATACTCAGCGTCTATCTCTTCTTTCGTCCAATGAGAAAAATGCTTCTTAGGTTTGTCTGAACAGTCCCAGACAACATCTACGAAACCACATGTCCCAGTCTCAGAACAAGTTCCTTCGAGGCCGAAGACCCATTGATGGAGCTCGTTTGTGTCTTTATCAACTAAAGGTTTTCTTATAGGTTCGCTGTATTCTATGCTCATGTTATTTAACCAAATATAAGTCTACGGTTTCTGAGATGTTCTTGATTAAGATCCAAGCTGGATCTACGACTTGGCCTTTAGTGATCGGAAGTTGACCTACTAAACCCACGTCATTCCACTCAGGTCTTTGGTCCCTCGTGACAAACTCTTGCTCTGCGTCATAAGATGGATTAAGTTGTCTTTCGCCTTCCTCATCTAATATATAGGCACCGTAGTCGTCTTTAAGATACTTCTTTTTCCAATTAAGACCTACATTTCCTCTGATCCCCGGTGCGGCTGATATGACACCTATCGGAGTTTCGCCCTCAGAAGCTTCTTTAATCTTCCCTTCTTCATCTAAGACAACCGTAGTGCCGTGGGCCATAGCCTCACCGTTAGCCGCCTCAAACGCCTCTGCATAATCCGCGCCGCCTCCGGTCCAAGATCCATCACATAGACCTTCGCCGTCACCTCTTAAGCTATGCTGGGTATCGGGAGTTCCGTCGTAGTCAGACTGCGTAGAGAATAAAGCATAAGCTGAGTTTGCTGTCCTAGCGGCTCTAGCGAATCCCGCTGATGATGAGAAGGTAGCGTGATCATTAGTCACGGTTAAGTTCCCTGTGTTAGCGGCTGACTTAACCTCTAAGTCGCCAGCTATGTCACTATCTCCGGTCACGTCAATCCCACCCGTCGTTATAGTTACAGCTCCAGTGAAGCTGCGCGTACCGTCGGCTAATGAGTATTGAGTGTGGTCGTCGTCGGTCAGACCAGTTAATGCTCCGTGGTCGGATACGGCGTTAGTGTCAACATAGTTTTTAGTGGCGACATCCTGAGCCGCCGACGGATCTTTAACGTCTATAATTCTTTTGTTGGCCATGCTTATAGCATTATCAACGTGGCCTGATGTTATCTGAGTGTAGTCAGCAGAAGTCACGCGTTTCCACTCAGCTTTAAGAGCTCCGCCTGATATAATCTGATATCCACCTACGTCCGTGCCGCCATCATCATCTACGGCAAACCTTGGAGTAGTTTTGTCTAGCGTTACGTTACCAGTGAACTCTCTCGTACCGTCAGCTAACATATAGTGAGTGTGGTCGTCTGCGGCTGAGTGAGCGCCAATATCTAAACCATCTACGGTCCCTGAGACAGCAATGTTACCGACGACATCTAAAGCTTCACTAGGAGAGGATGTTCCTATTCCAAAGTCTCCGGCTGAGTCCATATACACGCCGAAGGATCCATTTGTTCTAAATGACAATAGTTTAGTAGAGTGGTTATATTGAAACCCCGCCTCAACTGTGTCACCACTGTTACCAAAGTAAAGAGCGCCGTTGCTAGTAAGCCCCGATAATATAGTTGCACCCGAGTTCCCTGATCCCTCGAATACAGCCTCATCACCGTTTACGTTAGCTGATGCTGCCCCACTCGATCCAGACTTAACGTGTAGGTTGCCGAAGGCCGCGGCTGACGTAGTGCCCATGCCTACGTTACCAGTGATATCCATACCACCCGATGTTATGGTTACGTTCCCTGTGAAGTTTCTTGTGCCATCAGCCAAAGAGTATTGGGTGTGATCATCGTCACCTAGGCCAGATATAGATCCATGATCTATAGACCCTTCTGTGAAGTGGAGAGTAGCGTCAGCAATGTGATTAGTAGAGGCCGTTATAGCCGTATCTATCTGAGCGTGAGTATTTGTTCCCGCGCCTGTTATGCTTTGGTGGTTTATGCTCGCCTCTGTGAAGTGAAGAGTAGCGTCAGCCACGTGAGCGTCGTAGGCTGTCTTATGAGCTGCTACGTCTACGCCATCTACGGTTCCGCCTACTAAGACATTTCCTGTTAGATTTATGTTGCCGGAGACATCTAGCTTTTCACTAGGGCTTGAATTGCCTATTCCGAAGGCCCCAGCCGAGTCCATATACACCCCGAAGGCTCCGTTCGTTCTGAATGATAGTAGTTTAGTAGAGTGACTATATTGAAACCCTGCCTCGACCGTGTCACCGCTGTTACCAAAATATAGGGCACTATTGCTAGTAAGACCTGATAGTATAGTTGCGCCTGAGTTTCCTGACCCCTCGAATACAGCCTCATCTGCGTTTGCGTTGGGTCCAGAGGCTCCGCTCGACCCTGTCTGAACGGTAAGAGTCGTGCCATCAAAGGTGAGGGCTGAGTTCTCTGTCAGTCTACCTCCTCCTGATATGCCGTATGGTATGTAATTTTCAGTTCCTACGGCCCCTAGAGTGACTGTAGCCTCCGACCCTATAATACCAGCTTTTAATTTATCATCGGACTCATCAAACAATATTCTAAAGTTGGTCTCTGTGCCCCTCTCGATTTCGATACCTGATAGCCCAGCTCCGCCTACGCCAGCACCTACCTCTCCTGAGTTGGTGGTGAAAAACTTCCCTAGTATATCGTCCGAACCTGACGCACCGGGGTTAAATGTGCCGTCTACTACTAAGTCCCCTGTGACGGACAGATTTCCGTTTATGACGGCCTCACTCTGTGCTGTCCATTGGCCTGCAAATAATCCACTCATTTTTTATATTTCCTCATATTCTTCGGCCCATCCGTTGATGGGGTCATTATAATAAGCTATGGCTTCCGTTTGTGTTTTTATGGTCCCTACGTCAGATAAATCTAGTATTGCCTGCGGCGTAGCTCCTTCCCATTTCACGATGCACCTAGTCCCAGCTAAGTTACATCTCACACCATTTTTCTCTGATATGGCAGATCTAACGGATTCTAAGTCTGTATGTAATATATCTGTGTACGATTTCATGTGCAAAGTTGCCTCGTTGGGTCTCCTGATTTAGTGAATGATTGTCCTGTCTCCCACGTAGTTCCGCCATCGTTGGATCGAGCGACTTCTGTTACTCCGAGTAAAGTACTATCGACTCCTGAGCTGTAATCTGCGGCGTTGGTAGCTGCCCCCGAGTGCATAGCAAATTTCCTTGTTCGTACATTAGCAAAATCACCTCCGAAGTTGTCTCCCCCTAGAGTAATACCATTATTCGGTGTACCCATGGTGAAACTCCCTGTTCCTGCAAACACATCAGCCGCTACCCCATCTATATAGAAATCTAAGGACGATGATGAACTCACTATCACAACCTTTTTCCAGTTCAGAGTTGGACTAGGTAGAGTTTTAAGAAATGCCTGTCTATACCCTGTCCCCGTTGTACTAAACAGAGTACAGAAAAATTGTAATGCCCCGCTATCGTGATATGTGAAATATAACCCACCTTCCCCTGTCACGGTTGCCCTACTGTTAAATATGTAATGATGCCCTGCACCGGATCCTATGTAACACTCGAACTCGTATGTCTGCTCTCCTGAAATCTCAAGACTAGCGTCAGTGCTTTTGAAGCTGTCATCCACGCCGTCATACACCGTTTCGTAGCATACGGCATCAACAGCAGGGGCCGGACGCTGATCCGGAAACACGCTAGTCAACGGAGCCGTCAACGGCACCGTCATTCCAGAGCTAAGTGTAGAGCTAATGCCCATTTATGGGTTTCTTGTTCTCCTTACAACTGATACTGCTCCGGCTGTCGTAGGTTTAACGAGTCTTACGACTGCGGGACCTCTACATCCTTGGTTTGTATTGTCCACATCAAGAACGATAGCCGCTCCAGCTTCTACGATCGGTTCATAGTTGCCGTTGACTTCTTGCTCGATGGGTATAGTTTCTGATCCGGCTAATCCGCTTGCGAAGAACACTACGATACCCTCGTCTTGAGAGATAACTATGTCGTCGGAAGTTGATCCGGCTGTTACTTCATTAAATATTACTTCTGTAGCCATTTTATTATCCTTTTAAAAATAGAAGGGAGGTTTTTAGGCCCCCCTTCATGTTAGATTAGTCTAACGCTTCCATAATTGTATAAACAACTTGGCAGTGTGCAACTAATGTGTCTAAGTCAGCAGATGTCACTAAATCAATAGTGTCAGCAGCAGTATAGATCTTTCCACCCGCAGCAGCGTAAACTGCTGTATTGATAGGTTTGTCAGATTTAACAAGACCAGCAGATGTAGCATCAACACCAGCTAAGAATCCGTCAACGTCAGCACCATCACCTAAAGTAAGAGTAGCCGCGCTGTCTTCAACAGTAGCGATATAGATAGAAACACTGTGAACAAGAGCACCTTGAGGTATCTTGAACAATTCAATTACACCATCCTCACTTTGATCTACGTTAGTAGTCGCAGCGTTGATAGTCATGTTATTAACAACAACATCATTTGTTAATTTTTTAGACTCTTGTGTACCAAGAGTATAAGTAGTTAAAGCCATTTTATTTTTCTCCTATTTAAAATTAAGCGTCAGAAATTTGAGTACGAGCAACATTAAGAGCCACAGAACCGTAATCCAAGCTATTGAATACTGGTTTAGCCACATCATAAGTCATGCTCGTTGCGTATGCACATTCGTTCTCGTAATCGAATTTTTTAGAAACGACACTAGGTCTTTTACCCCATGCCCATAGTAAAGATTGAGCACCTAAGAATAGACATTTAGCACCCGGAACATTTGAACCAGCACCAAAGTTAGTAACGATCGGCACGTTTTCATGTTCGTGGATGATTACGTTGTCCCACATACCTAATGCACCATTGAAAATAGGATTGCTATTTCCACGGATGTTAGCGTTTTGTTGAGCATTGTTCCAAGTAGTATCTTGTTTCAAGTCATACGCTACGTCAGGGTGAATCAATAAAACATAGTGGTTTTTACCGTTGATTCTAACTGGACGAAGAGGAGTTTGAGATCTGTTACCACCAGTTACAGCCCAAGCTTTGATTTCGCTGATAAGATCAGGAGTCATAACCATAGAAGTTGTAAGAGTAGCGTCAGATGTTGCTGTAGAAGCATAGAAAGTTTTAGAAGCCGCTGAATCTGTATAAGCGTCAAAACATTCTTGGTCGATTTTTTCAGTCGTTCTGTCCATAAGGGCAGATTGAGACTCCTCAGAAATACTGAACATCGCACGTTGACGACTCATTGCACCATCATCGCGCACAGCGTGTCTCCATTGTTTTAATGTTAAGTTAGTAGTGTGAGTAGTTAAGCTCTCTTCGTTACCTTCAAGAGTTTGACCCTCAGTTACACCAGCGCCAGATAAGCGCATTCTGATTGCAAAACGTACACGATCACCTTGTCCTGATTCTAAGTCAGATTTAACTTGAACGATAGAGTCAGAGCCAGTGCCCATGAAACGTGAGAAGTAAGATGCTTTAACAGTGTCGCGGAATAATTTCTCGTTCCACAGTTTAACTGTTTCAGCAGAATTTGTTGTAAATCCTGTTTTAGACATTTGTCTGTTTCCTGTTTAATAAAGTAAAGTAAGGTTTTGTTTTAAGCGGATCAAGCACTCGCTAACATTTTCTCTATCTGAGCATCAGACAAAGCGGTTATGTCAGAAGGTATTTGAATCGTACTATCAGAACTAGCAGACTGTCCAGATTTCGCACTGACGACCGCGCTCGGCTTATTAAGCTTGTTTATCACGTCCGTAGTCTTCCCTTTGGTTTCAGCTAATTGCCCCTTCAAACTTTGAATCTCCCCTAAAGCAACTGCTAGATCAACATTTCCAACAAGGCTATCCGTAGTCAGACTATTAACAAACTCGTCCGAAGCTCCTTTTCCCTTGTACCATTCGCGTATGCCACCCATTTTAGACTCAAACTCAGGATCTAAATTCAAAACGGTCGATCTGTTTTGAACGAGTTGATTTTGTTGCTCCGCTTTAGCAGATTCACGTTTATCAAGCTCGGCTTGCAATAGTTCCTTTTGAGCTGCGACAGGGTCATCAGCAAATTTATTAAGAAATTCATCAGATGTTTGCTCAGGTGCTTTTTCAGCGTTCCTAAGTTGACCTAATTCATTTCCTTGTCGATCAATTAAACTTTGAGCATTTGTGTTTTGTATTTTTTGCTCATTGAGTTGCTTTTCTAGGGCCTCTAGTTGTGAACGAAGCTCAGACATCTCGTCATTTGTTTCTTGTGGTTCTTCTGCCTCTGCACCCTCAGCTTGTAAGCCTTGCGACTCTTCAACTGGTTCCTCTGTTATACTAGCGTTCTCGCTGCCAGCGTTAAAGATATCCTCTAAGTGTGCGTCAGCGGGAGGTGTCTCCACTGCTGTTTCTATATCAGACATTAAATGTCTCCTGTGAAAATAGTAAGGCTCTCGCGTTATGCAAGTTTGTCCTAAATCCGCCTAAATTGTCCTTGAGCTTAATCACGTTGGAGCGTCTCCCGGAGGAAGTTGCGCCCCTACAGCTTGAGCTTGTAACTCATCAGGTAAGGATTTTAATAATTCGGTTTGTTGTTTCGATTGCTCGGCCTGCGCTGCTGCCTGTGCTTGCTGTGCAAGGTTTCCAAGAATTTCAGCTTTATTGGGGATATCACTAGCCGCAATAATAATTGAAGGATCTTGAATAACACCTTGTTTAGCGAGCTCGAAAAGAATAGCAAAGTTAGCTGTGCGCGCAGTAGGAGAACTGATTGAAGGCGTAGTAACTACGTCATACTTCATCAAGTCCTCATTTGCTAGTAAAGCTTGCGCCTCAGCTACGTTTATCTGATTCTTTTGTTGATCTGCCTCAGATGCAGGACGGCTATGATTAACTAGCCGAACTATGCGTTCCACGTCATAAAGGTCTCTTACTTTAGCTATCACTCGTTTAGCCAAAAGCCTCTTTGCCGCGTTTAAATTATCGAATAAATACTCGTTCGCCATTTGCGTCGAGTGTTTCTTTTCTTGTAATGCTATGCCTGAGAACTCTCTGTCTGAGAACCCTAGAGCCTCTTGTGGTATGTTCATTATCTCTCTAAGCTTATTAGAACTTAGCTCCATCATACCTACGACCTCCGCAGGCACTCTCGATCCCTCTACCTTCTCAGGTAAGTTGGACATACTGTCAACCTTAATGACATAGCCCGGAGTTGAAGCATTGGCCACAAAATCTTTCTCGTCTTTAGCGCTCTTGAATGTATCGTCGTCTATGATCCAATTATAGGTCGCTTGTTTGTTAAGAATGTCTATAGCCTGTGAGTGTCTTTTGTTTATCTCACGCTGAGGATCCTTAACCTCCTCTACTTTGCCGTAGAAATATGCTCCGTCCTTCTTAGCGTATGAAGGTATGATATCAAAGTCATCAAGCTCAGACTCTTCTATGTAAACAGTACCAGCGACAACCGTGCGTATTACTTTAGACCTATTTCGTCTCACAGTTCTAACCATAGGTATAGTCTCCCACTCGTCTGCCTCTTTCTTACTAAGCTCAGGTATAGACTCAACAAAGCCATCCTCAGGTACAACTATCCCGTACTCAGTGAAATAAGATCGCATGAAGTTCTCTAGGACTAGAACCTCTTTCTTCTCAATATCTACGATCACCTCAGCACCCATGCCGAAGCCCAAGTCGATCTCAACACCTACGGCATATTGATCACCGGGGTTATCTATAATCGGGTCAGGCGTCAGCTCTAGGTTAGCTGCGGTGAACATAGAGTTAATCTTGTCCGCTTTGTCGGGGAACATTTGCTCAATCTTGCCTTTAGAGAACCTACGGAACTTAGTCTGATGCTCTAGGTCTTTAAGGTCAAAGCGCTCATGTGGACCGTAGACCACCTCTTTGTTAGATAGGCGTTCGATGACAATCTTGCCTCGCACATCTTCATCAAAGTCTTCGTAGACATGGAAGTTGCCTCTGCCCTCGATCATCTCATCTAAGAACACTAATGACTCCTCATGAGGATATCCATTTTGATCCTCAATGTTCTTGTACACGACATCTAGGATCTCAGCGACCGCTTGATCACCCTCTTCGATGGGAGCGAACTTAGTATCAGTCCTGTTCTGCCTTTGGAATCCCGCTAATAGGTCAACCTTAGCTGCCACCTCATTTATAGTTATAGCGGTCCTTTTCTCGCGGCTTAGTTCTTGTTTTTGCTGTGTAGGCCACTGATCTTTGCCCGTATAGAACCCTCTAGCCTCTTTACCATCCTTTCTGGCCGTATGCTCGTACTGTAGCTCAGACTTATATAAAGCTAAGACTGCGTCAACTTTATCTTTATCAGTTCTCTTTGGCTTCTTTGTTAATTTAGGTGCATAAGGAACGACTTGATGTGTATGACCATCCTCCGCTGGCTCCATGATCCATTGTTGAAGCTCTGGGCTAAATGCTATGGAGTGAGTATGACCTTTCTTTAAAGAAGATGCCCCTTGTCCTACGGTTTCATTTAAGTACACTAAGTGAGTGTGCTTTTGATCTGTGGATGTTCCGGCAAGCTGAGGCATAACCCATATTATCTAAGCCTTTTTCACTTGTTTATCTTGACGTGTCCTCGGGTCCCGTAATATGTACGCTTACCTACAATATTTTTAGTTTACCGTAGATGACCGTACACCGATTATTAACGCCAGAGGATGTAGCGCGAGTGTTAAGCGTATCAACGCGAACTTTAGCGGACTGGAGAGTTGACAAGAAAGGCCCTAAGCACATTAATATGAATGGAAAGGCCGGAGCGGTTAGATATCCTGAGGATAAACTAATACTGTGGCAACAAGAGGAATTTGAGAGGAGCTGGGGATGAGAGAGCACATCGTTCCTCGAGGGAGAGATAGGGCCATACTTACGCTAGGGCTCCTGTACGATTGGGTAGAAGAATATCCACGCCATATTAAAGAGGGTTACGCACCTTATTATGAGTGTGACGAGGAGTATAAAGGGCTGCCTTATGTTGAGGCTAGTGATATAAGGGTTTATTATAAGGGTGGGAAATGAATACTGAAGAGTTAAAAGAGATTAAGAATGAACTACGGTCCATTTTGGACGATCAGATAGTTGCCGTCGGCGCATCTAAGACCGTAGAGGATATAGTGGAGGTCATAGGTAAATCTATGTTCAAACTGAATGAATTTGCAGAACTTTCGTTTGCCGTAGAAGAACCCAAGAAACCTGAGCCTAGTAGGATTATTATTCCTTGATCGGCCTCGGTATATTTATAGTGGCCGTAGTCGGGTTTGCCGTCTATTGTTGGAGGTATGAGTCTGACTACGGGGATATAACCTACAAGGTACTTGACGAAGGGGATCTACAGGCTGGAAAAGCTTTTGAAGCCCGCAAGGGTCTGATTTACATTAGCGCCGACGGTAAGCGCGAGGGCGAAAATCCATCTACGGTCCTCTTATACCTGAACCACCTGAGGTATATAAAGCGAGAACAGACCAAATTAGACCGCGAGTTCCGTATGAACCGACTTAAGAACCAGAAGATCCATGGGAGGAGAGTGTGAACACAATGGACAAAGCCCTGCGGGACTACGGCCTCAGATGTCTCGGTCGTTACCTACGGGACGAGCTTAATGCCGAGCCTGAGATGGAACTTATGGACCTAGGCGATCAGCTTGCCGTAGCTGTGGAGAAGGATGACCGTAGGCACTGCATAAGAGTGAATAAGGACGACCTAGATAAACATGGAGACCGTTGGCCTCAGCATATAGTTAAGATGCTTAGGGAGAGACTTAAGAAGACGTCCTTGTGTCATAAGTGTGGCTCGCAAATTAAGTTTGCTATATTCCCTCAAGATGATGGGGGATATAAGCTGGCTATGGATCCTCATGAGTGTGAGTGACTGTAGACACTGGCATCAACTATGGGACACCGATGAGGTGGAGTTCGCAAGCACTCTGGCTACAAAGCAGACATGTATAGACTGTGGGGCGGTGTCTCCGGTTGGGTCCGAGGATTTTAAGCCCCTAGATAAGCGTACTCGTCTACGGTCGCCGTAGTCGTGTCCCAGCTATCGTCGGCTCTGTCTTGAATGAACCGTCGGTCGTCGTAGTAGAAGGTTAGATTAAGGGCATCAGCGATGTCAGGTGAGCCGCCGACCCTTTTCTTCATCATAGACTTACCCTCGACCTTAATTTTCCCTGACTCATCAGAGTATTTAATGTCCGTGAGCTGATTTATGAGGTCTACGTCATCTGGGATGTCTGGGTTCTCGTTGGCGAACCACTCTCTACAGCGCCACCAGAGCTCATCCCTTAAGCGCATGAACTTATCTGGATCCTTAGCTCGCCTGCTTGACTCTACTGAAACCCATTTACAGTCTCGGTTTCTCTTAAGCATATCGTATATTGGACCTCCGACGCCTACAGTGTCAACAAAGCAAGCGTCTATATCGTTTCTGTAGACGTAGTCGATCACTAGGTCAGCTACTTCTACCCCGTCGAGCTTTGCGTACTGTTGTATATCTAGGATTTTCCCTCCTTGCCGTAGGAGAAACACTGTTTTATCTCCGCCATGGCGAGCTGGGTCCACTCCTAATACCCTGCCTACTTCTTTGGGTGGCTTCAATTCTCTATATGAGGCATCACTTACCCAACTATAAGGAATAAGAACGTCATCACCACCTTGTGGAGGTAAGCCAAGGACGTTTACCCTGTAACCATCTGAGTCACGGCTCCCATATTTCTCTAGGGCCATAGCTAATGACTGCTTAGACACTAGCTCAGACTCCTCAGCGTTCCATCTTAGCTTATACCACTTGTCAGCCATCTTCCCATGCTGGCTCTCATGAGCATAGCCACTGTTCTTAATAGGGTTAAACGTCTGAATACATATATTAAACTTACCAGTCATCGTTCTCTCTAGCGGTTCGAACACCGCGTCAGGAATACCAGCCGACTCATCAGCTATCATTATCATATTCGGGCTATGGTCACCTGATAAGGTCGCTTGTTGCTCTGCTATGTTCGCATTCTTCTGACATATCGCCATTTTAGCGAACCTAGGCTGTATCTTATCCGCCACGACCGACTCATCGAACACTATTCGCTCGCCTGTGACCTTAATATAGTCCCTAAAAAGGAATGCGTACTCACCATTGGGTAATTTAGCGTGTAACCACTGCGATACACCCGCCCAAATAACTGTTTTTAACTGATCTTGCTTAGTTGAGGTCACGACAAGCCTTGCTTCGTCCACATTTAAGAGGAACCAAATAATAACCCAGCTCAGAAACGCAGATTTACCCACACCCCTTCCCGCTGTGATAGATAACCCTAGCATCTTAGCTATGTTCTGCATCTCATCGTCAAAGTCACCTAGATTTATCTTCTTAGGATCCCTCTTATGATCAACCTCCCACCGCATGTACTTAGCTTTATATAACCGACCGAGCGCATCTAACGCTTCTTTCTGTTGACTGGTTATCTTGAAGTCACGGTCGATCTGCTCGATCCGTAGACAATCCCTCACAAACTCATAAGGATGAGACTGCCAGAAGATCCTCTTCTCTACTATGCTTTTAACTAGGTCGGCGCTCATATGTCCGTTCGGTAATCTTTAGGGGGATTATGGTAGGATTTAGGGGGATTGTGTTCGATCGGGGTCATCGCCTAAGTGCCCCCTCGAGGTCATCTATGATATCATCCTTTCTTGATATGAGTTGGTCCAGACCACATAGCACACAGTCATACATAGTCTCATGCTCCTCCTTACAGTCTACGGAACATCGGTACAGATGATATAAATGCTCCATTTGGTCTTCTAGGTTTCCTAACATAAGAGGTCGTCGAGCTCGTTAATGTCCGTAGGCTCTCTAGGATCAGACCTGAAATCCTCTAAGATGTCCTCAGGCCATTGGTCAGCCGCAGGCGTGACCTTATTGAACACCTCATTAAGATGGTCCCTTATGATAGACCATTGCTTCTCGTCTGGAGTGCACCTAGGATGCCTAGTCTCGGCGAAGCCTTGGAGCCAATAGCAGAATTGTTCGGGTGTCATGGGGTTATTGTAGTCCTGAAAATATTTTGGCTAATCTTTATTTGAGACAATTTTTAGTGCTCCTTGCGCTGATAATAGCCCCCGGTGTACCCGAGTCTCTCGTGCTCACGGATATGACAATTCGAACATAAGACCAAACACTTCTCGATCTCAGATTGAATCTTAGGCCACGCAGCGCCTGTGCTGACCATCCTAGCTACCCCGTTCTCCTTGTCCCCGAGATGATGATACTGGAGAACCACAGGATCCTTTTCCCCACAATGGTCACAACCGTGCATAATCTTATGAGCCCTGACCTTAACCCTGTTAGAGTCACTACGGCCCCTCTGACTGAGCCTTGCTCTGATCTTAGCCCTACAGGGCTTACAGAACTTCCTACGGTCCATAGGGCCTCGGTTGGGGTAATCTGTACTTGGCTTATCTTTGGTGCACTCGGGGCATTTAATCATTGGTCCTCCATGGACTGCTTGGGGCCCCAACTTAGGGGGACCGTAGGCGTTCTACATATAGCTTTGGTTTCTAAAAATTACAAAAAATCTGCGGCTGACCTGTCCCAGTTACAGTTCCTATCTCGGGGTCGCCGGGGGGCATCCCCTCCCCCTGGGTTAAACTATTGTTTTTCAATGGTTTACGCCTACAGTCACCCAAGATACCCATCACGAATCACTGGCCTCACTTGTGACGTCTACAGTCACCTCAGCCTCTTCGGTGACTTGAGTGGCTGTAGCCAGTGGGCTGGCAAAAGCATTTGCTATGCTGACCGTTATAGCTTGAGCTTGACCGTTGTCTTGGCCTTTGCCTACTGCGCGGTCGTAGGTGCTGTTGAAGATGCTTTGAAGGGCCTTTGCGTCATCTTCGCTATCGACGGCCGTAGACAGCTTGCTTAAACTCTTGCTAGCTACTGCGAGCATTCTTGTCTTGAGTATCTCGCGTACACTTTCCTCTGAAGCGGCGTTGCGGCGAATGAGATTCTTTGAGACTTTAGCGATAGTCTTTGTCGATACTCTCAACTTTTGCTCTATTTCGGTGTACGTTGCGCCTTTGAGCAACATACCTTCAACTAATAGCTGGCGGCCGTCTGAGCTTTCCTTGTCTTTAGGTACAGGAGCGCGAGCTGTCTCAAGTGAGTCAAGTTTATTTTCAGTCATAACACTAGTAATTATATGGGCTTATGTGCATTCTTCAATTATCTTTAGTTTTCTTTAAAGTTTTCTCTTGACTTCTTTGGGGCTCTTGTTATAATCCTAAGAACTTAACTAAGAGGTAACAAATGACCAACGTCAAAACAATATTAAACTCATGCTCAATAGACTTAGCTGAATACAGCGACGCTAATGAGGTCATTCATGAGATTGATAGACTAGGCAACATGAGCTATTTTGAGAGCGAAGAGGAGCTCGACTCTTTTTATGAAACGATTGAAGAACTTTTAGACTAATAACACAACGGCCCACAAGGGCTAAACTTTTAAACTTAACAGAGGTAATAACATGAAAGATCAAATATTAGAAGCAATAGAAGACAAAAGACTAGACTTAAGTGAGTATAGCGATCAACACGAGCTAGTAGACGCTCTAGACTATGATGGGCGATTGCATGAGATCATAGATGGCATGATTGACATTTATTATTATGACATACGCAAGTGGGCCGTAGATAATTGGGAATATATTGAGAGGGCCGTAGATGAGGGTTTATGGGATAACTCAGGAGAGGCGGACTACCATAAAATGATACAAGCCGGCCAGTATGTTTATTATCAAGAGCTTGCATACGAGGCCGTAGAGGAGATCTTTGAAGAGTATCAGGAGGTAAACGCATGATTATCACCGGACTTATACTACTACTCGCAGTCATTGGGTGCGAGGTGTATAATATTGTTAAACAGGAGTTAAACTAATGAATACAAGCGAAGACAGAATACAAACGGACCTAGATTATTGTAAAAGGGATTTTCCCGACAGTAAGTTTTTTATATGTACCAATGAAATAGGCCAAAAGGCCATACTAACATCCACTGAGCTATCCCTGAACTATTGGAGAGGATTTAAAAAAGATGAGGTATAAAATTAGCAGTAGTATAGTTGATTGGCCTGAATACATACAATTACAAAAAGAGAAAGACTTGCTCCTAGAATATATAGACTTCATGGAGAATAAGTTTCTAGATGAGGGCAGGGTAATACAATCTGAATACGAGAGCTATAAGGACATTAGCCGCTCAATAGAGGAGTTAAATTAATGAAAGGTAACAATGATCAATCTATAAAAACCACGATCTTAAAACATGAGTTTGATTATACTTTTGAGATTGAATTGAGAGCGTGGTCATACTATGGGCGATTATACTCAAACAAGCGGTTTAAAACGCGCTCAGGGTGCCAACGCTCTTTAACTAAAGTGCTGCAAGGGTTAAACTTTGTGAGTAAATAAAGCTTTAACATCATCTACACCGCGAGCGACTATTGACTGGCCGCCCGCTTTTATCACTTGTTTTCTTTGGTAGGCTTGGAGCTCAGACTCTGAGCCTTTTTTTGTTTTGCATTCTATAGCATAAAACTTTGATTGATAACAGCAGATTAAATCAGCGGTCCCTGATGGACTCACAACAGTCGTGTTGATAACGTGAGCTCCGATACTCTTTAGATACTTCCTGATTGCCGCTTGTATTGTTTTTTCTGATTGCACATAGTCAGTTTATGAGAGCCAATCGTTCTAAAAGCTTTTCTTTGCGCATTTTATCTTTCACGCCTTGGCGTAAAACCGCCGCGTCCTGATAAGCTTGCGAAGCCTCTTCTAGCGTAGGAAAACTACCTAAGGACATGTATTTACCGCTAATAAATATGCGAACCCTAAAAGGATTAGTAGCGTTGTTGACCTCGTATTGTACGCCTTTAGGTAAAGGGCTTGTTGAACTAATTGAATTAGTCATAATATTATCTCCATAATGGATTGTTAGAAGATGACATTATATGGTGAGGTTAAGACGTGTCAAGGTTTTAATCTCACCGCTTTATGTCCCTAAAAAAGGACGCATTAAAGTTTCTCTTTTCAATCCCAACACGCTTAAATAAATCAACCTCCGGCGTGTCTTTGATAATAGGCACATAAATATCTATTGGATCTTTTCTGAGCTTATTGTTTTGCCTCTCTATAGCTTGTGCTACAACTCGACCGCTCCACGATAAACTATAAATACATACTGCTAAATTATTAACTCTAGATAGATCAAAACCCTCGCAAAATGAGGTTAAAGATCCCACAAAATAACGAGTATCATCTAATTTAAAAGCGTCCATATCAGTAGTACATTTTTCTTTACCTAAACGATCAATAATAAAGTTTCTTTCACCTATGAAATTAGTAAATACGCACACTTTATCGTATTTATTAAGCTCTGATTTTATATAGTTTGTTTTAGTATCAGGGTTTAATAATTCGGGTAATCTTTGACCCTTTTCTTGATCATCAATGATCGTTCCGCCGCAACTTTGGAGGCTCTTTGATAAGACACTGGCCGCGCCGTCCGCCATTACTGTAAAACCTTCAAACTCATGAACACTTGTATTAGTAAAATGCTTAATCCATTGAACTAAAGGTTTATTTTCTAAATAGATGGGCCTTAATGTACTAGATACTTCAAAGTCTGCCTCAGCTTGCGTAAAAGGAATAAAAACTTCCTTAATATGGTCTTGAACTAGGTCCGGTTTAGTCTCATTGTAGACATTTACATATCGTGATCGTACTTTGATCTGATTGGGTATCCCGAACACCTTAAACCATGCGTAAAAATTCTTATACTCAGTCCAAAATTTATTCGTTATTCTCATTTGATGAAACATTTGAGATGTGCTCTCGATCTGAGGAGTACCACTCAAAAGAACAGCTTTGGCTTCAGGATTAGCCACAAACAGAGCATTTACTTGTTTTTGAACTTTTGTGGGCTTTGGATATGTCCCTAAAGCGTGAGCTTCGTCTAAAATGATCGTTTTCCACTCCTTTTTGGGGATCTTGTGGAGACTCTCGTAATTGATTACCTCTATTTGTCCAAATTTAGCTCCAAACATCGACGTAATATCTTTTTTGATAGAAGGGCACGCCCGCTTCTTCGAGACGAAGAGAGAGGCATCCTCGGGCGTTTTAGAGCTATCATGAATATGAGCTATCAGACTCAACGCGATAGGGGTCTTCCCAGTACGAGGAGCCATAGCTAAATAAACAAGTCCGAACTTATCTAAAATCGGTTTTGCTTTTTCTAAGATTGTTTTTTGATATTTGTATAATTTCATGATTTTCCTAATTTTATGTGAAATGTGAATTGCGTTTACCTTACTCTTTGTATATGAATTTAAAAACTTCTATTTTATAAAAGTCATTTCAAAATAATAGATATAGCTAAAAACGGCCCTTTTTTTGGTAAATATCTGTAAATCAACGATCTAACTTTTTTTATGGTTGTTTTTGCGACACATTTTTGGCTGATCTGGTTGTTTCTGGTTGTTTTTGTGACACTTTTTCCACCGATCTGGTTGAAAATTTCCATTGATTTAGCGTGAAATGTGAATTCACATTCACGTGAAATGAAAAAACTCACTTTTTCGCTGCCAAAACCCGAAAAAAACAACCACGACGCCGCCAGAAAACAACCAGATTTGCGAAAAAACAACCACGACGCCGCCAGAAAACAACCAGATTCAGCCATCTACGGCCACCAATTTGAACCCCCAATACGCCGATTTAGCCCTTCCTTTAGAAGTCATCGGTCTCGTAGGTTTAATCCTATCGCCATTTAGGTTGCAAAAGATGTCCTCAAACTTATTCTTTGAGACTCTAGTTTCTCCGGCTGCCGCTGTCCACCCATCATAAGCAAGGTACATATCTTTAGGGGTCACGTGGCTTTTTTCATCTACGGTCACACAGTCTCTATAGAAGGAAGTTATGGGTGAGCTTATGTCTTGCATTGAAGACACGACGGCTTTAGACTTGTCAGGTAGATCAAAGACTCCGCCTTTAGTTAGCTTATCTAATCCTTTGAGGGCCCAAACGCATATACCTGAGAGTTCAGCTTGCAATCGCTCTTGTAGGTCAAACGACTCTTTGCCGTAGAAAGAATGGTCAAAGCAAACGGGGACAGTCCGTTTAGCTAGGGCTCCTGATGGATCTACGAAGCCGTGGATCTCATTGGTTGCCATAAGGATCCTTGCTTTGATCTTAACATCTAGGATAGCTTTGTTTTTTCTATTGACGGGCTGGGTATCTTCCCCTGATGTATTCTTAAGAACAGATAAGACTCTTACCCGATCAGTGTTGCCGAGGTGAGCATCTCCTATGATAGCGAGTTGTGCATGAACTAGAGGTTCCAGTCCGAATTCACCGCCAAGTGAGGATAGGGACGTTGATCTAGCTTCTGGGACTAATCGCTGGATGACATTAGTCAGGGTTGACTTGCCTGTGCGAGAGCCGCCTATAAACATAAACAACTTCTGGCGTGACGTGTCAGAGCTGATAAGGTAGCCCATAATCTTCTGGGTTAGGATAATGGACTCATTATCGTTGGGGAACCATTGCATCATAGACTGCTCGAACGTGGGAGCTTTGGCCTCTGGGTCGTAATCAAAGGAGAGTTGAGCGACTGAGAAGAACTTATGGGTGTGCTTAATAAGCTCTCTTGACTCAAGTCTGAGGAGCCCATTCTTGAAATTGATTATGGTATCTTTTTCGTTAGCTCCTATCCAGCATGGTAGATCTACGTCCGACCTAACTAAGCACAGGGACCGAAGAGACGCTTCGATCTGTAGAATAGCGTTAGTGTTGGCTTGGAACTTCTCAGGGAAGCCTTGATCATTAATGACCATAACTCTCTCTACTAACCATCGGCGAAGGAACGCTTTGAACTCTTCGGTCGGTGTGGCTCTATAAGATCCATCCTCGTAAGTGAACCATTCCTCTCTATAGTATCTTAAGTAATTAAGCCTACGGTACTCCTCAGCTATATCATCATAAGCCCCATAAGAGTCAGCAACAAAGCCACCGTTCTCTATGGCCTTACTCTTCTCTCTCCTGTTCTTGGCGTTTTGGATCTTAAGTTTCTCCTCTTTCCTCATTTTACGCATGTCACCTTTATTGATATTAAGGTGATCTTTGGCTGCCTCGGATATCATATTGAACTGAGCCTCTGTGACTTGGCCCATGAACGCCCCGTTCTCAAAGATATCATTCTTGTCCCTACGGTCAGATATGAGTTTGATGAGAGCCTTAGTTTTAACTTTAAGACCTACGGCCACGAGAGAAGGCTTCCATTTATCAGTAAGATTAGCAAAGGCCCACTTTGTTAGAAGCTCGGCCTCCTTACCATTCTGACGATCAGCGATACCCATTTGCTCACAGGCCGCTTGGGTCACTGTGTAGACCTCATTCTCCGAGGCGGATAGGGCTTTTCCTTCGTTAGCCACTCGTTGAGCTGTCTTATGTCTGATACCCTCTTCGACATCTTTGGAGATGACCATGGCCCACTCGTAATATTCGTCCAAGTCATCATGGGTTTCTACGGTCCTAAGTCCGTGGTCATCTGAGGCAACTAAGTCGGCCACTGGATGAGCGTCTATGATCTCTTGGAGAGAATACCTAATACTCTTATCACACTTAAGCAACGTACAGAGCACAGGATCACCACCGTTATGGATGGTTCCGGGGAGTCTCATGACTCTACTGATATCTTTAGGTGACGGATCGGAGCCGTAGAACTGGATGAGCCTTGTCTGATTGAGCTTGCCTTGGTTGACTGGACAATCATCGACTAGCCAGTAGACATGCCACTTACCATGGACACTAGAGCGAACTATTATACTAGGTTCGATTGGGAACTCAGGGAGCTCAGGTCTCATATCATCTATGTCGATCCATAGTGCATTTATTTTACCTATGTTGTCAGCCTTTAGCTTAGTCTGCCCTTCTGCTAGGTCATTGATGCCGAAGTATAGCGACTGTGTGCCGCCGGCTTTATTAACTTTAGAGATGTTATCCTTCATGTTCTCTAGCGTATCATCCCACTCATGCACTCGGCCTACTTTTTTCTTTTCAGCGAACGAGCAAAAGTGACTCTCTACTTGATGAGAGCCCTTGATCGCTTCTATGAATCTCTCCGCTTGTTCAAAATCATGCTTCATATTAATGTACTCCTAAAATTTCTTTTGCATAGAGCCATTCGTTGCCACCTTCGGCAATCCAATACTTCCCGTCATGCCTAACTATGGTAGGTAGACCTGAGAAAGTGCTCTTTTTGTTGTAGTCACTTACCACCATGGAGCAAGGAAACGTAATGTCTTCCGGTTTAGCCAACTCATCGGATAGGATTCTAGTGCCCCTTTTCATCTTAACTCCTCTACTTGCTTAACATAAGCTTCTAATCTTCTGAAAACATCCTCATTCTTTAGCAGAGCTGAGATCAACGTCTCTGAGACCCCGAACTTATCAGCCAAGAACTTTTGTTTTATTCCTGATCTGCGAATTGTATCTTGCATAGACATATTATTATCCTTTTAGTTGAAAGCTAAATTCTAGCCCCATTTTCAATACTTCAACACATTTTTAAATATTTTTTTAATTAACTCTTGACTCCCTATTTCCCCTCGCTATACTCCTCAGAACTTAACCAAGAAAAAAAATTATGAAAACACTAAACGAACAAGGAATAGTATTCGGTCTCTTAAGTGAAGCCAAGCAAGACGAGATGAAAGAAGCAGCCGCCCGAGAGGGAGCCAAGACTTACGCTTATAGCGGTTCCCATAGAGGGTGGAGGCAAGTAGATCCTAACTGGTTCACCGATGACGCCTACAAAGTAGAGTACACCGAGCCAAAAACAGTGAACTGGAGCAAGCAAGATTTCCTAGACTACTATTTAGCTGGGGGTAAACTGATGAAAAAAGCCAATAGAAACCGCTACATATCCATAGATGGCATGAATATGCAAGACCTTCCTTGCGACAACTTCATTCAAACAACCCACTCGAACTATTCTTATAGCAGCGCCCTAGCCCTCCTCGAGCACCCCCTAGACGGTCCTTTTGTTAAGGAGGTTGTCTAATGAAAATCTTAGAACAGGGGAGTGGAAGAGATCGAAAGATATCATCTCTCGGCATAGTTGATCCATCTAGGCCCTACGGAACTACGGACATTTGTGATAACTTAAATTGGCTTAATGAGTGGGGTCAGCTATTCGAGTACACCATAATAGACTTCGAGGACGATTATTATAAGATACCTGAGACTGTGCCGTGGTGTGATTGGACGCATGTAGGGAATCATGTGGAGGAGGGGAAATATCTATGGAACTTCATGCACTATAAAGAGAATGTTGAATCTTTCAGCCTTCACGATTCACCTGACTTCTCTGGTAAATTCACCGACGGCCACCTATTTAGGGGGGATATAGGAAAGGTGTCTATGGTAGCCCTTCTATTTAGTATAGCGGATATGAGAGAGGGCGATCTCTGGATCACCGTTAATGGCAGCGAGCATACTGTCCTTGAAGCACAATACGATATTTTTAGTCTCTTACCTCAACATGGAGCAGCATAATGGGCAAATACGATTGCAAAGACGGCTACTGCGGCGCTGGAGACTGCCGTAAATGTGGAGGCCAGAGTCCTGAGGACTTCTGTTCGATCCACGGTGAGCTTATGAACGATGATGTATGCGAGTATTGCAGAGAGGAGGAGTTCGAAGAGTTGCAGCAAGCCAATGCTGACCTAAAAGGTCTTTTGATCGGCGAGGAAAAACTCAACTCTGTGCTAAAGAGCGAGAATCTACTTTTGATGAAAAAGGTAAGTGATCTGGCTAAGGAGAATGCCCTTGAGTTTGAGAGAGGCAAACTAGAAGGCTTCAAAGAAGCCAAAACAATTTTTATGGAGAACAAATGAGCACCCGAAAAGAACATCTACAGTTCATCTACTATGGAGAACAAATGAAACTAATAAAAAACCTAGGCTTCGATGTCTACAAAAAGCTAGACCTCTTGAACAAGTCAACGCTTAACAATTTTGTCCCCGGCAACAGTCCACGGCAGTCACTTTATAAAAAGGACTCAAGTGGGTTCAACGAGGGCACTATGTTCCACAGCTCAATGGAGTTCGGCTTGGATAATAACCCTGAGCTTGTCCTGAGCGAGTATGATGCTTTCAGGTCTAACGAGGCTAAGATATGGAAGGCCAAGCAAGAGGCTGCGGGTAAGCATGTGATCAAACAAGATCAGATGGACGCTATCAAAGAGGCTAGACTAATGACTATAGAGACCATAAAATCTCAGATAGGCATTGATATCGAGGACGGCAAAGGTGATCATGAGCTCACTGGAGTAACGGACACAGAGAAGATCCGCCTAGATTACACTAGGCCCGAGGCTCACTTTGATTGGAAGAGTTCAGCTAGTGCTAAACCTTATTCATGTATGAAGGACATTGAGACGTATAACTATGATTTGCAGAGCTACCTATACGCTAAAGTATATCAAGAGATTACAGGAGAGATGAAGCCCTTTATCTTTGTGTTCCAAGAGATTAAAGCACCTTTTAATTGCACTTTGGTACAGATATCAGAAGAGAATACGCCAGAGGCTTGGGCCTTAGGCAAACATAAATACGATAAAGCACTTGAAAGAATGAATAGCTGTTCAAAATCCGACAGTTATGTGGCAACCATGCAACTATATATGCCACCCAAGTACACATTGGACAAGTATGGTGTAGAAATTAACCCGTTTTCATAAAGGAGTAGTAGTGAGTAATTCAAGTAGTTCATCCGGTGGCATAGGTGTCCTCGGTTTATTAGGAGTGGCGTTTGTTGTTTTGAAACTGACAGGCGTTATCAATTGGTCATGGTGGTTAGTCACGCTACCATTTTGGGGAGGGCTTGCATTGATCCTCGCCATAGCAGCTATCGCAATCGGCATAGCTACAATTTTTAGTAAATAATTTTTATAAAGGAGACAATATGTCAACAAACAGTAAGTTCAATCTTCCGGTAGCTACGCTATCCTATCCTCATCTCAGTTCCCCTGATGACAAATTCGATAAGGATAATCCTAAGTATAAGGCTAATCTTATATTCGATAAGGGTACAGATCTGTCAGAGTTAGAGACAGCGATCAAGGCTTTGAAATCAAAGAAAGCTAAAATGGAAGATATCATCAAAGAAGACGAAGAGGGTAGACCTTACGTCTCAGCTCGCAGCAAGTTTAAAGTAGGCTGCTATAACAAAGCTAAGGTTAAGTTAGCTCAAGATGAGATCGAAGATGTATTTTATGGCGGCTGTCGTGTCATAGCGAACGTCTCAGTTTACGCGCATAATTTTGGAGTGAGCGTAGGACTCTCTAACATCTTATTCGTAGATGACGGCGAACGCTTAGGCGGAGACGGCGGATCGCCTTTCGGTGAATCCGAAGACACCGATGACTCAGGGTTTCCATCGTGAAAGTAATACATCTCGATGTGGAGACTTACTCAGCTCTAGATATCAAATTAGGAGCTTATGAATACTTTAGGCACAAGAGCACTGAGCTCTTGTGCGCTTGTTACGAGATAGGCGAGGAGAACCGAGGCACGTTTACGCCTACGGTCAAAGGTAGTTGGCGTAAAGGCGACTCTTCCCCTAGAGATCTAGTGAAAGCTATAGAAGAGGGGGTAATCGTTTGGGCCCATAACGCTGAGTTCGAAAGAGAAGCTATTAACCACCTAACTAACTGGGGACACATAAGTGTGTCCCAGATTAGGTGCACCTTGGCTCTGGCGGCTTGCCAGAGTCTACCTTTGAGCTTAGATAAGTTAGGCAAGTGCTTAAACATCGAGCGCAAAAAGGACGCTGAGGGTAAGAAAGTTATGATGGCTTTATGTAAACCTAATAAAGAGGGGGTTAAACCTGAGCCAACTAACGAGCAAATGGACATTCTTGTAGAGTATTGTGCAAGAGACGTTGAGGCGGAGATCGACATCGGCAACATGTTATTACCGTACTCACAAATGCAGCTCGACGCGTACCACGCAACGGTTAAGATCAATCACCTAGGTATCCCCGTTGATCGTGAGTTAATCCAAGCTTGTCAAAAAGCGAGGCAAGAGCTTAGAAATCAAGCTGATATAAGGATCAAAGAGATCACTAACGGCGAGCACTCTATAGATATGATCATGTCGCCTATACAGCTTATGATCTGGTTGACTAAAAAGGGAGTGGACATTAAGAACTCTCAGAAGCAAACCATAGAGGACCTCTTAGCTAGTGACACTGAGCTTGATGCAGGAGTTAGAGAAGTCTTAGAGCAAAGGTTAATTGTCTCTAGTGCATCTCTTAAAAAATTCGATGTCATGGAAGGGACGAGTGAGAGCGATGGACGGATCAGAGGGACTATTCAGTTCCATGCGGCATTCACAGGGAGATGGGGAGGCAGACTCGTTCAGCCTCAGAATTTACCGCGTCCTGTAATAAAGGACTTGGACTCCGCTAGGGGCGTGGTCATGGATGGAGGTCATGTCGATGTTGACACACTTAAGTCTTTGATCCGCCACTCAATAAAAGCGCCAGAGGGTAAAGAGTTCATCTGTGCTGACTGGGCTAATATCGAGGGTCGAATGTTAGCTTATTTAGCTGGCGAGAAATGGAAACTTATGGCCTTTGAGGACTTTGATAATGGCATGGGCCACGACCTTTATAAGTTAGCTTATGCTAAATCTTTTAACATATCACCCGATGATGTTACATCAGACCAAAGAGCTATAGGTAAGGTGCAAGAGCTTGCCTTGGGTTATGGGGGCGGCGCTGGAGCTATTGAGGCATTCGCTAAAGATAAGTTCAGTATGGCTGAGAAAGAAAACATGAAAAAAAGTTACAGAAAAGCAAATAAGAACATTGAACGATTCTGGCACGATTTAGAATCCTTAGCCGTGAAAACAGTTAAACTAAAATCAAATAAAGTATTTACTCTTGGCAAGCTCAAGATGAAGTACAGTAATAATTGTTTGTTCATTATGTTACCATCAGGTCGTTGCATCAGATACCCTATCGTTAAGCTTAGAATGACTGAGACACCTTGGGGAGCTGAGAAAGAAGTCCTTAGTTATATGAAATATGACAAAGGCCAATGGCTCAGAACTGAAACTTTTGGAGGCAAAATATGTGAAAATGTCGTTCAAGGTGCATGTGCATGTCTCATGATGGAGGCATTATCGAGGTTCGATAATATTATCATGAGTGTCCACGATGAGATTGTATGTGAGATTGACGAAGGTACAGGAGACTTAGAAGAGTTTGAGAAAGAATTTAGTAGAGTACCTGAGTGGGCTGAGGGATTACCCGTAAGCTCTGAGGGATGGATAGGAAAGGAGTATAGGAAATGAGAAAAGTAAAAATAAGATCATGGGAATCCATGGAGAAAGAGTTCGGATTAGATGAAATGGGGGATATAGACAACCCTCAATCCTTGCAAATGTTTGTAGAGGCCATGAGATATATGTGTGGCAAAATAATCGAAGTGGACAGTGATAATAGGCGTGATTGTTTTACTATTGCTGATTGGATGATAGAGCCCGAAGAACCTGAGTTCCAAGGGAAAACGATCGAAGATTTCCCTCTTGTTGAAGTTAGATATAATAAAGGCCCGTGGAAAAAGAAGAGATATCTCCATACAGAATCTATAGGGTTTGTCTGCATTGGTTTAAGTGGTCATGTAACTTCTGTTTGGGACGAACTGCGCCCAATCAAACCAGTAGACATAAGTGAACTTAAGAAAGCTGCGGGGTTAGTTTAGTGGACCTACGGAAACTATTGAATCTTATGCAAGACATAAGCGAGTACCTCAAGGACGATGAGGACTGGGAGCTCCGCGCTGAACTAGCTGAGGAGCTTGGGTATCTGTTGACGGACCTTGAGGACTATGTGGACGTCAAGGATGCCCAGAAGTTGGATAATTTTAACTGATGTTTAACACAAAGAAAAACATATACACTTTTTTGTCTAAGGTCTACAGTCGCTTAAGATCTGAGGACTTTATGGTTAGACTTTTAAAGAGCACAAAGCTTCACGGGAGATGCTACAGGGGCGCCCGTTGGATAGAGCTGAACCCTGACGGAGAGATTTTGTCCACTTTGGTTCATGAGATGATCCATGACATATACCCGAGTTGGACAGAGAAAAAAGTGGCGTCTTCGGAGCGCCTTGTTATGGCCCAACTGAGCCATAGACAAATGATAAACTTAATGGACGCATTAGTGTCCGCATTGAAACGAGGAATAGAGGTAAAGATATGAAGAGAACAGTAAGAACTAGAGAGGATATGCCATCCGTCAACGTGATGGCGTCCTCTGGCGGCATGGACTATCTCTACGGCCAAACCGTAGAAATGGAGGTTGGAACGAGCTCTACTGACGATGCCGAGTATTGGACTGATGGGTGGGTGCTTACAGAGGCCGAGCTTTACCCAGTAGACTCGGCAAAGGGAATCATAGGAGATATGGAGTCCTCCTCCGTCAAAATAGGGCCCCTGTCACTAAACCACAACGAAGGCAAGCCAAGACCCACTTTAATTCTCTCTGACATGCAAAAGAGCTTTAATAAACTCTTAGAAGTCAGAGAATATGGGTGCAAAAAGTACGATCGCCTCAACTGGAGTCACTCAATCGGCACTGATGAGGCAGAGAAGTTCCTACAAGATAATCTTGACTCCATCCTACGGCACGTCTTAGCTCGCTTAGGAGGTGAGGAGATTGACGGAGAAAGTGGGTGTTCACACGCGGCTCAAGCTGCTATTCGTCTTATGTTTGATCTGGAGTATTCAAATGTATAATATCGGGTTCCATGGAAGTCCCTCTCAGCATCGTTCAAGCTATTGTCACGGCAGCAATTCTGTTCGTATTCAAGGTAGTTTTTGGACTCATAAACAAAAATGAGACGGCCTGTTCCAACAATATTGTCCGCGTCGAAGGGCTTATTAAGCACGTTGAGTCCGATATTAAAGAGCTCGAGCGTAAGTTCGTTAGCAATGATCGTGACTTATACAATCAAGTTGGCGAGCTTAGGGAGAAAGCGGCCTACGAGAGGGGTCTTAACGACGCACAGAAATAAAGGGTTTTTGCCCTAGAGGACTTATGATAGAGAGATATTATACGGTCGCGCAAGTGGCAGGCATGTTCAGCACTACACAGCAAGTGATACTGGACAATTTTAATTTAATTAAGTTTGGCAACCAATATAGGATTAGTCAGACTGAGATAGATAGGAGAGTAGATGAGCAACGACGGATTCAATAGAGACTTCCGCTACCATAGGTATGTGAGTGAAGTGACCAAGATAGAAGAACTTGAAGCAGAACTCAAGGCCGAGCGTGAGAAGAATGAGGAGTTACAGGACTTTTGTATTTGGCTAACTGGATGTGGCTATGACTTTACTCAACATGAGTATTTTATTAAGAAAAGAGATGAATTATTGAAGGAGTCGAGCGAATGAGTATCTATTGCTACATAGCTTGCAATGACTGTAAAAGGGAACATCATATCATGGATTTGGATCACATAGAGACTGATCCTATTCCAGAACCGAGCGTTGTTATGAATTTCTTAATAGATCACAAAGGCCATAATCTTGAATACTACAGTGATGACGGCGGTGATGCTAAGTTTTTATCATATTCAGATAAGGAGTCGAGCGAAGATGAGTAGAAAAGTGAAATTCATAAAAGCGTTTAGTAAATGTTGCGAAGCTGAAACAGTTTGTTCGCCAGAATCAAGACAATGGGCTTGTACTTATTGCTTCAACATTATAGAAGATAAAAAGGATTTAGATTGGATTGTTTTTGCGAAGAAGGAGTCGAGCGAATGATTAAATGCAAAATGTGCAAATACGAAGATGTGACAGACTTAAATTTCGAGTTTGATGCTGAAATATGTAATGACTGTATCCCAAAAAGAATTTCTGATTTAGAGGATTCA
>Ga0222717_10000277_pt1 | contig 44933 bp, 69 predicted proteins | sample C33_18DmetaG_FD_165053 | JGI IMG/M metagenome (GOLD analysis project Ga0222717, IMG submission 165053) | Estuarine water microbial communities from San Francisco Bay, California, United States - C33_18D | ecosystem: Environmental > Aquatic > Marine > Unclassified | place: USA: California... | reverse complement strand
AGAACAAGGTTGGAGAGAGTATAATATAAATACCAAAGAAGATCTAACGGAGACAGAAGATGGATTGGCGTGATACTTATAAAAAAATGATCAACGAAGATGTTGAGGTTGAACAGCAAGAAGAAGAAGTGGTTGAAGTACCTACTCAACAACAAGATCCTCTTTATACTATCTCCTTGGCACTAGCAGTTCTCATGAATGGAGAGGACGATGGTGACTTGGAACTTGATGTACAAGCATTCTTGGATGTTGCACAGGCAATGAGTGATAAGTTTGATGAAAGAGTCTTGCAACTATCGCATCAAATGGGACAAATTGACAACCAAACCACCAAAGGTCAAATGGATAGGTTGCTTAAACTAAGAGACGATGTTTATAAACTTCTCAATACAGCAACAGAGAAGAAACAAGAAGCAATTCAAAAAGAACAAGAAGCAAATGCAGGTAAGATAGCTCAAGACAATGGCAGTGAAGATGGATTGGCTTAATACTTACAACCAAATGCTCAATGAAGCAAACGAGGAAGAACCACAAACACCTGCTGAGAAAATAGATGTATTGGACGACCTTCTCTTTGAAGTAGTAACTGCTCTTGGTGTTCTTCTCAATGGTAAAGATGATGGGAAGCAAGATGAACAAGCAAAGGACTTCCTACAAATGATGGACGACTTGAGTGATAACCGTTTTAGAGCAAAGTTTCCTCAAGTAGTCAAACAAGCACAGCTTCTAGATAAAAGAGAGAAGGGCAACAATATGGTAAAGACCAAACAAGCACTTGTGTCTTTAGTTAAACTCATGACAAAGGCAAAGAATGAAAAACCAGAAGATGCTACTCAAGGTGATAGCGGAGAACAATGATAACATCTATGCCGATGTTTTAGTTCATTTCTCTGACAAAGACGACGAGTGGGTATTGAGGGGACGTTGGCATGGGTATGATAAAGAAGCAAAGGGTTATCTAGAATTACCTGTTAAAGGCTACCTCCAAAAGTTATACCACGAAGATGAGGTTGGGGAGCAATTCACAGAAAAGTTCGATAAACTTTCAAGAAAAGAAATGAGACTCATATGGGATTATCTTCAGAAACAAGATTTCGAATTAGAAGATATAAATAACTAAAAAGGGTGAGATTATGATAAACGAATATATTAATTATGTAAAAGACTTGAAGGTTCTAGAGGAATCTTTTCTCGACTCACTTGACTCTAAGGATGTCTTGACTGAAGGTAAATTCAGTGATTTTGCCAATGTACTCAAATCAGGGTGGGAAGCAGGCAAAGAAACAATAAAGAATAAAATAGAAGACATGAAGCAAGGAGACCCAAAGGTTATAGCAAAGGCTAACAACCTCCTCAAACAAAACGAAAAGAATGGGAAACTAATAAAAGCATTCTCTAAGGTATTCATTCATAAAAAGAGTCTCAAACCCCTTCTTAACATCCTAACAACACACGCAGACACAAAAGCAAAACTATTGGGTGGGCAATTACTATGCTTGTTGTATCTAACTCAAGGCAAAAGAAACCCAGCAAGTGGTAGTTCTTGGGAAGACTCATTAGATGCATTACTTAACCACCAAGACGAAAGCATCCAAGATGGCGCTATGCAAGCACTAGCAAGGATAGAGTTGGCAGTAGGAAAAGCAGAACAAGAAGCAGAAGCCACTACAGAACCTTCACAAGAGCAATAACATGAAATCTGAATTCGTTAATCTAGTAGAAAACTCAAACACATTGAATTTCAATTATGAGTTTGCTTCTCAACAAGACATGGAAAAATACCATCAAGTTATCTCTGATCCCAGAAAACGTGAAATGGAACAAAAGGCCAAGTTCAATGATGACGAGAAAGAATGGGAAGATTTCTTCAAAGTATTCAATATCAATGGAACCTTTACTATGGGTGACAAAGAAGTCACGGATCTAGGAATATAAAGGAACTATCATGAAAAAAGAATACGTAAACTTAGTGGAATCAGTAAACTCTCGTAGAAAGTACCAATTTGACTTAGAATCAGATTCGTTGGATTATAATCCTGCATACGAGAAAGGTAAAGTATATGCAACCTCTGAAGAGAACTCAGTAGAGGGCAAAGAAATCAAAGTCTTGGCTAACTTGTTAATTAAAAATGGCGTATCTCTAATCGACGCAAACAAACAAGCTATTACAATCGACACTTTTGATAAAGCAAGAACGTTAGTTTGTAACACCTTCTTCAGTCAAGAGGATGGAGTAGAATTAAACATTGAATTATCACCAGATTATGGTTTTGGTGTAAATGTTGATTATGACACAGGAAACCCAGAGGATGGAGAATTTGGATTTAGAAGTGTGAGGGAGTTAGGTTTCATGTTTGATAAAATACAAATAGATGTATCTGACGATGAACTATCACAACTTGAGCAATTTGTTGATTTGCTAATGACTAGTAATAAAAATATAGAAAGAATCGATGCTCAAATAGAAGACGAGTTGGGGTCAGAATTTGTCGAACCTGATGACTATTCTGATTACGAATATGATGGTCGTTTCGACTAATTCTAAAAATAATTAAAAATAGCACTTGAAAAACTAGATTTAGGTGTTATACTTATATAAATAAAGTTACTTAATAAAAAAGGTCGTATTTTCAAATGCAAGTTAAAGGACAGCAACTATCTCAATCATGTACCAATCGCGGTACGGGGGATATTATGCCGTCTTGGTCCGTGGCGAGTAGAAAACATAATTATGAATTTCTCTCGCACGGGTCGTTCTTTAACATTGTCAAGAAGTAAGAACGACCCACAAAAAAACAATCTTACAAAACTTCTTGACAACCTAGAGACTCATTATATAATGTCTCTTAGCAATGGGTAACATTGCAAAAACAAAACATCGGAGTATAGACCGTAGCTTGGTATCGGGCCGCATTTGGGGTGCGGAGCTTTTTAATAGCCTCGGGGGTTCGAGTCCCTCTACTCCGACTTAAAAAAAAGAACTTGACAAACAGGGAAACCTTAGTAGAATGGTTCTTCCACTTTAGAGAGAGTGGTTTTAGTTCTTTGACAATTTAGGAAAATGGGAAGGTTAGCTCAGAGGTAGCGATCCTTTAAAGAGTGAGAGTGTCACCATGTACCAAGTGGCAACTTCTGGTAATAGGAAGGAGCGAATACTGGACGCTAGGTGAAATCCCAGTGGACAAATGACGAATCTCTTTGGTGTAGCAACACACCTATTTTCCTAAATTATTTAAGAATAGCATTTGACAAGGTTAAACCCCTTGCTATAATGGTTCTTGTTCTTTGACAATTTAGAAAAGTAAAACTAACTTCACATTTCGGGTAGTGTATGACGTTCGCACAGGCCCTTGCCTGGGTCCAGACACGATGCGAGTTCGTGCGAAGAGTGTAGTGGAAACGCTGGTTAGTTGTAAAGATGAGAGTCCATGGTAATTTCATCTTCTTTATTTACTTTTCTAAATTATCTGAGAACTAGATAAGTTCTTTGACAATATGGAGGTACTGGGTATTTAGCGAACCCAAGGAGCTGTAAACTCCCCGCGTACAAATAAGTCTGTCTCTGTGCAAATCAGAGTGCCTCCACTTTTGAGTAACCTTTCGTCCACATGGATCGTCGGGGCGAAAGATTCTTCGGAATCTTTCTCTTTCAACACAAGATCGTGGTTAGGTGTAAATCTTAAATGATCTTTAACAATTGATGTTTGTAAAAAAGGATGGGGATGAAACCTCTGGTAGGTGAATTCCCCATCCTCATGCGCCACTAGTGTAATAGTAGCACAGGACTTTCCAAAAGTTTTAGACGGGGAGCGTAACCTCGGTGGCGTGCTAATTTTAGGATAGTTAACAGCAAATATTTCTATTCCATGCAGAATGTCGTGAGTTCGAATCTCACCCGCAGCGAAAGCTAAGGTAGCTCAGTTGGTAGAGCATCCGCCCAAGAAACATGCTATCCGTTTTTTTAATCCCTTAAGAGTGTTTTTGTCAATTTTCACACTTGGATGGGATTCTTCTCCTTTAAAATGATGGAGGGGAAATTGACTTTGACGATATTAATTGGTCGTTGAAGAGGGGACAGCATATACAATGGTATATGGAAAACCCCTTCCTAGATATAAATATCTTTTATGCATCCAAAGAAAAACCATCCTAATGAATATATAAAGGTTCAAAGTGACGAAGATCATCCTTTGGTGAGAGCAATGAATCGTACAGGATATGGTTTGGAGGATGTCGCAGCACTAACGTGTATAGCAACCTTTAGACTGCGTAAGATAATAAATGGGGATGAACCTACCACTCAAGAAATGACATGTCTTGAGCAAGTTCTTCCCGATTTCAAAAAACTTTTAGGATAACTAACAGCAACTTCAACAAACTTTCATTTGGCGAAATAAAATGTTATCCGTTATTGGGGACGCATGTACCAAGGCTGGCGAGAAACCCTTGCGAGGTTTCTGGAAGAGTTCGATTCTCTTCGTTTCCACTAAACTATAAATATTATTGCATTAACTTAAGGTAATAATATGTTTTTTGTTCTAGGTTTCTTTTCAGCGTTGCTAGTGATAGTCATGATTATAGGGTGTTTCCTTTTATCTGACTTAGAGGGGAGTTTATTGAAACTACTCAAAAAACAATTGAAAAAAATGGATGATAAAATATACAAGGTTAAGAATGAACTTGAAGAAGTTAAGATGACAGAAAAAGTAGATATTCTCAATCAAATATTGGATACAATCGATGATTATGAAACAATCAAACACCTTGAAGAGAATAAAGAGAAGGCAAAACAAAGTAAAGAAAACGCACAAATTAGACAAGTTGGGTTAGATTTGATAAACGAAGATGATCCAAAGAAAAGAAAAGAATTAAAAACATTAGGTCAAGAGATTGCCGATATTGATCCTGTTTTAGTTATTGACCTTCAAGAAGAAAGAAAAAAAGAACAGGAAGAAATAGAAAAGTTTCAAGAGAAGAAAAAAGCAAGGAATAAAAAATATGCCCAGACTGGGGACGATTGTATTTGATCACCACAATCGGTCAAAGTTCAATTCTTTGGATGGGCTCTATCCGTTGGTCAACGTAAATGACACGTTTCTTTGTTTACGACAAGATCAAAGTGGTTTTTTGCTATCCACAATAGTAGACCCTAGTGGTGGCTGGGAAATGTCGTGTGGGATGGGATTGTACAGTCCACATACACACAAGGGAGTTTGAGTACAATAAGCCAATGATAAGGTGTATGAGTTTCTTCCTTGCCACAAACTATAAAACTTTAACCCCGTTTAGCTTATGTAGTACAAGCAACTGTTTGAAACGCAGTGGATTCTGGTGCGACTCCAGAGGCGGGGACTTCTTGGACAATGTTGGCCTATCCATTGTCGTTACAATTAGGTGATGTAGGGAGATGCATATCCCAGTCATTTAGACGGGTCAGATATTTCGTAACACAAACGTGGTAACAGCATTGGGGAGTTGCTCCCAGGGGCATTCTTGACCCTGTAACAAGATCGATTGTGTTATAAGATTGTCGTTTGGGTTGTCCGATAATGAAGACTAGAGACTCTAAGGGGAGATCTACCCATTGTCTTTAGGCAACCTTGCTATTTCGTTTTTCATTGTTTCTCGTAAAATGATGACTTTGCCCTTGAGGTTCATGGGATTTCTTACAAGGTGAGATGTAATCATCTTGGAAGTTAGGGGGTTCTTCTTCAAAACTCCACCATTATGCACCTATAGTTCAATAGCAGAATAAAAGTTTTGTAATCTTTAGACCTCGGAGCGTTACCGAGTGGGTGCTCTATATGAGTGGAGAAATGGTAAACTCCCAACGGCAGTTGAGTGGCTCGTTCGATTCGAGCAAGTAGAAGGGCACTTCGAAAACTATGGCAGCAATGAAGGTTCGACTCCTTCCTCATATACTATTAAACAAACAAAGCGGGTGAGAAGGGAAAGTGACCTCCTCTGCCTCATAAGCAGTTGACTATCCGGTGAGCGTTACCCGGACCCGCAACTAACTAACACAATGCACAGTAACATACTTAAGGTTATCGTGCAAAAAAAGTGTTACGATTTTCAAGGTAACTAACAGCAATTTAAACAATCAAATCTGAAACTTGACTTATATGTTACCTGTTTCATAGGGGTATGGTATAACGGCTATTACAACTGGTTTTGATCCAGTTAATTGAGGTTCGACTCCTTGTACCCCTACTTGATATTATAACGTGATGTAACTCAGCAGTAGAGTGATTCTCTGATACAGAATTGGTCGATGGTGCAAATCCATCCATCACGACTCAAGCCCGATTAGTGTAATGGTATGACACGATCTGCATTTTTAGGAATCATTCTAGAAAGTATTCCTAGAGAGCATTTCGACATGATCTAGAACATGGTCATAGCACGCTCTGGAAAAGAGTAGAGGAGGTTCAATTCCTTCATCGGGAGCCTATATCCTTTCACGGGGATAATCGTGACCCATCAAAACGTACTATGATGTCCCTTGGTCGGAGAACTTTGTGCGTGACTTTGTTAGTTTGAGAGTAGACTAACAACTTATATTCCTCATTGGTGAATTAGTATCATATTCGGTTGTTACCCGACAGTGCCTGGAGCGTTACCAGGATGAGGAGCTTTAACGTTGCAATAAGCAACAGCAATGTCGCAAGACATAGCAGAAAACAACCAAAACAGGTCGAATATGTTGGCATGGTGGTTACTATACACTACCATGAACGAACAATGCCCCAACATAGAACTCTTTGACACTTTTCATAAACTCCAAAGGGTTAGTCACACTTTACATGGTTGTGAAAAGAAAACAATTATGAAATCGACGAAGATAATATCTGATAAAATCCTCGAAAACGAAAATGATTGTCCTTACAAATATCTTGATGACTCTAAAAAGTGTCAATTGTGTTTGTATAAAAAAACAAGCCTTCGTAAGCCATTAGCGAGCTCTCATTCTTAGAAAATGAGGTTGACTGGGTGCGATTCCCAGCGAAGGTACTACATGCCTCCTTGGTGTAACAGACAGCATAAGAGTCTTCTAAACTTTTGGTCAAGGCGCAATTCCTTGAGGAGGTACTTATAAATAAAGATATGTCATTTAAAAGATTTTTCGAAGAAACGCAAGTAGCAGAAGATAACAATGCTATCTTAGTTCACAACAAAAGAGCCAAGTTCGCAGAGAATATCATCAATGGTAAAAAGACCATTGAGACAAGAGGTGTTTCCATAGAGAAATTCCCTATGCTAAAAGATCAACCTATTGAGTTGGTTACTTACATAGGGAAAAAGAAATACACAATAGGCAAGGTGGTGTTTAGTGAAGACAAAACTTATCCTATAAATGACATAGGGTTTAAAGAGTGGGAGAAAGATCGCCACCTACATATGGTTCCTGAAGATAGCGGATTCGATCTTAAGAATAGACCTAATAAGAATCCTAGATATGGGTGGATGGTTATTGATATAGAAAAGTACGATAAACCTAAGTTATTCCCCTATGATTTTCCAAGAAATGGAATTAAAGTCATAAAGTAAAAGAGCGTAAGACCATCAGAGAAGTTGTGGATGGTTATAAAGCAGGACAAGGCAAATTCCCCAATAGTCCTGTTGTGGTTGGGGTGAAACTTCTCAATACGGACCGTTAATTCAATGGCAGAATAATGGCTTTTTAATCCATTCACGAAAGTTCGACTCTTTCACGGTTCACTAAATCCAGTTTTAGACATTGTTCTGGATCCCCCCCTAGTACGCCATACTCTGTCGGAACCGGATAAACAAAAACAACAGTCTGGCCAATTGGTGTAAAAGTAGCACAGATCCCTGTCCAGGATCTGGAAGGGGAGCGTTACCCCTATTGGTCGCTAATTTCAGGATAGCTAACAGCAATTACAAACTGCCTCTTAAGCCGTATGTCGTGAGTTCGAATCTCACCCTTAGTGAAAACTTCGGTAGCTCAGTTGGTAGAGCAACGTAAAAATGTTATCCGTTTCATGTCTCATTGGTGTTAGTAGCAGCATAAGAGCCTTCCAAGCTCAAGGGGCGAGTGCAAATCTCGCATGGGACTTTTATAAATAAAAGTATGAAGAAAATACTTTGTGGATTATTAGCGTTTATCATTTGTGTTGGAGCAGCCACACAAAGAACAGGTTGGTCTTATAGTGGTAGAAATACCTTTAGACTTAAAGAGGAAGCAACCGCAACTCTCTACCATGATCCAAAGAGATCCCATCCTTATGATGCATATACCGACGAAGAACCTATCTTCATGAAACATTTAAAACCAGGAAAGTACGTTTTAACTGTTGAAGGTTACTATCATATGGAGTTAAAATGAAAAGATCACTTTTTATATTAATGTTCTTTTTAATGAACACAGGATATGCATATGGCACAGCAAAGTACGAAGTTGTTGAGTCACCTACCATTGAAGTAGGGCACGTATTAGAACACACGCAAGTCTCACCTATATTAAAGGTGGAAGACGATGGGCTTTTGAGAGACTTTGAAGGCAATGCTTTCAAGATAGTCAATGTAGAAACACCATCAAACGAGGAAGATGGGGGTAATCCTTTACTCTATGCTCTCCTCGTCATCATTATCGTTTTAGGGTCGATTTTCTTGACCAATAGGAAGAAAACATGAAACAAGAATATGTAAATTTAGTAGAATCATCCAACCTTTTAGAAAAAGCATCTGAATATCTTTTAGAGGGTCTGAAAAGCACAGATAATCTAGAAGAATATTTAAACACTTTCACTATTGTGAATGAGGGCATAGGAGATACGATTGAAAAGTACATCGTCAACAACCTTCAAAAGGTTCTTGCTTTTCTAGTTAAGGTACTTAGAGAAAAAGACGTTGAATTATCTCCTGAAGAACAAAAGTTGGCTAAAGCATTAGAACTTTACACTAACTCAATGAAAAGCAAGGATTCAAGTTTTGGAAAAGACCCTAGTGGTTCCTTATCAAAAAGCATTTCAACAGGTCTTGGTAAAAATACAGGTATTTCTTATAATTAAACATTGACAACCTTTTTAGGGGTGTATAATAAAGGCATCCTATTAAGAGGTTAGACATGTTAGAAATTTATCTTTATATTGTGTTGGTGGTAGCCATCACCGATATGTCATTGCTATGGTCAGTGAGACACAAAGATTTCACCTTTTGGAGAATGTATTATTTCCGTCCAAGTATTGCAGTGAAAATGGGTTTGGGATCTTTTTTGATTTTACCATCTTTAGCAAGTATATTTCATTCCATTTACTATCACATCTATGACAAAGATTTTTGTGAAGAATGGAGTGATAAATAACAGGACACTCCGAGTTATGGTCGGATAGTGGGGAAGGGTGCCCCATGAAAGAAGTGGAGTCATAACCACAAAAAACCACTTCCTATGGTATATAGGGGGATTAGCACAACCTTAATGCAAAACAGAAACTCCCAGGTAGTCCCTGGGTAGTTCGGGCATCTATTAGTAAGATGCAATAATATTCCCAATGTCCTTTACGAAAAGGTTCAGAGGGTTACGAGCAGAAGTCAATGTGTTTTGTGTGCTTTCTTGGGGTGTTGGTGTAATAGCAGCACATCAGTCTTTCTAACTGAGAGCAGGGGAGCATAACCCCTACACCCTAATAACATGCGTCCTTGGTCCGAGCAGTCGAAGGCACGGATGGGTCACTTTTCTGTTAAAGTGCAATATTGATATCGCACTTTTATAAATAGTAGTGTAGTAAGGAGAATCTATGCACTACTTAATTTATAAAATAATGAACACTATTAACAACAAAATATATATTGGTTGTCATAAAACAGACGATAAAAACGATGATTATATGGGGTCAGGCACATTACTAAAAAGAGCATATAATAAATATGGAGAGGCGCATTTTAAGAAAGAAATACTTTTTGATTGTGAAAATGAAGAAGAAATGTTTTCCATAGAAGAAGATTTAGTAAATGAAGAATTTGTTTCAAGGTTAGATACATATAATGTCGCACTTGGAGGAAAATGCGGTAGTTGGTACTACGCTAATAAACAAGGGCTTAATAATAAAAACGACAACGGAAAAAAAGGAGGAGAAGTAACTAAAAAATTATTAGAAGACGAAGAATATAAAAAAGAATTCCAAGAAAAAGTTTCAAATGGATTAAAATTATATTTTAGTGAAAATGAATCTTGGTGGAATGGGAAAAAACATAGCAATGAAACAAAAAAGAAAATAGGAAAAGCTAATTCAGTACACCAAAAAGGTGAAAAAAATGTAAATTTTGGTAAATGCTGGGTCCACCATATTGCCAAAAAACAAAGTAAAATGGTAGTTCTTGAAGAACTTAATCAGTGGATATCAAAAGGATGGGAGAAAGGAAGGAAATTAAAATTTTAATACATGCCTCTGTAGCCAAGATAGTCAAGGCAGTTGCCTGCAAAGCAAAAGATCGTGGGAGCGAAACCCACCAGGGGCTCTTATGGAAGATAATCTGTGATAGTGATCAGTCCATGTTGGAAACATGGTGGACGTAGAAATGCGTTGGGGAGCGTTACCCCTATCTTCCTCTATGTTTGGGGTTCGAAACCCAAATAGAGATATCAAGGTCGCTCCTTGGTATCAGTGATAGTGTCTTGGAGTCCACCGCTTGATTGAGGTGACAGGTTCGATCCCTGTATTATCCCCTTATTATGGAAGATGTTGCAATGCGGGCATTGTCGCAGTTTTGAAAGCTGAGGATAGTCAGGGATGGCTATGGGGTTCAACTCCTCCGTCTTCCACTATGGAGAGTAACTTAAGGAAGTCCTTGACTCTATTTCGAAAATAGATGGATGTAGGGATGCATTTCGGAGCGTTACCGATGCTCTCCTCTTCCGCCCTGGTCCAAGGCCTGCTTAGCAAAATTGGACTTTATGGAAGATGAACTGTGATAGTGATCAGCATTCCCTGCTAAGGAATTGGGTGTCGTGAAAGGCATTTCGGAGCGTTACCGACTTCTTCCTCTCTTGTCTCCACCGACAGACGGACGAATCCCTACGAAGGATTTAGGTTGGGTGCGATACCTAATGGAGATACTTATGGTGATGTGACGGCAACTAGCAGACCTGATACGTTGAGAGCGTATCGTTTGGGAGTGCAAATCTCCCCATCACTACTTTTTATTGTATATGTTGTTCATACGATCCTAAAAACGATCATATATGATTTATAATGATGGTATGTTTGATTATCGCATAAAACCATTCGAATTTAGTCCTGACTTGGTTAGACAAGTATGGGCCTCATTCATCTATAAACAAAAGCATCCTAATGAAAAGATAAAAGTCACAGGGTCGCATAATTTCCCCAAGGAAATATCAAAACAATTCGCAGATGAATATATAGTAAACATGGATTGCGAACCTACTAAGACATATGATTTTTTAATAGACTCGTTCAATAGAAGTTATACACCTCAAGAGGTATCTAAGTCTCTTGCATTCCCAAAAGCAGAAAGAGAGATCGATGAGAAGTATGTTTGCTTCATACCTAACTTAGCAGAACGTTGGCATCCAAGTACCTATGACATAGATGGTAGAACAACCAATGCGGGTGGGATAACAGTTCCATTTAAATATTGGTTGGAGTACAAGAAGATTGTAAATGATAAAGGTTATAAGGTATATGTAATGGGCAATACGTTCGATGTGGGTTATGACAATATACCTAACTATAGAGACTTGGGTGATTATCATCTTTACAAGGATACTTTAGACGACCCCGATTTCTTATATAAGCAACTTAAGATTATGAGTAATGCAGAACTCACCCTTGGTATGGGAGGAGGTAGTTACATAGCACCTATATTTGGTTTGCCATGCATCTCTTCTGATGTGCATTACAAGTTGCATTTTGGTAACAAAACTAATCTTAATAATATACATCTTGACGTATTTGGAAACTTTGGTATTAGTAGCACACAACAATGCTTTACTATGTCAGATAAGTTTGTCAAATCTTGTCTTGATAAAAGACTTTAATATATTATCGTTTTTCGTCATATGATGGTGTTTTCCTAAAAACAGTCATATGATAGAGTTGAAAGAATCTAAAAAACACAAGGTCCGTTGATGTAATAGCAGCATTTCTCTTTTACATGGAGAACGATGGGGAGCGTAACCCTGACGGACTACTTTATGAGGATGTGGTGAAATAGTATCACATGACCTTGCCAAGGTCAAGTTCTGGGAGCGTAACCCAGTATCCTCTCTTAACGTGGTGTATCTCCTCTGTTTCATATGCAGTAGAAAGAGTAGTTAGTTACACGAAGGTGCAAATCCTTCCATCACGACTTTGGATGTAGCTTAAAAGTAAAGCGGTAGACTGTGAATCTATAGAAGTGGGCGCGTTACCCATCATCCAACCTTTAACAAACATCAATTATAAATAAAGACGTAATTTAAAGGCACCATTAATGCAAAAATACGTTAAACTAGTTGAAAATCTTTTGAGTGAAGTTAAGATTGATAAGACATCATTAATTAGAAAGAAATTTGTAGTGATGGTCAAGAAAAACTTCTTGGGTAATGACAATCTTTTTGTCACAGAAGACGATACTTTAGAGATTGGTTCTGACGATGTTAAGGCGTTTTTCAAGTATAAACTTTTAGATAAACAACCTGAAGGCATCAAAGTAACCAATAAAGGAATTGCTTGTGCAATGGGAGTAGACGTTAACTCTAATGAAGACGATTCTAACTATTCCGTTGACACATTAAAGGCATACGCAGAGAAGATCTTTGCTCCTAATGATTTAGACAAGTTTAAAAAATGGATCATTGCTACTTCTAGTGGCATTATAAAAGCAGAAAACGTATAAAATAACACTTGACAACATTGCTCCCCTTGGTATAATATAATCAAAGGAGCATTCTATGTTTTTATTTAGCCAAGATAACCAATCGTTATTGATTAATACGGAAAAAGTGTGCGATGTTTATCTATACCACTATACGAATCAGAATGAAAAAATAGTCTATCAAATAGTTTTTCAATATACAGAACATAAAAAATCTTGGGATTTTGAAACAGAAGATAGAAGAGATGATGTTTTCGAGGAAATAATTAGTCTATTAAACACAAAGGTGATACTATGAAGCAAATAGTAGTTTTCTATGGTTACAAAGGATCTGGTAAAGATACTTGTTATGAAATCTTGAGGGACATCTACTTTGATAGAAAGATCGAATCTATGACCGTTGGTGGTAAGATTCGTTCCCTCTTTGGCAAAGACCTCCAAGTTAAAACCATAGAGAAGTTAAGCTTCGCAGGTAAACTTAGAGAGATTGTTTGGGATCTATTCAAAAACAAGATCGTAGACAAGAACCTCTTGAATGGTTCCATAGAACAAAAAGAAACACCCATAGAAGGTTGGGAAGTTCCGCAAGACGTAAAAGATTCTTGTGGGTTTACTGAGACGTATTGGACGGGTCGAAGACTACTTCAATGGTTTGGGACGGAGGTTTGCCGTAATGTTTATCGTGATGTATGGGTGGATGCTTTCGTCGATCAATTGAAAGAGTCTGACGAAGATGTTATTTGTATTACAGATTGTCGTTTTAGAAACGAATACGAGACACTTAAAAATCTTGATAAGGATGAATTCGAGGTTAGTTTTATCCATGTAGATAGATCAACAGATGACAATGAATACAGCACCCATGCGTCTGAAAAAGACCTAAAGACGTTTGATTGTGATGTGAGAATTAAGAATGATGGGTCTTTACGTGAATTACAAGATGAAATTACCAAACTGAGATTATAAATACCTTTGTTCTCTAAAGGTTTAAAATGAAACAAGAATATGTCAATTTGGTTGAAAACGTCAATAATCTAAAAGAATCACTGACACCCGTTCAAGGCACCTTTCATAATTATACACGACAACTGCCTGGTGGTCCTCTTCATACAGGTCCATTGGTGATAGCATTGGGTCGTAATGGTGGTTATGCTTATGAAATATTAGACGCAAACAAAGCACCCACTGGGTTAGCAGCGATCGTCGAATTTGAAGAGAAAGTCGCAATCCTTCGTTTTGATGGTGAGTTCAATGGAGCATCACTTAAGAACGCACAAGAAATTTGGATGGATAAAGTCGATTACATCAAGAATGACAATGAACACGTAGAGGCTGTTAGACAACTATGCGATGTGTTGCTTGAACTTATAAATAATCCTAAAGGTGAATAAATGAAACAAGAATACGTCAACTTAGTAGAAAATATCAATAGTGTTATGCTACCTTCTGATTTTAGTTCGGATATTAACAAATATTCTACTTCAAAAGGCAACCCTTTATTCGTACCTTCATCTGTATTTTCTCATAAAGAAAACGACAAAAGAAAAAACATAGGTGTATTTTTCCTAGATGCTCATGTAGATGGAAAGCAACTAATATTATTCATCGACCATGAAATTAGTTCTTGGTTTGTTCTTAAAAATCCTAAGACAGGTAAAATGGGTTCAAATAGTTTCGTTAGTGATTTAGAACGTAGTGGTTATGAGAATATCCCAGAAGATCTTTATGTAGCGAGAAGTGAACTAAGTATGGATGGAGAACTAGCTACTCCTGACCAATACAAAGCACTTCTAAAAGACGCAATTGATTCTATCATACAATTAGGTTTCGAAGTTCCTGGGCAAAGTCCAGAATCAATACCTACAAAAAACCCCCTTGGTGGCACTGGTGTGTCAGATCACTCATAAGGAGATAACGTGAGTTTCGCAGATTTTATAGTAGACGAAGAAGACGGTAAGAAAAAACGTAAGCAAGTCGAGGACGTTATCAAGAAGGCAGTTAAGAGCAAACTCATTGACGTAACTGAGACAGAGGATGCTTGCATCATCAACTTCGAATCTAACGATGAATTAGTTATCAAACCTACTACATTTCAAGTCATCGTGACTTTGGATTATAGAAAAAAGATCTATCGTGGTATGATAAGAGCAATCTATGTGAATGTCGTTAAGCACACAAACTCATATAGAACAACAGACAGCATTTGCATAGATATACACGAAATGAATGAAGGTGAATTTGCCAAAACATTGGATGGCATCAAAAAACATTTCGAAAAACTTTGTTTGACAAACTCATAAGAGATCTATAATTCTTTCATCTACTTTAAAAGGTGAAAGATGAAATTGTGCAAAGACTGTAAGTGGTTCGAGGAACTATCTGAGGTATAAATATTTACCATGAACCGTGTTAAATTCCTCAATCTTCTACAACTAAAAATCATAGAAGAACATTATGGTGTCTCGTCTCGTTACGAACCAGAGGCATTCCATGGTGCTTTTATGGAATTTGTCGAACGTAAAGGACCACAAACTCTCAGAAAAGTATTTGACAACTGGGAGCACAGAGTACAATATTATGTAGAGAAGAGACATAACTATACACACAATGAGTTATGCGAAATAAAAAAAGAATTAGAGAAGTACGAAGAAATTAAAGTTCTATAGGTTTATTAAGGAGAAACTATGTATCCTATGACGGTTGAGTTTAGTAGAAGTGGTTATACCACAAGAGATGGTGATCATGTGAGGACGTTGATTTGTCCAAAGCATCGGTTGAAGCAATGGAATCAGCAGTATTATAATTTTTCTAAAGAGTTAGCCCCTAAGCATTTGATGGGCTATTTTAAAGAAACAAAAGAATCAAAAACGCACTCAGCATTGGCTAAGAGAGTGTGGGATGCCTTTTGGGAAGAAGGGTGGAGAGAGAAACTATAATAAAGTGGGTCAATGAGGCAGGTTATTGTAAGGTTGCCTTTCTCTTTGAAGAAAAACCATATCTACTTTTTAGGAAGCAGGTGTGGGATAAGGAACTCATGTATGGGGTTCCTAAAAAGAAGTACGCAAACATCAATGTTGAAATAGCAAGAGAACTATGGAATACATTAAGCAAATTACACAATTTTAAAGAAATGGAGATTGAATATGAATGACCGTAAAAGGTATTCTCTTATTTTGAACAAGAGTTTTCAACCTTTGAGTGTCGAAGGAGTGAAGAAGAGTCTGGGTTACCTTATTGGTGATGAGGGGAAAGCAATGGACCCTAAGACTTACGAACTATTCACCTTCACTCAATGGGTCGAGAAGAACAACATTCAAGATGTAGACTCTACTATGCGTTCAGAGAAGTTGTGGATCATGATCCCAGAGATCATCGTCCTTAACACTAACTCTCTTCAAAAGAAGAGAACCTCTCTCAACATTAGTAAGAGGAAAGTATTTGAACGAGATGGTAATAAGTGTGGGTACTGCGACAAGACACTCACAAGTGCCAATCGTACAATCGATCACGTCATACCTACAAGTCGTGGAGGAAGAAACTCCTATGACAATGTAGTTGCTTGTTGTGGTGCATGTAACTCTAAGAAGGGAGACAGACTACTCAACGAAATTGGGTGGAAGGTGAGACATAGGTTGTACTCACCAGAGACCAACCTTCTTTACAGAGTTCCTAAGAGCAAGCGAATGAAGTCTTGGGAAACTTTTGTAAAAAGTTCTTAGTCTTCGAGATCGTCTTCGTCAAGACTGTCAGAACGTTCACCCTTGAATCTCATGGACCAACCATGTTTTGTAAGAGTCGTTAGTGCGGAGAGAAGGTCTTCATCGGCATCAGCAAGTCCAATGATACCTTCGTCTTCGTCAGTACCAATCTTACATTTCATTTCGGGACTAAATATAGTCAAGGAACCCTTATAGAACTTGGTTCTATCACGTTCATTAATCGTACCACAAACAGGGCAAATAAACGTGGGTTCGTCGATGTCCTCACAAGAGACAACGTTCTCGCATTCTTCACAAAGTAAAAGTTTATAATCCATACACATATTTATAGTATCTAACAGTATAATTATTATATAACAAAAGGGAGATAATTTATGAACAAAGAAATATTCCTAGCTTGTGATATGGATGGGGTGCTTACCAATTGGGAGGGGCATTTCGAAGATCGAATGGGCTACCATTACCTAACTATCTCAAGGAATGAGAGTTACAAGGTGACTAAGACTTTCCCTGTTGAATGGTGGGAAACGATGCCTTGGATGGAAGATGGGAAAGAACTATGGAAATTCCTATCAGACAACTTCGAAGACCTACACATCTTAACTGCTCCCACGCAAGACTCTGAGCAAAAGTCTGAAAAAGGGAAGCACCTTTGGTTAAAGAAAGAGGGGTTTATCGAACAACTAGGGATTGACAATATTCACGTCGCCAAGGACAAGCATCTATACGTCAAAGAAGATACAGTTAGTATTCTCGTTGATGATACCCAGAAGAAAATAGACAAGTGGAGGGCAGCAGGTGGCATTGGTATTTTGCATACAGACACCAAATCTACCCTTCTAGAACTAAAGAAGCATTTGACAAACTATAAATAACAATTATAATAGTATTTTTAATATGGAGAAGATTCAGTGAGTTTCAAAAACTTTTTGTCGGAAGAAGTATCCGTCAAAACACCCAAACCTAATAAGATTGATTTTAAGATCAATCTCAAACAATACGATGAGTTCTTTAAAAGTTCTGTCTTAAACCAAAAGAAAGAGCTTGTGAAGAGAATCAACGAAGGCAAGGGAGAGATACCTGTATTTTGCTTAGAACTCCAAAAGTTCTTCATGGTAGAGGTTTCGCAAAAGAAACTCAAAGCAAGAGATCTTAAAAGTAGGGAAGACAAAGAACTAGCAGGTGCTTTGTTAAATGGGATCATTGTCTCAGAGCACAAGAAAGGCAACGAAGATGTTGTACAAGCATTGTGTGAGATGAGAACAGGATGGGAAGTCCCTTCTATGGTTTACATCATCAAGAATGAATTTGGAAAAAACGTCCACCTTAAGTAACCTAGACGAGAAACTAAGTCCTAGTTGTGTTGGTCTAAAAAGGGACCAAGTAGTAGAAGAGGTAAAACACCCTTATAAGGGCAAGTTCTTAGATGTCAAGGCGTAAACCCATTTTCTGTCATAGGGTTTATAAATAACTATACTCAAGGGAGATAATGATGAATGGTGACTTTGTTAAGTTAGTAGAAGACTTCAATGGCGATTTTATAGCGCATGAAGATGAAGGGGCTAAAGAGTCATTGTCCCAAGAAGAACAAACGTTTCTTTTTAGAGGTTGGTTGCTTGGCAAAATGGCTGATGACACCGACTATTCCAATAATCAAACAGTAGATGTGGTCGAAGACTTTAAAGATGATGTGGTTTCTTTCTATAGTGAGGAAAGCATTAGTCTTGATGAATATGAATTTACTGAGATTATTAAGTCCACGAAAGAAAAACTCTCTGATGAAGAACCTGATCCTAATGTAGCAGACGATGAAGATGGGGATGACGAAGTGGTAGCACCCATAGAAGAACCCACAGAAGACGACGAGTTAGTGGCACCAGAACAAGACGACGAAGAAGAGGAGAACGTATAATGAGTTTCAAGACATATTTAAACGAAAGGGAAACTAAAACCCAAGACCCTAAGTTCGATGATAAATTAGAAGTTTTGATTCCTTATATCTACAACACATTCTTAAGCAAAGGTAGAGACATCGACGCTACTATCGATAGTATCTTGAAGGGTGAGGATGTTGAAGACCCCAAAGCAGAAAAAGAGATTAAACAAATAGTCAACTTCAATAAAGTACATTTGAAGAAAGAAAAGAATAGTAGTGGCATTAGCAAAAAACTAAGAGTTTTCGTTAACCAACTAACTAAAAAATTAGAGGACACCATAAACTCACCACTCACCTTCTTGGGAGACAAGAAGATCTCATCATCAGAAGAATGGTTTAAATATAAAAAAGAAGATGGAGCAGATGGTCGTGCTAGAGCATCCCAACCAAAGACCGACTTCTACGACGAGACCGAAACAAAAAAGATCTCTTATAAGAACATGGGTGGATCTAAGGTTCTATCTGGTAAGAACCAAGAGTATCTAAGTTTGGTATCGACTACCGTATATAAGACTATGGATAGTATGCTAAAAGAAAGTTTCGATGAACTTTATGGTACATTCAAAGAGAAAGGAACATCGTTGATCCGTGTATCTAGTAAAAAGTCCATCAAAGATATTGATAAAATAAATAACGCATTGGCTTTCGAAGCGGAATGGCAAGGTCTAGATCAATTCGTTGGAGATGGACATCAAGTGAATCTTGAACTCTTCGATAAGCAAGGAGAATCTTACTTTTTGAAAAAGATACCAAGTGAGGCATTGAATGGTTTAAGACCTGGGCAACAAAAAAATGCCCTTAAGAATAGAGAACTACTTCTTAAGTCTTTAGATGATGATTTCTCTGAATATGTTAAGGTTAAAAGTTACCAAGACGCACACGTGGAATTGACATCTATCTTTCAAAATTTCTTTAACAAAAATGAACACATGAAGATGTTTAAGAAAGAAATCCTCAAGGAAGCAATTACAGGTAATTTGAAGTTTGGTGAAGAATCCATTAATGCAGCCAATCATATCATGTACACCTCTCCTACCGATGGTTTTTCAATAGTGAAAGAAATCAATGACGAAGTATTAGATCAATTGACTAATGTATATGAATTTGACTTTGCGTTCAAATCTGGTCATCCTGGACAATCGTGGTCAGAGATTAGATTGGGTGTAAGTGGTGAAGACGAAGAAAAGAACTTCAAAGGTTATCACAAAGATTTCAACGCACAACTTAAAAACGTAGATGGTGGTGAAAAAGGAAACCTAGCATTAGTTGATCCTAATTTAGAACTAGCAGGAGTCGAAGAGGGTTTTACTTTCCAAGACTATATGGAAATGTTCACCGAAGAGGCAGAACTCAAAACATCTATGCTTCAAGAAGGTCTTCTAGATTCAGCAACTTCATTCGTTTCTTCAGTGAAGACAATGCTAAAAAATCTTTGGGTTAAATATGTGGATAAGATGATCAAAGTCGCAACACAAAGTATCCAACACTTCTTGGCATTCTTTGACTTGGATGTTGAAGTGTCCTCAACGAGTCAAAAAGACTTCGAACGCATTCTAGAAAAAACATTAACTCAAGAATCATGAAATTCTCTAAGTATCTAGAGGAAGTAGCAGACCTAGACTAAAAATCGTCTTCGTACTCAGTAACCATTTCAATTAAATCTATAAAAGTTATTGACGATCTCGATCCTTTACTAGAATTGTATTTAGAGGGAACCATCTCAAGGTTGCACAAATGTGATGCCATGTCTGGTGGAATCCCTTCATCGTAACACTGACGAATAGATAATTTATGATCAAGAGACCAACCTTTACCGCGAAGATCACTGTGTTCAATCCATTCTCTTCTAAAGGTTTTCTCCGTGAGTTTACGGACCTTTTCCGAGTAAACCAACCACGAACCACGTTCTTCTTCGTTTTTGTTTAAAAAAAACACTTGATAACCTTCATATACCTATTATAATAAAACCATACCATTTTTAAGGAGTATAGATTTGAGTTTTCTAAATAAGTTTTCCAAAGATACACAAGAAGTTGCCCGTTTAGCAAGGCAAATCGCAGAAGACAATAGACAGACCTATATTGGGTCTACCCATTTCTTTATGGGCATCCTAACGCAAAGAGATAGCTTTGCATGTAGCATTTTAGAAAACATGGGGTTCGACACCACGGAACTTTATAATGAAATGAAGAAGATACTTATCCCTGAACCAGAAGCAACTATCCCAGATGCACTCGTATTTACACCAGAAGTCAAATCTATCTTCGAGGTGGCAGAACAGGAAATGGAGAAAACCAATTGGGACTACATTGAACCAGTGCATGTTCTTATGGGATTGCTAAAGTTCAAGGATTCTGAAATCAAAGAAACCCTCAAAGGAAGTGGTATTACTTACAAAGAAGTAATGAGGGAATACAAAGAAGCAATCAAAGAAGGCGAAGAGAGTTTGGAAGAAGCAGACGAACTCTTTGGAGCAGTCCAAGATGGCATGGCTCGTAATAATTCTTCTAGGAGAGGTGGATCTACAGCCACACGAAGACGTAAGAAGGCAGATGTGTTGGCATTGGATACCTTTGGACGTAACCTAACAGCACTTGCTAGAGAGGGCAAACTTGATCCTGTCGTTGGTCGTGACACAGAGATCGAACGTGTATGGAGAATCCTAGCAAGACGTAAGAAGAACAACGTTGCACTTATTGGTGAACCAGGAGTTGGCAAGACGGCAATCGCAGAAGGTCTTGCGAATTACATTGCACAAGAAAAAGCACCTTCCAAACTATCTAATAAGGAAATCTATCTCCTTGATGTTAGCGGGATGGTAGCAGGTTCCAAGTATCGTGGAGATTTCGAGAAGAAAATCAAAGCAGTCATCGATGAATGTCGTGAACTAGGTAACATCGTCCTATTCATTGATGAAGTACATACGATCATTGGGGCAGGTGGTGCAGAGGGTTCTATGGATGGGGCAAATATCCTCAAACCAGCACTTGCTAGTGGGGAACTCCAAGTCATTGGTGCTACCACGACAGAGGAATACCAAAAGAACTTCGAGAAGGATTCGGCATTAGTAAGAAGGTTCCAAAAACTCGTTGTAGAGCAACCTGATAAAGAACATACCATTGAGATCCTTAAAGGTCTTCGTAAATACTATGAAGATTATCATGGAGTGAAGTATGGCAACGACATTATTGACCTTATCGTGGAATTGAGTGATAAATTCATCACAGGGCAGTTCGAACCAGATCGTTCCATCAACACACTCGATGAAGTGGGAAGTAAGTTAGCACTCATGGATGAAGATAACAAAGAAGTGTCTCATCTAAAGAAGAAATTAAAGAGTATCGATCTGTTCATTGAAGAGATGGTATCCATGCAAGAGTACGAAAAAGCAGGAGACTACAAAAAGCAAAAAGACTCTTTAATCACAGAAATCGATCAACTCATGCTAGAGAGCAAAGTGGTTCGTGATGTTACCGAAGAAGATGTACGTGAGGTGTTCTCTCTCATTAGTGGGGTGCCAGTGGAAAGTGTCAATAGCAGTAGTGATGACGCTAAAAGGTATCTTCATATGGCAGAAGACCTTAACCAACAAGTCATTCACCAAGAGGAAGCAATTGAGGTCATCTCGAAAGCAATCAAGAGGAAGAAGGCGGGGATCGAAGATTCCACCAAACCAACAGTTCTCATGTTCACGGGACCAACAGGGACAGGTAAGACGTTTACCGCTAAAAAACTTGCCAATTTCTTGTTTGGTGATGAGAAGAAACTCATATTCTTGAATGGAGCGGAATACTCAGACAAGACAGGTGCCAATCGTTTGAAAGGTTCAGATCCTGGTTATGTGGGTTATGGGGAAGCAACCGACTTCGAGCAAGTCAGAAACAATCCTTACTCAGTGCTTCTTGTGGATGAATGTGAGAAGATGCATAAAGATGTTTGGCATACTTTCTTGAGTATCTTCGAAGAAGGGGAACTAAAGACTGCCAATGGCAAGCACATCAACTTCAAGAACACAGTCATCATCCTTACGTCTAACATTGGTAGCGAACTTTCCAAGAAGAAATCAATGGGATTCGATCTTGGTGCCGATGAGGACAAGAAGCAAGAGAGAAAAGACAAGTTCATGAAGGCAGTCAAGGATTACTTCAAACCAGAAGTCTTCAATCGTATCTCTAAGATCGTTGTGTTCAATGACCTTGAAAGAGACGACCTTCGTAGGATTGTAAGCAACGAACTTCAACCAATGAAGGATGCCTTGAAGGAAAAGGGCATTCGTCTAACAGTCACTAAGAAGGCAAGTGATCACTTGATCGATCATAGTGATGACAAAGATGGTAATTTGGGAGCAAGACCACTAAAAAGAAGTATCGAAAACCATTTAAGTGATGATATTGCAGATATTGTCCTCGAAAAGGGAGAAGATATTAAGTCAATTAGTGTTAATGCGACCAAAGAGGGTCTCAAAATCACCACTAAATAATATAAATACTCTAAAACTAAGGGTGAATTATGGGCAATGATATGACAGACATGGATTTTTTCTTGAGAAACTTACACGAAGCATTGGGTGTAGGTGATGAAGACAATCAAGAGGTGAAGGAAAAGAATTACCTTGAGACCGTTTCCATCGAAGAGGCAAACAAGATACTCTCTGAAGACTGCTCAGCATACCAAAAACAGCAACTAACGTATCATCTTATCGATAGGACCGAGTTGCAAGGTAAAGAGGGAGATTTCTTTGTTTATGACCCTCTACAAGCAGATAGACCTTATAACAAACTCTATAATGTCATCATCATGGATAAATCGGAAGGGTGGAGTGATTATCCTAAGAGAAAGAATGCTATTGTTTGTTATCCTAACAAGGATAAGATCACAGATGATGGTGTTACCTTTGTTGTAGTCCCTTTTGATAGAACTCGTTTGGGTGTCGCACCTAAAGAAACCCTTGACGATAGTTTTAACAACGTATCCATTAACTTGGGTATGAAGTTTGAATACTTCAATCGTTCTTTTAATATTGTCTTGAATGTATTTAATAATCCAGAAGGCACATACGAACCAGATACAAAGAAACTTACTCTAACAAATGAAAAGTTTTACGATCATTCGTATGCAGAAGCAAAACAAGCAATGCAAAGAGCAGACGAGAAGATGCAATCCGACGAAGGCAAGCAAGTCGTTGCAGGTATCTTAGCAGAACCATATAATAAAGAGACCGAAGCAAACGTCATTTCTATCCTTGAGTATCTTCAAGCAAAAGGAACTACGTTAGAAGAGATGATTAATACTCTTTTCGATCCTTCCGAGAATAGTTTCAAGCACATGCCTTTCAAGAATTTCGTCGTAGGTGAACTCAAAGACAAAGAGCTTTGGTTCAACAACAAGGCACTTCTCGTAAGAGAATCTGAGTACGAAACACTTCAATTCCCAGAACATGGGTTTGCTGACACATCAGACGCTTCAGAAGGTGGAGAAGAAGAGTTTTCTGACGAAGAACCAACCAATGACGAAGAAGAAGTAGTAAGTGATGAAGAACCTTCTAGTGAGGAACCAGAAGTATCTAATGATGAAGTTTCTGATGAAGAACCAGTAGAAACAGAAACGATCAAAGACGAACCTTTAGAAATTGATGATGGTCCAGTGGACGAACCTTCTAGTGAGGAACCAGAAGAAGACGAAGACGAGGACGAAGAGGATAAGATCCAAGAAGAATCTTATTCAATGAAGACATACAAAGATTTAATCTAAAGAGATTGACAATGAAAGGTTATTGGTACAATATATTTTTGTATTCTATAATATTTCTTACATTAACAATATTAGTACCCTTGGCAATAATGAGTGAGGTTTATAATTATGTCAACCGAAATAGAAACAAGAAGAAAGCTAAAACTTAGAAGACCACCTAAGTTCTGTAACGTCTTCTACAATAATGATTTGACTACGTTTGATGCGGTCATTCATATTTTCACAGAAGTATTTCAATATACGGTAGAGAATGCTATGGATAAAGCGCATGAGATTAACAATACAGGTAAAAGTGTGGTCTTTATAGGGTCTAAAGAATCTTGCAATCTCAAGAAAGATTTAACCAACGTAGAGATTACCCGTTTAGGGGAAGTTCATAACATCCATATGTTAGAACATGATGTCATTATTTACGAGGACGAAGAGGATGCCTAATAAGTTCATTTGGTACAAACATAAAGTTGCAGGCCCATTCGAAGAAATAACCGATGAATGGATCGATAGGTGGATGGAAATAGTAGATGATGGGAAAGCAGATGGAGTACCAGATGCCGAACCTTTGACCGAGGACATGGAGAACTTCCCAGAGGAAGCACATATCTTCCATCACGATGACGATAACGATAATACTATATTGGCTGACATCATAGGAGTCCCTGGTAGACTAGCACACGAAGAACCAGAAGAATATATAGAGAGGGTCATTAGTGAGAATTGGGTAGATATCTTGGATGCAGTGAAATTTGACATTGCTATGGAGACTATTGATTGGAGTGTTAATAAAGACATGACAGTTGAGGAATTCTCTGTAGGTTGGACCAAGGTTTATGCAGAAAACATCATTAAAACATTAGGGTTCGAAGACATCCCACTCCTATAAATAATTTATATGTGACATTATAGGTCTAATGTGCCTATGGTTTAAAGACATAATAAAGGAGAATTGTCATGGAAGATAATATCACCGAAGAAGAACTCTTCGAAGAAATTGAACTAGAAGAAAAGGACGATCATTGGATCAAAAAATATATTCCTGTTTCTCTATTATCATTCGCACTCCATTTGATGTTGCTTTTTATTATTAGTCTAATACCAACTGAACATAGAGTTGATGAACAATCTGTTACTGTGATAACCACAATCGAAGACCCAATTGTGGAAGACGAGATTGAGGTCATACCAGAAATCACCATAGAACCTGTTGAGGTTGAAGTTGATCCCATTGAAACTGAGGATGAACCAGTTGATGAAGAAATTGTTGATGTTGTCGAAGATCCTGTTGAATCATTGAATGATAGCATGGAGGAGGTGATGGATCTTATACCAGATGATGTGAGTTCAGATCCTAACATGAGTGATCTTGCAACGATAGGATTGACAGGTGGACCTTCGGGTGGTGGGGGATTGCCTTCTGGGATGAAAAACAGATCTGGTAAGAATAAGAATAGAGCAGTCAGAACTGGGGGTGGCAGTCGAGCAACTGAAGGATCAGTGGATGCGGCTCTCAAATGGTTGGCAGAACATCAAGAGAATGATGGGTCATGGATTGCTTCTAAGTATGAAGGTAGTTCACAAGCAGACTTGGCAACTACTGGGTTAGCATTGCTTCCCTTTCTTGGTGCAGGACACAATGAGATGGCAGGGAAGTATAAGGATACTGTCAAACAAGGGATCAAGTATCTCAACAAGGAAATGGATCTGCTGGAGGGTAACTACAAGGGAAAAGGATTCTACAACAACTATGGAGTTTCTATTGCTCTAATGGCGATGTCAGAGACAACAATCTTTGGTTCAAGTGACAGGACAACCAAACATGCTGAAGGAATGGCAAAGTATCTATTGGATCAATGGAGTGGACAAGGATGGCACTACCACAACGGTGGACAAGACTTCTCTGTTAGTGGTTGGGTTGCTCTTGGTTTGAAATCAGCAAAGTCAGCAGGACTATATGTGATGGATTCCCCAGAGGCAAAGAAGATGTTTCAAGGATACAAGGACTGGACTGCAAATGTAATGACTGATCCAAAGACAGGGAAAGGTTTCTACCAACCAAATAGTGCAAGGTTGAGTATGTCATGGGTAGGAGGCTTCCAGAAGCAATTCCTTGGGTTCCCACGATCTGATGAGTTCCTACAAAAGGCAAGTGAGAAACTTATTGAGGAAGTAAAGAAAGGATCATTGGTTGGCGGTGATAATCCTGGGGACGTTTACCAAGTTTACTATGCTACATTGATGGCATTCCAACAACAAGAGGATGTATGGAGAGCATGGAATCCTGCAATGAAGAAAACTTTGATTGGTTCACAGCATAGAGGTGATCCGAAGCAACTTGGAGGATCATGGACCCCAACCAAAGGGCATACCGGACACAAGGTTGGACGAGTGGGAACCACTGCAATGTTCGCACTTTGCCTAGAAGTGTACTATCGTTATGACATGATGCTTTAGCACTTGACATTGTTTAGTTTTACTATACAATACTTTAATGAAAAGACATATTAATTGGAATACATTGCATGGTCTTTGCGAAGAACTTGCCGAAAAGGTAAAACATGCTAAGTTTAGATCAGTCTATGGTGTGCCTAGAGGAGGCTTAGTCCCTGCTACCATCATCTCTCATTATCTTGACATCCCCCTCGTTACAGAGTTGGATGAGCATGGAGGTGTTTATGATGTTCTTGTGGTTGATGATATTGCAGATTCTGGCAAAAAAATAAAAGATTTTGACTATAAAATAAGAACAGCAACTCTTTTTGTGAATGAGGAAAGATGCAAGCATTATCCCGATTTCTTTGTAGAAAAAACAAGAGATTGGATTGTGTTCCCATTTGAATACGATCACAAAGATACAATTTCAGAGGTGAAGTTCCATGCAAGACGATACGCATAGTTACATTCTACAAGATCAAGTTAGACACTTGAAACATCAAGTCGAATATTGGCAAAAGAAATACGAAGATCTTGAAGAAGAAATTAAACACAATAACTGGGAGAGAGACCTTGCTAATTAAACTCTACTTTAGCCCCACAAGATGTAAATGGTTTCTTGAACATTTTGGAGAACTCCCACACGTCGAAGTAGAAGACGTAATAGTTCTTTATACCGATATGTATCATGTCATCGAAGGAAGATGCCACCAAGAAGAACTAGAAGATGATTCCATGTTTCTAGGAGAGGTTGAAATGGGGCATTGCGCATTTTACGTCCCTAAGAAGTACGCAGATATTGGGGAGAAAAACCCATGACAAGTAGTGGTAACATTGGGGTGCCCAATGAACCCTCAGACCACCTAGAATTGTTTTATAGGCAATATGGGATCACAGACCCTGAAGACAAGATAAAGACCCTAGAAAGGCAACTACAGCAGTTTCCTAACCATGCTATGCCAAGAGATCGTAGACTTAGGGAACTAGAGCAAATGGCAAGAAATAAACTAAGTGGACAAGATCCACTCGCAGGGGAACGTCAAAAGCAAAGAGGCAAGTTCCAAGACCTTTATAAGCAAGTAGACGACAATCCAGTAGATGGTTTAGAAAATGCTGGTCCCATCCAAAGCGCAATCTTGGGTGGAAGGATACAAATCTCTAAAGAAGGGTTTGGAGAATGACCATCCTCTTTTTTGGAACACGTTTGCAGTTTGAAAGGTACAAAGAATCCATTCGTAATCACTGTCTTCTAAGTAACTACATCATTAAGTTCGACTCCAGGGATTACTTCGAATATGAGGCTGTGAAAATACATAACATCGATCCAAGAAGCGACCCAGAAAATAGGTTGCGTGGAATGAGAGCAGATCGTTTAGTTATAGAGGAGGCTCCTTCTAAAGAGTGGCACCACGAATTAAACATGTGCTTACATGCCAGTCGATTCTAAAAATAGCATTTGACAATGTGGTTCTTGATGCTATAATTTGTTCATAGGGATAAGATACAGCAAATATATCCAAACGATATGAAAAGTCGAGGGTTGTTGGAAGTCGAACTTATCCGTCACTTAGACGACCAACATCTCCTTGCACCCAATACGTTTATTTCATTCTATACTAACTTACAGGAGGTCAGACATGACTCAAACAATGAATGGTGAAAATGCCCTTAGTGGAACTGGACGAGAGACAGTAGATCTCTTCTTCAATATTGGTTCTGCTAGAAACGCACAAGAAAGGGTCGAGGGTCTTTTTGATAAGGCACTCCAAAGTGAACCTGAACTAACCGCTGCTATCCTTGCTTGGGCAAGAGACGCAAGAGGTGGAGCAGGGGAAAGAGAAACCTTTCGTAACCTCCTTCGTAAATTGATCAAGGTGGATCAAAAGTTAGCAACCAAGTTGCTCAAACTCGCACCTACCTTGGGCCGTTTTGATGACCTTCGTTCTGGTTTCAACACCTCTCTTGAGGATGTCGCTGTCAAGATTTGGGCAGATGCTATCGAAGAAGGTAATGAGTTGGCACACAAGTGGGTCAACATCAAGAAAGACCACCGCCTTCGTAAGCACATGAAGATGTCTAACAAAGAGTTCCGTAAAAAGATCGTCGCAGGAAGACCTAACATCGTTGAGAAAAAGATGTGTGGCAAAGAGTGGGTGGATATTACCTACGAACACGTTCCTTCGGTTTGCATGAAAAAGAACGCAAACGTATTCCGTGCTCATGATGGCAAGAGATTTGATTCTTGGATCAATGACGATGATGCTAAAGTAAATGCGTCCGTTCTTTTCCCTCATCAAATCTACCAAACATGGAAGCAAGGTTTGTACTCTAATGACAACAGTGCTCAACTTGCTAGTAAGCAATGGAAGGCACTTGAAATGGAGATTGGAGCAAACATCCTTCCAATGGTTGACACAAGTAGTTCCATGGACTGTACAGCGTCCAAGGGTGTTACTTGCATGGAAGTTGCTATCTCTCTTGGTGCTTTCTTGGCACAAAAGAACACAGGGTCTTTCAAGAATAAGTTCTTGACTTTCTCAGAGAAGTCTACTCTTCAAGATCTCCCAGAGACTGATGACGTAGGACGAGTATTCGAATCACTTCGACGTTCCGATTGGGGCATGACCACTAACTTCCAAAGTGCTTACCAAGCAATTTTGAACGAGGCAGTTCAAAGTCAAATCCCAAAGGAGCAAATGCCAGAGTACCTTGTTGTTCTTAGTGACATGCAATTCGACGAGGCAACTGGTAGTAATAGAGGTGCTTGGAGACAAGTTGATGTTCCTTCTTATGAAACCGCTTTTGGTAAGATGCGTGTAGCATTCGAACAAAGTGGGTATGAGATACCAAAGGTGATCTTTTGGAACCTTAACGCAGGATACGACAACTACCCATCATCATCTACTCAAGATGGTGTAGCCTTGGTGAGTGGATTCTCTCCATTTGTCATGAAGGCAGTTGTTGACGCAGATCTTGATCGTATCTCACCAGAGTCTATCATGGTGACTACAGTTGAGAAATACCAAAAGATGATCACGGATGCTTAAGACGATAGGAGATATTTATTATCGTCTTAGTGGTCTAGAGAAGTTACGGGCATCTTTAGGTTATGGGGAGAAGTGTACTATGCTTGCCACTTTTCCCCATTTTCATATCGTTGTTTTCTACTCTGCTTTTTGTGATTACAATTTTTACATCATGGCATTAACGCAATGCTTGAATTATAGCACAGAGTCTGCTTATGATGGAAGAGAAGCAATTAAGTATGCAGGAGATGAAGGGTATGTAGTGTTTAGTGGGCATACCGAAATCATTGAACATAGAGTTGCTCTTTTAGATGCGCTTAGAAAAACGCATAACGCTAATTCTTTCTATTTCGAAGTTAAAGAGGATAGAATTTAAGCAATTCTTTTGTAAGGAAACTTATTAGAATTCGGTCTAATGTCTTTCCAAAATGCTTTACCTATCGACCCTTGAGTTTGGTTGTTGGATAATAAGTTCAAGAGAGATCTTTTGTCAACATTCTTGTATTCATATTTAGCACCCGTCTTTTTGAATGTTAATACCAAATACTTTTTAGAAGGTTCGTAATACACATGAGCAATGCAAGAAGAAGATTCAACGTCAGTATTAATTGTCTTGTTTCTTTTAAGGACGTTTTTGATTCTTACAAAAGTTTCATTAGCTTCTGTGACCACCTCATGATCAAACCAATAGTTGACCAAATCAAGGTCAGATTGTTCTAGAAACATAGTAAACTTCATAACATTATTTATAAGAAATAAAATGAAAGACATGACTAATAAGATCTTTGCTTTAATACCCGACTGGGAAAACCAAACCATACAGTTTACGACCTCAGATGAGAATTTGATTTCTGATTTACAAAATAGTTTTTCTAATAAAGAAGATATTTACATTCGTGATCTAAAGTTCATTGATTGTAAATCTCTTACGTTAAATATAGATTTTAATGGTTCAGCAACAGCTAAAATGTGTTATAAAAAATCACAAGGCTTCAAAGACACTCCTAAAATCCATATATTGAAAAAGGGCGATTGCTATAAGGGATTTGAGGTCCACGAAGAGAGAGACATGGTTGTAGTAGCCTGTGAAGGTTTTGATGTGAACCCAAGATTGACCACCCAAGGCGCTAGAAAGAGTTGGGATTGGCACAGAGAAGACGGTTGGGAAGAAATAAAATAACATTTGACAATCTTAGTTTTAAGAGTATAATTATCACGTTCACTTATTTAGGAGAAAACATATATGAGTAACGATCCAGTTCAACAAAGAAAAGAAGCAAAACCAGTTAAGCTTTTTTCTATTAGTGCGGTTTTGTGGGATGATGGTTGTCTATCAGGTTCTACTTGTACCGAGATTAGAAACATTGGACGAAGTAAGAATCAAAAGTGCATCGTACCAGGACATGATGAGTTCCTTTCTTGCGTTAGGTCACTTGTGCCTTCAGTAATGCCAGCAATCGAACCTCTTGCTCAACAAGTGTATGATGACATGGAAGTTGAGGATTCAGAGCATTGCGAAAAGATTGGCAAGTTTACCGTCGATGTTTATAACGATGGTTTCTTGGATGTTTCTTGTGGAGAAATCGTTCAAGGTCAACGTGGAGCGCCAAAGACATGGCTCATGGAACCACGTGACTTCCTAGAAATGGTTGAGGCAAGGGTTGGTCAACTCACAGCACCATTCACCCCTCTTATCGAGAATAGGGGTTCGACCTTGGTTGATACCACAGCGACATCTGAAGCATTGCTTGACGACGCTACCAATCTTGATGAAGATGAAAGTAGTGGTTATGTCGGAGAGGTCGATCTCGAAGAAGAAGAAGACGCACCAGCATACATGGCGTAAAAAGTTCGAGAAACTTTATATATAATAGGTTGTGGGGTCAGGGTTTTTTCCCCACAACCTTTTATTTTGAGGTGATAATGACTAAATATACGACAGAAAACGTCTTTGTAAGAAAGGAAAAGAATTTTGTTTATCTAGGGGTAAGCGAACTCTTCGTAGAAACTTTAAATAGGGTAGAATTCATCGACTTCCCTAATCTTGAAGAGATTATAGCGGGTGACACATTATGCATCGTCGATACCGTAGATGAAACGTTTGACTTCCCATGTCCTGTATCAGGAGAAGTGGTAGAGATCAACGAAGAACTCAAGGAAGACCCTCTCTTCATTACAGATGATACGGAATTTACTGGGTGGATATGCAAAATCAAAATGAATAATAAAGAAGAATTCAACGACCTAATGAACTTCCATGATTACAAACATTTCGTAGACGGAGACGAAACGTATCTATGAAGTTAGCATTTACAGGTGGTTCAGGTTTACTAGGGTCTAAACTAAAAGAGCATTTTCCTGATGCTCTATTCCCAACAAGCAAACATTTTAACATTAATATAACAAGAGACTACCATCGTTTCTTTAATAAAGATTTCGATACCTTGGTACATATGGCAGCGGTGACCGACACAGTTGGGTGTGAAACAAAAGAATCCGCTAATGCCATACAAACCAACATAGTCGCAACATCCAACCTAGTCATGGAATGCATGAAGAGAGATGTGAAGTTGATATACATTTCAAGTGACTATGTATTCGATGGTGAACGTGGGCGTTATAAAGAGAGTGACTCCTTAAACCCATTTAATAAATATGGTTGGAGTAAACTTGGAGGTGAGTGCGCAGTTAAGATGTACGATAACTCCCTCATCATACGCACTTCTTTTTGCACAGATGACTTTCCCTATGACAAAGCATTCTATGACCAAAAAACCACAAGGACGGGGGTTACAGAGTGTGCTAAGATGATATCGGATGTTATCAAGGAAGAGAAGTGTGGGGTGGTCCATGTTGGTGGGGACACCAAAACTGTTTATGACTTGGCAAAAGAATTGTCACCTAATAAAGAAATAAAAAAGATTAGTAGGTTAGACGTTAAGGGGTATCCACTTCCAAAGGACACCTCTCTCATGTCTAATCGTGTTCCAAAATATTATTGGGGTTTGCAATGAGTAATATATTAGTAACAGGTGGATATGGGTTCATTGGCTCCAATTGGGTCAATAACAACTATAAGGACAACAACATCATGATTATAGATAATCTAAGTGTTGGTTCAAACCCTAGAAACATAACCGCTATATCCGAAGACATCGATGGAATTGATATAGATATTTGCGAACTAAAAGCAGAGAATCTTCCTGCTAATGGTTTCACACCAGAATACATCGTTCACTTCGCAGCAGAATCCCATGTCGATAGATCAATTACAAATCCTCTTGGGTTCGTACAAACAAATGTCATGGGGACAGCAAACATGCTTGAGATCGCAAGACACTTTAATTGTCGCTTTCTCCATGTGTCCACCGACGAAGTATTTGGGCATCTAGGTATCGACGATGATCCATTCACCGAAACTACCCCCTATGCACCAAGGAGTCCATACAGTGCTTCTAAGGCATCCTCTGATCACCTCGTAAGAGCATACCATGAGACTTATGGGTTGGATGTGGTAATAACCAACTGTTGTAATAATATGGGGCCGCATCAATTCCCTGAGAAGTTGATTCCAGTTATCATCCAAAAGGCAATGAACGAGGAACCAATTCCTGTTTATGGCAAGGGAGACAATGTAAGAGAATGGATCTTCGTCGAGGACCATAATGATGCCATCACCAATGTTTTAGCGAATGGAGTTCCTGGTGAAACCTATTGCATTGGAAGTGATGTGGAAATGAAAAACATTGACTTGGTTAACTTGATTTGTGAGAAGTTAGATCATGACCTTCCTAGAAACGAAGGTTCCTATAAAGACCTTATTACTTTCGTAGAGGATAGGATGGGACATGACATGAGATATGCAATCAACTCAAGTAAAATAAGGACTGAGTTGGGGTGGGAGCCTAAACACTCGTTTGACGAGGGAATAGAAAAGACCGTCCAATGGTACATTAAGGAGTTCTCTAAATGACCATAATAGAACGTTGTCCTAAATGCGAACTACCCAATACATTTGATTTGGGTGATCCTAATGATTACACTTTGCCTGACGCAGAAATGATGGAATGTTATAGTTGCAGTCATCAATGGGTGGAGGATGGCACTGAAGATATTCTAATAGATCTTTATGGTGAAGATTACAAGACAGAAGCATACATTTTAAAAGGCAATTCTATAGAAGAGGAATTATGAAATTACAAGTACAAAAATTAACAAATACAGCAACACTTCCTAAGAAGGATAGATCAGAAGACGAAGGTTGGGATATTTTTGCTGACGAAGATATTGTCTTGAAAGTCGGCAAAGTAACCAAAGTATCTACTGGGATTGCTTGCGCCGTGGAAGACGAAAGTGTGATTACTGGAACCGGAATGTTTGGACCAGAAAGAGAGTTAAGACAATACTGGTTGCAAATCGAAGGTCGTTCTGGAATGGCATCCAAAGGTGTTTTTCCAGTCGGAGGAGTCGTTGACAACGGTTACAGTGGAGAAATTGGTGTGATGTTAGCAAACATGTCTGGAGAGGGTTATTCCATTGCTAAAGGGGATAAAATCGCACAACTCGTCATTCGCAAGCATTATGACCCAGAACTCGTTGAAGTGGATTCTTTGGGTGATTCTGACCGTGGTGGGAAGGGTTTCGGTAGTTCAGGTAAATGAACTAAGTTCACCAGAGTCTCTTAACTCAAAGTGAACAGCAAGGATGTCGATGACTTCTTCGATGTCTTTGGGCATCACTCTATTTGCCCCACAATTTAAACATGTTTTCATCGTGTTTTCATCGATGCAATTCCCTCTTACATGTTCAACAACAAACATACCACTACAACATAAAATAAAGATATCAGAGTTTAACTTTCTTGTATGATGGATCATCTCATGAGTTTTTATCTTGTGGTCAAAATAATAATCAAAGATAACAGCATCACATGTTTGGACTATCTCATAAATTCTTTCACTGAATCTATTGATGGTGATTATTTCGTTATCTGGTGCTTTCTTTTGGAAGAATTTCTTAAAGCCTTTTAAGATAACATCGTCGTCGTCTAGAATGAGTATTTTCTTTCCAGAAAACATTAATCATCTTTATCTTCTAGTTTAGCAACACGCTTCTCTAGACTAGTGATCCTTGGTTTAAGTTCTGTAATGCTCATTTGAATAGCAATGAGTGTTTCTTGTTGAGTGCTTAGGATTTGTTTTAGATCGACTGTCAATTCTTTGATTTGTCTAACGTCTTGTTCCATGAGTTTGATTTCGCCTTCAACGAAGTCTCTCACCTTTGCTTTGATTGCTTCGGTACTAGATTCCCTAGTAATGGTTTCTTTTAGTTCTTTGAATTCCTTCTCATGTTTGGACTCGATGGAATTTCTGGTATCTGTTATTTGCTTTTGCCAATCGTCTTTAACATCATTCTTGATGGACTTGGCATAAAACTTCAAAAAGAAGCCGAGGACAACAATAGTCCCTGTCATTATACCTATAATATGATAAATAGTTAGTATTACGCTCATAACTTTTATTTATACGGATTTTAAAAATGCTTGGGGGTCTGTTTTGATATCTTCATAGTTATCAAGGGATCTTAGTGTTAAATGTTCGTCAATTATCATCTTAAGATGTTTGATATCTTTGAACGTTGCTCTATTGGCACCAGCATATATAGTCTTGACCATTTCTTTGGTGTCTAACACTTCTCTATCGTTAACGAAGTCTGCTGACATAGCAATTATGAGTAAATCTTTTGAAATCTCTCTTATTTCTTTAATTAATTGCTGAGTATCTCCTTCTTGATCGTAAAAATCAATCAAACAAAGATCTATTTTTTCATGATTGTCTTTTATGTAACATGCCATGCATTTCTTATTGTTGAATGTCCTAACATTTCCAAAACCATAATGATTTAGCCATAACACTAACGTTTTCGCCCATACAGGGTTGTCTTCAAATGCGATAACCTGCTTATTCGAATAGGAGGGGTTGGATTCTATCATGGCACTGTCACTCAATGTGTCATTATTATTTATAAAAAAAGGGAGAGGATTACCAACCCTCTCCCAAGTCCAACCTGAAGATTAATTCAGACTAGGTTTAACTCGCCTTTTCCTTATCTTTCTTTTCTTTAATAGCCGCTCCAATTGCACCTGTTTCGCAGGCACCTCCAGAACATGCTTCACCACTCAACCCACTAACATCAATGTCATAACTCTCTTCTTTAACCGCTGACCAATCAATATCAACATAAGTTCTACTAAGGTCCAACCATTGCTTCCATACAAGAACGTGCTTCAACATATGAGAACATTTACGAAGTTTGCCCTCACTATATCTCTCTGCGAATTGCATAAACCTTCTAACCCAATCAGCTTTTGATCTAAGAATATCGTATTTCTCAAGATCATCATGGTATCTTGCTATATCACCTGCATACTGTGCTAGTTTGGTGGCCCATTCTTTGTTGTTATATCCGTTTTTGTGGGGTAACAAAGGTTCTCTAGGTTCAACCAATGACATCATTTTTTCAAAAGGAACCTTTTCTCCTAAAGAAACATCTCCTGGTGCTTCAAACTCTTTATGGAGTTCTTTGTCTGGATCATTGAGTACAAATTGATCAAAACAAGTTTGCCATAAATCTTCTCCAATCCCCAAAGCAGTATCGCAAGCACTCCATAGATTATTGTTGAATGCCTTAAGACCATCTACAACAAGACCAGATGCGAAACAAGTTCCTTCACCATATGTCTGTACCAATTCCTTTTCATTAAGAACTGTAACGAATGGTGCTTGGGGATAATCCAAGTCTCCTGCTGCTGGGATCAACGAAATACCTGCAAACCACTTACGATTCCTAAAGATGTATGCTTCAACCTCATCCCATTCATCTTCCTTGACGTTGATAGTGTTGGAAACATTATGACGCAACCAAGGAGCAACTGGTTGATCCTTTCTTGTTCCTGCTTCAACCCAATTTTGTTGGGTCGTTTTAACATATTCAAGTAAATCAATACCACTAATTTGATTCTTTGTTTTAGCACCATCAGGCACTTCACAAAGGAAGTTAATAACAAGGTCGGTGTTGTTGTTAGACCACACTGACTCTTCCACTGCAATAGGGTTTTTGGACGCAAAATGCTGTACTGGGAATTCCAACTTGTTTGCTTGGACTCTTCTCATATATCTCTTAGCATGGTGAGGATGAACACCAGACGCCGAACCAAGGATACAAGAAGTTGTACCTGCTGGTTTCACACATGTTGCTCTCGCACATTTATTAATACCAAGATGCTTTGCAATCCTTTCGTTGACCTTTAGGATCAACCTAGCACCCTTTCGTTGGATCTCTGGGTCAAAGGTCACTTCTGGGTTATCCATCATGCCTGTCATAGAGACTCCCAAGAGTGCTTCCTTCTTAACAATCTTAGAGGAAGCAGCGGATAGATAATCAAACTCATCATATGTTGCTTGGATAGTTCCTAGAACTGCCGCTGCTTTACACATGTCCAAAAATTCTTCTTCAGAGGTTGCTTTTCGACCATTTATCTCACAAAGGTTGCAGAATTCGAATCCAGAGTTTCCATCTTCGTCATATGCTCTCATGCCAATTTCAACGCATGGATTATAAAGTGCTTCCTTGTCGTCTGCCCAAACAAATCCTGGTTCGCCAAATTGTTTCACTGACTCCATGAGTTTAGCAAATTGTTCTTTAGTAGTCTCATCTCTAATAAGCAAAGCAGAGTTGTTTGAACGTCCTCTTTGAGGGTTCTTTACGAACCAATCACCTGTTTTTGCTGTTGCCATTGCGTCATCATCTGGGGAGAACAAACAAATGGTTGCTGAACGTCTAATTCCACCACTTAGAACAGCATCGGATGAGTGCATGATAATATCATATGCATCGATAGCACGAAGGGTTTTAAACCCATCCTCAAGGCATCTATCGAGCACCTTTTCGATGTTGGCAATTGCATTCTTAAGACCTCTAGGACCGGGTGCTTTGCCTCCCCATGAGATTTGGGCTCCCTCTTCTCTAATTAGAGAGTAATCGAAGTTAACCTTCTTCCCTGAGAATGATGCATAGTCCACATCGTAATCATACATGGTGAATTTTCTCTTATCTTGAAAATAAGATTGCATGAGGACTCCAATAGCATCTGCCCATCCTTCAATAGAATCAGGAATGACAAAGGTTTCCTCTCCCTTGTCTCGTTTAACGATCTTGGGAAGTTTTGCAACGTGGTGTGTTTGGACTGAGAATCCAACCCCACATCCACAAAGGAGTAAATACATACACTCCTTAAAAAAGTCTACTCTGTCTACATAAGAGACAGTACAATTATAAATCTTTGCGTTTTTGTCAAGGATGGGATCGCCCCCAAACTGCAATGCTCGTTGAGAACCTAAGACCTTCTTCTTTCTGACCATTTTCTTAGCAAATTCGAAATCTTCTCTAATGAGATCCAACTTATCTCCAAGCTGTCTTTCATGCATTTCAAACACCCTATCGACTTGCTCATTCCATGTCTCCCTTCTCTCTTTCTCGGGATTATGTCTTGCGTATTTTGCGTATTGGGTGTAATCTTCTAATGCTTTATTTGCCATGTTTTTTTCTCCTAGTTCCTCTTAGTTGGTGAGAATATTTATAACGATATTTCCTATTTGGGAAGGTCGTTTAACGGATGCTGTTATTTTTCAAGGGTTAATGATTAAAAATAGCGTTTCGTAACGTTTCCATCCCTAAATTGTATCACCTAAAATAACATTTGCAAGTGCTATTTTTAATGACAGACCGATAGATAAGTCGTTGAAAATCACTATTTTGTGGTCTTTAAGATAAAAGTTTCTTAAAGAAGTTTCTAACCCAATTAAGGAACCCTTTGTATCTAGATTCTAGTTCATCTTCGACTGTCTGATATTGACTCTTAATTTGAGCAACCTTTGCTTCTAGGATCTCTTCTGCCTCATCACCCAAGTCTTCCAATTGCTTTTTGGTTTCTTCTAACTTGGTCTTAGCGAGAATTTCGATCTCGTCCAATCCTTTTTCTGCTTTTGCTTGAAGTTCTTCGATTTTCTTATCGAGAGCCTCTTTAACATCTTCAACCTGTTTCTTCAAATCATCTTTCATGACTCTCATCTCCAACTAATGTACAAGTATTTATAGGTCTTTACGGTAAGTTATCTTTTACAAATAAATACCATAAGCAATTATATCAAATTGGTCAACTCCGGTTACATCATCCCTTACTGTCCAAGTTAATCTATCATTAGTGCCTTTTCTCAGTCTTAGACCCCATTTTACCCCAAAGATTTGGTCAAAGTCAATGAATGGGAAATATGCTTCAGAAGTCCCACTAACATTAGGCGCTCTAAATGAATCAGCAGCCGAACCAAACGCAGGTTGCCCTCCTGCCAATCTAATAAAATCAAAGTTTGTTTTCAACCCTTCGTGGATTTGGGTCTGTCCTACATCGGTTGTGACCCAATCAAGAGTAACACCATTCGTTAATGCTGAATTCAAGTTGCCAAACTCACTTAAAGTTTGTCCCGCATCTGCAATAACAATAGATGCAGAGTTGATATACAAGTCATAATCAGTTAATGCCGTGATATAAAATTCCACATTGTTGGTGGAACCATCAACTCTCATGTCATTGGAACCATCATCATGACCGTTATCAGTGAAATACTGCCTAAATGGTCTGGTTATTATTGGTTCATCAACAACTGGATGCGAATGGGGCACAACTTGTAATGCACCCTCGTCCGTGACCTTTGCTTTGTTTTCAGAACCGCCACCATCTGATAATATTGTCTTTAACATTATTATCCTCTTTCACTGTCCTTAAGATGCATCACTAAAGCGGCATATGCTGTACCGCCTGTTAGTCCTTCGAGACGTATTGCTAAAGATGAACCCCTTGGTAACTCGATGTTAATTGTCGCAAATAGTCTACCATTGTTTCCAGTGTACAATTGAACTGAGTCTTGTCCACCCGTTGCAGTATATCCGTTAGCACCTTTGTAAGCAACCGAGGTGTCTTTCAATACTTTACTAGAACCAAAGTTTCTATTTTGGTTCATATCAACAGCAGTAGCGTTAGAAATTATTGTTCCCGCATCTGGATTCTTTACCACAAAGACAGATGCCATATCTGTAATAGTTGCACCACGAACACCCAAGGCAATTGCTTCTACAACCATATCTTGTTCTTCGTCATTTTTGAAATATAACAAAGATGTAGTACCAGTGATACCTGTTATATCGCCTGTGTTAATGTTGTATGCGTCACCATTCTCTGCTGCTGCCTGTGCTTCAGATTCTTGTACCGAGAACACACACGCTTCGTTGCGACCATTTACTTTTAACTTTTTGCCGTTACCTGCACCATTTTCTAATATCATTTTATTGCTCCTTAGTTTTCAAATAAAAATCCGACTACTGCCACTTTAACCACTTGACTTGTGTTTCCTGTCGCTGGTTCTACTTCTACACCAACAGTTGAATCTTTTGGCAACACCATTACATCCGCATCAAAGTTTATGACTGCATTGGTTGAACGAGTTGTGTTAGCAAACTCAGAACCATTTGTGAAATCATCACCCTCAACTCCTTTAAACACATGTCCACCAAATAATTTACTAGAACCAAAGTTTCTATTTTCAACATTATCCGCATCAGTAGCTGTAGAAATTATAGTTCCTGTTGTAGGGTTTTTGATAATCTTAACAACCGTATCTCCACTTCCACCAGTTGATGTCCCCAATATAACAATAACTTCTGTGATAATGAAGAGTTCTTCATTGGTATTTTTTAAATAGAATACCGCTGAGTTGTCAGCAGATGTTAGAGTAACTGCCCCAGTATTGATATTATAGTTATCACCTAATATGGCAGCTTCTACATTAAACCCTTCTGATACACTCTTTACTTGAAGACGATTATTCTTATCTACTTCAGCATTACGACCTTGACCTTTTCCATCTTCTATGATACTCATTATTCGTCTCCTTCAAACCAACATTGAATTTCTACACAAGCAGTAGTAGCAACACTTGGTTTCGTAACTATTGCCATGCTTTTCCCTTTAGGTATGATTATCGCACCTTGATATTCTTGAATACTATGCCCCGGTGAATGATTAATAAATGTCGTACTATCGTCACCATCTGTAACTGTTTTACCATCCCCACTAGCAGAATATACTAAACCACCGAACTCCTTACTAGAACCATAATTAGAACTTGCTTTCAACGCAACATTAGCGTCCGATATAAGAGTTCCTAATGTAGGGTTTTTTATGATTTTAACTTGGAGATTTCCTGCTGTATCTGAACAAGTCCTTATGGTAGCAATATACAAGTCATCATCTGAGGTGTTTTTTAAATACAACATACCATTAAAACTTCCCGTGGTTGTGAGACTTACAAATCCCGAAGCAAGAAGAAACGAATTTCCTTCCCTCTTACTTACATCAGAAACTCTAGATTGTATTACTGATTTTGTATTAAGTCTTTGGTCACTATCAACTTTAGCGGTATAACTGTCTCCAGACCCATCTTCTATAACACTCATTATATTTCCTCTCCGTAAATGAGACTAAGTAGTGTATTCGTTTTCTTCATTTCTTTCAATATCTCTTTCAATAACCTAGTGCCATCTGGGTCAAATGTTCTTGCATGGTCTTGGTTATTTCTGACCTGCAACTCTTCATCATTAGCAGTTGTCTCTGTTTCCCTAAATATGCTCATTTTATTCCCTTTTTATATATTTATATCAAGAAGACCAATACCAACCATTTCCATTTGAAATGATATTAAAGACTTCTCCAGAAAATAAATTAGGATTTATGTTTCCTTGGATGGTCCCTACGATAGCGACGGTTTCGGTTCCTATATTGTTTAATGTTATGTCTTGTCCGGTGTCGTTAGAATAATCATACGCAGTTGACGCATCGTGTAAGGTCAGCGAAAAGTCGCCATCACAAAAAACTTTATTATCATATATAGTTGTCGCATACCCACCTGAAATTGTCGTTACCTTATTATATATTGCCTTTCCGAATTGGGCGTTATCTATGGAAACTAATTCTCCACTAATGGTTAAATCACCACCAATGGTTTGATCTTTTTGAAAATCCTTATAACTCATATTTCACCTTCTATGTTATTTATATCCTTATGGTAATACATTCTTGTATGGATGAGCTGAAGGGAGGCTTGTAGTTAATCCCCACTTCCAAGCAAGGTATCCTTCTACTTTGTGGATAGTATCTTCATCTTGGAGACTTGAGAATATAATAACTTCTCCAATACCACCATCCCAGTTTCGTGAGGTTTTGTATTGGTTTGACCCCAAAACTCTGTTGAGATTCCCCGCTGTAGTAGAATGCCTTGCTCTCCATAATGTCAATGGCATGGGAAGTGCAACCTGTGTAGAAGAATCCGAACCATCCCTATAATGTTGGTCAACAACTCTAGTGCCTGTAGTAAACCAATTAGATTTCGTAGCTCCACCTCCACCATCTCCCAACCATCTTGGAGTATCATTAGGGCTACTAGGACCAGAAAATAGATAGTTATATGAATCAAAACCCACATCCAAACCGTCTTTATAATATGTTACGACAAATATTTCCCGTGTTGAAATGTTTTCGTTGAATGTTAAAAAACCAGAATCGGTCGATGAAAGACCCTTTATTGTAGGAAGGTTATTTGCAAGACTATCCGAAGAAGAATATGTTGGTTGGTCTGCCGCTGTCCCTTGAGATGCGTACCTATTGTTACCACTCTTATCATCCCACTGCACAACATAGGTATCCTCTCGCAAGTCAATAGTTGACGCATCAGAAGCATCAAACCATGCTTCTGTTGTTATAAGAGAGGGACTCCATATACCACCATCGTTTATCTGGTCATTGTTATTAGAAAAAACTACTATGTTATTGGACATTATGGTGCGTTTCCCTTATAAGGGTGACTAATATCTAAACTACCTTGTAATCCCCACTTCCACGCAAGGTATCCTTCGCATTTTTCTATAGTTGCTATATCAGCAGTGTTTAAAATTATATATTCACCTTGCCAGTTTTTAGGAGTATTACTCTGTCTACCACATTGTATTCTCTTGATGCTAAATGTTGCTCCATCGGGAGCACTTGTATTAGTTGCCGATACAGTTCCACCATTAACTCTTGAAACATTTTCAGCACCATCATACCAAACGGAAACGACAAATGGGTTGTCATCTGCGAGTTCTGTGGTATAACCAGTTGTCGGATTATAACTGGAATTATCTATTTTAAAAGAAGTGTTTATTCTTCCTTGCGTATCGTTGCATTGCAAATTGAAATCCAAAAAGTCCGTAGAGTCATCACTCCTTACATATCCCATGGCAGGGGAATCTCCCGATGATTTAGATTCTCCTACTCCTAAAATAGAAAATTGTGTTAAGTCAATCTCCGAAGGTATATCTATGAGCATTTGGGCAAGAGTGTCAGCATAGTGTATCACATTCATCCCATTTATTTGTATCCCTTCCTTTCCCCATTCTGGTTGTTTGCTAGAACTGCCTTGGGACATATGGTATTCGTTGCCCGACTTATCATCCCACTGAGCAACATTGTTTCCTGTACCAAAAGTTATTGTAGACGCATCTGAAGCATCATACCAAGCAACAGGAGATACTAACAATGGATTCCAAATACCACCATCGTCTATCTGGTCGTTCAAACTATCGAAAAATACTATGTTATTAGACATGTTTTATTCTTCTTCAGCAGGGAACCATGCTTGATCGTATTCTTCTCTTGTGTTTGGATAGTTAGTGTTAAATGCAGTTGCAACTTCTGGTGGATATTGATAAGCAATTGCGTCTGGTATAATAGGAAATACCCATTTTCCGTCCAATCGTTCTTGTGGTGTTGCCCATCTTTCTGTCTTTGCTTTATTAGGTTCTAACTGTCCCGTCTTAGCATTTCTACCAACGATAGGCACTTGTGCTATTGTACAAATGTATGCTTCCGCATCAATTGCCGTTGTTTCATCATCAAATACATAATATAAATTTGCCATTGTTTTCTCCTTTATGGTCTATTATCTTTATAAGGGTGACTAACATCTAAACTACCTTGTAATCCCCACTTCCACGCAAGGTATCCTTCAACTTTTTGTATATCACTTAGGTTAGTGTTTTCGATAACAATAATTTCTTTAATACCACCTTCCATATAGTTTGCTTGGTTGCCCCAGTTATCACCATACATCCAAGCACCTATACCAGATTTATAATCACCACCATAACCGATACTACCACCATCCAATATAGTAGATTCATCAGTACCATTAAATCGTATATTAGCGTTTGTAGAGTCCCTAAATCCCACACCAATGAAATCTGAATCTGTTGGTGTGGATGTTACATTAAAGTCATCTGTGCCATCGGAGAGCCTTCTATTGAAAGAAAAAGAGTTTGCTGTACCACCGTTCTGCCTCAATGCCCAACCACCGCCACCACCTAAACTTCTTGTATTCCATCCAATAATTTGTTGATAAGACTGAGAGAAAGTATCAAACCTTGCTACTGTAATAGCTGCAAATTGTTGCAAGTCTTTCCAAGGGTCGGTGTCAACTGTGTTATTGCCGACCTCCATACAATCATTTGTACCATCTAAAACTATTTCTTTATTTACCGAATCATATGTGGGTTGCTGAATACTATTATCTTGAGTTGCGTGGTGTCCATTGCCACTCTTATCGTCCCATTGAGTGACAGATCCACCCTCTTCTGTAATAGTTGAAATATCTCCTGCATCAAACCAAGTTATTGTGTCTATAAGAGCAGGGTTCCATATACCACCATGGTCTATTTGATCATTAACATTAGAAAACTTGACTATATTGGACGACATATTAGATCAACCAATAATTAGTGCCATCACAAACAAAAGTCTTTGAGTTGTTTTGCGTTGAGATAGTAGTTCCTGTCGTTCCCACAACATCGTCCATGTTACCAGAGATAGATACAACCGAAACTGTGTTCACCGAACTATCAATCTTCTTAACATCATACCTCAAACCATCATAATCTTCCACTGGTGCTGGGAGATTAACTGTGATATTATTAGAAGAAGCATCTGCTAAAATAACCTCATCAAATACAGTTGCGTCATAACTAGATGCCGTTACTGTACTTACTTGAAGTTTGTTTCTATTAAGTGCTTGGTTTGGTCGCCATGGG
>Ga0222717_10000274_pt1 | contig 45450 bp, 42 predicted proteins | sample C33_18DmetaG_FD_165053 | JGI IMG/M metagenome (GOLD analysis project Ga0222717, IMG submission 165053) | Estuarine water microbial communities from San Francisco Bay, California, United States - C33_18D | ecosystem: Environmental > Aquatic > Marine > Unclassified | place: USA: California... | reverse complement strand
AATACAGCTGTGAATCAATTGTTAAGAGTTATAGGTAGAACAGTTATTATAAATGTAGCTGGAACTGCTGTGGAGTACTGGTGGGAAAGCGGCGTTGAAGATAGCGATCTAGTCGAAAAAGTATTAGGTACAAATACAGATATACCAGCAATTTTGTTTGATGATCCGGGGGTATCTTTAAAACAAGGTGTAACAGCAGCGGAAGTAAGAAATTTAATAAGCGCTGGAACTTCAAGCTTAGTTTTAGGAACTTCATCTTCGACAGCTTTAGCAGGAGACACTGTAACCATATCTGGTTCTCAAGCTTCGGCTATATCGGCTAACACTTTGAAAGTATCAGACACGGGAGACCCTGCGATACTATCTAACGGAGGTTTGCCTGAATTAAATACTGGAATTACAGCAGCAGAAATCAGAGCATTAATCGGCGCTGGAACTTCTACTATAGACGACAACAATTACGTTAAAAACAATTTAGATACTTACACGGGAACAGGTAAAGTAAAACAAATTATAACATTAAGTCAAGCGGAATATGACAATATTACAACTAAATTGAGTGATACTCTTTATATAATTTTATAATGGCAGATTTTAAAATAGGTAATATAACACCTTCATCCGGTAAATTAAAAGTAGGTGACTCTGAAGTTTCTAAGGTGTACAATGGCTCAACTTTGATTTGGCCAAACGGGTTTGTATTTACCTCAAGAGCTCAGCTAGACACCGCTATAAACTTATGGATTAGCGATAACGCAGCAGCTCTTGCCACTTATGGAGAAATAAATACTTGGAAATTTGAAGCAAACGCTTCGTTAGCAGACTTTTCTTATTTGTTTAATAATAAAAATACTTTTAACTCTGATATCAGCGGGTGGGACACTAGCGGGGTTACAAATATGTACCGCATGTTTGGTAGTGCAAATGATTTCAATCAAGATATTGGTTCTTGGGATGTGAGTAGTGTTACTAATACGAATCTTATGTTTTTTAATGCGCATAGTTTTAATCAAGATATTAGTTCTTGGGATGTGAGCAGTGTAACTGATATGGGTCAGATGTTTACTGCCGCTAAAGCTTTTAACCAAGATTTAAACTCTTGGGATGTAAGTAGCGTTACCGATATGGTTGGTATGTTTATATTTACAGATGTTTTCAATGGAGATATAAGTAGTTGGGATGTAAGTAGCGTTACCAATATGGGTGCTATGTTTGCGGAAGCATTGTTATTTGATGAAGATCTTTCTAATTGGGATGTGAGTAATGTTACTAATATGAACGCTATGTTTCAAGAAGCACCTGTGTTTAATCAAAATATTAGCTCTTGGGATGTCGGTAGTGTAACAGATACGATAAGTATGTTTAGAGGCGCATCGTCTTTTGATCAGAATATAGGTTCTTGGGATGTTTCGAGTGTTATTTATATGGGACGTATGTTTGAGACTGCAACATCTTTTAACCAAAACTTAAATTCTTGGGATGTGAGTAATGTGGTTCAAATGGATTCTATGTTTAAAGGTGCGTCATCTTTCAACGGAAATATAAGTTCTTGGGATGTTAGTAGTGTAGGTAACAATATTAATCTTAGTATGATAAGTATGTTCCACGACGCAACTGTATTCAATAAGGACTTATCGGGCTGGTGTGTTACGGATATTACTTCAGAACCAACTAATTTTAGTACCTCATCAGCGTTAACTAATGCTAATAAGCCAGTTTGGGGCACTTGCCCATAAATAAATAAATAAATAAATAAATAAATAAATAAATAAATAAATAAATAAAAATTATGACAACTTATAATTGGAACTGCAAAACAGTAGATTGTTACCCAGAACAAGACAACGTATATGTCAATTTAAATGTATAATTAAAATTTGTATATTTGTAAAAGTTAATTAATAAAAAAAAACAATGGCTAGAATACCTACTTATCAAAAGGACATATATATATCCGATCTCGACAGATTAATTGGAACAGATGGAGACACTAATGAGTATGCAACAAAAAACTTTTTCTTAGGAGATATAGCCGCGTACGTAATAGATAAATTTATAGACCCCGATGCTACGGATTTTAAAATACCTGTATTCAATCAAGAGGGTACCAGAATAACAGGTTCTATAATGAGCCAAGACAGCTCGCCTTCAAACGGTGTGGCTGGAACAAAACTTACTGTAGCTGGTAATTTAGAGATTAACGGTACTGCTAAAATAGACTCTCTTACTAGCGGGTTTTTGCCTTATATTAACCCTACTGGCATATTAGCGGATTCGTTTATATATCAAGATACAGAAGGTCATGTTGGCATTGGTGTAGTTGGGACTCCCCCAAATCCTAAGCATAAATTTGAAGTATACGATTTACGTGACGAAAATAATGCACTTGATTATTCTATGATAGTATCATCTGACGTAAACGCTTCGGGTTTAGGTGCTGGCGGTATAAAAAATCAATTATCCACAGACGGCGGTGTTACATATCCTTATGCGATTAGTCTTGTAACTGGAACTACGTCTTCAGAATTAATGGCATCGACAAAATTAGCTTTTTATTCTAACTCAGATTTAAATACAAGTAGCGCGACAGGTTTTTCCGGGTTTGCTACTCATGATGGAACCAACCCGTTTTGGCAACTAGGTGGAGATGTGGTCGACGCAGCGCCAAGTACAACGCTTAAAGTTGTAGGTACTGGTGAGTTTACAGATCAAGTAACAATACCAGAAACGCCTGTAGCTGGAACTGATGCTGCTTCAAAAGCATACGTAGACTTGCAGAATTCTGGTCAAGTATCGGGAACGGGTACAACTCAAACTTTGCCAGTATGGTCAGATGGTCCAAACGGAGCTTTAGGTGACTCTCCTGTTAAAGTTATACCCACCACCATAAGCGGCGTGGGCTCGTATGAAGATAACCTTTTGATAGGCGATTGGAACAACGTACCTCTACCAGGAACATCCAATAGAACACTCCAAGTTGGTAATTATAATTCCGTAGGAAGCACAAGTGGAAGAACAGCTAGGGCTATTGTGGTTGGTGAATACAACAACATACAAGCCACCGCAACCCAAACCGAAATTCTTAACTCTACAGTTATAGGGACAGGCAATAATTTAAGCGCAAGTGAAACATTAGTAGTTGGTACAACTAATATAGTTAGAGGCGGTACTGGATTTGTAGCTGGGGTTGACAATACTACATCCGAGAGAGTTCCAAGACAATTTGTAATTGGTAGAGCAAATAATGTAGATTCTGTAGACACCATTGTTTTAGGTGATAGAAATATAGTTACGGAAACAGGTGATGGTTTTGGGTCTATGATGGTGTTTGGGCACTTAAACGATGTAAAAGGTGATCGTATACTTTGTTTAGGTACGTCTAATATTGCAAAAAGCGATAACCAAGGAGCTTATATTATTGGTACTGGTAGTAGTTCTACTGGTGATAGAACATATTCAGTTGGTCAACAAAATGCAATTACTGCTAATGAGTCATACGCTTTTGGGAAGTCTAATACAATTGTAGGTTCTGCATCTGCGGCCGTTGGTACTAACAATAGCCTCAATGCCTCTGAAAAAGCATATGCATTTGGTTTTGGAAATGATAATATTAATTTTAAATCATTTGCAATAGGGGATAATAACGATGTTTTAGACAAAAAAAGAACTTATTTAATCGGTAGAGAAAATAAACCCGCTACGGACAATACTATTATTCTAGGGCAATTTTCTGACCCTACTGTTCTTAGGTCTGATAACCCAAACGGTAGGTCAACCGTAGCTTTCGGGGTTGGGGTAACCAATGAAATAAGACGAACAGCTTGGGAGTTCAGGGGCAAACCAACATCCGAGGGCGATACAAGTGCGGGTGACTCTATGCAGGTTATGGCACACGCTTTACGCTACAGCACTTCTTATGGGAATGATGCAGATGCTGGTGCATCAGGTGTCGAAGTGGGTCAGCTATATAGAAATGGTAATGACGTTAAAATAAGGATGAGTGGTGATGAATCTTCGGAAGCAACTTATTTAGTACCATTTAATGTAACAGCATCCCCTGGTGGATCATCTACTTTATCGGCAGATGATATAGCTACACTTGTAAAAATAAGGTGGGTTGGAGCTAATGGCACATATGTTTTAAACTTGCCTCCGGCCGCAGATATGCAATACAGAAAAGTTAGATTTATTTCAGACGGCACTTTTGGTAATGGAGCGGGTGATAAAGTACTTATAACAGGTAGCGATTTTAGTGAAACAGTTGACGGAGCTTCTGACTTTGAAATATCTAAATCTTACGAAGGAGTAATGTTATGGTCGGATGGAGCAGAATGGATTATAATTCAAGCGAAAGCACATTAAAAAAAATAATATAAAACAAAACAAATGGCAAATTGGAAAGTATTAGAAATGAAGCACCGAGTATCAGATGGGTATGTAGCGGAAGTTACTACGTTATGCGAAAAAACAGACAGCCCTGGTTATGCTCGTGAAGTGTTTATTAGTGAATACAAGGGTGTACCGGGGACTGACTATATTCCCTATGAAGATCTTACTGAAGAAGTAGTATTGGGCTGGGTTAAAGATGATCTGGGGGCAATAGTTGTTTTACAAACAGAAACAAATATAGACGCAGCAGCTTTAGCCAACAAGGAAGCTATTGAGAATCCGTCGGTGGAAAAGGGCAGACCTTGGGTTGATGAAAAACCAAGTTAATGCCGTCATAAACCACGTAATATATAAAGTATACCGGCTCGGGATAGAGCAACCAGATAGTAATAATTAAACCAAAACCAAAATGACACTATTTTATCAGACTAGTTCGTGGAGTAGTCAACCACAAGTAAGTGAAAAAACCGTAGAAACCTGGAAGCATGCCTCCGACAAAAGCAATTGGCGAATCGTGCAACTACCAAATGGATTCTACCAAACAGAAATCAAAGTACCAGACGAAGACTCCTGGAAAGATATTACAAGGAGAGAAACTATCGAGGGTGCAGAAGCAGCAATTGACGGATCAATTCAATATTATCAGAAAAAGCTAGATTTTATGAAAGGACCTAAAGTTGTAAAGACTTTTGAAAAAGAGTAAATAATTTAAAATTTAATTTAATGGAATTTAATAACCCTAGTGAGATAGTCAAAACTCTCACATTTGGCGATGATGCCAAACAACAAATTATGCAAGGCGTTGAAAAATTGTCAAACGCAGTAAAGAGCACATTAGGTGCGTCTGGAAAATGCGTGATATATGAGGACGCTCTTGGAAAACCGGTGATTACAAAAGATGGTGTAACCGTTGCGGAAAGCGTAGTCTTATTACATCCGGTTGAGAATATTGGCGCTACACTTATAAAAGAAGCGGCAAGCAATACAGTAAAAGAAGCCGGGGACGGTACAACAACATCAACCGTCCTCGCGCATTCTTTGCTTAAAACAGTTAATAAGCATTTAAATGAAGAAGAAGTTAGAGAACTTAAAAACGGCATTATTAGTGGTGCTGAAAAAGTTATGGTTTATCTTGACAAAGCCAGTACTGAAGTTAAAGGCGAAATGCTTAACCAAGTTGCTAGTATTTCATGCAACAACGACACGGAGCTTGGAGATAAAATTGGACAAGCTTATGAAAAAGTTGGAAAAAATGGAGTCGTTCTAATGGAAGAGTCTGATACAAACGAAACTTATGTTGAGTTTGTTGATGGCGTACAATTTGACAGCGGCTTAAAATCCACGCATTTATCTACGGATAAAAATAAAGGTACAGCTACATTAGAAGATCCATATGTTCTTATAGTATCTTCACCGATACCTAATATAAGAAGAATACAAAATGTATTAGAGTTTGTAATTAAAAATAAAAAGAGCCTGCTAATAGTAGCGGATATGGATCAACAACCGTATCAAACATTATTAGCCAATAAAGTAAAAGGCAATATAAAAGTAAATATAGTTGATTTACCTGGCTTTGGACCAACTAAGCAGCAGACGCTTGAAGACTTAGCTATATTAACTGGAGCTCAAATTATAAACGAAGAGTTAGGAGACGATTTAGACTTCATAGAGCCTAATGTACTAGGAAAAGCTTTTAAGGCTGTTACGGACGATAAAAACACTGTTCTGCAAGTAGCTGAAGCAAATGAAGAAGTAGCCCTGCGTATAATGGATGTTGAAAAGCAAATAGCTGAAGAAACCAATCCGTTCTTTAAGAAAAAATTAGAGCAGCGGTTATCAATGCTAACTGGTCAAGTCGGTATAATTTATGTCGGAGCAGACTCTAAGGTTGAGCTTAAAGAAAAGAAAGATCGTATTGAAGATGCGATATATGCGACAAAAGCCGCTTATAAAGAAGGTATAGTCCCAGGCGGAGGTGTAGCTTTGTTAAATGCTTCTACGCTGATTAAGCCGAAAAATAAAGGTGAAGAGATATTGCTTGCTGCAATAAGATCACCATATGAGACTATATTAGAAAATGCTAATATGCAAGTAGTTTATCCTCAAATCAAAAACAGAGGTATAGACGTTAAAACAGGTAAAGATGTTAATATGGTTAAAGCCGGTATTATAGATCCGGTGTTAGTTACTAAAACAGCCTTAAAGAATGCAGTAAGTGTTGTTACAACTATTATATCTGCAGATTGTGTAATCAGTAATAAACGATTAGCATGAAAGCAATAAATCATTTTGTAATTGTAGATAAAATTAAAGAGGAGCCTACGAAAGTTGGGGGGCTTGAACTTACTGAAAAGCAAAACAAAGACGTACGTTATGTTAAAGGCAGGGTCATTAGTATAGGTGACCAAATAGATATACTACAAGACGGAGATCTTGTTAGATATGATAAGCACGCTGGGCATGGTATTGAATGGAACGATCATTTGTATTATGTGTTAAAAATCTCAGATATAGTACTTATAGAATGAGGCTAAGCGGGCAAGACTTGCAGGATATGAATTTATTAAAGTATTACAGGCTTATCAGAAGGTGGGCCTGTAAAACTTACAATTTAAAAGATGCTGATTTAGAACTACTTATTTATTTAGATTGCAAAAAGCTTTTTACACGTAATGATTTTATTAATGGTGTTTATACTTACAGCTGGGATAAAAACCGGTGGGAACGCCTAAGAAGAAACGGTTGGATTGATGTATTTAAAGAAAGAAACCGCACTACGTCTAAGTATGCTGTTTATAAAACATCAAATAAGTGTAAGTTACTAATTAAAAGAATATACAGAATAATGTTAGCAGAAGAGGATTTGCCAACATCTGAGAGAAGTACATTTTATAAAAACAAAACATATACGGATAAAGTTTATAACAAAGCTATTGACGATATGATTAACGATAAAGAAAGATAGTATGGGACCAAAAGGTATAGGACCAAATAGACTAGGTGCACCAAAATCAGCAGCTAAGCAGACAGGTAAATCGATGATCGCCAAGAAAAAAAATGACCCTAATAAGTTTACTAGAAACTATAATGCCACTACAGGTATAACACATGGGTTTACACAAGATGATGGAGGTAATTCTGTAACTCCTGGTTATGATCCTAAAAAAGCAGATCAATATAAAGCTAACGCTATTAAAAAATACGGCAGCTTAGAGGCCTCAAGAAAAGCAGATGAAAGTAGAAATCTTTCTTCTAAAACCAAACCACGGGAAAAGACTAATCGTGAACTTTATCGTGAAGAAATGAGGACTCAAAATGACAGCCTTAGAAAATTGCCGAAAACAGACAAACATCATTTACCAACATTTGATACTAGTACTCAAAAAGGATTAAAAGCTCAAAAAGACTTTTACACTCCTTCGCCTAAAAATCAAAAATTAAGAGACCTTAAAAAATTAGGTAATAATCTTAGAAAAAAGCATGGCATTTAAACTTAAAGAATTTTCGGATATAATTAACGATAAAGAACGATGGGTTTTAAATTAAAGTCTAAAGGCGAGCTTTTCGGCTACAACGAAGAATTATCTGAGTTTGGTAGGCCAGTTTTTGAAAAAGATTTAGGCGATGGTATTATAGCAGAAGCTAATCGTGACGGCACTACTTTTGTAAATAAAAATGTAAGCGAAAAAGAAAAGCGTGATTCTATTCCTGAAGAGAATGCTCATCACGACCAAATGATAACAGGGCGTTTGCAATACACAAACGAAGAAGTCACTTGGAAAAAAGATACAAAGTCACCAGCTAGAGTATATCAGCGGCTTGGTGGAAGAATAGTAAATAAAACAACAAATGAGCCGGAAGGCGGTAACCTTGAATGGGAAACCGAGGCTAAAAAAGCATAATAATTATGGCAAACCCAATTACAGCAATAGCATCTCGTTCATGCGCGAAGAATTCAGCGGTTAAACAAGTTGGCACTGGCAAAATAAAAGAGGTGTCAACAACATCAGACATTCCGATAGCTACTACAAATGGATCTGATATTTATGGCACTCAAACCGACACTACAATAACTTCACCAGGAACAGAGGGAACCACTGAAACAAAAAAGAGACTTTCGTATAGAGAAGCTTATGATCAAGACATAGATGGTGTGAGAACAACTGGCAGGTACAAAGATTATAATACCTACGTTGCGGACAGAGAAGCGCAGCGTAAAAAAGATCCTGAAGGATTCGAAGCTGGTATGGTTGCGGCCACTGGCGTATCCGGGGGACCTGGACAAGTAACAATCACAACGCCAGGTGTGGACCCAACTAAAGAAAAACAAGATCCAGAGGTAACCCCTGACTACGAAGACACAAAAGGCATGGGCACATTTGACACTCGTAAAGATTACCGTAGACAAAAGATTGCAGAACGTTTGGTTGGTAAGTCAGAAAAACAAGCTTTAAGATTTGCAAAAAGAGCAGCGCGTTTAAAGAAAAGAGGTAAAACAGAAAAAGCTGCTATATTCGGTGAATATAAAATAGATCCAACAACAGGTAAAAAAACTTTGGTTGGCGGTAAAGCTAAATTAGCATCTGATAGAGCTGAAAACTTAAGAGACAGGCTGACTCAATTTAAAACACAACAAGATCAAGGCGGTAGTGGCACATCATCTTACAAAACTACAAAAACACGCGAAAACCTTGATGCTGCTAAAGAAAGACTTACAGATAACCCTAAGAATTTTGCTGGAAATGACCCTACTGATTTTCAACGGGCTGGTAAAAATATAGCAAAGATTGCTAAAGATGTTAAAGAAAAAGGATTAGGCGCCGCGAAAGACGTAGGTGATCTTGTAGGTAATTTTTTAGGCGCTGCCCCGAAAAAAACAGTATTAAAGAAAAACTACTTTAATAAATAATATATGTATAATCAAGAGCCAGCAAGTTCTATGGTGCATAAGCTCCGTAAGACTACAAAAGGAAAAGGTAGACATTTTTTGACAGCTGAAGAAGGTGCCGGTATGACAGCTGCTGGCCGGAAAGCTTACAATAAAAAGACAGGTGGTAATCTTAAAGCTCCTCAACCAGGAGGTGGAAAAAGGCGAACGTCTTATTGTGCTAGATCTAAAGGTCAAATGAAAATGCACAGTATTAACTGCAGTAAAACACCTGAAAAAAGAATTTGCGCAGCAAGAAGGAGATGGAAATGTTAGAACATATAATAGGAACCTGTGGGGAGGCTCATGTGAACTTAACACATATAGTTTTTACTGCATTAATAATTTTAGCTTATGGAATCAAGAGGTCTAGGCGATACAGTAGAAAAAATCACTAAAGCTACAGGAATTAAAACTGTAGTCGATAAAGTGTCTGGAGGTTTGAACATACCCTGCGGATGCCAGCATCGTAAAGAAAAATTAAACAAAATGTTTCCTTATAAAAAATAAAACGATGGGATATAACAAACCAATTACAGCGAGAATTCAACATTCCACAAATAAGGGAATGAAAGTGCAAGAGCCTCTTTTGGATTTAGGATCTGCAGTAAAGAAAGCAGAAATAGATTACAGCGCAGACTCTAGTTTAATGAGCGGTGTTGAAAACAGTAAATTTGTAGATGTAGGCAAGAGTGTAAAAGAAAGCGTGGACGAAGAGTCTACGCCATCTCCTGGTAAAAACTATAAAAAAGGATATTACGGTAAATAATGAAAAAAATATGGGAATGGCTTACCGGCGGAGTTATTAAAGAAGTCGGCGATGTCATTGATAAATTAACTACAACTAAAGAAGAAAAATTAGAAGCTCAGCGATTAATAACTGAGATACTAGAGAAAGCGGATAAAGAAGCGCAAGAGCAAGTAACAGCAAGATGGGAAGCGGATATGAATTCAGATTCGTTTTTGTCTAAAAACATAAGACCTATGGTTCTTATATATTTGACTGTTATATTTACAGTGCTATGTTTTTTTGATGGTAATATAGGGGAGTTTAAAATAGCTGAAGACTATATACCAATTTTTCAATCTTTATTAATAACAGTCTACGGGGCGTATTTTGTTGGGCGTACCTGGGAAAAAGCAAAGAAATCCAGCAATAACAATTAAATTAAATTAAATGGCAAAAGAAGTAAATTTAGTACCTGAAAAGTTAACAGCAGAAGAACTAGAAGTTCTAACAAACATTATTAAACAGTTAAATAGTGTTCAATCGCAGATTGGTGGATTAGAATTACAAAAGCATGAGCTGCTACATACATTTGCTCAAGTTAAAACAAAGCTTGATGAGCAACAAAAAGAGTTGCAAGATAAGTATGGGGACAAGGTAATTGATATTAATACCGGCGAATTACGTGAACTTGCTAAGGAAGATTAGTATAGGAAAGGACTATAAAAATGACGCCATGCACTACTCTGTTGGTCAGGAAGTGTATGGTGGTCATACCATAGTTAATATTATAGAAGAAGAAGAAAAGTATTCTATCTATATTCAAAAAGGTAGCGACGTAATACCTTGGAAAGATTTCAATAAAAATATGGCAATAGCCATAGAGTATAATATTGATTACTAATGAAAGGCGTTTTTGATTTTGTTATTATACCTAAAGAAGATAGGTATAACAATACAAAAACAATAGATGGCAAAGAATTAATACTTAATACAGAATTACAAAACCATAATTTTGTTTCAAGAATAGGTATTGTTATGGCTACGCCAGCAGCCAATCTGACGGGTATACGTAAAGGTGATGAAGTTATACTACACCACAATGTGTTCCGCAGGTTTCGAGATATTAGAGGTGAAGAAAAAAATAGCAGGAGTTATTATAAAGACAATATGTATTTTGTTTCACCCGATCAAATATTTGCGTACAAGCGTATATATAAGTGGATCCCGCTAGATGGGTTTAACTTTGTTAAGCCACTAAAAGAAAATAAAATGTTTTCAATCAACTTTGAAAAACCATTAATAGGGGTGCTTAAATATAAAGACCCCAGTTTAAAAAGCGTTAAAGAAGGTGATCTTGTGGGTTTTAGACCTGGTGCAGAGTACGAATTTATTATAAATAAAGAAAAATTATATCGTGTTCCAACAAATTTAATTACAATCAAATATGAATATCAAGGAAACGAAGAAGAGTATAATCCAAGCTGGGCAGCGAGCAGTTGAGGAATTAATTAAGGTAGCTAAAGAACCTATTGTAGATTCAGATGATGACATATCAGCTGATCGTTTAAAGAACGCGGCTGCAACAAAAAAGTTAGCTATATTCGATGCGTTTGAAATATTAACACGTATTCAAGAAGAAGAGGCTATACTTGAAAATAAACCTGTAGAGGAAGAAAAGAAAAAAGCTTTTTCGGGGTTTGCAGAAAGACGATCTAAGTAATGTACGAGCAAACTTTATATAGCATAATAACACCCATAAAGCAAACCACAATATCTAGGTTAAATAAAAGCAAAAAATGGAGTTATGGTTATAACAAAGAGCATGATATTATTGTTATAAGCAAAACCGGCCAAATAGGTGACATATATCAGATACAAAATTTAAAGATAGCATTACCTAAAACTCCAGCTAAAATAAATAAATCAAATGACAAATGGGTTGTTGAGGAATTTCCAAAAGAATTAAAACAAATACAAAGTGTTTTTGATTGGCGCGATTATCCTGACGACTTTAAAGAAAAATGGGAACCATATATAGATGAACAATTCAGACGCCGCGAAGAAGGCCATTGGTTCAATAATAAGGGTGTGGGTACTTACGTTACTGGCACTCACTTTATGTACTTGCAATGGTCTAAAATTGACGTTGGGCACCCAGAATTTAGGGAAGCCAACAGATTATTCTTCATCTTTTGGGAAGCTTGCAAAGCAGACCAGAGATGCTACGGCATGTGTTACCTCAAAAATAGACGTTCAGGATTTTCATTCATGGCAAGTGGTGAGACCGTTAACATGGCTACAATATCAAGCGATGCGCGATTCGGAATATTATCAAAGTCCGGTTCTGACGCTAAAAAAATGTTTACAGACAAGGTAGTACCGATATCTGTAAACTATCCATTTTTCTTTAAACCAATACAAGACGGTATGGACCGTCCGAAAACAGAGCTAGCGTATAGAATACCAGCTTCAAGGCTTACAAGGAAATCAATACAAAACAAACAGGATCAAGAGTTGTTAGAAGGATTAGATACAACTATTGACTGGAAAAATACAGGTGATAACAGTTATGATGGTGAAAAACTAAAACTGTTAGTGCACGATGAAAGCGGTAAGTGGGAAAAGCCAGATAACATATTGAATAACTGGCGTGTAACAAAAACTACATTAAGATTAGGTAGTAGAGTTATAGGTAAGTGTATGATGGGATCAACATCAAATGCACTAGACAAAGGTGGAGAAAACTTTAAAAAGCTTTATAATGACTCAGACGTTACAAAAAGAAACCGCAATGGACAAACTAAGTCAGGATTATATTCTTTGTTCATACCTATGGAATGGAATTACGAGGGATTCATTGATTCTTATGGAATGCCTGTATTCGAAACCCCATCAGCAGATTGCATTGGCCCACACGGAGACGTTATCGAAGTCGGGGTCATTGAACACTGGGATAATGAGGTTGAAGGATTAAAAGGCGACCAGGATGCTTTAAATGAGTTTTATAGGCAGTTCCCGCGTACTGAGGAGCATGCGTTTCGTGATGAAACTAAAAATAGTATATTTAACTTAGTGAAAATATACGAACAAATAGATTATAACGAAGATTTAAAAAGCTCAGGCGTTATAACAACAGGTAGCTTTAATTGGGAGCATGGCGTTAAAGATTCTAAAGTAATGTTTAGCCCAAACCCCCATGGTAGATTTAAAGTTTCTTGGGTTCCTAAGGTTGCATTACAAAATAAACAGGTAATTAAAAATGGTATAAAGCACCCAAGTAATGAGCACATAGGTGCTTTTGGGTGTGATAGCTACGATATATCGGGGACTACAGACGGACAAGGTTCTAAAGGATCCTTGCATGGGCTAACGACTTTTAGCATGGAAGATGCTCCGCCAAACACATTTTTTTTAGAATATGTGGCCAGGCCTCAAACAGCTGAAATGTTTTTTGAAGATGTGCTTATGGCTTTAGTGTTTTACGGAATGCCATTGCTTTGTGAAAATAACAAACCTCGATTGCTTTATTACTTAAAGCGAAGAGGCTATAGGGGTTACTCTATGAATAGACCAGACAAGTTATATAACAAGCTTTCGGTCGCAGAAAAAGAAATAGGCGGTATACCTAACTCCTCTGAAGATATTAAGCAAGCGCACGCCGCTGCTATCGAAACATATATACAAAGCCACGTTGGTGTTAAAGAAGACGGTGAGTACGGAACAATGTACTTTAACCGCACTTTAAACGATTGGGCTAAGTTCGATATAAACAAAAGAACAAAATTTGATGCGGCTATTAGTTCAGGGTTAGCGATAATGGCATGCAATCGGCACTTATATAGGCCTAACCCAAGAGTTGAGAAACCAAAGTTAAATTTAAGTATTGCAAGATACAAAAACACCGGTGGAATATCGGAAATAATAAAATAAAGTATGGCTGAGTCAGTTATAAATAGTTTTTTTCCAAGCCAAGTTGCTAGCGACCAAGAAAAAATGTCGCCTGAATATGGCTTAAGAGTCGGTAGGGCAATTCAAGACGAATGGTTCAAATCAGATTCTGGTACTAATAGATATAAAAGTAATCAAAATACATTTCATCAATTAAGATTATATTCTAGAGGAGAACAATCAATACAAAAATATAAAGATGAATTATCTATTAACGGTGATTTATCATATTTAAATATAGATTGGAAACCTGTACCAATTATACCTAAGTTTGTTGATATTGTTGTAAATGGTATTTCAGAAAGAGCTTTTGATATAAAAGCATATTCGCAAGATCCATATGGCGTTGCAAAACGTACAGAATATTTAGCTAGCATAATCAGAGATATTCAAACAAAAGAATTAAATGAGTTTGCTAAAGAAAACTTTGGTGTTAATTTATACGAAAACCAACCTGAAACTTTACCAGAAACACAAGAAGAGTTAGACGTGCATATGCAGCTAACTTATAAGCAAGCGGTAGAGATTGCGGAAGAGCAAGCCATAAATGTATTACTAAATGGTAATAATTATGATTTAACAAAAAAGCGAGTAATATATGATTTAACCACTATAGGTATTGGCGCTGTTAAAAATAGATTTAGTAAGTCAGAAGGTGTTGTAATTGATTATGTTGATCCTGCTAATTTAGTCTGGTCATATACGGATTCACCTTATTTTGATGATATATATTATTGTGGTGAGGTTAGAAACGTACCTATTAACGAGATTAAGAAACAGTTTCCCGATTTAACAGATGAAGACTTAAAAAGAATATCCGAACAAGGTTATCAAAATAACGGGTTTTACGATAGAACGCTTTCTAATTATAATGAAACGGATTCTAATACAGTTCAAGTATTGTATTTTAATTACAAAACATACATGAACGAAGTATATAAAATTAAAGAGACCGCTACGGGAGCGTCTAAAGTTTTATTAAGGGACGATACATTTGATCCACCAGTTGAAGTACTAGAGCAACAGTATGGCAAACTGTCAAGATCTATTGAGGTATTATACGAGGGTGTTTTAATATTAGGCACTGATTATTTATTACAATGGGAGCTTGCCAAAAATATGATGCGCCCAAAAAGCGATAGCTCAAAAGTGTTATTGAATTATAGCATTAATGCGCCTAGAATATACAAAGGTAAAATTGAATCATTAGTTGCTCGTATTACCGGCTTTGCCGACATGATTCAGTTAACACATTTAAAATTGCAGCAATTGCTATCACGAATGGTGCCAGATGGCGTTTATTTAGATGCAGACGGTTTGGCTGAAATTGATTTAGGTAATGGTACAAATTATAACCCGCAGGAAGCATTAAATATGTTTTTCCAAACAGGTTCTGTAATTGGTAGATCATTTACGCAAGATGGGGATATGAACCCAGGTAAAATACCTATTCAAGAAATTACAAGCGGCAGCGGCGGTAATAAGCTGGGGGCTTTAATAAATACCTACAACTATTATTTGCAAATGATCCGCGATGTGACCGGATTAAACGAAGCAAGAGATGGCAGTATGCCCGACAGCAAGGCTTTAGTGGGTATACAAAAAATAGCCGCAGCAAATAGTAACACAGCTACAAGGCATATACTAGAGGGTGGCTTAAATATAACAGCTCATTTAGCTGAATGTTTATCGTTAAGAGTGTCTGATATTATAGAGTATTCTCCAGCTAGAGAAGCTTTTATACAAAAGATAGGAGCACATAATGTGGCTGCCTTGTCTGAAATGAATAATTTACACTTGTATGATTTTGGTATATTCTTAACACTTATGCCAGACGAAGAAGAAAAACAAATGCTTGAAAACAACATACAAACAGCATTGTCAGCAGGTTTAATAGACTTAGATGACGCTATAGATATACGTCAAGTACAAAATTTAAAATTAGCTAATCAGCTATTAAAAATTAAGCGCAAGAAAAAACAAGAGCGAGATCAAGCTATTCAACAGCAAAACATGCAAGCGCAAGCACAAGCAAATGCTCAATCCCAACAAGTGGCAGCACAAGCCGAAGTACAAAAGCAAGCGGCTATAACGCAACAAAAAGCGCAACTAAAGCAATTAGAAGGGCAGCTGGATTTACAAAAGTTGGAAGCAGAGGTTGAAGCGAAGAAAGCTTTAATGGCACAGGAGTTTGATTATAACATGCAACTCAAAGGCATGGAAACTGAACTATACAAGCAGCGTGAAAGCAAAAAAGAAGATCGTAAAGATGATCGCTCAAAGATGGAAGCATCTCAGCAAAGTGAATTAATTGAGCAAAGAAAAAACAATACACCACCAAAAAACTTCGAATCCGGCGGAAACGATATAATTGGCGGAGGGTTTGACTTAGGAACCTTTGAACCTAAGTAATAATAGTAATGTACAATTATATAATATTTTATCATGTCAGAAAACCAAGAAGAGGTTCTTGAAGTACAAGAAGATACGCAAGAACAAACTACTAATGAAACAGAGGTAGTTGAAGAAAAACCAGACACTGGCGCATCAGTCGCTGAAGATGGTACAATAAAATTAGATTTAGGTAAACTTAATAATCCACAAGAAGATGCCGTTCAAGAGCAAAGCGCAGATGACGGCGATGCTATTGTCGGAGAATCCGAAAACACGTCAGACAGCCGAGGAGTGGTTGAAGAAGTACGGGAAGCCGAAGAAGCACCGCTAGAAGAAATAGTCGATGATGCGGTAGTGGAAGAGCCCATTGCTACAGTAGAAGAGCTTACTGAGCAAGTCGAACAGGCTGTAGTAGAAGCTGACGCTGGTATTGATTTGCCAGAAAATATTCAAAAAGTTGTTGACTTTATGAATGACACAGGCGGAAGCCTGGATGATTATGTAAAACTAAATACTGATTATTCTAAATTAAACGAAGCGCAGTTAATTCGTGAGTTTTACGAAACAACCAAGCCGCATTTAGACAAAGAAGATATTGATATTCTTATGGAAGACTTTTCATATGATGAAGAGTTAGATGAACCAAGGGATATTAGAAAAGCTAAAATAGCCTTTAAAGAAGAAGCTGCTAAAGCTAAAAAACATCTTGAAAGCTTAAAAAGCAAATATTACGAAAATATTAAAGCTGGATCTAATTTAACACAGGACCAGCAAAAGGCAGTTGAATTTTTCAACCGCTATAATAAAGAAAATGAGGAGGTCACTAAAATGGCTGAATCGCAAAAGAAAATATTTTTAACTGAAACCGAAAACGTTTTTAATGAGAATTTCAAAGGTTTTGATTATTCTGTTGGGGACAAGAAGTATAGGTTTAAAATTAAAAATACTGGAGATGTAAAGAAAACTCAAAGCGACATTAATAATTTTGTCAAGAAGTTCTTGAACGATAAAAATGAAATGTCAGACGCTAAGGGTTATCATAAGTCTTTATTCACAGCTATGAATGCTGATGCAATTGCAAACCACTTTTACGAGCAAGGCAAAGCCGATGCAGTGAAAGATAGCATGACTCGAACCAAAAATGTTGATATGGACCCTAGACGGGGACACGAAAAAGTAACAACACAAAATGGTTGGACAATACGCGCGGTTGAAAGCGATGCAGTAAGCACGAGTAGTTTTAAAGTTAAAAAACGAAAATAATAACCATTAAAAATTTATAAAATGGCTGGATCTTTTACCGGGAGCCCAACGGGGCTCGCACATTTAACACCACGACCTATTAAGGGATTGTTTGGAGACAACTACCTTTCTGTCGCGGACTTAGACTTCACGCAACAATTTTTGCCTGAGGTATATGAGAAAGAAGTAGAGCGATATGGAAATCGTACTATTTCTGGATTTTTACGTATGGTAGGCGCTGAAATGCCTATGGCTTCTGACGTAATTACTTGGTCAGAACAAGGACGTTTACACATTGCTTATGATGATGTTGCTGTAGCAGACACTACAACTTTGACATTCCCTGCAGGTCACTTGATCGGAAAAGGAATGACACTTGTTGTATCTAAAGGCTTTACAACGCAAAAAGCATATGTACAAGACGTAGTGGGACAGGCTGTAACTGTAGATACTTATGGCGACGCATCAGGATTAACTATCACTGGAGGCGACGTAAAAGTATTTGTTTACGGTTCTGAGTACGCTAAAGGAACTGAAAAAGCTGGTAATTCAATTGATGCTTCTTTCACAACTTTCAACAACAAACCAATTATCTTGCGTGACAAGTATAATGTAAACGGTTCTGATGTTGCTCAAATTGGTTGGGTAGAAGTAACTACTGAAGCTGGAACTTCTGGTTACCTTTGGTACTTAAAGTCTGAGCACGAAGCTCGTATCCGTTTCGAAGATCAACTTGAAATGGCTATGGTTGAAGCAGAAAAATCAACAGATGGTGCAGGTAATGTACGTGATATTACTGCTGCTGCTGGATTTGGCGGTGGTACAAACGTAACTGGATCTGAAGGTCTATTTGCTGCTCTTGAAGAAAGAGGATTAGTTTATACTGATGCTGACTTCGGGGCTGCTGCAGGCGCAGGTCTTGCTGACTTTGACACTATTTTGGCTGAGCTAGACAAGCAAGGATCAATCGAAGAAAACATGCTTTTCCTAGATCGCGGTACTTCACTAGCTATTGACAATATGTTGGCTGCTCAAAATTCTTATGGAGCTGGAGGTACATCTTACGGTGTATTTGACAATTCAGAAGATATGGCGCTTAACCTAGGTTTCTCAGGATTCCGTAGAGGTTCTTACGATTTCTATAAAACTGACTGGAAATATCTAAACGATTCTACAACTCGTGGATTAGTTGCAGATGTTGAAGGTGTACTAGTTCCTGCTGGTACTTCTACAGTTTACGATCAGCAACTCGGAAAGAACATCTCACGTCCATTCCTACACATCCGCTACAGAGCTTCTGAAGCTGATGACCGTAGAATGAAGTCTTGGGTGACTGGATCAGTAGGAGGTAACTATACTTCTGACGCTGACGAAATGAACGTACACTTCTTATCTGAAAGAGCGTTGTGTGTTCAAGCTGCTAACAACTTCGTATTGTTGAAAGCGACAAGCTAAAACCTTTGTAGTAATTACCCTCGTTGAACTGACGGGGGTAGTTATTACTCTTATTAACATTTTTATTATATTATATCATGGCAAAAAAGAAAGAAACTGAGGTTGCAGTGCAATCTTGGGAAGTTAAAGATAGACTATATACGCTTAGAAATAACAAGCGTCCATTAGTATTTACGGTACCATCTAAACACAGCGCAAGAAAACCATTACTTTGGTTTGATGCTGATAAAGGGTATCAACGAGAATTAAAATATGCAACTAATCAGCCATCACCCTTTGTAGATGAACAAAAAGGACCGGCAACGTTAGGGCGTATTGTTTTTAGAAATGGAGCATTGAATGTTCCAAAAGAAAACCAAGTATTACAAAAGCTGTTATCATTGTACCACCCTATGAAAGACGAGGTGTGGGAAGAGTATAAGCCTCAACAACAAGCTGCGAATCAATTAGATTGGATTGAAGCTGAAATAACTGCGCTCAACTTAGCTAAAGCGTTAGACATTGACCAAATAGAAGCTATATTAAGAGTTCAATTTGGATCTAAAGTAAACGAGCTATCAAGCAGTGAGTTAAAACGTGATGGTTTAATATTTGCAAAACGCAATCCATTATTGTTTGTTGAATTAGCAAATGATGATAACGTGCAATTAAGAAACTTTGGTATTAAAGCTGTTGAAAACGGCATAGTAAAATTATCGCAAGACCAAAGAACATTTACATATGGAGACGGCGATAGAAAGCTTATGACTGTTCCTTTTGATGAAAACCCATATTCTGCATTAGCAGCATGGTTTAAAACAGACGAAGGCGTTGAAGTTTATAAAGCAATTGAAAAAAGACTTAAATAGTTACTCATAGTGGTAAGGCCATCTTATGGGTGGCCTAATTACTATAAATAAAAAAATATGAGCGTAAGTATAGATACTGTTTATCAAAGAGTATTAGCCATACTCAATAAAGAACAACGAGGGTATGTTACGCCTCAGGAATTTAATTTATTTGCAAATCAAGCTCAATTAGATTTATTTGAGCAATACTTTTACGATATAAATCAATTTGGCAGAACACCTGGTAATGATACAGAGTATTCAGACATGCTTGATATATTGAATAAAAAAATAGCTATATTCGAAACTCAGGGGGATCTAACATACGACGAAACAAATAGTTACTTTCCGCTCCCTACGGATATGTACAGGCTTGGTACTGTTATATTTACAAACACTACTATAAGGGATCTTTACCCTTCGCCTACTCAGCCGGCAAACTTCCCGGAAAACAATCCTACTATATATAGACAAACTCTTAACGAAGATATAGAAGCAGAGCGAATTAATGGAAATGAGTTTTTATATATTAACTCTTCACCATTAACTAAGCCTAAAAATATACGCCCTATATATATATCAAAAAACGGCAATATTAACGTGTATGGTAATACCGAATTAACTTCCGCTGTAAAGTGTAATTATATACGTAAACCAGCTAAGGTTGAATGGAGATATCAAATGGTATATGGTGAAGCGCTATATGACGCTACATACTCACAAGACTTTGAATTACATCCATCAGAAGAAACTGAGCTTGTAATAAAAGTATTAGAATTAGCCGGGTTAGTTGTTAAAGATATTCAGATGTATCAAATAGCCGCCGGTGAAGAAGTTAAGAATACACAACAAGAAAAAGCATAATAGATGGGTTTACTATATCAAAATAATGAGCAGTACTATTTAGGGCCAGATGGCATATGGAATAGTTACGATGAAAATTACGGTGATTACCAGGCTGTTTCTTTAAAAGACATTATAAATAACTTTATAATATCTTATGTTGGTGAAGGTAAGCTAGTTAGTAAAATTAAAAGAACCGATGTAGCTTTCCATGCGCAACGTGGATTAGCTGAAATGAGTTTTGATATATTGCCATCATCCAAATGGATTGAAGTTGAGGTTGGCCCTACATTATACGTGCCGCTGCCACAGGATTTTGTTGGCTACATAAAAGTAGCAATGACCGACGAATCTGGTATAGAAAGAATATTATATCCTGCAAGAAAAACAGGTGATCCAGTGCCATACGTACAAGATAACAAATATGAATATATATTCGATGAACAAAGTAGAGAAATAGTTACCGCTACACCTTCAGAAACATTTAAAAGATTTAGAAAGTCAGAAAGGTCTGGCAGCACGCCTGAAACAGATTTTCAAAACCTGAACAACGCTGATCTTATACAAGGCGCATCGCAAGGTCGAAGATACGGATTAGATCCCGAGCATTCACAAAGTAATGGCGTATTTTTTATAGATCCCGTTAGAGGAGTAATGCACTTCAGTTCAAATATAGTAGGGCAAATAATATCAATAAAGTATGTGTCAGACGGGCTTGCTACTGATGAGGAAAGCAAAATCCATAAGTTTGCAGAAGATGCTTTATATAAATATATAGCATACGCTATAGTATCTACTCGTCCTGCAACGCCGGAATACATTGTACAAAGATATAAAAAAGAAGCGAGAGCGTCAAAGCGTAATGCTAAATTAAGGTTATCAAATATTAAGCTAGAAGAATTAACGCAGGTTATGCGCGGTAAGTCTAAGCAAATAAAACACTAAAATATGCCAGAATTGATTCACACGTTTCTCAAGGGTAAAATGAATAAAGACCTTGATGAGCGTTTAGTTCCAAATGGCGAGTATAGGGATGCGTTAAACCTAGAGGTAGCTACATCCGAAGGCTCAGACGTGGGTTCATTACAAACGTTATTAGGCAATGTACAAAAAGTAAACCGTACTTTAAACGATATTACTACACTCCATACAACATGGGCTACTTCTGGCTTATCCTATATACCTGCAGACGCAAAATGTATAGGAACCGTAAAAGATGCTACCACAGAAAAGATATATTGGTTTATTACATCACAAAGTGTAGACGCTATTATTGAATATGACCAAATAAGAGATGTTGTATTCCCTATTTTAGTTGATAAAACCGGTATACTTAAGTTTAATGAAAACTTTTTAATTACGGGTGTAAACATACTCGAAGGGTTTTTATTTTTTACAGATAACCAAACTGAGCCTAAAAAAATTGAAATAAAGAAATTTAAAGAGGGTTCATCTGATTTTGCTACACACACTCAAGTATTCGGCAGAAACTTTATAGAAGCCGATATTACTGTTATAAAAAAATCGCCTCTTTCACGACCAACTATATATAAAAAGAATACTGTTAGAGACGGTAAGATAGAAACAACTACTATATTCGAGTTTAACACACTGTCTACCGACCCGCAAGATGATCCTGATGAAACAATCTCGATGGACTTCGGTACCGTTATAACTTTAACCTGGGGAAACGCAGTAGACTATATAGCAGGTGACTTTTTATTATTAACAATAATAGATCCAGACGATAATTTCTTAAGAGAATTCCAAGCTAGAGTAAAAGTTACACAAGTTGTTTCAGAAGCACAGGCTATATGTGAATTACAAAGCGTTGGTGAAGATCTACCTACGGGATCACAGGGGTTTAATGTAAAGCTGGAACAAGACGATCCATTATTTGAGTTTAAATTTCCTCGCTTCGCATATCGTTATAAATACGATGATAACCAATTTTCCACATTTTCTCCTTTTACAGAGATAGCATTTATACCGGGCGATGATTTTGAGTATACAGGTGTTGATGGCTATAACTTGGCTATGACAAATAATATACGAGTATTAGAGGTGAGAGATTTTATTACGCCTAATATTCCTGATGATGTAATAGCTATAGATATACTTTATAAAGAATCAAACAGCACTAATGTATATCGTGTTGACACTATAGAAAAAACTGCACCAAATTTACCTGGCCAATCATATAATCAATGGAATGACACAAGTTATCAAGAAGGCGGGATAACAGGCTATAGCGGCAGAATTAAAATAGAGACAGAGCTTATATCTTCTTTATTGCCGTCTAACCAATTGCTAAGACCTTATGATAACGTTCCTAAAAAAGCGTTGGCTCAAGAAATTACTGGGAATAGAATTATATACGGTAACTACACACAAAACTTTGACATGGTTGACTTCGCTGACAGTGAGGTTATACCAAACTTTGAGTTTAGTATTGTGCATGATCCTACGAAAAATGAAGATATAATTGAAGACCCAGACAACCCAGGGCAATTTATAAATATAGCATCGGATCCCGACGGCTCTACGCCAGTGCCATCTTTAAAGTCTATGCGTACATACCAAATGGGTGTGGTATATTTGGACCAATATGGTAGACAAACGCCGGTATTTACAAATGATAGCGGTGGTAGATCATTAGCAAAAGAATTTGCAGACCTATACAATACTATAGAGATAGGCATGCTTTCAAACCCACCAAAGTGGGCAACACATTACAAGTTTTATATAAAAGAAACATCTAACGAGTATTATAACTTAGCATTAGATAGATTTTATTTGCCAGAAGATGGTAGCGTATGGTTGTCTTTCCCGTCTGCTGACAGGAATAAAGTTGACGAAGAAACTTTTTTAGAGCTTAAAAAAGAACATGACAACAATTCGTTTATTGAAGAAACCGCTAGGTATAAGATATTAGCTATATCAAACGAAGCACCAGATGCTGTTAAAATAAGAAGACATCAAGCCGGTAGGCAAACTACAGAGTTTACCGCGTCTGGTTATCCGCAAGTTAATAAAGGATTTTTTGAAATACCTAAAGAAGATTTTGACGGTAAAGAAGATGGTGGTGGTAGCGGTGGTGGACTTGCAGGGTTAAATACTGAAAACAATTTATCATGTCGTATAATTGCAGGTAATCGTATATCTGACTATTTTGAAATAAGCACGATTACAAAACAAGGTAACATATATAGAGTGCAGCTTAGATTCCCTACTGATGAAAGTTTAAACTTTATACCAGAAGGGCAAACAAGCGGGTCTATTGATATAGCTATATATCAATCTAAGTCAGAAAACAAACCAGAATATCAAGGTAGATTTTTTGTAAAAATATATAAGGATTATGCACTGGAGCAGCGTATAATTAAGAAAGCTGCCGACGATCAAATAACAATAGAATACCAAAGAGAAGTAGCCAATATACAAAAAAGTGGAGATAGTAGTTTTTGGAGAGACACAGCGCCCGATGCCAGTAAAGGATGGTTTTGGGATAAAGTAAACCCGCTAAATGTAAGAAAAAGAGCTGGAGATGATGTTAAATTTGAAAGAGGCAACGCAATGAATAGAGCTCGTACAGGTGTTGGTATAGCCGCGGGTGAAAGGGATATAACAATATCATTTCATGGCTTCGGTAACCCTTGGGAACAAAAGAAAGCTTTTTACGAAAGATTATCTATTTGGTGGGGTTGGCCAAGCAATTCACCTGATGACCAATCTGAATTAGGGTTTGCAAAAGCTTGGGACACTGCTGGCAGTATGTTTAGAATATCAGACGATCCAGATAAAGAACTTGATTCTCACACTTACAATATAATAAAGAGCTACCGCTCAGCATACTGTGTTGCTAGCAGAAGAACTGGTAGACATGGATCTGGTAAATATGGTAGCCGTCGAGTTGTTAGATGGAATATAAAAATAGATAAGCCTATAGCTACATCTGCAGGTTTGCCTCCTATAAACACAGGACAAGCAAACCCCGCAAGAACAGGTGTAGAATTTTTAAGGCTATATGCAGTAGACGCGGATACATACACCTCTACTGACCCTGCTATATTTGAAACATATCCAAAGGAGGCTGTTGATTTAGACTTATATTATTCGGCTAGCGATATATATGAAATACAAAATGCCGGCACTACTATGGCTGCGCACCAGCCATTACAAAAACTAGATTGGTTTAATTGCTATTCTTTTGGGCAAGGCGTAGAATCTGATCGTATACGTGATGATTTTAATGCAACACGCATAGACAAGGGGCCTGTTGTTTCAACTGTTTTAGACGAGGCGTATGGTGAAGAAATAAAGGCTACAGGTTTAATATTTTCACAAATATTTAATTCCACTTCTGGTATTAATAGGTTAAACCAGTTTATAGCCGCGGAACCAATAACTAAAGATTTAAACCCGTATTATACAAGTGTTCAAAAACTGCACTCAAGAGATACTGACTTAATTGCTTTCTGTGAAGATAAAGTTCTTAAGATATTAGCAAACAAGGACGCGCTTTTTAATGCAGACGGCAATACAAACATTGTTGGCAATACCGCTGTGCTTGGGCAATCAATACCATTTATTGGCGAATATGGAATATCTAAAAATCCAGAAAGCTTTGCTTCTTATGGTTTTAGAGCGTACTTCACTGATAAAAACAGAGGTGTTATTTTAAGATTATCACGAAATGGGTTAGAAGAAATTTCATCCGCTAATATGCGTGATTTCTTTGCTGATAACCTACATTCATCAAGCGTGTTATTAGGCTCATACGACGACGATAAGGACGTTTATAACCTTACACTTAATAATCTTACAGATGAATGGAAAGATAAGCTTAAACTCAATTATTTTAATCCGTCATTAGTTCAGACTGGAACCACTGTTTCCTTTAAGGAAGACGTTAAAGGTTGGACTTCTCGTAAAGATTTTATACCTGAAGGAGCTATATCCTTAAATAACAAATATTACAGTATTAAAAACGGTAAGATTTGGGAGCACGGAGCAACAAGCGCTACAAGAAATAATTTTTATGGTGTTCAATATGATAGCTCGGTTAGATTCTTAATAAATGACCAGCCAAATATTGTTAAAAAATATAAAACATTAAATTATTCAGGTACAGAATCTAGAGAATACAGATACCAAGTTGAGGGAAAACCTGAGGTGCAGACATTTAGTTTAGCTGAGCTGCAGGCTAATCCTAATTATAATCCTACAAACGAAGTATCATCTCCTGGCTGGTACACAAGTTTGATAGAAACAAACCTACAAGAAGGAAGTGTTAAAGAATTTTTAGACAAGGAAGGCAAATACTTTAATTACATAAAAGGTATTGGTACACAATTTAACACTAACTTAGATAATAATTTAGATGCCTCAGAGTTTTCAATGCAGGGTATTGGTAGAGCCATTATATCGGGAGATACACAAAGTTCGTTCATCATGCATGTTGAGGTTGATCCCTCTTGCTTTGTCGCGAGGGTTGCTCCTTATGTAATGAACGGGAGCTTAACCTCTATAGAGGATTGCACGAGCTGTCCAACAATTGACCTTGCTAATTTAACTACAGACAATAATATACCAGCGGGGGTTATTACATATGATATTACATCGGATAACACAAATGACGGTACATTAACTATAAATGGCAGTATTGTTGCTTTCACTCCAAACGCGAACTTTAACGGTGATGCTGGTGCGTTTAACTTTACAGCAACTGATACATTTAATGGATCACAAATTATAAGCAATGTTGGCACAGTTACAATCGCGGTTGATCCAGTTGCGGATATTCCTTACTTTATAACAGCTCCTCCAACTACATTGTATCCTATAGGTGATACGTATACTTATAATGTCGAAGTAGCTGACGCAGATCACACTGGTGCGGAGTTAACTATAACTTCAAGTAATTTGCCAAGCTGGCTAACGCTTACTGATAACGGAGATGGAACCGCTGTTGTAACAGGTACAGTTCCAGATGCACAGCCATACTCATTTGATTTAGTTGTTAACGACCCAGATACGCCGCCAAATACGGCTACGCAAAATGTAATTATAGAAGGTTTAGTTAATTTGCTAACTGGCTTAGATATAATAGGTAGGTATGTTAATACTAACGAACCGCAAGGGGTCTGGATTGACCCTAGTACTGGGGTACAGACAACGGTATGTGCGTCTCCAGCATGGGGTAATCATAATTGCGGTAGAGGTACATTTAATATATTTGCCGCGGCAGATTCGGGTAATGCTATAGAAATTGGTAGAATTCACATTTCTAACGGCGGTGGTGGTGGAGCAAATTACATTGATAGTGATGGCAATCCAACGCCTGACTTGGGTATCCCAACTGGTAATGAAAAATATTACACGCCGCAAGCGAGGAGGGTTGGTGGTGTTGGAATAGGTGGTGTTAGAGACACACGGGATAGATATAGCGCTTTACAAATAAGTGAAGCAGACGCTCAAACCTTAGCGCAAAACTCAAGCAATGGTCAAATAACATTCTTTATGGAATGCGGAACGTTCAACGCCGGCACTACGAATCTTAATTGCCATAGCAACGCTCTTTGGTTTAATATATTTGACGGCAACGCGCGACAAATACTTTGTACGGCATTTACAACCGGAACTTTAATAACAATTGACATATATACAGGTCAACCCGTAAATCCAATACCATAATGAGTAATATAGTAGCAATAGATAATTTTACGGTAACATCAGAAGAATTTATAATACCAGGCGGGGGTTTAATAAGCAGTGTTGCTCCTCAAGCTGTATTAACAATAACACCTAATCAGGGTTACGAGATTGAAGCAAGTAATTTTACGGTTATTTCATCAAACCCGGAGGTAGATGTGCCTAACTCTTATTTTACACAAGACGGAGAAAACGTTATATTGACAGTAGTTTTTGTAACAACAGCAACTATGCCTAACTACAATCTTGATATAAAAATATGTATGCGTGGAGCAACTCAAGAACTTGGTGTAACTATTGCAGGTACTGTATTTTATAATACAGCAAACGCTACGCCATCGCCTCAAAACTTACCTTATACAAATTCAGGGCCAGCGGAAAGTACGGAAGAAATATTATCGCAGCTTGTACAAGCCGATGCAGGTTATTACTTTCAATCTACTCCAACTATCTCTCTTAGAACTGGTGATCCAACTGACTACAATTTATATACGTCAGCGTCTGTATTTGATTCAAATAATAGGTTAACCGCTATAAGAGTTAATGCTGATTACACATATCCATTTGTAAATCAAAGTAGTGACGAAATAGACGTATATGCACACGCAATAGAAATACCCGTTATTTTAGAATATGTAACTGGATATTCAATAAATACAACAGTTCCAGCCACACAGACAGTTAGAAATCTAGCTATAACAGGTGTTCAAGGAGCAGATTATTCATTAACTATAGATAACGGTGCTACTTTTTCTAACGGCACAAATGCCATTACAGGTGTATTGCCATCTAGCCAAGAGCTTGTACCTATAACATTCCCAGCGGTAACATCGGCCCAAACACATAATTTAACATTTGTTGTTCCCGGAACGGATTTAAGCCCTGATTTCAGTCAGCCTAATCCAATAGTTTTCACAAGAAGAGTTATTACTCCTATTCAATTAAGTGGAACAATAACCTCTGGTGATACTGATATTTCAGTTACTAACCCTACGCCATTGGCTTTGGATGCTAGTTATAACTTTACACAAAGTGGTAGCTTGACACATGATATTACTATCTCACCCACGGCAGGCTTCACTATAGCTTGGACAGACACTAACGCTTTAGTTGATTCTGATTTTACAAAAACAGAAGCCGATGGTAATTTTACAATAACTCAAGGAGCAAAACAATTAAATGTAGGAAGTTCTAATTTAACACTTAGAGTTGATATTACTTCGCCCTTTACAGGCGTACAGAATATGAGCTACTCGCTTACGGATGACATCGATACTTATATTACTAAGACGTATTTATATACATGCGCCGCATTCGATTTTGACAATTCACAAGGAACTGAAGCTTCTGTGTATGAATATGCTGATTGCAACACTGGTGAAATTAAACGAGAAACAGTGCCCGTAGGCAATGCTAGAATTGGAAAATGCGTTCGAGAGGAGCCACTACCTCGAAGAATATCAGGAGATGGGTCTTTCCCTCTCAATAACCCAGAAATAATATGCCCGTAATATGGATCAAATAACATTAACATTTAGCAACCCTATACAAGTATCTGTACAAATTGGAGATATACTATATTACACAAACGATCCAATGGGGATAACCGTTGTGAAAATAGGTGATGTGATATCAATAAACTACGGGGCAAATACAATTGTATGTAACATAGCTCCGCAAACAGTTAGACCAACAGCTACATCATTTATATTATTTACTAAAGATAATAAAGTTAACACAAGTGGTATATTGGGATATTTTGCAGAAGTTGAACTTAGAAATGATTCATTAAGCAAATCAGAGTTGTTTTCTGTAGGCTCAGAGATATTTGAGAGCAGTAAATAACACGTAATAATAAATTATAAAATAATAAAATTATGGCAGCACCAATAGCAGCAGGCGCGATGATGAAGGCAATAGGCGGTACAGTAAAAGGACTTACTGGGATTGCCAGTGGTATTATAGGTAGTGGTAAAAGAAAAAGAGAAGAAGCGGCAGCTCAAAAAGAGTATGACATGTTTAAAACACAGTACTCCGAACTCGATACGTCTAACCTATATGCTAACTTAGAAAATACTATGGAAGACCTAACGGTTGACCAAAGAGCAGCAGAGTTTCAATTGCAAGCACAGCAACAGGGGCAAGCTAATATTATGGATCAAATGGCAGGTGCAGCTGGCGGATCTGGTATAGCTGCGTTGGCACAAGCTATGGCTAACCAACAAACACAAGGAGCATCACAGGCAGCCGCAAGCATAGGGCAACAAGAAAGATCTAATCAAATGGCAGCTGCACAAATGGCTGGATCATTACAAATGGCTGAAGCCAGTGGAGCTGAAACAGCTAGAGGATTAGAATATAAGAAAACAGGCACTCAATTAGGTATGGCCCAACAAAGACTAGGAGCGGCGAAAGAAGCAAGAGCCCAAGCAACTCAATCTATAATGGGTGGCATTGGAGCAATGGCAGGAGCAGCGGCACCTGGAGTAGCGTCTTCGGTTGGCGGTGGTGAATTTTTGGATGCATATACAGGATAAAATATTATGGCAAAAAAACAAGGTATTAGTTATTCCGCAGACGCAGGCTTAATAAGAGGAGAAGGCGCAATGCGCCAAGCAGGTAGCTTTGTTGATGCCGCTAAATCTATAGGGGCTGGATTTGATGTAACTTCTAAGGAAATGGCTAGAGGTATAGCTGCTAGAAAAAATGAGCAAGCGAAAATAGACGCTAACGTAGCGAATTCTATTAGAGCAATGAAAGGTAATGTTGATGTCACTGGGCTTACTGCAACAGATCAAAAAGCTGTTAACACTTTTTTAATAGAACAAAAAGATATATATGCGCAAGCAGCAAATGCGGCGTCAACACTAAAGCCGGGTACTCCAGAATATACTGCACAGGTTGATATTATGAACAATGTCAACAATAGTTTCGTTGCTTTAAAGGAAAACCTAAACTCTTATGAGTTAGGTAAAACGCAATATATAGATAGTTCTCAAGATTTTTCAGAAGGAAACAATATAGGGAATAAAAAATTTACATCAGATGTATTTACTAATAAAAACCCATTTAGGGTTGGAGCTGGTGGTAATTTAATTTTTTCAAGTGATAAAGGTGATGTTGATTTTAAAGATATCGATATGCCATTCAAGAAAAACTACGAGGCTGCATTAGAGTTGGACAACATGTACAAAGCCGTTTATTCTTCTGGAGGCTTTGATGCATCTCAAAGAAACTCTTTTGAAACTAAGTTAAGGGCAATGGCAGCGTCAAACCCTGATGCTTTTAAATCTGTTGCTGCAGATAATTTAAATTCTTATGCAACTTACAGCAATATAACTCCTGATATGTATGATGATCCTACAAAGCAAAATGACTTTATAGAAGCATTTATACAAAATACTTTGAATGGAGCACAAAATGCTGCGGCAAATGGTAAACAAGCAAAAATAAATAATCAAAAAGAGTCTACACGGACGCAAGAGTATATTAATTTTGCTAACACTATTAGGCAAGGTAAAATAATTAAAGGAGGCATACCAGTTAGAAGAAAACAAGGGCAGTTTTTAATGCTAGACCCAAAGAGCAAGGGTAAATACATAATTATTGATAACGACGGCGATGTTTTAGATATAGCAGATCCAATGACAAAGGAAGAGGCTTTACAATATAGCGGGTATTCATTTTATTAAATATAATACAATATGAGCGGATTTAAAAAAGGCGATAAAAGTATCACCAACGAAGAAGCTGCTGCGAAAGCAGAAAGAATTGGTATGAGCATTGAAGAATGGGCAGCTAATTACGGCTGGGAAAGCGATTTGATAGATGATTTTCAAACCGGGGTTGTGGGGACGGATGCGCCTGCAACTCCAGTAGCAACACCAAGCAGGGCATCCATAATAGCGGAGCCACAAGAGAGTACGGAATTAGACTTGGATCCTGGTTTATTGGAATTACAACAAAGAGCTGATGGATTTAAATTGCCTAACGCAGATGGTTTACTCAAAACCTACCAAAGTGGAGAAGGCTACAATCCAAGAACAGGAGCAACCCGATCAAAAGAAGTAATTTTATCAGAGGGAACCCGCAACGAAAGAAAAGGAATAGACTGGGAAGACCCTACTCCTGAGGAGGTAACGGCTTGGAGACTTTATAATTATGGTCAAGCTAAAACAAAAAGTAACAAACGTGGTCGTGAAATTGAAAATCCGCTTTATGTAGCAGAAAAAGATATTAACTTTTTTGTAAACGAAACAATAAAGCAAGAAGATTTAGATATTGCTTATGACAACTATGCTTACAACAAAAATAGAAGTACAAATTTTATTGATAAATACCTTCCTAATTTACCAGAGTCAATAAATAAAATTGATTTTCAAGGTTACTTAGCTAGGAACGGTTACGACGAAGCGATTAAAGATTACGAGCAGCAAGGCATGCTTGATCAAGAAACATTAATATATTCGGATCTTGAGCAAAATGCTTTAGAGGAAGATAAGCTTAACACTATGCTTAGCGAGTATAACGAGCATGTTAACAGACGTAACCGAAAAAAATCAGCGTTACAGCACGCTAAGGCAAACCCTAGCCTTTACGAAGGCGCAAATACTATAGATGAAATTCAAGCTATAGCTTTTGACACAGATCAATATAACCCAAATAAACAAGGTAAGGATGCTTACGTGAAATTACCTAATAAAGATTTCATATACGAATCATATGATTGGGCCGATGAAAACTTTAAGAATTTGTCCGCTTATAACGAATCTGTTCGAAAAAAGCTTTTTATAGATTACGAGCAAGACAAGGATAGAAATATAGTTAGAAAGGGATCTGATGTTCCTTTTAACGTAGTTATAAGCGCTATAGAGGGGTTTGGGCAGGAGTCAGTTGATTTTGGTTTGTGGGTAACAGACTTAATCGGGTTTGATACATGGTCCGAAAACCAATCCGCACTTAGGTCTTTACGTAGACGTAATGAAATTAGCACAATGGATTATCGTTATGCTAAAGGGCTTGAAGCGGTTTATACTGACGGTAGAAATTACATACTAGGTGAAAATGGCGAAATTTGGGATACTAAAGCTGAAAAAGAAATTAGTAGAATATTAGAACCAAAAGATTACCAAAAACTAAGTGATTTTTTGCAAGAAAATGGTGAAGAAGATTATCATATAAGCGCAAGAGGTTCAAGCAAAATATTTGGAACAACCATTGGTAGCTTGGGTTTTCAAGTAGCAGGACCTAAGGGTGTTGGATTAGCCAGAACAGCAGTAGTCGCAGCGAGAGCGAAAGCATCTTTAAATATATTAGCAAAAGCTGGAAAATTAGGAAGATTTAAATCTGCTACTAAATACGCTAATTATGCTAAAAGAGCTCAGGCAGGAAAAAACAAAGGCGCTTATTTGGTAAAGAATGCAGAGAATTTTGGCATTAATATGCCTAAAGTAAAAGCAAGCGCTGAGGTTATAAATGCTACAATGTTCCAAGGTTTGTATGGAGCTTCGCATGGGTATAACAATACTATGAGAGCGGCTTTGGATGCCAATATGTCCACAGAAGACGCTGATGACCTAGCTAGAATAGCAAGCTCTGAAATGGCTGCTTTGTATACGCTTACAGGGCCTTTGGCTCCTAAGATTCCGCAACAAAAACTTTTAGGTAGATTGTTTGATCCTAAAAACAATGTATACAAAAGATTAACAACCGCTTATAATACAGCTAAAAAAGGTAAAGCAAACCCATATACTGCCGTTAAAAATGAATTTTCAAGAGCGGTGCAATCTGTATTTAATAAAAAAACAGGCGGGTTGTTTGCTGCAGAAGGTATTAAAGAAGTTGTGCAAGAAAACGTACAACAATTAGGCGAAACATTTCTTGTTAACCCAGACATCAATCTTAGAGCGGGAAAAGATATTTTAGAAACAGAATATACATTAGAGCAGTTTGTTGAAACATCGATATTGTCTTTAGCTGTTGGTGGACTGTCTGGTGGTATATCAGGAGTTAGTTATAAATATAATCCTAATAAGTTAATGGACTTAATGACTGTTAGCTCAGACGTAGAGGGAGCCTCTAAAAGGCTTGATTATTTAGTTAATGAAAATCAAATTACACGCCGCCAAGCAAATCAAATATTAAAAGACGCTGATGCTGTAAAGTTTTCTTTTGGAAATAAAAAAGTACCTGAATATATGATCGAGTTAAACCCCGATACATATGTTAAAATGGCTAGAAACTCTTTAAAGATTAATGAGTTAGAAACAGAAAAAAATCAGCTAGACAAAGGCCTGCAAGGCGATTTGCAAACTAAAATAGATAAACTCAACCAAGCACAAGAAAAATTAGCCAAAGGCGAAAATATAACAGAAATATATAAAGACACTAAGTTTCTTAAAAAAGTAGCAGGCAATGATGGTGTAGTCGTACTTAAAAATAGAGCTGAAGCTATTGCTAAAAATTACAAAGGTAAAGATTTGTTTAGCAACGGTTTTATGGAGGAAGATGGCAAAATAGTTATAATGCTAGATGTTGCTGCGGAAAATTCACAAATCGCCGTAGCGTCCCATGAGCTGTTACATAAAATACTAAAAGCTGAATTTACAAACGATGGTAAGCCTACAGAATTACAAACCAGAATATTAAAAGAATTTAAAGGCATACTTAAAAAGAACGGTTTATTAAAAGATATTGAAAAGCGTCTGAAGTTAAATTATACAGATATAAACACTGTACACATGGACGAGTTTTTTACAGCGTTTTCTGATATTGTTGGCACTAAATTAAAACTTGGACAAGACGTTAGTAAGCTAGGCGAAAGCTTTTGGGAAAGCGTTGGTAGATTTATAAGTAGATTATTACGAGGTAGACTGGGTACAAAACAAACATTTGATTCTGGTCAAGAAGTATTTAATTTTATTATAAATTACCAAAAGAATTTTCAAAAAGGAAAACTTTCGAAACTTGCTCAAGCTAAAATAAAAGCTGGCGAAGGAGTCAAGGGCACAAAATCAAGTTCAATAACCGCTCCGGAGAAGTTTACAGCTGAGCAGAAAGATGGCATGTTTCAAGAAGGCAATAAAGCTTTTAATGACGCTGCTGATGCTTACGGCTTAAATTTAAAAATAAACTCAGACGGTACACCAAACTTTACAAAAGAGCAATGGGATGCTGTTGACGACAATACTAAGTTAGGTATTGGTGTTATGATTGGTGATCAATATGCTTCATATGTAGCATACAGAATGAAGTCAAGAGATCAGGTCCCAGGATATGATCAACTTAAAGATGAAATAATAAATAGAACCGCGACGGGCACTATAAAGGGAGATGATGGTATACCTTTTTTAGTAAAGACATATAACCCTGAAGGTGGGGCTAAACTTAGTACTTATATATTTGGCCGAATAGATAACAGACTACAGGGTGTAATTAACAAAACAGAAGGGTTTGGCGAAATTACAACCGAGGCAGCGCCGTCTGAGCCAGGCAAAAAACAGCTTGTTGGTGACGAAAGTGCAGAACAAGAAATTACGAAAAAAATACGCAAAGGAAAAGAAAAGAAAAAGGTATTTAAAAAAGCGTCAGATGAAATAGTTATTATTGGTGATGATAATAAAATATCCACAATAGACGAAACGTTTTCCACTTCCTTTGCTGAAAAAGTTAAAAAACTTTGGGCTACTGGTAAATATAATATTGCAGATTTTGGCTTTAGACAAGCGCTACTTAAAGATGGTAGAACTATGTTTGTAAACCAAATTAGAGATATGATGGATCGCGCTTCCAATTGGAATAACACAGCTAAAGTTGGCAACAAAGACAAGCGTGCTAACTACGATTCTTTTGTAGATGCTAATTTTCAATCCATATATAATCTTATGACGGTTGATCAAGTATCAGCTAGATTCCCATTTTTATTAGAAACAGCTTTAGACGAAAATGGAAATGAAAAATCTATGTCTGTTGAAGAGGTTAACGCCTATAATGATGCAATAGATCGAGGCGAAAGCCAGGCTAAAAAAATAAAAAATATATACGCCAACAATAAGCTACGTATTAAAAAACCATATAGCGCAGAAGTAAAAAAGCAGGGTACAGAATATTTAAAAGCCAACGATAGACCTACTAATGTGCGTAATGCTAGAAAAGTATCTTTAGCCGAGATCGTTGCTGATCAAATGCTTAAGGACGAATTGCCAGAAGTATTAAGAGCTGAAGGTTTAGAAAATGAAGCAGCTATACAGGAAGTTGAAACGCAGATCGGTAGACGTAAATATTCTATATCTAGTTTATCGCCAACTGAATTTAATAAGTTTGAACTCAATAGAGCTGAATTTTTTAATCAGCTGAGAACCTTAATGGGCGGCAAATATACTGAAGCCAGTATAACTAGAGCTGTTAAAAATGTATATCCCGATTTTTCAAAAGAGCAGCACAAGTCTATAGGTAAACAATTTTTTAAATTGCTTAAACCTTTGTCGCCTGATTTTGAATCAGAGCTTAAAGCAGAGGGCAAAACATTTGAAGACTACCTAAATGATATTGCGGCAGATATAGATGGCCAATCGACTATTACAGCAATGACTAATGCCTACGATTCTGTTTCAAACATGTTTACCGACTGGAACAACGTAGAACGCTCTAGGATTGTAGTAGAATCAGCTTTAGAAACTATGGATATACAAACCGCTGTAGCGTTTACATCGGCTTCTTTTGCTAATTCAGGCAGAGTGGGAAGATGGGTTGATGGTGTTTTGATTCCTTCAAAAACGCATAGGTCAGATTTATACGCTGGCCAAGCGCAAGTTATAGAAGCACTTAATAGAGCTGGGTTTAATATAAAAAGTATATCACCTACAGAGATAGAATTAAATACAGGTAAAGTACTTAAAAGAAAATATTCCGCAACAGGTAATGTTCTTAAGGGACATCTAACTGGCAAGTTTGATTCAAAAGCTGACAAAGCAAACGCCGAGGCAGCGTGGAATTATACAACAACAATATTACAAAGTATTAAGGGAGCAGACGCCGCGGTGCAAGCTGTGGTAATGGCGTCTTTAAATTCAGGTACAAATACAGCACTAAGAGCTGCCGCCCCTGTTACTTATAGAAGTTCAGTACTACCTACCATGAACCCTAAAAAATATAGGTACGAGCATGGCGTCCCAGCACGTGTAGTGTTAGCTCATATGTATGAGGTTATTGTAAATGGCAATAAAGACATCGATCTTGATGCATTAAAGTCAGATTACCAAGTTGCTATTATACCAGTTGAAATGGATAAGGTTATTGGTAAATCAGGTTATCAGCAAGTTATGATAGCGGGATATAAGCCAGGTGAAACACCTTGGTGGAAAAGATATTATAACTTCGCAACGAGGGGTAAAATACAATACGCACTTGAATCTTTAGAAGACGGATCTATTATTGGGCAGCAATATGCTGATTACTTTAATCAAAAAGGTCCTAAACCTGAGGTTAAAGCAAATGCTGAAGCTGAAGTCAAAAAAATAACCACACAGCAAAAGGCTTTAAATAATGCTAAAAAACGATCTTATACTAAAAATCCTAAAGGTATTAGTGTATATGATTTTGATGATACATTAGCGTTCAGTAAAAGTAATGTATTATATACAATGCCCGGAGAGGTTAAAATTTACCACGGGGGTGATATAAAATCAGTTAAAGACATTGATGGATTTGTATATTTCTCAGAAGATCAAAAACAAGCGGCAGCATACGCTAAAGGTAATCAAGGAGAGGTTAGTAGTTTTAAAATAGACGAAACATCTATTGCGACAGAAGATCAAGTGTTTGATGTTATCAACGCTTTAGGTATTAAGCCAAGAGCCGGTTATGCAGTAGACGAATCTAACTTATATGAACTTATCGACCCTAGGTTTGAGCAATCGTTTTCTAAAAAAGACCTCGATAAATTAACAGTAGCGCTTAAAGGAAAAGGAATAAAAGCTGCACGATTTACAGACACTAATATTAGTCAAGGTAAAAATGAGGGTAGAGAAACTGAGAACATTGTAGTATTTGACAAGAAAACAGTACAGGAACAAAATAAACTTACACCAGCCGAATTTGCTAAGCAAGGCGATCAACTTGCTAAGTCAGGAGCTGAATTTGATTTTAGCGAATTTAATAAAGTTGTTGAAGGAAGACCTGGTCCGCTAGCGCCAAGGCTTAAAAAAGCAATTGAAAAGTTTGGAAATAAAAATATATTTGTATTAACAGCTAGACCAGCAGAGTCTGCAAATGCTATACACGCATTTTTAAAAGGCATAGGCTTAGAGATACCGCTTGAAAATATAACTGGACTTGCTAATGGTGCTCCAGCGGCAAAAGCGGCTTGGATGGTTGGTAAAGTTGCAGATGGATTCAACGACTTTTATTTTGTTGATGATCACATGGGGAACGTTAAAGCTGTTAAAGATGTACTTAATGTATTTGACGTTAAAGGGAAAGTGCAACAAGCGAGAATAAAACGTAGCAATGGGTTAGGGCAAGATCTTAATAAAATGATTGAACGCAACAAAGGTGTTAAATCAGAGGCTATATATTCTAAAATAAGAGCTAGGAAAGAAGGTGCTAGAAAAGGTAAATTTAAATTCTTTGTCCCTTATGGAGCTGAAGACTTTAGAGGCTTAACATCATACACATTAGCTGGAAAAGGTAAGCAAGGTGAAGCTGATCAAAAATTCTTTGAAGACAATTTGGTAGTGCCATATATGAGAGGTATATCTGCTATGGAAAAAGCTAGGCGAGCCCTTAAAAATGATTTTACGCTATTACTAAAAATGTTTCCTGGAATGAAAAAACGTCTAGGTAAACAAATTAGCGACACAGATTATACTGTTGATCAAGCTGTACGTGTTTATTTATGGACGCAACAAGAGCAGGAAGTTCCTGGTATATCTAAAAGAGACCAAAAGAAATTAAGTAACCTTGTAGCAAATGACCCTGATTTATCAGCTTTTGCTGATGGACTTCAGAAAATATCAAAGCAAGATCAATGGCCTACGCCTAGCGAGTATTGGATAGCAGGATCTGTATTGAAAGATATTAATGAAATAAACGAAGTAGGCACAAGAGCTGAATACCTGCAAGAGTTTAACGATAATGTTGATATTATATTCGACGAAAATAATTTAACAAAGTTAGAAGCTATATATGGCACTCGATATGTTAATGCCTTAAAGAATTCAATAGCCAGAATGAAGTCTGGTAGAAACAGACCGGCACAACCTGGTGCTTACGAGCAGAAATGGTTAAACTGGGTTAACAACTCTGTAGGTACCATAATGTTCTTTAACCGTAGATCAGCAGCAATGCAGATGTTATCATTCGCTAATTTTGTAAACTGGAGTGATAACAATCCATTAAAAGCCGGTTTAGCATTTGCAAATCAACCAGCGTATTGGAGTGCCTGGTCAAAGATATTTAATTCTGATAAACTTAAAGAACGTCGTGGGGGTTTAAAATCCGATGTACAGGAACAAGAGATCGCTAACCAAGCTAAAAACAGCAAAGACAAAGCAAGTGCTGTGATTGCATACTTATTGAAAATAGGTTTTACACCTACTCAAATTGCGGATAGTTTTGCTATTGCAACAGGAGGGGCTACGTTTTTAATTAACAGAACAAAAACTTATAAGAAGCAAGGTTTATCACAGGCAGAAGCGGAAGCAAAAGCATTTGAAGACTTTAGTGCTATATCTGATGAGACACAGCAATCAGGCGATCCTATGTTGGTATCTGCACAACAGTCAAGCCATTTAGGGCGTCTTATATTAGCTTTCCAAAATACGCCGATGCAATACACCAGATTAATGAAAAAGGCTGGTCAGGATCTTATAAACGGCCGTGGAGACGCAAAGACTAATCTTAGCAAGATAGCTTATTATGGGTTTGTGCAAAACCTTATATTTAGTGCATTGCAGAATTCGCTATTTGCATTGTTACCTGGATTCGATGATGAAGAAGAAGACGATGAGCAATACGAAAAAATCATTAATACAAAGACTGAAAGAATTGTTAATTCTATGGTGGACACTGTTCTTAGAGGATCTGGATTAACAGGCGCAGTGGTATCAACATTGAAAAATGTTATTAATAGATACTACAAAGAAGAGAAAAAAGGTTATAATGCTGATCATGCTTATACACTATTAGAGCTAGCGAACGTATCACCACCTATAGGTTCTAAGATGAGGAAAGTATACGGCGCAATTCAAACTAAGAAGTTTGACAAAGATGTAATGGAAGCTCAAGGCTGGGATGTTACTTTAGATGGAAGATTTAACATATCACCTAATTACGAAATATTAGCGTCACTTTCATCCGCTGGATTAAACCTACCGCTTGATAGAGCCTTAGCTGAAATAGACGGTATAGCAGAGGCACTTGACACTAGAAATACATCTTATCAAAGATTAGCTTTGGGATTAGGATGGAGAACATGGGATGTTAATGCTGAGAAGGAAGAGGAAGAGTTCGTTAAAACAGAAGGCAAAGCTAGAAGAAAACAAGAAGGTAAAGAGAAAGCAAAGAAAACAAGAGCAGAGAATAGAAAAAAGAAACTAGATGATTACGCTGCTATGACCCCTAAAGAACGAGCAGAGTATGATGCTGAGCTAAAGGCTAAAAGAAAAGAGTCTGCTAGAAAAGCTACAGCAACTAGAAAAGAAACTAAAAGAGTAAAAGACTCAATAGATATAGCGCAAGGGCGAAAAATAAGATTTTGATATGGAACCATTTAACATTAAAATACAAAACGTAACACAAGGTAAAAGTAAACCTGTTAATCAAGAAGTAACTAAAAACGCTGATGGTTCAGGTGGCCCTATTAGTATTGCAAAAAAGAAAGACACATGCTACCACAAAGCAAAAGCAAAGTATGATGTATTCCCATCCGCTTATGCTTCTGGATATATAGCTAAGTGTAGAAAGCGAGGGGGTAAATTAGGATAATGGCATACGAACAAAAAGAGTCTGCGTTTCCTAAGGTACGTAAGACTAAAAAAGGAGCATCGCTTAAACGTTGGTTTAAAGAAGAATGGATTGATGTAAGGACAGGTAAGCCTTGCGGAAGAAGCGAAGGCGAAAGTCGAGGCACACCATATTGTAGACCAAAGAAAAGAATATCTAGTAAAACACCAAAGACCGCAAGCGAAATGTCAGCTAAAGAAAAAGCTGCAAAAATTGCTGAAAAGAAAAGATTAGGACAACCAAAGGGTAAACCAAGAAGAGTTAAACCGGTTAAAAAAAGAAAATGAGTTTACAAGAATTGAAACTTTATGCAATAAACGGCAGTACGCTAGGGGTAACCACTTTTACCCAAATAGAAGATAGTTTAAAAATTTTGCTTTTGCTAGTAACTATAGGGTATACTATGGCTAAATGGAAAGATATTAAAAAGAAAAAGTAATGATGAAGTATTTTAATTACTCAGAATTTGATAGCCCCGACGTGCAAGGCTCTGGGCAGATGATGGATAAAGATTTTTTAAACCTGCTTGATGTGGCTCGGGATAAGTTTGATAAACCTATTCATATTAATTCTGGTTTTAGAACTCCGAAACATAATCAAGACGTCGGAGGGAAAGAATCTTCTTCTCATTTAAAAGGCTTAGCCGCCGATATTGATTGTCGCAAATCAAAAGATAGATTTGAGCTTATTGATATATTCTTAGATTTAGGTATAAACAGGATCGGCATCGCGGATACTTTTATCCACATTGATGTCGACCCTGATAAATCACCTAACGTTATTTGGACGTACTAACCGTCGCAAGCAGCGCATTCAGGATCCATAGCCTGTTGTGCTATATCTCCACGTAGAACACTTTCTGTTCTAGTATAATACAAAGTCTTTATTCCGTTCTTCCATGCTTGCATATGCACTTGGTTAATCCATTTTGGCGTAGCAACACTTGGGAAAGCGAGATTCAAACTAACCGACTGATCTATGTACTGCTGGCGTATGCCTGCTTGGTTTACTAGTTCCAGTTGGTTTATTTCTTTAAAGGTTTTAAATACATCTTTAGCCGGTATATCGTGTGCCATTGTTATATCATCAAGTTCTTTAATGTCTTGTACACTACCACCATCAGCAAGTATCTTATCCCATATTTCATTTGTATTTAACTTATGTTTTCTTAAAAGCTTTAAGAGTGTCGGGTTCTTCCTAATGAAAGTCCCCTTCGCACTCTGCTCTGTAAAAACATTCGCAGCCCACGGCTCAACACCAGGAGAAACATTACCGCTAAGCTTGCTATTAGAAACAGTAGGAGCAATAGCCCGTAAATGAGTATTACGCATACCCGTCCCAACGCACCATAAAGGCTCTCCATAAATTTCGGCCAGGTCTCTCGAGGCTCTTTCACTTTCGATCTTAATTTGTGAAAATATTTTCCTAGTTTCAAACTGAGCAAGTAAACCTTCGAAAGGAACACCTTTTTCTTGGATATATGTATGCCATCCAAGGACCCCCAAGCCCAAGGCCCTTCCTTTTTGAGCTGATCGTATTGCATTTTCAAATCCTCTAAGTCCTTTGGCTCTTTGAATAAATTCTTCCATAACACCATCAAGAAACCAAATGGCGTCGTATATAAGATTAGTATCTTTCCATTCTTCATATTTTGCTAAATTTAATGATGATAAACAACATACAAAACTATGGTTTTCATCTGTGTGTAATGTAATTTCTGAACATATGTTAGTCATATGTACTTTTAATCCGTTGTCTTTATATGCTTTTGGATTTGCTTTGTTAGTATTTCCTTTAAACAATATATACGGTTCTCCAGTTGCTTTTCGCTTTCTAATAAGTTTACTCCATCTAGTCCGCGCTTCCGGATCTCCTTGTTCAAGGCGTCGCATAAACTTATCACCAACAACTGCGCATTGATGAAGGTTAAGTGACTGCCTGTTAACGTCGCCTTTTGGTTCTCTAATTTCAAGCCACTCTTCAAAATCGTCGTGTTCAATATTGATATTGACTGATGCTGCGCCTCTGCGAACAGAGCCTTGATTAGTTGCGAGGATAGTTGAGTCGTAGATTTTACAAAAGGGGACAACCCCGTCTGATGTTCCATTACCTGTAATTTTAGCGCCAGCGGGTCTAATTTGATTTATACCAATGCCAACTCCCCCACCGTGCTTAGCGAGCAACATCATCTCTAAATTCTTTTGTCCTATATCTTGTATCGAGTCAGCAACATCAATACCAAAGCAACTAATAGGCAAGCCGCGATCGGTGCCAGTGTTACTAAGAACCGGCGAAGCCAAGCATAACCAACCGTTCCAGATATATTCAAAAAAAGTTTCCGCCATTTCTGGCTTATATAATCTACGAGCAACTGTTTTAGCAACCCGCATGTAAGCGTCTCTCGGTGATTCGTCGTACAATAAATATCCCCCGGATATAGTTTTCTTGTATACGTCGTTATTACCCCACGCCGGGTAATCCTCACCTTTTTTCCAGTTTTCATTCCACATTATGTAAAGTATAATATTGTGTAGGCTATTGCTACGTTTAAATTAACCGCCACTAAGTTCCATTGCTTTGCAACAAATACTTGCGGTATTGATATTACGCCGGCGATAATATATACTACCATGCCAGTTGTATCCGGCAGGAGATGGGGAGCTGTCATCATAAATCCAGTCCCCATATATCCTAACCTATTTGCTATCCTCTCTTGAGGCTTTAATCTTCTTTGTCTTACAAGCGCTTTCAACAGACTACGCTTTGTCGTAGAGGTCTTCATATATTTCTTCTTCGGTTATTAAATTACCAAATGTCTTCAAAGTCCTCGCCTTCACCAGCTTTCGAATAGTCCGTCGGCCGAACCGCGAAAAAATCAGTATGAGTGACCCCGCCGGTAAGATGATAGAACCAATCAAGATTAGCCGCTGCATCTTTGTCATACGGGAAGTACGAGCCAAGGTCAATATAACCAAGTTCCACCAGTTTTTCATTTGTTCTTTTCTTTATAAAGTGTTTTAAATCATTTGCTTTAATGCCTTCAATGTCGCCCATCTCGAACATTTTATCTATATACTTACATTCAAGTTTTACCATTGTTTCAGCAGCAGAAATAATATCTTCTCTACATAAAGACAATAATTGATTGTTTTCACTGCACATATCGCGAAACAACTTACACCCCATTTTACTGTGTAAAGATTCGTCTCGCACACTCCACTTCATTTGTTGCCCTATACCTTTTAATAAGTTTCTTAATTGAAAAGAATAGAGAACAGCAAAAGCAGAATAAAGGCTAACCCCTTCGGCAAATGCAGAAAACACAGCGAGACTTTTACCAATACCAATAGGATCGTCGCCCTTATAAGCAACCAGATTATCAAACCTCGCTGCTGTATTAGGCTCGTGTAAAAACGCTTCATAATCCTCTAGTTTTAATGTTTCATTCAAGTAGCTGTACGCTACAGCGTGTACGGTCTCTTGCGAGCCGAATATCATCGCCATCTGCCTAATCTCGTGTTTAGGAAACCACGATACGACGTTCTGGGTCCAGTAATCTGAAACGGCGCATTCGGTTTGCGCGAATCCAAGAAGTATGTTCCCGACAAGGTGCTTTTCTTTTTCGTTAAGTTTTTCATTCCAATCTTTTATGTCACTCTGCATAGAGATTTCAGTATGTAACCAAAATGCTTGAGCTTGTTTTAACCAACCTTCTGTATAATATTCAGGATATTCAAATGGTTTATACGCTACGCGCTCATCAAATAACCCCATTACTTATATATTTCTATTGCTAAGTCTATGAATGGTAAATAAAATACGTGTGTTGTGTGGTCTTGTTCCGGGTATGTTCTCATACCTATTAAAACTCCAGGGTAAAAACCTATAGATATTGACCATGCGGATTCATTTGGATTTTCTTTCATATATATTCATTGTTAATAGCATTTTATGCCGTATTCTTCTTGTAATTCAACTAATTCTGTGTATAGCACTTTGCCTCGCTGCTCCCAAGACCACTTAACCCATTTATCAATTTGCCTTTGAGCATATTTGCGTCTAGCTAAGTCTTTAGCTTTTCTAGAATCAACTCTACTGTTATGTCGCATTCTTTTTGATTTTGTGGTTTATAAAGTGTTGTGTTTGGAAACTGTCGCATAACCAACTGCTTAAATAATTTCCAGCGCATTGGAAAAGACTCATTAGCTCTTCCTTTTGTTTCAATTATGAAATTATCGCCAATAAAATCGGGTGTATATTTAATAGGTAATATTCTTTTGCATCCCCTATTTTTGTAATCACCTTTACCATTAGCTTGTCTCTCATATACTTCGTTTTCAAAATGAAAACCATTTAATAAAACAAATGTTTCACCTTCATATTTAGCTTTGATCTTTGCTTTTTTCAAAGCCATATACATATAGCGCTCAAGCCCTGAAGCAAAGTTGATGCCATCATATGACACCCTCTTTGCTTGTACTGGCCCTCGCTTTTTGCTTTTTCTTTTATACGGTTGTCTCCTCATGGATCTCTATATTTCTTAGCAAAGCTTCTTGCATCTCTTCTGTACTAGATTCTTTTAATTTTTGCATGTATAGTACAGCATCCATCAGCTCTTCTTGCAAGTGGTTAATCCAAGCAAACAAATTTGATTTGTCATCGTTAAGCGTTACACCGTACTTTGCAAAGCCAACGTCTGATCTTGATACAAACTTATCAACAACACGTTCAACAACTGGATCTCTAAATTCTATTTGTTTTTTATTCATTATGATTTGTATATTAATTTATGCGTTTATTAGGTTTATGTACGTTTTTATATGCGTTATACACGTTTTTTGTACTTAACGTGTGTTTTTATGCACATTATAATGTTTGTTTTACAAACGTTCCGTTAATCATTTTACCTTTACGCTGTGCTATTACTTTGTAAGCTGAATCAATACAGTCTTCTACATTAAGATTTTCTAAAGCAG
>Ga0222717_10000273_pt1 | contig 45494 bp, 46 predicted proteins | sample C33_18DmetaG_FD_165053 | JGI IMG/M metagenome (GOLD analysis project Ga0222717, IMG submission 165053) | Estuarine water microbial communities from San Francisco Bay, California, United States - C33_18D | ecosystem: Environmental > Aquatic > Marine > Unclassified | place: USA: California... | reverse complement strand
GGGGAAAGATGAACATAAACGGTCTGGAAGCAGATGAATTTGCAAAATTAGCTAGACTTTTCGGTGAAATTAGAGGGTTTATTGAAAAACCTTCTACGACGATTAACGCAAATAGCCAGACGTTGCTTCAACCTGTCATGGTTGTGACAGACAAAGGCACTGACGATGAATGGGAAGAAAAGCTCTTGAAACAACAAGGAAAGCTTCTTGAAGCGTCAACAGGCTCCTGAACCTCATGTGATTTGGGAGCCTATTCCAGGTTCTTCCCAAGAGCTTGCAATTGACACTCGATGTCAGCATACGCTGTACCACGGAACCCGAGGTCCAGGAAAGACAATTACGCAGCTAATGCGTTACAGGCGTAGAGTTGGTCTTGGATACGGCACTTACTGGAGAGGTGTAATATTCGATTGTGAGTTTAAAAATCTTTCTGACTTGGTTGCACAATCCAAACGATTTTTCTTGCAATTCGACGATGGTGCTAAATTTCACGAATCTGCTTCCGATTTTAAATGGGTTTGGCCTACAGGCGAGGAACTTCTATTCAGGCATGTTAAAAAGCTTTCGGATTACGACGGTTTTCATGGACATGAGTACCCATTTATAGGTTGGAATGAGTTGACCAAGCATCCGACAGGAGAGTTGTACGACAAGATGATGTCAACAAATCGTTCGTCTTTTTTACCTGAAAAACACACTCCAAAGGGTCGAGAAGGGAAGTACGGAACTCCAGATCAAAAGCCTTTACCTGAAATTCCATTGGAGGTTTTCAGCACAACAAACCCTTCTGGAGCAGGTCACAACTGGGTAAAACGTCGATTTATAGATGTTGCTAAAAACGGAGAAGTCGTCAAGACTGAAGTTGAAGTGTTTAACCCACGAACCCAAAGAGATCAAATAATCATTAAGAAGCAAGTTGCTATTTTCGGTTCCTACAGGGAGAACATTTACTTAGCACCTGAGTACATTGCTGAACTTGACCAGTTGACCGATGCAGATTACAACCTGAAACGAGCGTGGTTGTATGGGGATTGGGACGTTACGGCAGGAGGGGCTTTGGATGACCTTTGGGACAGTAGTGTCCATATCGTACCGAATTTTAAAGTCCCTCCTGGATGGTACATCGACAGGGCGTTTGACTGGGGCTCGACTCACCCTTTTAGTGTGGGGTGGTGGGCAGAAACGAACGGAGAGGAGGTGACTTTGCCAAATGGAGACAAGTTTAGTCCTCCAAGAGGCTCCCTTGTTAAAATAGCAGAGTGGTACGGAACTAAAGAAATCGGAACCAACAAAGGCTTGCGGATGAGCGCAGGTGATATTGCATGTGGGATAAAAGAACGTGAGAAGACTTGGATGCAAAACAATACGTTCCATTCTCAACCCAGACCTGGACCTGCCGATAATCAAATTTCAAATATCAGAGAAATTGACGTTGACACAATTGAGAAAAAGATGTCCGACGAAGGAATTCGGTGGACTCAGAGTAATAAAAGTCCTGGATCAAGGAAGCACGGTCTTGAGTTGATGAGGGAAAGGTTGCTTGCTGCGACAAGAGGTGAAGGTGCAGGTTTGTATTTCATGCAAGCTTGTTCTGCGTCTTTGGACACCTTGCCGTCTTTGCCAAGAGGCGAAAAAGACCCTGATGACGTAGACACAAATGCAGAAGATCATTGCTATGACGAAGCTAGATATAGAGTATTGGAGGGAAGCAATAGAATGGCTAAGAAACTCAAGTTTAAATTCGCAACCTAAGTCTGTAATATGCCCAACGTAAAATACATTTGTAGCGCAGTTCAGCCATATCTGGAAATCTATCGTCAGATTAAAGATTGCATTGATGGTGAGCATAGAATCAAGAAATCAGGCGACACTTACTTGCCAAGACCTAACGCAACTGATGACAGTGCGGAGAACGAAGATCGGTATAAAGCTTACAAACAAAGGGCAGTTTTTTACAACGTAACTGGACGAACCCTTGCAGGTTTAACAGGCCAAATTTACAAAAGAGAGCCTGTAATTCAGGTTCCTGAGACAATGCAAGCTATTGTCGAAAATGCAGATGGTGCAGGAATTAACTTGGTTCAATTGTCTAAAAAATCTTCTGCTTATACTTTAGGGTTCGGTCGAAGTGGTATTTTTATAGATTACCCTGCGACAGAAGGTTCTGTTTCAAGAGCTGAGTTAGAAGAGGGTGATATAAGGCCGACGATCAACGTCTACGCCCCTTACGATATTGTTAATTGGAGAACTACCGTTAGAGGGGCTAAAGAAATCCTTTCTTTGGTTGTTCTGAAAGAAAAAGAACAGTATTGTGAAGACGGCTTTGAGTCTAAAACCCGAGATCGTTATAGGGTTTTGCGACTAGGGACTGTTGAAGACGCCCAAAACGGTACAGAAGCCAATGGTACTTACAACGTGGAGCTTTGGAGCGATATTGGAGGCGAAATGTCAGTCAACCAAACCCACACTCCAACCGATGCAGAAGGGAACCCTCTTCGAGAAATTCCTTTTATATTCATTGGTTCTGAGAACAACGACCATGAGATTGACAAAGCCCCTTTGTATGACCTTTCTGTTTTAAATATTGCCCATTATCGCAATTCTGCTGACTACGAAGAAAGCAGTTTCATGGTAGGCCAACCTACTCCATTCTTCTCAGGACTTACAGAAAACTGGGTTGAAAATGTAATGAATGGGCAAATCCAGTTAGGCTCAAGGGCAGCAGTTCCTTTGCCTGAGAACGGAACAGCAGGTCTTTTACAGGCCAATCCAAACATCATGCCTAAAGAGGCAATGGACCACAAAGAAAAGCAAATGGTCGCATTGGGTGCAAAATTAGTAGAAGAACGAGAGATTAGAAGAACAGCAACTGAAAGCATGATTGATAACGCTTCAGAGACTTCGATTTTGACATCTTCTGCGAAAAATGTTTCAGAAGCCTACACAAGGGCTTTGACAACTTGCCAACAGTTCATGGTAGGGGTGGAAGGTGAAGTTGAGTTCGAGCTTAACACTGAGTTTGAAATATCGTCAATGAGTTATCAAGATCGCCTTCAGATGATGCAAGAGTGGCAAGGAGGAGCGTTGTCCTTCCAAGAAGTCAGACATGTGCTGAAGAAAGTAGGTGTCGCTACAATGGACGATGACGCTGCAAAACTTGAGATTGACAAGGAACTTGAAGTTCGCAAGAAGCAAATGCTTGAAAGCAAACCTGCTGAAAATGAAAACAAACCTGACCCAAAAGACGAAAAATCTTAATTTTTACGAGTAACAAAGGAGAAATTGTATGCTCAAGCTTAAAATAAAAAAAGAACTTTACGACGCTTTGCCTGATGAGGTGAAGAAATTGTACAAGGAAAACGGAGACGAGTTCAACTTGGACGTTGAAGGAGTCGAAGACACAGGTGCTTTAAAAAGGGCTAAAGACAGAGAAGTTGTCGAGAAAAAAGAAGCTCTCGGTAAGTTGAAAGCTGCTGAAGACAAACTAGCAGAGTTCAACAACAATAACGCTCGAAAAGAAGGCGATATTGAGACTTTAGAAAAAGCATGGCAAAAGAAACATGAAGAGCAAAAAGGACAGTTTGATACAGAACTGTCTAAGAAAGACAACTACATTCAAAAGATGCTAGTGGACAATCAAGCAAGCGAAATTGCAAGCAAGATTTCAACAAGCCCTTCATTGATAATGCCTCACATCAAAGCCAGATTGTCAGCAGACTTGACTGGAGAAAACCCATTAACCAAGGTTTTAGACGCAGAAGGTAAGGTTTCTGCGATGACTTTGGAAGAGCTTTCCAAAGAGTTCGTTGACAACAAAGAATTTGCACCCATAATTGTGGGCAACAAGGCTTCTGGAAGCGGTGCTTCTGGAACCAAGACGGTGACAACTCCAAGCAGTGCTGTTGGTGAGCCAAAGAAACTTTCCGAGCTTAGTCCGAAAGAACTAGCCGCTCACATCACATCAAACAATACTGAGGAATAGCTTATGGCACTCACTGACTTACAGGTATTCAGTCAATACCTTTACTCTTCTATGACTGAGGTTCTCAAGCAGCAAATTGATTTGTTCAATGCTGCTTCAAGAGGCACAATTGTCCTTCGATCTGCTGCTCACCAAGGTGACTTCAGCGACATGGCTTTTTTCAAGAAGCTAACTGGTCTGGTTAAAAGACGAGACGCTTACGGTTCAGGCGCTGTTTCCGAAATCACAATGGAACACTTGCTTGACACAAGCGTTAAAATTGCAGCAGGAACTCCTCCTGTTCGCCTTGACCCTGGTCAATACAAATGGATTCAACGTGCCCCTGAAGAAGCTGCTGCTGCAATGGGCCAACAACTTGCCGTTGACGCTCTTGCTGACATGCTTAACACTGCAATTTCAGGTGTTCGAGCTGCACTGACTCAAGAAGGTGCTGCCGTCGTTCATGATGGTTCAGCAGGAACTTTGACTCCATCTACTTTGAACAACGCTGCTCGCTTGAGAGGTGATCGTTCAAATGAGATCGTTTCATGGATTGTTCACTCAAAAGCAATGCACGACTTCTACGGAGACAACCTTGCCAACGTCGAACGTCTGTTCAATTACGGAAGCGTCAACGTCGTTGCCGATCCTTTTGGACGTGTCTTCGTCGTAACTGACTCTCCTTCGTTGTTCAACGCTACTCCTACCCCAGACCAATACCTTACTCTAGGTTTGGCTCCTGAAGCTGTTATCGTTGGTCAAAACAATGATTTTGACGACAACTTTGAAAAGAAAAATGGTGACGAAAACATCATTAGCACTTATCAAGCTGAATGGAGTTTCAACCTTGGAATCAAAGGCTTTGCTTGGGATAAAACCAATGGCGGCAAATCTCCAAATGACGCAGCTTTAGCTCTTGGAACCAACTGGGATAAATACTCAACCGACATCAAAGATCTTGCCGGTGTAATGACAAACACTCAGTGATCTAACAAGTAGCCTCGTTGTCAGGGTTTTGCTCCTTTGTTCCTGGTAACGAGGCTTCTTTTTCAAAGGAGTTTGCGGAGTCTTCATGTTAAAATCACCAATCATTCTGTTTTTCGTAAACGACTGTGTTCCAAGCGAACAACAAATTCTTGAGTCTCAAGGTTATGGAACTAGAGTTTCTTTCAGAAACGCTTTGTTCGTTCCTGCTCCTGTTTTCAAGAAAGGGAAGGATGGCGAGGAATTAGCAAATGCTAATTTCTTGGAGAAATGCGACGGTGTTGCAGGTGATGTTCCTGCTTTGTACAAAGACTACCCTATTGCAGAAGATGTAATTGATAAGTTTGAAGCAGAGCGTAAAAAGCTGTTGGCTGCCGCTAAAGCCCATGGGAAGAAAAAGACTACTGCTAAAAAAGCAAAAGTCGAACCAAAAGTCGAGGCGAAACCTGCCGAAGCAAAACCTGCTGATTGGAAACCAAACAGTTGAGGTGATGCGTGGCACGAATCGTTGAAGATGGGTCTATTGTAGCAGGGGCGAACTCTTATGTGAGTGTCGCCTCTGCTAGGGCTTATGCAACCGAGCGAGGGTTAAGCCTTAGCGTTGATGATTCGGTGGTGGAGGCTCAACTTGTAATTGCAATGGACTATTTAGAGTCTTTGCGAGACAAGTACCAAGGATCTAAAACCGACATTACAACTCCTCAAGCGTTGCAATGGCCGAGGCAGGATGTTACGCTTGACGGTGAGGACTTCGATGAGAATTCAATTCCTGTAGAGCTGACAAACGCCCAATGCCGCCTTGCCGTGGAACAAGAGAGTGGTATTGAACTAATGCCTACCCAGGACGGAAAGTTCATAATAAAAGACAAAACCGGACCTCTTGAAACAACATATTCAGACAAAATAGTACCTTCGTCAATCCCTTCAATCACAAGCGTTGAAGTGCTACTGAAACCGCTTTTAGCCTACAGGTTCAGGCATTCCACGTTAAGAACTGTAAGGGTTTAGTGTGGGCATTGATGAAGAAGATTCTACAATTTTGGAGATTGAAAGTTTGAGTGATGGTAAGAGTCGTCGAGCAGATGACAAAATACCCTCTGCTTATAAGCTTTGGATGCAACAGGCTTTAGACCAAATGCGTCCTTCTCCTCAAATGATTGACGAGATTAAGAAAGCAATTGGCGAAGCAAACGAAGTCTTAATTCATAAAATTAACAATAATGTTATGAAAGCAGTAGGTGAAGTTCAAATTGATTTAGCCAACTATAAAACTGAACAGGCAACTCACCATTCAAAAGAGTCAGAAAGAATAGCAACTTTAGAATCTCAAAGCAAAACTTTAAAATGGGTTGTTGGGGTTAGCGCAGTTATTCTGTGTGGGTGTTTCACTCTTGTGTCGATATTTGCTACATGAAGTTCACTTTGTTATTGTTGCTTCTTGTCGGGTGCGGTTCCTTCAGCGATGTAAAGGAAAGTATCAAGACAACGGAGACGTTAGACGCAAGCCTACAGACTAGCGACAAAGGCACGAATTCTTACAGTGGCGACCCTTTAGACCAAGTTCACGTTGTAGCTTCAGGGAACTCAAGCGTTTTGCTTACCATAGGTGACAAAGGGCATGTTGAAAAAGGGGAAAAACGAGACACTGCAACTGAGGAAGAAATTGAAGCTTCTTTTAGTGTCGATTATTACATCCGCAGCATACCTACGACAGGATGGGCTTTGCTTGTCTTGACTTTATGCCTTCTTTTGGCAGGTGTTTGGTGGTTCTTAAAAACAACAATGATCGGAAAGGCAATGGATGCTTCAGTTGCGAAAGGTCTTGAGTTGATAGGGGAAAATATTGACCTTGTTAGAGATAAGCTTTCAGACGCAACGAAAGGAACAGAAATCCACAGCGAGCTTCAAGTCGAATTAGCTAGACTTATGAAGCAACAAGGTGATTTTAAACACCAGGCAAAGAGACGAAGGTAATGGCTTTAACAGTATCTCCCAAATACCAACAGGCACTTGCTCTGTTCATTGAAGATGCTTATCCAAACTTGACTGTGGATGTTGTGTAATGAGTTTCGCATATTCAGGTGGCGTAATTACTCAGACAGGGACAGACACAGACTTGTCTGGGTTAAGTGGTATTTCGGGTGTAACAACTAGAGTAAATGCTGGAGACCCGAAAATTCAGTACATAATTGATACAGGGTATCGTTTAGTCGTAGATGGAACTCTATCGTGGAGTAATAGAACAGAAGAGTTAATTATTACATCTGCTACTCCAGCCCTTACTTCGGGCGGTATGATGAGAGTAAATGGAACCGTTACGATAGGTACTTTTGCAGTTATCGGAAACAATGGAAACAACGGATTTTATCGGGCAGAAGGGCTTAGAATTGCACTGTCTACAAGTGCAGGGTTTCCCTATGCTGTAGATGACGTAGCTCTCTTTGTATCAAGCACAGGAACATTTAACGCTTACGGCTCAGGCTTATTTTTAGGTAATGGTGTTACCCTCGAAGCAGGAGCAAGTGGAATTATAAAGGGTTGCTTTATTGATGCTACTTCAAACCAAAGATTCAAAATGTATTCTAGCACTTTCTCAGTAGACGATTCTGATTGGTCTGTACTTTCTCCTTTTATCTTTAATCCTCCTGCATCATTCAAGGGAAATACTTTGAATGATATGGAGATCACTGGCTACGGTACTCTTGATTTGACGAACCTAGTTACTCTTGAAGATTTTAACAATACTTATTCTTCTGCAAGAGAAATAAAAATGATTGACCAATTTAGGCTTGAACTACTTAACGCTAATGTAGGTGCTAATGTACAATTGCAGGGTTGGGGAACAACTCTTGGGGGTTCAAGAAACGAATATTACGCAGAGATAACAAAACAAATTGACTTTAAAGCAATTAACGACACAGGTGCTAATGTAGAAGATGTTAAATTGTATGCCAAGGATACTGATAATGGTGCAAGAACAAATCTATACATAGACAATACAGCAGACAAGATTTATACAGCAACTTCCGATGTAAATGGGGATGTTGCAAGACAAAAAATAGTTCTATTTATTGCAGATAATACAGATTTAGCACAAGGTATTAATTACCCTTCAAATCCTGATTATAGAACGAAGGGGGATAACTTAAATACTTTTGATTTTAATTTTATGCAATATAATTATAACCTTGCGGGGCTACCGGATTACGATGTATCACAAAATGGAGTCGCAAGTACAACTGTAGGGTTTTTACCAGACGCCTTGATAACGCAAGCAACCAAAGCTACTGTCGAAGCTTACACAACTATTGATGATGCTTTGGAGTTATATGATAGAGCAAAATCTTATCTCTATGATAATTTTGTTGGTGAGTCTGTAACTATTATCGGTAGAGCGGGTTCTCAAGCAGTTTTAGTAGATGTAGACTTAGTACTTGATGCCACAGCAGTAAGTGCTTTTGCTTTCGATGGCTCAACTATCACTGCTAAGAGCAGCACGTTCACAGGTGGAGCTACTGCTACTACTGGTGGAGTAACAACACAAAATGGAACATTACTTGATGGAGGTACTTTTGATTGTGATATTAGTTATGATTCAGGTGCAGGAACAACTATTAAAGATGTCACTTGTACAGGTACAGTTGATTTTACTACAGCTGGAACTTATAACCTCGTAGGAACTAATATTGATACTGTTACAAATTCATCAGGTGGGGCAGTCACATTAGAACTTGATGTTAATTCAACTGTAACAACAAACACAGGGCCAAACATCACAATCAACGCACCTACAGGGAGTATTCAATTTACTAATTTAGTTGCGGGTTCTCAAGTAGTAGTGTTTCAAACTGGAACTCAAACAGAATCATTCAGAACTAACTCTTCTGGAACAAGTGAAAATGTAACTCCACTGACTACGGGAACATATGATTACACAGTAATGAAAGCGGGGTATTTGCCAATTAGAGTTGTTGGAGTAGTCATTACTTCATTGCCAGTGCCCGCAAGCATATCACAAGCAGAGGACAGGGCATACGTTGCCTCCAGTGGATTAACTTATGGAACTACTGCTACATTAGTAGGAACAGACTTCGCAGTAACTACAGCAACCACAGTACAGAACTGGTACTCTGCTTGGATTGAATTCTGGATTGCTGAAAGTGCTTTAACTAATAAGGCATTCCCACTATCGCCATTTGGTTCTGCTTCATTCTCACTTAATATTGACCATGAGTTCACAGCAGGAAGTATTCAGTATCTATCAAGGGATGGATTCAGATATGTAAGCACTGGTGAGGTCGTGACAGCAAGCTTCTGTGCAATACTATCTCAGGGCGTAGTTGCAGGATCACAAGTTAAATATTACTTTGATGCTGGTTCTGTTCAGAAAGCTCAAGCAACAGGAAACATGGATGAAGTACTACAATACTTTGGAGATGCTACACATGGTAACTTTGATTACTCTACTATCCTTGATGTAAAAGTTCAAACTAATGGGTACAGACAAGCTGAAACTTCAGTAACAACTACCTATGGAACACTTGAAGAAACGCTTTATGTAATCTCACTACCACAACTTGCTATTGATGGGTTGACATTAGGTGATCCTGGAATCACTGGTGTTTCTTTAACCGATGATAGTGCATCTCCTATCTCATGGGATGCTGGTGATGGCTTGAAAGATTACTCAATAACACTTACAGATACAAACAGCAATACAGGTGAAGACATCCTAAGATGGTTGAATTATAACCTTTCATTAGATGCTACCTTCCAAGGCAAAGATCCTTTCTTCTGGCCTGAGATCGTACTAGATAATGGCCCAGCTTATGAAACTCTGTTAGGTGAAATACATGATCCAGGTGGTGATGTAGATGCTGGTGCTAGGGTAATAGACGGAAGCTCAGACCCACACGCTGATTTTACACGTTTCCAGTCCGATGATGGCTCATATGGCACATCACCTGTATTAGCAACAGCAAGTATTACAAATCTGGTAGCTAATTCACGCATCCAAATTTATAATGTCACGACTGCTACTGAAATTGTAAATGCTATTAATGCAGGTACATCTTATAGTTTACAATATACTGATGGGGTTGGTTATTCTGATGGCGATAGTGTTCGAGTCCGTATAACTTATGTAAGCGGAGTCACAGCAAAAGTAGAATTTACGCAATCCACTGTTGCAACAACAAACGGATGGTCAATAGCCGCAGATCAAGTTGACTGCCAAGTATATAACACTCTGGCAATAGATGGGTCTACAATAGTGGACTTCACTGCTGATTATATTGCTGATGAGGTGGATGTTGTTGTCTCTGGTGCATTCAGAGCTGACGAATGGTTTGCTTGGTGGAAATATACTCTATACACTGAAGCGGGTATAAGAGAGTTCTTTGGTGGCGTTTCAGCAATCGACATTGCTAACTTCAAAATTAATAATGATACAATTGATATTAAGTTTGATAATGCAACAACAGCAGAGGCTTTCCAAAACGATAACAGGAGAGTCTACCGTAATGATGGACTGCGACCAGTAAAGAACCCAACAACATCTGGATTTGGCGTGGACATAGAATGGAGAGAGCCTGTGTTAATTGCAGAAACAGGTGTTAGTGGACTGACTCCAGCGGAGAGTATCAAACTTTTGAGTCTCGATACAACAAACTTAGACGTTGCCATCTCTACTCGCTCAGACTTTGACTCTACAACGGACGAGGTGATAACTGATTCTGCGTCAAGGACAGCAAGCCAAGCAGATGTTTCTGGACTGTCCACATTCGATGCTTCGACTGATGAAGTTGACTTGAAGAACAATGCCATCACCTCTAACAAGGTAGCCAATAATGCGTTTAACAATTCTGCATTCACAACTGGATTCTTTAATGCGATCAATGGCGAAGTCGATACTGCTCTTGGGGATTACGATGCTCCAACTAAAGCTGAGATGGACTCAGCGTTTGCTTCGCTTAACGACCTAAGCACAGCAGACATCGATGCCAGACTAACTGCATATGGCTTGCCAACGCTCACAGAGATGACCTCAGCATTCACCGAGATCAAGGGAGCAGGATGGACCTCTACAGATACCCTAGAGAATATTAGTGATAATGCTTCTTCTCTTGATGAGGGTGAGTTACATACAGCACTGAACAACTATGCTAACAAGGATGACTATAAGGCAGACGTTAGTGGATTAGCAACACAAGTTAGTGTTTCTGGACTCAATGACCTAAGCACATCAGACATTGATGCTAGACTTGCTAATTACGATGGTCCTACTAATGCGGAGATGGTAGCAGAGTTCAATGACCTCAAGGGAGCAGGATGGACCTCTACAGATACCCTAGAGAACATCAAGGACTCAATTACTACTTCTACCCTCACTGCAACCGATGTGTGGACTTTTGGTGGTGCTAGAGGTCTTACAGAGGATGTTACTACCGATACCGATTCAAGGAACGCATCTAAAGCAGATGTTAGTATTTTAGATACACTATTGAAATATCACGATAACAACGTTAAATACTTTGATAGTGATGGAACAACTGAAGTATTACAATATCTTGCTTATAGAATGGTAGTATATGACGATGATGGAACAACACCTTTGAAAACTATTCTATTCAAGGACAGTAATGGTGACCCATCAACAATATCAAACTCTACTAGATACGAAAAACTATGATACTACCTGCATCACTGAATAATGCGTTATCTAATAGTCAGGAAAGTGTGTTGACACCTCTCGACCTTGAGAACATAAAGAACGCACTTTTGATTGGAGGTTTCGCATTAGAATCCTCTGTCCAGTCTATAATTACAGCATTACCTACCAACCCTGCTAGTAGGGAAGATGTGTATGGGTCACAGGTCGTATAAATAACAATTGAGGAGCAAATTATGGCAGTAGGTGAAGAAGTAGAAGATGGGTTGAAGAAGATTATTAAATCCCTTCCATCATCTTTAGAAAGTATAATCAAAGCATTCAAGGAGGGAGGTCCACTCTCTGCTGTTGGTGCGGCGGCAACCTCTGTGGGTTCCTCTATACTTGAACAAGAAGCATATCAAGACCAAAGGGATGCTATCAACGATGCCACTGCTAAGTATATGGCAGGTATTGAACAACTCATTGCTCTTGAGAATATCTTTGCTGATGAACAACTAACTAGACTACAAGATGCTTTTGGTCTTACAGAAGCACAGATACAAGAAAACCTACGAACTGATCCTCAATTCATCGTAGAAGCATACCAATATGTAGAAGACACTTTTGATCCTCAAATCACCGATAGATTCTCCGATTCAATCAACCAACTTTCAGAAGGTATGCGTAACCTCACAGAGGACCAACTAACTGCCTTTGAAGGTGCGATGACCGATGCCAATGGGTTACTAGAAGATTCCGATAGAAACCTTCACTTTGGTTACGATGAAGCAGGTAATCAACTTAGTGTTGCTAAAGGTGTTATAACTTCTGGTATTGGAGAAGCAAGCAACATCATAGGTGCTTTGGATAATTTTGGACAAGAAGAGATCCAAGGTGGAATGCGTGAAGCACTTGGGTTGGGACAAGATTATATTGACCAAGGACAAGCAGGTCTTGGAGCATTCTCTGATACAGCATTAAATCCTAACAGTGAACTATTCCAAAGAAACCTTGGATTAGCACAAGAATCATTGAACCAACAACTTGCTAGTAGAGGTTTACTTGATAGTGGAGCAGCGATTGAAGCACAATCCGAACTTATACAAGGCATGACTCTTGAAGAGATGCAGAGACAAACTGGTCTACAACAAACTCTAGCAGAGATGGGTCAAGGACAAATCTCCAATGCTCAACAACTTATTAGTTCAGACGCAACACAAAGAGTCCAACTAGCAAAAGACCTTGGTTTGGTTCAAGCAGACTATGTTATGAGTAGTGCTCAAGACTTGGCAGAGATTGACAAAGCATTAGCACAAAACATGATTCAAGAGGCAGTCCAAAAGGGTGAGTTGACTGCTCAACAAGCACAGAACATTATGCAGACAGGACAACTACAAGGTGGTGGTATTGCTGACTATATGAATACCCTATCACAAGTTCAAAGTTCTGCTTCTAGTCAAGTATTACAAAGTGACTTGTCACAAGAACAACAAATTGCAAGTGCGAGACAAGAGGCAGTAATGAAAGCAGTTGATAGGGGTATGTCTCTACAAGATGCTCTTACTCAGTTCCCACTTGAACAATTCCAACAAGAGTTTAATGTTGATAGAGGAAGACTTGATCAAATTAGTGACCTTGAAGTTGGACAAATGAATAGGGAACAAGAAGCACTAACAGCACTTGCTAATATTGAAGGTATGGACCAACTAGGTTTGGCAGAAGCACTCAGAACAATGGGTGGTGGTAAGAAAACTGGTGGTGGTTCTAGTGTTGAGAGTGGTGTTGATATTGATCTTAGTCAACTATTCAAAGACATAGGGGACTCTAACTTCGTCCAAACTCTTATGGGTGGTGGAGATTTTCGTTCAGCATTGGCAACATTACCTGCTATAGGGAATCTCTTTGACTATAACACTGATCCTAACTCTGGACCAACTCCTGATAATACAACAGTGAATCCTAACTCAGGCATAAACTTTGATGGTGGAAGGCAAGATACAACCTCAGACTTCTCTTGGATGAATGACATGTCAAATGACCCATTCTTCAATCAAGACCCAGTGAGCACTACACCTACTAATGATATGAATGGTTACGACCCTTCTTCTCAAGATATGCCAAGCATGACCCCTTCTCCTACAGATGATCATTACTTCGATCCTTCAAACTTAGATGTTGAGGTTATGAGGGGTAAAGCAGGGTTTGATGGTTCTGGTATGGTTAAAACTGATACTGGTTACATCACTCAAGAGAATTATGATAATCAAGTAAGTAATCCAAACTTTAGTGGATTGGTCATGGGACCACGACAAGGAGAAGAGGGTTATGTTGGCATGGAAACAATGTTTAATCAAACTCCAGAGGCACTGAGGGATAACGCACAGGTATCAGAAGACCAAAGAAAGCAAGACTACCAAGCACAACTACAATCGGAAATAGGTCGATACCAAAACCAACTCAACGAGAGTGTGAAGGGTGGTCAACGTCCAAACTATGCTCTTATGGCAGACGCAGAGATAGCAATACAACAACGTCAATATATGCTTGAGAATCCAAACGCAACAGAGATGCCTAATTTCTCATCTCAATACGCAGGTAATGTTCGTGGTGGTTATACCCCTCCATCATTTAATAATTACTATACCCCAAGTCAAGAATACACACAGACAATGCAGAACTATCAAACACATCTAGACTCACAACCTCCTCAAAGAGTTGGTGATTCAAGTTTCTTTGTAGATGGTAATGGTAAACTCGTTGATATGGGTGGAACCATGCAACATGGAGGTCAAGAGGTCACCGACCCTAAACAAAGGATGGCAATACTAGAGATGCAGTATTACAAGAACCAAAACCCAGATGCGAATTATACTAATTATTATTCCACTACCAATGGAGAACAAGTTCTAGATGGTGGTTGGGGTGATAGTGGACTTAGAGATGTTTATAATAATCTTGCTGATACAGGCATTGGTGACCAAGTGGGTGATGTTATGAATGGAGGAACTACAACTCCTACTACTACAACTCCTACTCCTAATGTCTATTTACCTACTACATTACCAGAGTATGACTTCATGGGTCAAGGACAAAGAAGTGTTGTATCTTCAGAGACACCATTTACTCAACCTTCTGGTTTCTCTAATTACTTAGAGACTAACCAAACTAATAGGGCAGACTCAAGAACAGCAGATATGGGACCAGATGCAGTAATACCAGAAGTTACTCCTACTAACCCTTATAATAATAACAACTATCAATCGTTTCGTCCACAGGGGTTTAGAACTCAGTATAAGTCTTCAAGACCATTCTCTAAGACTTTAGATAGTCTACCTACCAACACAGGTGGACAACGTAAGGTAGAACACCAACGTCCAGACTTTAACATCAAGCATTACTAGGAGAGAACATGGGAATGATACCAGAACTTAATTTGAACCAACCTCGTGGTTTGCGAGCAGGACTATTGCCTACATCTCAACCTCTAGAAATGGATCAGAACTTTCTTGATAATGAAAATAAGATACATGAGAGAAGTCAGAAACTTGAAAAGATTGCTAGGGACCAAGAGAATCTTGAGATCGAAAGACAACGAGAGGATGCTTTCAAAGCAGAAGAAGAGAAAAGACGAGTTGCTATTGAAGAGATCAAAAGCAGACAACTATTAAGAGAGAAGGAACTCAAGGACGAAGAGGCAAGGAGACAACAAGCACTTGACCTTGCTAAACAACAAAGAGAGATGTTGGAGAAGAAAGCAGACGATGATGAGACTAGAGTTTCCAATCGTCAAAAGAGGGTTGATACTGCTATGGATGACCGTCTTACATACATGGAGAAGTCAAGAGAGTTAGAGAAACCTGAGTTCTTAGTGAAGACATATAACCAAAGATACCGAGATCTGATTGAAGAAGGGGACTTATCTCCTCTTACATTGGATGAAGTATCATACAAAACAAAACCAGTGTCTACGTCCTTGGACCCCCGTGATCCTAAGTACAAGGCATCCACTGACCTAATCAAAGAGAATATTCAAGAGAATAGAAAACTAGCATCTACATTGAATGGTTTGAGAGGGGCAGTTGGACAAATCGACCAACTTCCAGAGGATGAGTTCAACAATTTAGCATCTTGGAAATCCGTATTGGGTAACACTATGTCAGCACTTGGCATTGATACCGCATTTGTCAGAGATGCACAATCATTGGAACAACTTCAAAAGTCACTTGAGAAACAAAACTTGGGTGTCCTTAAGACATTCCTAACAGGTGCTATCTCTAATGCTGAAGGTGAGAGAGTTGCTTCTGCTTTGGGTACTATCACCGATAGGAAAGCATCATTGATTGCTTCATATAAACTTATGATTGCTGAGAATGAGTTTAAGTATGAGAGTCGTTTGCTTGAGAATGCTATTCTTGATAAACAAGGTGGCAAAGACATGGCAAGAGTATCATCCGTTATTGCTAAGGTACAAGACTTCCCTAAAGTGGCAGTCAAGAAGAACCTTGCTACAGGAGCACACGAAGTTAAAACATTCTATGAGTTTTCTCAAGCAATCAAAAGAGATAGACCAGAAGTGTCTTACACTGACATTAGAGACTTATGGGAAAGGGAATACGCAAAGGTTTCTGGTAACAGAGTTCCTTTCCCTAAACTTGATGCAGAAACCGCAGAAGCAGTTAATGGAGTGTTCTACTAATGCCTACGAATGAAGAGTTGCTTGCCCATTATGACAAACATGGGTATGATGTTCCTTTCCCTTCTCAAGGGTCTGGTAACACACAATCATTGGAACAAGACCCACTCCTAGCACACTACGAGACACATGGGTATGATGTTCCATTTGACCAAGCACCACCTCTTCAAGCACCTGCTCCTTTGGACCTTCAACAACCACAAGGGATGATGAGTGCTATGGGTGGAGCACCTGCTCCTATGGTCCCACCTCAACCCCAACAACCACAATATAAGGACATTCGTGACCCATCTGCCCAACTATCGTCAGCATTACCAGAAGGTACATCACCATATGGTTTAGATGTAATGAAGACCGCTTTCATGGATATGTTCACAAACACCCCTCAAGGTCGTTTGGACAACCTAAAGGGTCTATTCAAGGATAACTTCTTAGGACAAGAGACAGACGACAATGGTAATGTATTAGTGAAGATACGAAAGGGAGATGAGACAGAGAAGTTTTACCTTGATGCTCCTAACGAAGACCTAATGGCAGTTGTTGCTGATTCCCCAGACTTTATCTTTGAAGCAATGAAGTTTTATTATGGTAGTAAAGGAATGGGTGCTATAGGGGGTAAAATGGGCATAGGACCATCACTATCAAAGATTGGGACTTCTATTAGGGAAGGACTCAAGGGTGGCATTGTAGAGGGTGCTACGACTGGTTTAACGACAGGTGATACTGGTGCCACATTACAAGACGCAGGAGTAGAAGCAGGAAGTAGTATCCTTATGGACACTGCTATTGGTGGATTAGGTCTAGTAGGCAAGACTGCTAGAAAGATTCCATTCGTAGGAGAGAAGATTTCCAATGCTCAAGGAGCAATGGGTAAATGGTTACTAGGTAGTATGGGTGGCAATAAACCATTGGGAGAAACACTAGGTGTAATGTCCGATACAAAATCAACTAGAGATAAACTAAGGAAGGCAATAGAACCAAGAAAGGATTCTAAGCAAAGGGTCAGTAACTTCGCAGAACAAATCATTCGTGACTCTGATGATATTCCATTAGACACTAGAAAAGAATTGTTGAGGGATATTAGAGGAACTAAGTCTGAATATATAGTAGGAACCTCAATGCTCCAACAGACTAATAAAGTGGTCAAAGGAATGAAGGACGAGGTATTGGAAGATATGAGAAGTATGGGGTTTGATGATAAGGTACTTCAAGATATGAAAGGTATGTCTGATATTTTATTCCTAGATCACGCACAGAGACATGGTTTCCTTCCCAAGAACTCTAAACTATCAGAGGATATATCGTTACTTAGGGGTTACTTAGACAATCCTGAGTTTGCTGAACTAAAACCTTCTGATATATTAGATGGTAGATGGAAGGATGCTAATGCTTGGTTCAAAGATAATGGTGTTTCTATTGACGAGAGGGATACCCACATCTATATACAAAGTCAACTAATGAAGAGGAACCCAAAGACCCTAAAGGAATATCTCGACACACAGAATGAGATAGCAGACGAATTAATAAAGAAGGTTCACAAATCAGGTATATCTGGTGATAGAGCACAGAAAGCACTGACTAATATAGGTAGAGCAAAGATAAACGTTGACTCTATTATGCCTAAAGATAGTGATGCTCTTAGACAAATTAAACAATTGTTTTCTGATAGTCCTATTGCTACTGGTCTTGCAGGTGGTCTTGCTTTTGGTGATGTAACTGGTGGTGTTGCTACTGGTGGGTTTGCTCTACTAATGAAGACTATGGCAAAAGAGAACCCTAAAGGTTTAGTAGATAAACTGTCAAGACTAGCATATCTACAACGAGCAAGTATTGATAGTGCTAAGACTAATAAAGGATTTTATAGACCTTCTATAGTAGGTGGTATGTCACCAGAACAACTCATCACGGCAAAGAGATACTTGAAAACCAGAGAGGTCAAAGACTTGATGGGATACCTTGGTCATAACATAAGAAGACAAGTGATGGAACCAGATATGAAAGCAATCGTTGATACTGCTGACTTAACGTTACCAAACCAAGAAGACATGCAGAACCCTAAAGAGATACCTCTATCTAGTGGTAACCAACAACAAATGCTAGACAATAAACAATTACCTGATAACCTAACCGAAGAGTTTATCAAACAACAAGAAGATCCTGCTATGAGGATGTATCTATATAGAAACTTGTTAAGGAGAAGGTCTGAAGAAGAGGCACTACAATCTAGTGGTAACCAACAGCAAATACCTCAAGAGAGTTTCGGTTATATCCCACAAGAGTTGAAGGATACTCCAGAAATGAGTGCTTTAATTAAAGAGTATAATAGATTAGACGTAGAGGGTGCTGTACTCAGTAAACTTACACCCATATTAGATGAAATGGAGAGACTACAAGATATGTGGGAAAGGAAACATGGATCAAATGTGGTAGTACCAAATGAAGATGATACGGTTCCTATGCCTAGTGCGAACCAAGGGTTTACAGTTCCCATGCCTAGTGCGAACCAGTACGAAAAACCAAAGAAAACATTCTTTTAATAGAAAAAGGGAAGGACTTTCATCCCTCCCTTCCCAATAAGTATAATTAAATGATACTTTATGTCATTCTATACTCTAACAGGTCTGCCAGTTCTATTATCTATTTGCTTGAGCATCTTTAGATTACCAAAGTGCCAACAAGTATCAACGTCTTGTTCCATTGTAAAATCAAATGCACGAACTGGCATAATATGTTCCAACTCAAGTTTGCCGTCACATGATTTAATAAACATGTCATTCCAATCTATGTCACAACCATAGTCCTTCTTCCACTGCTTCTCAAACCTATCAATTAGCATTGAGAAGTCACATCCAATCAATTCCTCTATCTTAGTAAGTGTCTTCTCTTTCAATGTAGGTAACACATGGGTGTCCAATCTATGTGTTGTTATCCATTGCTTCAATACATTACCAAAACGATTCTTCAACTGCATCTTTCTCTTCTTATCAGGGTCGTTATACCTATTGCGATGATACAACCTCTGCATCTCCCTATACTGCTCAATGTTATTCTCTCTCCACTCCATCGTTGACTTGTTACTCTTCTCACTATTCTTGTGATAGTAGTCCCTACAATACGATAGATAGCAGTCTTTACATAACTTGCCATAGAACTCATCGTTCCTCTCTACCCCACACTCTTTACACTCTGTTGCCTTTTGCGTTCCCATGTTCTACTCCTTGTAATGGTTACTATAGACTAAAACTTTTATGTCTACAATAGTATTTATATAAATCGGAACTTAGGTAGAGTGTGAATATTATTACACTTTGTTTATCTCCTCTAACGTCTTTAGTATTTCTTGCGTTAGTTTGAGGTTGCGGTCTATCTTCTCTTCAAGAGTCTTCAGTGCTTGCTGTATCTCTTTGAGGTTATTATTAATGCTGTGTATCATGTCTACTCCTTTGTTGACTACTGTTATTTATAAGAAAGGTTGGATAGGACTTAATTAAGTGCCGTCTAATATCAATTTGGAGTAGAACGTTGACGATACTTTATTTCATACCTTTCAAACTGTGCCTACCCAACCTTCACTCTTATTTATACTATTATAACACCTATTACAGTAAAGTAAAGTGTTTATTCTCTTTTTGTTAGTCTTCCCAAGAGAAAGCAGAGGATGCCTATCTGGGGGTCTAGAGGCAAAATGCTCACAACGGTCGTTCCCATAGTTTGACGTTGACTACAGACATGTCCTTGAGTTTTATTTCACCTCTCAATCCATTAACATCTAACCCGTCCATCATTTCATCGAAAGATTCTGCTATATACATGTAATTTATAGGTCCACTACCCATCACATAAAATATCTCATACTCAACTGGGACCAACCCATCCTTGGGTCTTGCTTCAAACTCCCATAGTCCATGTGGATCTTTGAACTCAATCCACTGGTCAACTACTTCCATCTCAAGGTCTGTTAATTGGTCTAATGTTCTGCTCATAGTATTATTTATAGATTCCATTCAACCATTCTACTAACTCGTTTATTGTTTTCTCTCTGTCCTTGCTTATCTTTAATTTAATAAACATTATCTCTCGTAGTATTTCTTCTTCTAGATTCATACCATAACCTCTTCAGGTATATCATTAAAATCATACAACCTACTTTTCGCCATAAAAGGTGCTAATATGTTTTGTTTCTTCCTCTTCAATTTATTATATACAGACATATAATCTTCTCTGTGCCACCTAAACATATCAAAAGATTCTTTTGCTATATCATACACATCATTATATTCTTTGAAGTGTTTATCTGGAAACTCAAAAGTATTCAACTCGTCTAAACTTATAGAACATTTACAATTTTTGTCTTGATTCTTTTTCTTACTAATTACCCTCAAGTTTTTAATGTTATTTATTAAAGACAGTGGTATGCTATTCTTGAACCCTTCTTCAACAGAATACTTATGGTCTATGTGTCTATCATATGTAAAATGGTTGGGCAGTTTAACCTTCCTTAACCACATTGTATAACAACCACAATGAATACGATACTGCTTCTTATTCATCACACTTCCTCCTTCAAGTAATACTTACCACCATCATTAGTAACCAACCCTTTAGTCATCAACGTCAATAGGATGCTATCAAGTTTCTTCTTATCCTTCTTGAGGAATCCCTGCAACTTGCGACTACGGTTCATCATTTGAGCAGTAGTATGGAACCCCTTACCTATAGTAGATATAACTTCATCACGAATCACACCTTCATCGTCCTCAGTAATGTCTTCCATCTTCAATACACCTTGGACATAATAATCCATTAGGTCTTGTGCCTTGTTAAAACAATCAACGTCAATGTATTCTTTCTTATGTATGATTGCCATAATGATTGACAACCTATACCATAGTTGTTTCACCTTCTCCGCTTTGGACTCTCCTAATAGTTCTTGCCATTGAATCATAGTGCTTCTCCACATCACATCAAACTCTTCATTGAACTCCCAATCGTATTTTCTAACCAACCCCTTGTCAATCAAACCCACGATATAATTATTCATCTTCTTGACATAACTCTTGAGGTCACTATAATCATTGCTAAATGGTATGGAGTGGTAATCCTTTTCAACATTATTAAATGCGAATAGAAACCTATCTTGGAAACCATCAAACTTATTCTTCATATAATGACGCATCATATCAGGTTGGATACTTGATAGTAGAGATAGGTAACACTTACCATTGATCTTTCTACTACCACTTACCCTTGCTTGAGTCTCTATGTCACCATTGAAACCACTCTTGAGGTAATCCTTCTCACAACTCGTAGCACCTTTGGAATACTTACCCATAGTTGACATTAAGGAAGTGAACTCATCTTGATATATGAGCATACCATTATTTACCCCTCTCTTTTGATTGTCAACTATGATATCAGTGAATGCTTCTACAGTGAAGTTGTTTACCTTCAATGTGATAGGTTCGTCACCACTTGTTGCTTGTGTGATGGTTGTCTTCTCATAATGAAGCATCGACTCGTCCATCAACTTGAAGATGTGGGACTTACCCACACCTGCGTTGGCAACCAATAGCATATATAAGTTAGGATGTGACTCAAAACCTTGAATCTCACTACTACTTTGTGAAAACATATTGCCTATGACTGATAAGAAGGTAGAATATGCCAATGACTCATCTACTTGATGGCAACGGCAATACTCGTCTAGTGCTTCCCTAATTGGAAGTGGGAAGTTTGATGTTGGGTACTCTTGTATTTTCATTTGTTACTCCTATAATGAATATAAATATGATTGTTATTCCTAATAGGCACAGGTTGTGATGGACTTGTGCCTATTTTTTTATCTACTCATCATCAATTAGTGAGAGAATGAGTTTACTTACTTTATTAAATCCAAGTTCCTCTGCTTTGAGTTTGAACTTGTCCTTCTCCTCTTGTGTTACACGAATTAATATATTCTTGTCCTTGTTTGACTTACATTTGTTACACATAATATTCTCCTTGTTAATGTGTTATGCTTGTATTTATACTAATTGTAATAACAAAACAAGTAAATACAAGTGTTATTTTAATTTATTTTCACTTGAAGGAGATAAGTCCTTGATTTGTAGATACATATGACTAATGTGATTTTTATTACATATGAAATATACACACATATACACAGAAATACACAGACTTGTGTAAGAAGAAAGACCAATAAACATATAGGTTAGAACTAATTTATACACATATACACATATATTATCTATTTTTTATTATTTAATTATTCTTCTTTATTAATTCATTAGTTTACACATATGTGTGTGTGTTGTGTATTTGTGTTAAAACTCATCCGACTCATATATTCATTGAACTTATTCATACACAGGTGGTGTGTTATGTTTTGTGTATGTGTGTATTTCAATTCTAAGACCTATCTCTCCTTCAATGGATACATTATACCAATCTCACCTTCGTGTCCACTCTACCCATCAAATATCAAGTCTAGTGGTTAGTTATAAATAAGACTACAAGGAGATGAATATGAGAGAACCAGAACCACCCAATGAGGAACAAGACCTACTAGACCTACTGGATAATGACGACCTTACACTAAGTAACGCAGTCAAGAAACAAATAAGGGAGGCAGTGGAAGCATGTCTCTACTAGAACAACTGAAGTTTAGAATCGCAGGAAGAGACTTAACCATTCCTCAAATTAAGATAATGGTTGCGTGGATTAAGTTTGAGCAAACTAAAAAAGACACTTGACAAACTGGAATCACAGGGCAGAATGGTATGAACATCTTTTACAGGAGTAGACAAGATGAGAACAACATGGTACGATACTGTGAGAACAATAGAAGAGTTATTTACCAAGCAGTTTGGTGAATCAACTCATGATTACTACGGAGAGGAGCAGTGGGTCACCCTTCCCCCTCAAGCAAGGGATGAGTGGGAAGCATCCTATGATGAGTCGTGTGCATCCTACAACCCCTCTGTGGACTTTGATGCGGTCTTGGATATTATGTTTGAATCAATAGACCTTGAGTATCTAGGACTTGACGAGGTATGGGACACAGAGAACATCGTAGAACTTCGTGCTTTCTTTAAATAAGCACTTGACAACTTGGGTAACCATGCTACAATTACATCAACCATTACTATTGGAGTAGACAAATGGAAAATAAAATGAAGAGTATTGAACAACTTCACAAGAGGTTGTTAGAGGCACAAGAGGTTTGGGACCATTATTATCCCAATAACGAAGTCGATGTGCGTAGTATCAACTCGATATTTCGCAAATATGGTGAAGAGTTCACCATTACGGTTTCCTATTGGGCAGTGAATGGACATGGTGACGAAAACCAATACGAATACACCTACAAGTGGCATAACCTTATCATGACTAAGGAAAGGCATCTTGAATACATCCTTGAGGGTCTCAAGATGGACCAAAAGCATCTCGTCCTGTTACATCAAAAGGATGAACATGTTAATCTCAAGAAAGGAAGGAAGTATGTCTATTTCTCTAGGTATGAACAACCTTCATTTAATAAAGAGGATGTTACTATTGAAAAGAAAATGGTAATGGGAGAAGGATGTCGTATGCCATTTGCTTTGAGAGTTATAAATGAAACCAATGATATGCCAAGACCTATTCAAAACATCTTGGATATCTCACAAGCACTAAAGTAAACCTCCTAGTTCAGAGTAGAGGGTCGTGATTATCCACCCTCTACTCATGCAGTAGTATAAATAAGGATAACAACATCTATATGGAGTAGACTATATGACACCACTTGCTTGGATTGTATTACTTGTCGGTATATGTATCGAACATGAACTCGTTGCTATTAGAAAAGCATTGGAGAAACGTAATGAAGACTGAAAAGATTATTGAACTATTGAGAGATAGAATCAACGAAGAGGAGAAGTACAGAGATGTGCTACTGGAATATGTCCAAGTAAGACACGAAATCAGTGAACTTGAGGATGAACTACCTTCTGATATCAAGGATAAGATATGAATATAGAACTACTACTCAAATATAGGGACGAAGCAGTATCGAAAGGTCTTCCTGTTGAAGAACAAGAACGATATATTAAATGGAAACAGAAGTTCATGGAGTTGGACTACCCTATGCCTGATCTACAAACAGAAGAGGAAATGGAACACCTATTTGAAATGGTCAAGGGAATGATGGAGTTTGAGACAACCTTGTCTCAAGAGGATGAAGATGAGACAGATGTAGAGGAAAATACTACACAAGAAGAATAACTGTCTCAAGGTGTCTCAAGGTGTCTCACCTCCTTTACAAATATCCTTGTGGTCTATAATATTAACTCAACCAATAAGGAGTAGTAATGAGTAAAATGTATTTCTATGCAGACCAAGAAGGTTTGGACTTCAAGATGAAGTATGACCAACCCAATATGGTTATCGTCCACGAATCAACAGAGGATGCTATCTATGAAAGTATTAGAGAGTTCACTAATAAGTATGACGACCATGTTGCCTATATCTTGATTCAAGATGAAGAGGATACTATTGAAGAGATGATAGAAGATCGGGAACTTGATAGAGAAGAACTATTAAAGGATTGGAAGGATGCTACAAATGGTATAACCTTCTATTCATTATTCTATCTTGCCAACCAACAACTCAACCAACTAGGAGTAAAGTAATGAACACTTATGAATACAAGAAACTCTTTGATGCTAAGGATGCTATAAAGAAATCCATTGCTAAAGAGATGTTGAAATTGTAACAAATAACTCAAAACCATTCACCGACCCTTCATTGATCCTTTGATCTTTGAGGGGTTTTTTTATGGTCCAGATTAAATGCGGTATCCTAATATTCTACTAAATGGATAGCATATACACATGCTCCCTTTGCCCCTCCGTTAGTGTTTGTCAAGAACAAATAGCAGAATTGTATCAAAACTGTCTCACATAATACCTTGACAACCCTCACTCCACTGCGTTGCGTTCGGGTAAAGAATAGTCTGTAAACTATTTCAAAACTATTCTAGAACTATTTGGTTCCCCACGCAAACAGATAGTTGTCTCAACTGTCTCAAACTATAAGATTACACTTATTACACCTTGACAAATGGTTTGAACGATTAGGAACAGTTTTAGAACCATTTTATAGAATTATTGATATCATAACTATTCATTTGATATCCAAACCCAATCGTTTTGTAACTATTTCTACAATTCTAACGATAATTATTATGTAATATTACGATGGTTCACAACTGTCTCAGATCGTCTCAACCATTGTAAATAATCCTTGACAAACTACAGAGCACAATCCCTTTCCACTATATGAGAATCGTTTCCCATCATTCTAAAACTGTGTGCGGTAAACAGAACAATTGTAAATATAATTGCAAAACTATTCTACTTGATGATGATGTATAATTGTAACTATAATTACAAATGATTCAGAGACAGTTGTGTATCATTCTATTGACAGCAAGACCATGGGGGGGGATACCACGGGGGTGATTGCGTTTCACTTTCGTGAAATTGTGCCAGTGTGTGTGCCCTAGCACATGCTACTTTTAGATTGCCGTCCCCGATCTATAAATACTACCAAAGGAGTCCCAATGAAATGTTTGAATTATTATTTATTGTTTATGCTTGTGTTTGTATTTGGTTGTGTTTCCAACCCTCCGAAACCAGTCACAAAGATAATTAAAAACATCAAGGAATCGTCTTTAGAAGAATACACCCCATCTGGCAATCTCATACGTTCGGAGAAACATCTTGAGGACAATTCACAGGAGATACCAACATATTACGCACCACCAGAACCAACATTCTTAGAAAAGGTGCGTAACTTCTTTATTAAATATATGGTGGTATTTCTTATCATCTTGTTTCTATGTCCGACAGCAGGAATGATAATCTTCAAGTTTGCTTTGAATCGTAGTAGAACTGTATTGACACAAGTTGTGAAGGGTGTGAAGGATTTCACAGATAAGGACGATGTTGGCAACAAGGAATTATTAAATGAACTGTCAAGAACCATGGACAAGAAGTCCAAAGATGTTGTAAAACGATTAAAGTAGATATATAATAGTATAAATAAGGTTATCAACCCATTACTCGGAGGAGATACAATGGTAGATAGTAATAGAAAGAAGTTTGAAGGATTCTTTGTTAGGAATAGGAGTGAATCGGTATTGTTACTGGTTGCTTACTTTAACTTAAAGAATCCTGATTGGGTAATGACCCAAGAAGACTTGGACTTGTTTTATGATTTACATAAGACTGTAACCCCAATGAAGAATGCTCGTAAGGTAACTGAAGAGAGGGTACAAGAAGAACAAGACAAGCAAGCATCGGTAGAATAGTGGTCATAGATCCATTAAGTCCGAAGGACATCAAGGTAATAGATGATGCTCGTAAGAAGTTTGTCTCTGGTGGTGATACAGTAGAGGATAGAGCATTCCGTAGGTATCAAACGTTTCCAGAGACATTCATTCGTGAGGTAATAGGTATCAATGAGTCCAATGGATTCACCATCACTGAACAGCAGTTAGAGTTGATAGAGAGTGTTGGTAGGTTATCATTTTGTAAGAAGATAAAATGGGACTTTGAGAAGGCAAATAATTTGAATATGTTACCTCGTCCTATCCGTAGGTATTCCCAATATTTGGGTATAACAATAAGGGCAGGTCGTGGAGTAGGAAAGTCTTGTTCATCATCATGGTTAAACTTTTGGTTTCTGTGTACTCATACGAATAGTAAGATACCTTGTGTAGGACCGACTGAGAAGTCCTTGAAGACAATCCTGTGGGCAGAGATGAACATGTGGTTTCGTAAGGTCAATGAGGAGAATGATTTAATATTCCAAGAACCCTTTCGTAGTAAGATAGACATTAGAGCAAGTGAGGTTCGTATGAACGATGACCCTCAATGGGGAGCATTCCAAAGGGTAAGTCCTCGTAATGCTGACGAGGGTATATTGAAGGCAGTCTTGGGTGGTCAACATGCTGATAACATGATGATATTGATAGATGAAGCAAACAGTTTACATGATGCTGTATTTGAACCATTGGAATCAACCATGACAAGTAGATGTAACTTTGTAATAGCATTGTTCAACCCTACTAGACATAATGGATGGGCATATGATAGTCATTATGATATAGAGAAGAGTAAGCACTTCTTGAAGTTACATTGGAGTGGAGAGGATAGTGATATCGTATCTTCTGATTACATACAATCGTTAGCAAAGAAGTATGGTGGTCGTGATAATAACAACTTCCGAGTATCTGTATTAGGAGTACCACCCTCAAGTGAGGACCAGTCTCTTATCTCTTATACATGGGTAGAGAATGCTATTCATAGGGAAGCAATGCCCAACATGATGAATGAGAGAGATGTTGTCTTTGGAGTTGACGTTGCTCGTAGTGGGGGGGATAACACCGTTGTATGTGTCCGTAAGGGTTATGATGTTAGAGAGTTCATCACAGTGAATAAGATAGATAGTATTGATGTAGCAATTGAGATATTAAAGTTAGCAAAGAAGTATGAACCAGAGTATATATGTATTGACTCATTGGGAGTAGGTGCAGGTGTATATGATGCTCTTAGAAGGTCATTCCCTAAAGTATATGCTGTAGAGTTCTCTCGTAGTTCCAAGAAACCTCAATTTAGAGTATTGCGTGATGAGTTATGGTATAGTTTGCGTAATCTGTTTGAAAAACAACCAGTTACGATACCAAACCTAGAACCATTGCGTGTTCAGTTATCCACTGTAAGGTTTGAGGACCAAATGGGGACCATCAAGATAGAAGCAAAGAAGGATATAAAGAAAAGGTTAGGTGGAGAGTCTCCTGACTATGCAGACGCATTAGCAATCTCAATGTATATTGATGACTTAGATAGGAATATCGTAGATGAGTCTGATATAGAAGACCCTTATGATAAATTATTTCGTGAAGGGTTTGATAAACAAATGAGTGACAGAGCATCTTGGATGAGTTCATAAGGAGTAGATATGGCAAAGGAAAGAGCAAAAGGTAATGGTCGTAGGACCAAGAACAAGGTTGTAACACCATCTGGTAAGGAATATATTTACGATAGGGATGAGGATGACAAGAGAAAAGCAAGGGTAGAAGGTAAGGAAGCAATCAATGATATCAATACCAAAGCATTAGAAAAGGGTATTGAACCATTAAAGAGGACAGACCAAGAAAGTAAAAAGAGGATAGGTGATAAGGTAGACGAACTCAAGAAGGTTGAAAAAGCAAAGACAAGGGAGTTGAAGAAGGTAGGTGCTGAATTAAAGAAAGGTAAAACATCCCTCAACGAGAACAAGTTAGAACTAACCCGAGATGAACTCAAAGAAATGGGTATAGAGTTGAAGAGTGAGATAAAGTTTGGAACCTACGCAAAATTGTCTGATGAACAGAAGGCATTATTTGATAAAGAGTTCAGTAGTGCTCTCATGGGTAAGGCAATTAAATTATTAAATAGTTGTTTTGATGAAGATAAGATAGAGAAAGCATCATTAAAGGATTCTGCTATTGCTATGAGTATCCTGATAGACAAAATGAAACTATTAGATGGTAAACCAGAGAAGACAGTAGAGATAAAACATACCCTAACCTCTCTCATACACAAAAACAGTGAAAGTAAGATGACTGACATGAACTTTGACGATGTAATTGATGCCGAGGTAGTGGAAGACAACGAAAATGAAGATGAAGAGTCGTAATATATAAATATGTGTAGTATAATTACCCTTAAAGGACGTAGATATGTTGTATAGAAGCACAAAAGACAAGAGACACACCCACATCGTGTATGTTAGGTCTGTAAAAGAGACTGACATGAATGGTATGGAGACTGAAAAGTTGGAACCAGTCGTAGGAGAAGCAAATGGTCACTCCCATGAAGCAGTATTGAACGGAGATGGCACTGTAGACTTGTTACCATCGGGAAAATCATCACATACTCATGCTATTGAAGCACCAATTGAGTTTAGTGTTGATAAAACAGACGATGATGACCTCACTGAGACTGAAAAGAAGAGTAAGTTCAAGAAATTAGCAGAGGAAGTCATTGAATTAGAGAAGGAGAGTGTCCAGAAGGGTGAAGAGAGTGAAGATTTCTACGCAGGAAAGCAATGGAGTGACTCCGACAAAGCAAAATTAGCAGAGGAAGATAGACCTGCTATTACAATCAACGAGATTGCGAGTAAGGTTGACCTATTATGTGGTTTCCAACGTCAAAATCGTACTGATGTTAGAGCATTCCCTATTGAGAGTGGTGATAATGATGTATCTCAAGTCGCAACTGAGACAGTAAAGAATATTTTGGACACTAACAACTTCCATGTAACTGAAAGTGAGGTATTCAAGGATGAAACATCCGTAGGTAGAGGTATTTACCACCAATATGTAGACTATAACGAGAATATGTTTGGAAAGATATGTGTTGAGAGACTACCATGGAACTCCGCACAGTTTGGACCACATGATAAAGCAGATTTGAGTGACTGTGAGTATATTATCAAGAGTGAGATCATCCCTAAGAAGAAATTGAAGTTGATGTTCCCTAAAAAGAAGGATGATATTGATACTTTATACCATAAGGCAGAGGAAATAGAGTTTGGTAAACGAAATACTACTATAGAGGGTATGGAATATCGTCTAGACGAAGGTAATCTCATGGATATTGTTGATGTTGACAAGCAAATGATTACTGTGAAAGAGATATGGGAGAAGAATTATCTTACAGCATACTCAGTGGTTAGTTATGATGATGTTTTCGTTGACACTGTTAATGATTTGACAGAAAAAGAGATAAAAGCATTGGAAGGTATTGGTATAGAGGTTATCGTAAGGACAATGTTCAACATGAAGGTGACTACATGTGCAGGAGATATCATCTTGGATGAGAAAATAGAGGAACAAGACTTCTTTCCAGTGATTCCAGTATATGCTAAGAGAACATCCAAGGGTCAGTTCTATGGTAAGATAGAGGATGTGAAGGATATTCAACGAGAGATAAACAAAAGACACTCTCAGTCCCTTGATATCGTCAATAGGGTGGCATCCTATGGGTATTTCTATGATGATAAGACCTTTGATACCACAAGAGAAGAGAATCAATGGAAGAGGGACTTATCAAAGGCAGGATGGACAGGTAAAGTTCGTGACATAAACCAAACCCCTATCCAAACACAAGGAACAAGGATGCCAAGTGAGTTGGTAGGTATGCAACAACTAGCAAGTGAGAAGTTGATGACAGTTATGAACATCTCTCCAGAGACTTTAGGGTTTAGTGAGAGAGAAGTATCCTCAGTTGCTATCATAGAGAAGAGAAGGAATGTCCTAACTGCTAATGAGTTCTTGTTTGACAACCTAGCACAAGCAAAGAGACTATTAGCAAAGAATATATTAAAGACTGTTCAAAAGGTTTACTCTAATGATAGACTAATGCGTTTGATTAGTAACCAAAACCCTCAAACTGAAGAGGACCAAGTGAAGATTCAAAAGCAAGAGATGGCAGTAGAAAGATTATTAAATGATAATGGTCTAGAAGAGTTGGATATTGCTATTGAAGTATCTGCTAATAGTCCTACTACTCGTAGTGCTAACTTTTCATTGTTGCTTGAGATGGTCAAATATGGTCTTCCAGTCCCTCCTGACGTTCTTATACAATCTAGTGACCTACCTAACAAGGATGAGATTCTAGGCATGATACAGGCACAAGCACAGGCACAACAACAAGCAGAGCAAAAGAAATACGATACAGAAATACAGAAAACTGTCATTGCCAAGGGTGAAGATGGCGGACAACCTCAAGGGGGAGTCCAAGGTGCTTCGTTGAATCCACAACAACAAATGTTGATGGGTGAGCAAGAATTATAAAAAAACACAACACATAAAATATAATTATTATAAATAAAGTTATGAGAAACCCCATTTATGGAACTCAATCTCCACAGGGATACTCGTTAGAACCCAATTTTACAAAGGAGTTTATATGTCAAATAGGTCAGAAGTAAGGAATGGTAATGATTTTGACCCTCAAGCATTCTTGAATGCAGAGGATACGCAGAGTCCACCCGAACCAAACGAAGATACAGGAGACGAAACGGTAGAGGAAACTACACAAGAGGTTGATGAAATCTCACCAGACGTAGAACAACCTACCACTGAAGTTACAGAACCTTCACAAGAAGGAGACACTGAAATGGAAGAAACTTCAGACGATGTTGAGGCATTGAAGAAGGAGTTAGATAATTACAAAAACAGGTACAGCAATGCCGAGAAACTTATAGGTAAGCATTCTCAAGAGTTGTCCCAGTTGCGTAAGTTTCAACAACAACAACTTCAGAACCAACAACAAAGTCAAACCGAAGAACCAAATGGTGATTTTCTAGATGATTTTGTAAAGAATCCTCAAGAAGCATTATCAAAGGAACTTCAAAAGAGAGATAATGCTATACAACAGCAAAGACAGAAACAAGAGCAATGGGTAAATCAAAATATGCAACATGTATATAACACCGTTCCTAACTTTGATGAACTAAAGGGAGCAATCCTAGGGGTAGGAAAGGAAGATGGTATTGCCGAACCTAGTTTGCAAATGTTACAACAAACTGTTCAAACAGACCCTCTCTTGGCAATTCAATTTGCCAAACGAGCATCCTTGAAAAAAGAGATGGAGAATATCCGAAACAATGGGAAAGAGACTATTAAACAAATTGCTAAGAATAGCAAGAAGACTCCTACTATCAAAGGTAAACAATCTGCTTCTTCTTCCAAGGAAATCACCGACTCTCAACTTAGATCAATGTCTAGGGACGAGATTCAAAAGAGACTTACAGAAATGGGTTTCTATGGAAAATAATACTCAAAAACTAACAAACAAGGAGCAGTAAAATGAGTAAATCACAAGTATCAACCTCGGCAAACGAGGCAGTAAAATTATGGTCAGAGGAACTCTTCCGTGACATGATTATTGAACCATTCTTTGCTAAAATGCAAGGTGGAAGTTCAGCAATCGTTCATACGAAAGAAGACTTTATGGCAAAGAAAGGTGACCGATTGCGTTTTGCAATTCGTAACCGATTGACAGGTGCAGGAGTCACTAATGGTGAAACTCTTCGTGGTAAAGAAGAATCATTGGTATCCAACACTACAGACCTTACTCTTAATGAGTACAGACACGCAGTATCTTACGACTCACTTCTATCAGACCAGAGAGCAATGTTCTCTCTTCCTGAAGAAACTCGTACAGCAATCAAGGATTGGGCAGTAGAAAAAGTAGACGAACTCTTCTTTGATGCTATCAATGCTTCACCTAGTAAGATTGTTTATTCTGGATCGGCAACATCTACTGCGACTATCGCAGACAAGATTACCCCTTCTTTGATTTCTAAACTTCGTGCTATCGCAAAGACTGGAGACAATCGTGCTTTCACTCCTATCAAACCTGTTAAGGTTGATGGTGGAGAATACTATGTTCTCTTGGTTCACCCTCATCAAGCATATGACTTGAAGATTGATTCCACTTTCACACAAGCACAACGAGAAGCACAAGCAAGATCGGAAAAGAATCCTATCTTTACAGGTGCTCTTGGAGTATGGGACAATGTAATCATCAAGGAATCTGAAAGAGTACCAGTCACAGTTGATTGGGGAGCAGGTGGATCTACAGCAGGTGCTAAAGCAGTCCTTCTTGGACAACAATCACTTGTTTGTGGTTATGGAATGCGTCCTCAGATCGTTGAAGACGAGTTCGATTATGGTGCAGAGAAAGGTGTTGCTATCCAATTGATTTTCGGTACAGCAAAACCCGTATTTGACGGAAATGACTATGGTTCAATGGCAGTTTACACTGCTCGTACAGCACTTTAATTCTAGGAGGATAAGAAAATGAGTACAGTAACAACTTTCGTAGACAAGAAACAAGCAGTGGAAATGGAAAAAACCATTCTTGTAAAAGCAGAGAACACTTTGGATTTCTCTGAACTAAATGTTGCCGACCTTGATGTGGTTGAAGCACTTGACATTCCAGCAGGAGCATTCGTGTTCAAGGTTGGTGTTAATGTTTTGACAGCAGAAACTGGTTCGCACACCCTTGGTGACGCAGACGATGCCGATGGGTGGGATACAGTCATTGATACCAGTGCTACTGGTGTCGTTGTAGGTGACGGTGCTTATGCAGCGGGTAAACTTTATACTTCAGCAGATACAATTGATCTCACCATTGGTGCAGACTTGGACTCTGGTAAAGTAAGTGTTTTCGCACTATACGCACAATTAGAAGACCTCTAGGTCAAACATATATAAAAGGGATTGGTGGAGGTTATACTTCTATCAGTCCCTTTTTCTTTATATGAGAACATAATATATAAATACCACTGTAGGACAGGAGCAATACATGAACACATTGATAAATAATAGCACGGATGCAGAAACAGTATACCCATCCTTTTCATTCGAGGCAAATCAACAAGTCGCATTGTTTGCTACAGGACTTAGCACAGGTGAAGTAGTAACTGTGGAGTTTTCAATTGATGGTACTACATGGGAACAACTAATGCAGTATGGTGTTAGTATATCATTAACCTCTGAGAGCAATGCTATTGGCATCTATTGTCCTGCAAGACTAAGAATAGTCAAACCTATAACTGCTAGTGGAGTTAGTGTTGCTATTTCAACTAGAGACACAAACAATTTCTAAGGAAATCCAATGATTGTAGGAAATATAACCCAAGTCCCAACATTTCCAAGTGATTGGACCACACAAGGTGACCTAACTGTAAATGGGGAACTAACTGTAACTGGAGACACTTCAATTATAGGAAACTCATATACCTATGGGGAGACTTACATCGTAGACCCCATCACAGTCGTAAATTACCTATCAGGAGCACCTGTAAGTGGTGTTGCGACCCAATATGCAGGGTTTGAGGTTGATAGGGGTTTATTGACCAATTATCGCATTGTATTTGATGAGAATGATGACCTCTTCAAGATTGGAGAAGTAGGCAGTGAGCAAATAGTTGCCACTAGGACAGATAACATTAGTGATAATGAGATAGTCATTTATGATACAGACACCAAACAACTAAGTGGTAGTGGATACTATGTAAGTTCGTTTGATAGTTTACAAGCACAAATCTCTAGTAATGATACTGATATTTCAACCAATGCAGGGAACATCTCCGCTAATACTGGAGACATATCTACTAACGCAGGGAATATTTCAACCAATGCAGGGAATATTTCAACCAATGCAGGGAACATCTCCACTAACACTGGGAACATCTCCACTAATACTGGAAACATTTCAACCAATGCAGGTAATATCTCAACTAATACTGGGGATATTTCAACCCATGAAACTCGTTTAGACAACATAGAAGATGGAACTACTTTAGATTCTAGATATGTTAATATTACTGGAGATACTATCACAGGTGACCTAACAGTAAATGGAACCTTTAGTGCTACTGGTTTGGGAGATGTTTCTAAGACAGGAACCCCAGTAGACAATCAACTAGCAATCTTCACCGATGCCAATACAGTTGAAGGTGACTCTAGTTTGACCTTTGATGGTTCGATACTATCAGTAAATAATGGTGCTACAAGTTACATAACCCTTGACAGAGATGCCGTTTTGAATATTAGAAGTAGTGCTAATGCGACTATCTTCAAGGCAAGGGTAGGTGGTAGTGGTAATGATAGATTTACCATAAATACAGATGGTAACCTAAAATGGGGTGGAGGGTCAGGTTCTACAGACGTTACTCTTTATCGTGGAGCAGCGAATAGGTTAGTGTGTGGGGATGACCTCCAAGCACAGAGACTTCTTATAGAAGGCACTTCTACTTATGTTGATGTTAGTGGTAACGTTATGCGTTTTACAGACTCAACCAATGGTACAGTTACTCTTACCCAACTATCAAGTGCTATTGACAACTACACAGATGTGAATGGTGATACTTATCTAGGAACACTATCCATCGACTCAACCCAAGCAACTATTGATGCTACGAGTGCTATTACAAGTGTTCAACCAACCGATGAGGTCTTGGTTAGAGATGCTAGTGATAGTAATTATCTAAAAACCGTTGCGTTTAGTGATCTTGGTAAATATACAGATGCTACGGTTGGGGATGGTTCCACTAACCCTATCACAATAACTCACAGTCTTGGAACTAAGGATGTTGTCGTTAGTGTTAGGGATAATACTAGTGATGAGTTGGTTCAAGTATCAACCACAGCAACATCAACCACAGCAATTAGTTTAGACTTTACTACAACACCCACAACCAACCAATATACTGTTAAAGTAATATCGTAATGTCATATGAGTTCAAATCAGATGTTAAAGTTGATGGAGATATAACATCAACAGGTACTATTAGTGGTGCTTTCTATGGGGATGGTTCTGGTTTAACAAACATAGTCCCCACGGACCCAGACGCAATACCAACAACTGATACAAGCACAAGTGGATACACATGGGTTATAAATGAATATGATTTCTCTAGTGAAAGTCAAACTAAGGTTCCTACACAGAAAAGTATAAAAGAATATATAACATATGAAACACTATCACCATCAAGAGCATTTAATTCTGGTGGAAACTTGCGACTTGCGACTATTGATAAATGCGATTTCGCAAGTAATGTAACTGCTGTTGACCATGGAGACTTGACAGTTCCTAGATTCTATAGTAGTGGTAATGGTTGTAGTTCATCAACCCAAGGTTATCAAGTAGGAGGGATTACTACTGGTGGTGTGAATGTTTCAGATATTGACAAGTTCAAGTTCTCATCAAATACAACATCAAGTTCACATGGAGACTTGGTTGGCACTATGATATTTCAAGCATGTGCTTCCTCTAGGACACATGGATTCTCTATTGGGGGTAAAAGACCTGACACTGTTAAAACTGACATTATTGAGAAGTTTGACTTCTCCAGTAACACTACAGCAAGTGACCATGGAGACTTAACCGAAAAACATCTTTACCAAAATGGTCATGAAAGTGACACCCAAGGGTTTTTTAGTGGTGGAGTAAGGGTTAGTACAATCACAAATACTATTGAGAAGTTTGATTTCTCAAGTAACACTACCGCAACAGACCATGGAGATATAGTAAATGCACGTTATATAGGTAGTGGGTGTTCTTCAGAAACTCAAGGGTTTAATATCGCAGGGTATAGAGCAGGTGCTGATACTAAGGACATACATGTGTTTGATTTCGCAAGTAACACAACAGCAAGTAACCATGGAGACTTAGTTACGGCAGTTAGGTATAACTCTACATCATCTTCATTTGAGGAAGGCATCTCTTTCGGTGGTATTAATACCGTAGGAATCACCGATATTGAGAAGTTTGACTTCGCAAGTAACACTACCGCAAGTGACCATGGAGACTTGACAGTTGCAGGGTATGGTTCATCAGGGATGGCAGGATGAGTGATAAAATTAAGTCCGACATAGACGTTAAGGGTGATCTAACCTCAACTGCTAACATCACTGGTCCTTTCCAAGGAGATGGGTCTAATTTAAGTGATGTTGCTGTTGACCCAGACGAATACCTAAATGAAAGCACAACAAATATATCATCATATGGGTTTGTGTCTACTAATGTATTGTTGAGTGAAGAGTCCGATGATTTATTGGTAACCGAGAAAGCAGTTAGGGGATACTTTACATATGTTCCCCCATCACAAGGGTTCTCCAGTGGAGGAAAGTCTGGTGGTTATCATAACCAAATTGACAAGTTTGATTTCGCAAGTAACACCACAGCAACAGACCATGGAGACTTAACACAAGCAAAAGGGGATGCTAGTGGAACCTCCTCTACTACTCAGGGGTTCACTATGGGAGGGCAATTTTCATCATTCAACTCTACTGATATACAAAGGTTTGATTTTGAAAGTAACACTACAGCAAGTGACCATGGAGACTTGGATAGTAATAGGTCATTATTAGGGACTTCTCAATCATCAACTCATGGGTTTACCTCTTGTGGTCTTCAATCATTGACTATAGTTGGAAAGATATCGAAGATGCAGTTTTCTAGCAATACCACAGCAAGTTCTCATGGTAGTGTAGCAACCACTCATTATGGATGTTTTGGATGTTCGTCTTCATCGCAAGGTTTTAGTGGTGGAGGTATTGATGGAGTAGGTGGAGGTAATAACCCTGATATAGACAAATACGACTTCGCAAGCAACACAACAGCAAGTGACCATGGAGATATATCATTAGCAAGGTATAATTTAGTAGGACAATCATCTTTTACACAAGGTTTCTCGTCTGGTGGTAGGATATCGGGAGTAAAACAAAATGCTATAGACAAGTTTGATTTCTCAAGTAACACTACTGCAACAGACCATGGAGACTTGAGTTTAGGGAGAGAACTTCCTGCAAGTCACTCTTCCGACACTCAAGGTTTTACTTCAGGTGGTGAATACTCTAGTAATTCCCACACCAATACTATAGATGCGTTTGATTACTCAAGTAATGTAACCGCAACAGACCATGGTGACTTGACAGTAGCAAGAGAAGGTGTATCGGGGCATGAAGGATGAGTGATATAAACATAAAGTCTGACTTAGAAGTTGATGGAACCATCACTGTTACTGGTATCATTAGTGGTGCTTTCTATGGGGATGGTTCTGGTTTAACAAACGTAACACCGGTATTTAATAATCCCATTTACACCGATACAACTGTTGTTAGTGGAGCAAGTTTTGTTACCAATGATTATTTATTATCAGAAAATAGTGATTCTAATATACCAACCCAATATGCAGTCAAAGCATATGTTGATTTTATAAACAGAAGTAAAGGGTATGCTAGTGCAGGTTACTATACCACATACTCCGACACTATTGACAAGTTTGATTTCTCAAGCAACACAACAGCAAGTGACCATGGAAACTTGACTAGAACTAAGTCAGCACAGAATGGTGGTATTTCATCACTTACTAAAGGTTTCACAGTAGGTTGTTTCCGAGGTAGTTGGTTTGAGGATATGGACTCATGGGACTTCGCAAGTAACACCACAGCAAGTAACCATGGTGATTTGACTGGAGTTAAGAACGCAGGTGCTCCTGCTCAATCATTAGTAAGAGGATACTACGCAGGTGGCACAGATGGAGGAAACCTCAATACTATAGAATCCTTTGATATGACTTCTGCTAGTAATGCAGTGGACCATGGTGATTTGACTTCTACCAATTCGGTCTCTGTAGGACATTCTTCTGCTACAGATGGGTTTAGTAGTGGTGGTAATATAATGGGTGCGTCTACTAATAAATATTCATTTGCTAGTAATGTCACTGCATCAAGTCACGCATCTTTGACTACAACTTCTCTTGATTCAGCAGGGTGTGGTAATGAAAACTACGCATTTATTGTAGGTGGAGATAGGTCGATTGATACCACAATAGACAAATACTTATTCTCGTCTAGTGCTACCGCAACCGACCATGGTGATTTATCCCGATCTATTAAAAGGGGAACAGGTTCATCATCATCTACCCAAGGATTCGTTTCTGGTGGTGATAACTTAAATACAATTGAGAAGTTTGATTTCGCATCAAATGTAACCTCAACTGGACATGGAGGATTGACACTCCTTAGAAGATTCCTAAGCGGTCACCAAGTATAAATAAGATAAGAGGAGAGATATGACTAACGATATTCAATTGACTACAGAGGATAAGTTACTTCCACTATACCCTGTAGGTAAAACAGAAGTTGCTCCCTTGATGGATAAAGCAATCAAGTCTATCTCTGAAATGAACGAAACATTCAAGGTATGGAATCGTAGTCACTCTGATCTCACTTGGAACGCAATGGTTCTTGATGAGGAATCAGAGACAAGGAATCTACGTCAGATTAGTGCTGAAATCAAGAAAAAGAGGGATGCTCTAACAGAGTCACACTTCGCATACAAGAAGAACCTACAAAAGGCAAAGATACTAGAAGCAAAGGCAGAGAAAGAACCTGATATGCTAGAAGCAGAAATGTATGCTATTGAGTCACAAGAACAAAGAGCATATGCTCAGATGAAGCATGAGTCAATCTTAGGAGCAACAAAGGACATTGAGGTATTGAAATCTTCATATGATAAGATAAAATCAAGGATACTAGAAGAACATGGTAAGATAGACGAGGAGGTATTTGAACTTGAAGAGAGAAGATACTGGGTCAAACGAGCAGTAAAACAAAGTATGCAGGACATTAGGGAGAGAGGGCACATATCCAAGGGAGAACAGATGTTGGTTGAGCAAATAGGCATTGAACCTGTAGAGTTACAAAACGATATTGCTAATTATCTTTTATTTATTCAAGAGCAGATTGGTAAGGGTAATACTATAGACCAAGAAGCAAGACAGGACTTCTTTGAGCAGATGGCAAACAAATATGAAGCAAAAGTAACCAAGAAACTATTGCCTATGGGGACTGACACCAACCACCTTTATATTACGGAGAACTGATATGATAGTTGAATATAAGATGAATATGTCTGAAAGAGGATATATGATTGTCCCACCTTGGGTTGAGAATTGTGGTTATTTCTTTGATGATGTAAAGAAGACATATATAGGTTTCGTTTCATCCGAAGCAAACCGAGAGTTCTATGTTCCCGATACTATAACATACTTGACCATAGAAGAAGTGAAACAACGTGTTTATGATATCCCTATGAGGAATGAGGAAGGTGGATGGTTATCAAAAGCAGAGAAAGATGTTATTGTCCAGACTACCATAGATGCTAATGACTTAGGATAGTACAATGGGTGATAATAACAATAATAATAACGAATACTATGAACTAGAGAGAAGACTCAAGACGTTCATTGACGATGCCCTTGTCCAATTTTCCCAAAACTTAATACTAGATTTCAAGAATATGCTTCTTGAGCATGATAAAGAGTTGGCAAAGATTCTAAGTGAACAAGATAAAGTCATTCTATTGGTAAAGAAAGATGTTGAGTCCCTACAGCATGATATAAAGGAAAACGAAGAGAAAATGGACGAGTTTAAGAAGGAGACAAGAGAGAAGATCTCAACCCTAGTCGCAGACGATAATAAACTCAAAGGAGCAGGTGCTCTAGGTAAATGGTTAGCAGGAAGTGGTATTATAGGTGGTATAATCACTTTAGTAGCAATAGCAGTCAAGTTCTTCTCAGGAGTATAACATGCCAATATTTTCACAATCCCACACAACATCATGGATAATGACAGAACAGGATATTATCCACAGAGCACTCCGTATTTGCGGTGCTATTGGCACTGGAGACTCTCCTAATAGCAATGAGTATAGTGACTCTAGGATGGCACTGAATGGGGTAATTCAAGGTCTTATCAACGATGGTAGTGGTGTCTTCAAGAGAGAGTGGGTTACCCAATCATTCAACCCTCTAAGTAAAGTTGTAGGTTCTGATGGGTTTTCTTACTATTGCGTGAAACCACATAACTCTAGTTCACTCAATGAACCTGTAGTTGGTACTGAACACCAAGAATATTGGGATAATGGAGAATCAACAGAAACACCATGGGTTAGTGGTGGAGCATACACTTCAAGTAACCAATTCACCTACACCAACGACATTATTGACATCGAAAAGATGTTTGTTAGAGACAATGGATATGATTACAACGTGACTAAGATTAGTTTGGATGAGTTCTTCGCATTAGGGTCTAAGTCTTCTTATACGACTACATATCCTACCCAATTTTCAGTTGAGAATAAACTCAACAATAGTATTGTCCATATGTATCCTGTGCCTATTGTGAATGAAGATGTTCAAGTTCACATGCTAGTCACCAAAAGATACTTTGATAGTGATAACGCAAGTGAGAATGTTGACTTCCCTACCGAGTGGTTAGAAGCAATGGTTTACTTGTTGGCATCTAGATTATCTGATGAATATCACTTAGACCTCTCAGAACGAGGATATATAACTAATAAAGCAGAAGAATTGAAAAGGAGAGCAGAGGGTAAGGACAGTAGGGACTTTTCCAGTTCTTTTGTATCTCCTACTTACAATTATTACCAGAGGTAGACCATGGCATATACGCAAATAACACAGTTACTAGTCCCATATATCCATAATGGTCAACCCCTTATTGGTGGTTCAGCAGAGTTCTATGTAACTGGAACAACAACCCCTTATGTGGTGTATGCTGACAATCAAGGTAATGGTGGTGCTTCTACTAGGACATTTGAGTCTGATGGCACGGTTCTAGCATATAGTGATGGCACTTCAGATATTAAAATAATAATTAGAGATTCCGATGGTGCTCAATTACAATCATACGATGGGTTATTCTACGATAGGGTTGGAGAACTATCTGGTAAGTTGGATAAGACTGGTGGCACTATGTCAGGTGACATTAATATGGGTTCCAACGATATTACCAATGGTGGTGATATTACAGTTGGGGATGACAAACACTTCATAGCAGACCACAGTGGTAGTGTAGCAAGTATTCACCCAGATGATGCTCTATATATTGCTACCGCAACTGGTAACAACTCACTTAGAGGTGGTAGTTCTCTTGGTATATTTGACGATGGCAATGTAGCACTTACTATCACAGAATCTGATGTGGTTTCCACAGGTGATGTTACCATATCCTCCCTAACAGGTAATACAGGAGAAGTATTGACCTTGGATGCTAGTGGTAAGATACTAGCAGGGGGAACATCCCTTTCAAGTATCAATAGTTCTATTTCAACCAATGCAGGGAACATATCTACTAACACTGGGGATATCTCAACCAATGCAGGTAATATCGCATTGAAAGTGTCTAAAGCAGGTGATACTATGTCAGGTGCTCTTGACATGGACCTAAATGAGATACAACAATGTGCTATTGTAGAAACCATTGGTTTGTATATAACAAATAGTGGTGGCACTTCAACACAATGGTTTCTCAATGATGAGACAGGGACTTTTGAGATTAGTGATAATCTTTCTGTAAGACAGTTCTCAATAGGCACAGATGTTAGTGTTGAGAGCAAGAAGATAACCAACGTAACAACTGGTGTAGACCCTAATGACGCAGTGAATGTATCTCAACTTAGTAACTATGTCGCAACTTCAACCAAACAAAACACAATCACAGATGATGATAGCAAGATTCCTTCAAGTGGTGCTGTTGTTGACTACGCAGTCCCTCTATCGTCCAAACAAAACACAATCACAGATGATGATAGCAAGGTTCCTTCAAGTGGTGCTGTTGTTGACTATGTTAGTGGAATATCAAGTGGGACTTCTCTATCAAACGTTTATGTAGACGATGATATCTCCACCACTGCTACTTCCAATGTGTTCACAGTGAGTGCTACAGGGGTTGGAGATTCCACAAAGGGAGCAAGGGTTACATTGGATATATCAACCGAATGGTCAAATAACTTTGTAATAAATACAATAGAGTTGACAAGACCAGTTGGAAGTTCAACGTTCTACTATACCAATCTATGCTTTAGTGGACATAATGTATCACTTGGACCTCAACAATCTATTAGGAATACAGGTTCCAATAACTTTGCCTCTTCAACTGCTTTCGCAGCGATAGGTGGTTATACCTCTACTGATTATTCCTACGATGTAAAGGCACTCGTAACCACAAATGCTATTCAATTTGATGTTGTTGCTGTAGGTGGAACTCCTGCTAGTTGGTCACAACAATTATGTACAAGCAAGGTGGAGATTTTCTCATGAGTGAAGCAACCAAGTTGGAATTGACAGGACTCACCTCCTATGGAGATGATGTATCTCGTATTAACTCAAGTGATAAGGTAACTAACTTGTTTCTTGATAATGCAGGTTATCTCAGAAGTAGGGGAGGATTGTCTGTTATATCCACAAGTGGTGTTTCTCTTCCAACCTCTAACGTTGATGGATTATTCTATTGGGTATCTAAAGACCTTACCATGATTGTATGCGGTGGTTCCCTATACGAAATGAATGAGAACAACGTCATCACTCTAATAGGAACAGGTCTAGAAACCAACGAGAGAGCATCCTTTGCTGTTGTTAGAACAAGCACAGGGGTAGAGTCCTTGGCAGTTGCTAATGGTGGTGATATTTACATATATGACCCTGTTAATGCCACTTGGACTAATACATACACTACAGATAATGATGCTCCTAGAGGGGTGAAGAAGATTGTATTCCTTACAGGTTTTCTAGTAGCAGTACCAAGTAATAGTAATAGGTTCTTCTTCTCTCAAGTAGGTGACCCTGAAGATTGGAGTGCTTTGGACTTTGCTAGTGCTGAAGCAAATGCCGATATTATTGAGAATATGTCAGTCAAAGGGTTCTATTTGTATCTATTTGGCACTAATACAATTGAAATATGGTATAACGATGGAAATACACCCTTCATTAGACTTGATGGTGGATTGGTAGAGAATGGCACAGCATCACCCTTTTCAGTATCAGTAGTTGAAGACCAACTCATGTTCCTTGACAATAAACGAAGAATATGCGTGGTAGAAGGGCAATCAGCATACAAGGTGATATCATCGTCCATTGATAGATTCCTTCAATCTCTAGATAGTGTAGAGGACGCATATGCGTATCCTATTCAACACCAAGGACGAGTATTCTATAGTCTTAACTTCCCAACAGCAAGTAGGAGTGAATGGGATGGTTCAAGTGCGACTGGAATAACATTTATTTATGACATGTATAACCAACAGTTCTTTGAATGGGCAGAATGGTCAACAACTAACTCAGAGTTTAGTCAATTCCCTGTAAACGCAGAATGTTATGCTTCTCTACAACAAAGACAAATATTAGGTAAGAATGAAGAAGGTAAACTATACGAACTTGCCCAAACTGTATATCAAGATGAAGGAAACCCATTGAGAATCATGTGGCAGAGTGGTTTCTTAGACTTTGGTGCTTTACAAAAGAAGAGATTGCGAAAGATGAGATGGAGAATGACTAGTGGATTTGACCCTGTAGCATCAACTGTGGTGTTCAACTATAGAGTAGATGGACAATCAGAGTGGGATTCCTCTAGAGAAACCTCACTAACAACTGGTGGGTCTTCATTGAATCAATTCCATACACAGATAAATAACTTAAGAATTGCTAGGGTATATCAATTTCAAATAGTTGGTTCCAATGCTTCTCCTTATTGTTTAGGGGATGTAACACTTGAACTTGACATTATGACGAGTTAGTATGCCAAACCTACCTCCAGTACCTAATACCATCTCCAATCCCATCGAGAAGCAATTTCTTGAGAGGATGAGACAATCTATTGAGGGTCTAAGCACTGAATCAGAAGATATTAGTGGTGGTGGTCCTCCTTATGTATCAATTAGTGGTGATACCATGGTTGGTCCTTTGGTATTGGACAACCTATCAGGTAATAGTGATAACCTACTAGCAGTTGATGCTACAGGGGAAATCAAGATAAGTGGTAAGGTTGCCAATGATATCTCTTCTAATACCTCACTGATAGATGGAAACACCTCTAGAATTGAAGCACTTGAAGCATTCGGAGATAATGGTTACACAAATACAAAACTGGTGCTTTACATAGCAAGTCTTGCTGAAAGGAGTTCTATCGTAGGTTCCCCACCAACATCAATAATATATAGTGATTATGAGGGAATAACAGCACATTCTAAGGCAGTAACATATACAAGTGGACAACCTACTCTAGTTGTTGAAACTTTTGAGTATAATGGTGATACATGGACAACAACCAAGACTATAACCTATAGTAGTGGGGTTCCTACTAATACAACCTTTGATGTTACCATAACCTAATTAAAAACTATAAATAGATAGAGAGAACAATAAGGAGTTACTATAATGGCACTAAAAATATCACCAAAATATCAGACAGGTGGTGAAGAGTTTGATCACTTGCATCTAAGGACTGCTGTAAATACTTCTCCAGAGAATGATGAGAGTCCATTCAGTGTGACTGCTACATTTCGTTCGTACAAGAAGAATGACGATCAGAAACTCTTTGCACCAACTGATAAGGTTGGACTTGTCAAGATTAATGTCCCAGACATCGAAAAGAAGGCAATGGAGTGGGTAACAGCAGGTCGATTAGAAGATGCCCAGTTGCTGTCAGATGCCATGGAGAAGTACCAGATGGCACTTGCTCTGTTCATTGAAGATGCTTATCCAAACTTGACTGTGGATGTTGTGTAATGAGTTTC
>Ga0222717_10000272_pt1 | contig 45600 bp, 34 predicted proteins | sample C33_18DmetaG_FD_165053 | JGI IMG/M metagenome (GOLD analysis project Ga0222717, IMG submission 165053) | Estuarine water microbial communities from San Francisco Bay, California, United States - C33_18D | ecosystem: Environmental > Aquatic > Marine > Unclassified | place: USA: California... | reverse complement strand
CCTGCTCTCCTGGTCGCCGCCCACGCCTTCCCAACTGAAGCGCATCTGGGCCTCCTTCTTCGTAAAGGTCGCACCAACGACATACATTCTGCCTTGAAGCGCCGAGGGCGAGAGCAATATCAGTTTTAGAATAGCCCTCCTCAAAGAACATGTTCACCGCATTCTGACGCTGCAACAATTGCTCAGCACTCGATAGCTTTCTTCCATCTCTTTTCACATTATCTCGAACCCTAGGGTTCAATAAAAGTCCATGTATTTGTTGGCCTCATTAATACCTCCACGATAACTCAAACTAATCGATCAACTCGATCGGCGCAGGTAGATCCAGTCTCACGTGGCCCTTCACGTTGAGCACAGGCTTCTCTTTCACCACGTTCGCCTTCATCACAAGCTTTTCATCTAACTGCTTCTCATCCTCTTTCTCATCCTCTTTCTCTTCTTTCGGTATCATGGATCTAATCGCCGGCTTAAGAGAATTGTATGGATCGGGTCCGATGACCGTTGACTCACGCAAGAGCACAGGTTGAGCAGCCCCACTATTACTATAGACAGCCATGGCTCCGCTTTGCATGATCATCTCTGTCTCGCGCCTTAGAGCTTCCTCCGCTGAATTCGGAGAATGCGTGGTGCACGTTCCACCGAGGTTGAACTGTGTCGGAATAAACTCCATACTCGCAGTACGCTCAAAGACTGGTCCAGGCTTACGATGATAACAATCATCCGTCGCAAGCTGTCCAGAAACGGTACAGATCTCGACTGTCTTGCCTTCTCCCGGAGGCACTATCGGTTCCGGCTTAAAAGTCCGGGTCGAGGCGTTCATGAAATCGATCCATATAGGAAGCGCAATTTCATTGGCGAAGGCTCCCTCATAAATCTGCTGCTTGTTCTTGAACCCTGTCCAGACACCACAAGTGATCGCACTGTCATAACCAACAAACCACGTGTCCGTGAAATTGTAGGCGGTTCCTGTCTTACCTCCAATGCCAGGGAAACCCTGCAGACCTAGTTCACTCGCATTGGCCGCGGTACCATTCGTCAGTACTTCCTGCAGACAACTGTGCGCCTGATAGGCCGCATATTCATCGAGTACATCCACCAGATCTGCTTCAGGAGCTTTGGAGGTATACATTGGTGTACCATCTGCCCCTTGAATCTCGCGAATAATGTAGAGGTCTTGTGGACGCAGCCCGCCGTTTGGAAAGATGGTGAAGGCTTTGCACATCTCTGCCAACGTCACCTCACTACTACCGAGAAACGATGAGTTGTAAGGGCGCATGGGACTCGTGAATCCGAGCTCTTTGACGAACTCAAGAAACTTCTCCAAACCCACCCGCAAGCCAAGACGCACCGTGGCGGCATTCTTAGACATTACGAGCGCCTTACGGGCCGTGATGTCGCCAAGATACTCGAAATCTGGCCGCTCCACCGCCCATTCTCCTAACAAACCATCAACACCACCAATCTGGACGAACTTGTTATCAATCACCTTGTCTGTCACGATGGTGCCAGGAAACATCGCGCTCTGAAAAGCAAGGGCAAAGACGAACGGTTTGAACGCCGACCCGGCAGGAAATCTTGCCTGCGTGGCCATGTTATACTGAACGTGTTGGAAATTCCGACCACCCACGAGTGCAACGATACCACCGTCTTCGTTATCGACAGCCATCATCGCGCCCTGCAGGTACTTTGGCTCCAAAATCTTCCAGTCTCTGGCTCGCGCATCCTTAATGACCTCAAGGTACTTTTGATATGTCTGGTGAGTGTATCCGGGCCGCGACTCGACTTCCTCCAAGTGCTCCCGCAGGCCGCGCTCCCCGCGTTGCTGTAATGTAAGATCCAATGTGGTAAACACCCGGAAGCCTCCTCGAGCCGCAACTTCTGCGCCTAACTTTTCCGTAATCTGCTCACGAATGTAGTGAAAAGCGTGGGTAGAACGCGACATGCTAGTAAGCGTCGCCGTGACGATGGGCCGCTTCTTCAGCTTCTCTGCATCAGGCGGGGTAAGGAACCCCTCAACAGCCATCCGTTTAAGAACGTTGTCGCGAGCACCCTTTGCTCGCTCGCGACTCTTGAGAGGCGAGAAGACATTCGGTGCCTTAATAAGGCCGCAAAGCATGGCCGCTTCCTCAATCGAGACTTCGCTAACATGCTTTCCAAAATATCCCTTAGCCGCCGCATTCACGCCGTGAAAACCGTGCCCAAAGAAGATTCGGTTTAGGTAATGCTCTAGAATCTCTTCTTTCGTAAAATTCTTCTCGATGCGATGTGCGAGAAAAGCCTCCGTAATCTTCCGTCCATAACTCTGGTCGAGCATCCCAAAGCTCTGGCGCCCGAGCTGCTGCGTGATCGTGCTCGCACCCTGCGTTCGTCGCCGCGCCTTGAAATTCAAGAAGACAGCGCGAGCCACGCCAATCCAATCCACTCCATGGTGTTCAAAGAATCGCGAATCCTCCGCCGCGATGAGCGCCCGAATGAGCTCTTTGGGCACCTGATCAATGGTCACCGGCAAGCGATTCTGCACGCGGAAGTCCTCACCCATGCGTTCGCCGTGACGATCATAGAGAATGCTCGCCGTCTCCAAGCGCCCCACTTCGGAAAGGTCCAGCTCCTCCGCTTTCTTATAATAGGGCCGCAGAAGGAGGGTGAGCAAGATGCCCCCAATCACGATAGCGAAGAGGGAGAATTTCGCCAAGCGACCGAGCCAAAGCCACCACCAAGGAACCTTCCGCTGTTCACGGGAGGATTTTGAGGAACCAGTCTTGCCGAAGCGGTAGGCCATGAGAGTCTTTTAGGGGAAGATGGGGAGTCCTCTTCCAAGAGGAAATCTAGCAGTTTTAAAAACAGAATTCAAGACTAAGACCAGGCAGCGATGAGTCACACAAGGCAGCTTTCCCCGTTCGAAAGGGAAATCCAAAGGAGCATTCGCGCGAGACCGCTTACTTTCAAGGAATACATGGCTCTGGCCCTCTACCATCCTCAATGGGGATACTACACAGCTCAAAAGGCTCCGGGTAGAAACGCTGATTTCTTCACCAGTGTCAGTGTTGGCAGCTGCTTCGGAGAATTGCTGGCGCACTACATGCATGGGATTTGGCAGGAAGCTGGTAGTCCAGAAACGTTCACCGCCCTGGAGCAAGGAGGCCACATTGGGATGCTCGCTGCCGATGTCATCTCTAGTATTTATGCTAATTTTCCAGCATTTAGCAAGGCAATTCATTTTCTCGCCGTCGAAAGATCTGCCTTAGCCATGACAGATCCCCGGTTAACCGAGTATTCCTGTTGGTCCCTGGCCCACGATCTACAGGACATTCCTCAAGAGTCGGTCGACCTCTTCTTCGCAAACGAGCTGATTGACGCGTTTCCAGTTCACCGTGTGATTTGGCAGGGACCGGAACACGGCTGGGCAGAACTTCACGTTTCACTACAAGAAGACGTTCTAACCTTTGCTGAGGGCCAGCTCTCTTCATCCATTCTCGCTGATCGGCTTACAGACATCGACATCAGTAATTTTGAGCCAGGCTACATCACTGAGATCAACCTTGAAATCGCACCGTGGTTAGCCTCGCTATCACCACGTCTCAAGCACAACGCTATCATGTTAGTTTTCGACTATGGAATGCCCGACTCGACCTACTACCTCCCGAGTCGACGTGAAGGCACCTTACAGAGCTATCAAAATCACCAGCGGTCGGGCAACCTCCTTGCCAATCCTGGCGAACAAGACCTCACTGCACACGTTGACTTCACCCACCTACAGGTTGAGGCAGAATTAGCGGGATTGAATAGCCGTCGGCTAGAAGAACAGAGCCGCTTTCTTACGCGCCTGGCCCACAATCCATTGAAAGCGATGGAAAACCGGCTGCAAGGAACCGCCCCTGACAAGAAATCCCTTTCGTGGATTCGTCAGTTCCAACAGCTCACGAGCATGGGACCAAATTTTAAGGTCATGGAGCTACTTCGTAACGTAGGCAGTGCCTAACAAGTCATTCAGAGCACGATTCGCTACGCGGGTAATATACTTATTCGGCTGATCAGAAAGACACCGCTGCAGCAGCGGAATATGGGGATAGGCCAAGTTATCAATCTCATCAAAAACGATAGCGGCTTGTAATCGGGCCCATTGGGCACCATCCGCAAGGACATTTGCCAACACCGGCAATGCCTCCTCTGGCTTGCCTGCATGGCAAAGCGCTCGCGCCGCAGCCACGCGCACGGCCGCAGTCTTGTCTTCAAGGAGATCTACAAGCTTCTCAAGGATCGCCTGGTCACTTACCCGTCCATTGCCCAAACCTGTCGCCGCCCAGTAGCGTACTCCAGCATCCTGATCAGACAGCGCCTTTGCTAGAGCGCTAGGATCCGTTAGATTCGCCGTGTCACGCAAGCGCTGCATGAGCGCTAGTCCATCTGAGCCATTAAGAATGGCGTAGCGACTCTCTACGCCTTGCTCACGTCGCTCAATCTCCGCCTCGGGCAGAAGCCCCATGTCACGTGTGTCAGCCACCCATTGCAAATGCACGTCTCGCAGGCGATCCAGTTTCTCCTTCATCGCGGCATCCCCGGCGAGATTCTGAACCTCGTGCGGGTCCTCCTCAAGGTCGTAGAGCTCTTCCGTCGGCTTTCGGTCTGCCATAAACAAAGCGGCAGCGTCCGTCAAAGTTCCTTCTTTCGCTACTCGACGAAGCTCTCTCATCGTCGCCCCCTTCTCCGGAGTATTCATATACTGATAGTAGGCCTTGTTAGGCTCGTAGTTGCGAATATAGCGGTAGCGACTGTCACGCACCGAGCGAATGATATCATAACGCTCATCCATGCGATCCCGCGCTCCATACACATACTGACGCTTGTCCGAGAGATCCGTCCCAAGGAACGCACGCCCCTGAAAATGCTTGGGCAGTTTCAAACCAGCCAAGTTTAGCACCGTCGGCGCGAAATCGATCGAGCTGATCAGCTGTGGATCAATCGTGTTTGCCTTAGTCACGCCCGGCACTCGCACGATTAGAGGCACTCGTGTCCCAGAGTCGTAGAGCCAGCGCTTCGCCCTTGGCAATCCGACGCCGTGATCTGACCAGTAGAAGATGATGGTATTCTCGTAGAGGCCATCGTCTTTCAACTGCTGAATCAAATCCCCCGCCCACGCGTCCATCGCTGTGATCAATTCATAGTTTCGCTTCCAGTCCTCTCGCACCACCGGCGTGTCCGGGTAGTAAGGTGGCAATGTTAACTTCGCCGGATCCTGACGCTGATCTACGGAGAGATTCTTCGTCACATCACGATACTTGGCGTCTCCCGCGATGCCACTTTCGTGACACCCTCCGAAGTTAAACACGGCAAAGAACGGCTTTTCGGAATCGGGGTTGTCTCGCCAGTGCGCCCGCTTGCTAGACACATCCCAAACATCCTTTGGCGTACGAAACTGGTAGTCCTGCTTCGAATTATTCGTACAGAAATAACCTGCGTCCCGAAGGTAGGCGGGAAAGGGACGAATATGAGACGGCAACGTTGCCTGGCAACGCATGTGATGCGTTCCCAAGGTTGTCTGATACATTCCTGTGATGATCCCTGAACGGCATGGCGCGCATACACCTGCAGTGGTAAAGGTATTTGGGAACCGCACGGCTTCCTTCGCAAAGGCATCCAAGTGTGGAGTAATTGCCCGCTCATCACCAAAGCATCCCAATTGAGGGCTGATATCCTCACAGGAAAGCCACAAGATATTCGGACTGGCAGCCGCCACTCCATGGAGAACAGAGAGGACGACCAACGAACGAACCACGAATAAGCGCATGCCTAATGCTAAGCGCCGAGTCACCCGCAGCTCAACGTAAATTCGAGGACTTCGATTCCGCCCCAAGCTTCCCACTTCTCTCCGTGACGATCACGCGAAGACGCCAAGGAAGCCAAGCGTAAGAACGTGAACGACCACAGACTTACTCGGCACGCTCTAACACACTCTAAGAGCGCCAGCGGGGGAAAGATCGGGCCGATGCGACAAACAATGTCCCTAAGGATGCACTTCATGGTCGGACGGCGTCAAAACCCGCTTCCACTTACCGCTCGATCAGCCACCAGGCCTAATCCAGCCTACTTCTTGCGAAATCCAAAGAAGATTCCTGCAGAGCCTGCTCCCGCAGAGGGCAAATAGCCCATGAGCACTTGCTTGAGCCCTTCCGCTCCAGATTGGAGCGATTGTAAGGTCTGATGAACCCAAGATTCGACACCTGCCCAATCGAGAGCGATCCAGCCCGTCGATTTCATGAAACCAATTGCCAAGAGCGCCACGCCCGCACAGACAAACGCTGCCTTAACAAAGCGGCGAACGCACCAGCCAATGACAAACCCACCAAGGTAGCTCCCACCGAAGCCCATCAGTAGCGGGGAGTAACTACCCACCACTCCCAATGCGCCCGCGCCAGCTGCGAGCCCGGAGGCGAGCACGGATTTGGACTGCCACGGAGGCCCATACTCAAGCTCTCGAGGGTCCGATACTTTTCGCCGGAGCCAGTTCCAAAGGGGTTTCATGGCCTAACCGTGTATCCCACGAGGATTCTCCGGGCCTGCAATTCTCCACTGACCGATAAGGCTCGCCAAGGAGCGCGACTGGTTTAAACTCTATATATAATGCAAGAGCGTTACAAACCAGAAACGGCTCTGACTGAACGCTACGAGATCCTTGAGGAAGTTGCTGGTGGAGGCATGGTCGTGATCTGTCAGGTGAACAAAAAGCTGCCCTATTAGTAATCAACCCGTACTGGCGGTAGACACCCAGGAGGGCTACGGCGAATGGGCGACCTTCTATGATCAAGACGACAACCCGCTAATCAGGCTGGATCACGAAGAAATCGTTCTACGTCTACGCAACCGAGCCGGAAAGAGAGTTCTCGATGTTGGCTGTGGAACAGGTCGGCATGCCATTACCTTAGCCACATCTAGAGCCAACGTCACCGGCTTCGATTTTTCCGAAGGTATGCTAGCACAAGCACGCTCAAAGCCAGCAGCAGACAAAGTGACTTGGGTTTGTCAGGATCTATCGAGAAGCTGGCCACTCAAGGACGATACATTTGATCTGGTTCTTTCATGCCTAGTGCTAGAGCATGTCCAAGATGTAAATGCATTCTTCAGAGAAATGGCCCGCCTGTGTAAGCCTCACGGCATCGTCCTGACCTCCGCCATTCATCCCAACATGTTTCTCAAAGGGACACGAGCAGGCTACAAGACGATAGACGGGCAGCAGCACCGTATCGCTGGGGACACACATCGTATTGGAGATTATATCAGCGCAGGGCTCAAAGGGGGTTTTGCCTTGCAATGGATCAGTGAACGTACGGCGGATTCGTTTCTCGAAGACTCCGAGCGAGCCCGCAAATACACGGGTTGGCCGCTCTTCCTTGGATTAGAGTTTCGGCTATCTTCAACATGACTGATTAGCTTACCCTTTTCCAGAGTGGTTGCGGTATCGGGATTACCCCAACTCAACAAACAGAAGACGACATCGGAATAGCGCCCTACGTTAAGCGACTGGCTCTTCGGCCAGGTAACGCTGTTGCGCTGCTTGCTCCTTATTCGAAGGCTTGCTCGCATTTGCCTCATCCGTAGCCCCAATCAGCTCGTCTCGGAATTTGGCGACGAAGCTAGAAGTTGGCCAAGAGCTAGCTTCACCGAACGCACAAATCGTACGACCATCGATGTTCTTGGCGACAGATGCTAACGTATCGACATCACTTGGCATGCCACCACCAGCTTCAATGCGGTCAGTGATCTTCTTCATCCACAGAGAGCCCTCACGGCAAGGCGTGCATTGGCCGCAGCTTTCGTGAGCGTAGAAATTGTTGATGTTGTTCAAGACCCAGGACATGGAGCGGCTGTCATCCATGATGATGACGCCACCTGAACCGGCCATCGAGCCGCAAGCCATGAGCGTATCAAAGTCCATTGGAATGTCTTCGACACCGATCTCGACTTCTTCATCACCCTTCTTGATCTTGAAACGCTCATCAGCTTTCAACACTTTCGCAGAACTACCGCCAGGAATGACAGCTTTGAGCTTTCTGCCAGGAAGCAGACCGCCGCAGACGTCATTGAGCAATTCACCGAAAGTCAGCTTGCCAACCTCAACCTCGTAGTAACCGGGCTTCTGCACATCGCCACTGACGCAAAGGATGCGCGTGCCCGTATTGCGCGGAGTGCCAAGCTTGGCGTATTCCTCGCCGCCCATCTCAATGATGTGCTTCACATGGCACAACGTTTCCACGTTGTTTACAATGGTAGGGCTCATGTAGAGTCCCAAAGCTGCCGGGAAATAAGGTGGCTTGATCCTTGGGTACGGACGCTTGCCTTCGAGAGACTCGATCAAACCGGTCTCTTCGCCGCAAATGTAGGCTCCGGCACCGCGATGCACATAAATCTCAAGATCGAAGCCACTGCCTTGAATGTCCTTGCCAAGAAATCCCTTCTCATGCGCCTCGGCGATAGCCTTTTCAAGAATTTGCGCCGCCTCGGGGAATTCTTCCCTCACATAGATGTAGGCGAGATGCGCTCCGACCGCAAAAGAAGAGATGATCATTCCCTCGATCAGTTGATGCGGATCTTGGTGCAAGATGTAGCGATCCTTAAACGTGCCAGGCTCAGACTCATCAGCATTGCAGATGAGGTAGACCGGCTTGGTGTTTTTAGGTGGAATGAAACCCCACTTCACCCCTGTGGGGAAACCGGCCCCACCACGTCCACGAAGTCCAGAGCCTTTCACTTCGTCAGTTACCGCCTTGGGCTCCATCTTAAGCGCCTTCTTGGCTTGATCATAGCCTCCTTCCTTAACATACCGCTCGATGCTGGTGTCCCAACCTTCGCGGTCGATGTTGCGAAAGATCAGACGTTTCTCGCGTGCGTGTGGTTGTTTACCTTGGAGATACTTGATGTCACCCATGATCACTCGTGTTTTAGGAATACTGATTAAGGAGCCCCTTGGCTTTTTCAGGCTCGACCTTTTCGTGAAACTCGTCATTAACCAAGCAGACTGGGCCAAAGCCACAGCTTGCCAGGCACTCGGCAAACTCAATGCTGTATTTGCCATCCTTACTCACCGCGATAGGATCGTGATGCGTCACGGTGGAGCGATCAATCCCTGCCTCGGAGCAAAGCTTGTCCATCAATTCATAGCTGCCCGACATCGCACAGCTGAGCGTGCGACAAACACGAATGTGATATTTGCCAGGGGCACACTGACGAAATCCCGGATAAAAAGTCACCACTTCCAGCACATTGATAGGCTCCAGGCCCAGTTTCTCCGCCGCGTAGGTCACCCCTTCTTCGCTGACGAAGCCGAAGTGATGCTGTAGCAAATGAAGCACCGGCAACACCGCGCTTCGCTTGGAAACGGGGTAATGCGAGATGGCTTCGTTGATCTTAGTTTCGAGATCTGCGGGAATGTCCATGGCCTAACGAAATCGGTCAGTCTTTCATTGATGCTCTCGCGTTCATTTTAGCGATCACACTCGCCCATGACGAAGTCCAGGCTTCCAAGGATGGCCACGACGTCACTCATCATGTGCCCAGGCAACATCTTGGGCAGGATACTTAAGTTCACAAATGAGGGGCTGCGAATCTTCAACCGGTGCGGCACACCGCCACCCTTACTATTGATATAAAAACCTAACTCACCCTTCGGGTTCTCTGCCCCAAAGTAGACCTCGCCCTCGGGCGCGTCGATGCCCTGGGTCGCGACGATGAAGTGGTGGATCAATTCTTCCATGTTCATCATAACGCGTTCCTTCCGCGGAAGGCGATTCTTGGGATCGACCACGTTAATTTCGCCCTGCGGCATGTTCGCCAAGACCTGGCGGAGAATCTTCACACTCTGACGCATTTCTTCCATCCGCACGAGATACCGGTCGAATGAGTCACCCTTGCTACCAATCGGAACGTCGAAATCGTACTTCTCGTAGCCGAGGTAGGGATTCGCCTTACGCAAATCGTGGTCCACCCCACAACCACGCAGGTTCGGGCCCGTCAGACCAAAGGAAATAGCATCTTCCTTTGTGACCGTGCCAACACCTTCAGTACGATCAATGAAGATCTTGTTTCGCGTCAGAAGCGCATCCACTTCCTCGATCACGGGTTCAAGCTGATCGAGGAACTCACCCACTTCCTTCAGAGTCTTCTCAGAAATATCACGCGTCTGGCCACCTACACGGGTGTAGGACGTAGTAAAACGTGCTCCCGAGATTTGCTCAGCCAAATTGTAAACATGCTCGCGCTGCTGGAAGGTGTAGAGGAACACCGTCATGGCGCCCACGTCCATCGCGAAGCAGCCCACGCCAAGCATGTGCGCAGAAATTCGCCCTAATTCGCAGCACAGCACCCGCAGTGCCTGGCCACGCTCGGGCAGCTCCCAGCCCATCAACTTCTCCACCGCACAGGCATAGGCCACGTTGTTCGACAGTGGCGCAAGATAATCTAGCCGGTCCGTGTAAGGTACGAACTGGTTGTAATGCATGTTCTCCGCGATCTTCTCGTCACCCCGGTGGAGAAAGCCCACGTCGGGAATCGCCTTCGTGATGATCTCGCCATCGAGCTCAAGAATAAGCCGCAGCACCCCGTGGGTGGCTGGGTGGGATGGCCCCATATTTAGAGTCAGCTTTTCGCCCACCAAATCCTCGGTGGTCGCCTCATAGCTGGCCATCTGCTGCTGCGCGCGTGCAGCGGTGTCGGGGGACTCGATTTCGGTGACCGTTTTAGCCATACTTAGTCGCTTTCGGCACAAGCTAGGGGCACCCCCTTCCCGGGCAAGACGAATTTGTGAAAAGTTTCACAAGCTCACCCACCAAGAGGCGGTCTGTGGACGTACGACTCTCCTCTTTCAGTCCACAATGCCCCCTTTCTCGAGTGTAATAGCCCCCGTATCGCCGATACCTCGCTCCACCACCAGTCTCGTTCTCCGGTCACCAGCGCTGCTACAGCGAGACAAGGCTGGGACGACCAAGCCCGTTTGCCACCACTGAACGCCTGCAAGCGGCAAACGGGTAGCCTAGCCACGGCCAACAGGATCGATCGGCCAAGGCGCCGACAAGGATTCCCAAGATACCCCGCCATGGTGAAAAAGTGGTCGCCATGGCGAGAGGCTCGTACTCCCCCCCGCGCGCATGGATGGGAGAGACGGTGGAACTCTGTGGGACTTGCCTTGGCCCGCCACTCAGGAGCCTCGATCGGAAATCACTCTGCTCGCGGTCGCCCCTACGTTTCATTCCTCACAGATCTCATGAGACGCTGTTGGACCATCGTCTGGACCGTTTTGTCGAGCTCGTCGCAAGAGGGCTCTTAGCTTTCTTTCAGCAGACGTGGTGGTGGCATTCCGAGGAGAGTTTTGCGGAGAACTCCTGGGAGCGCTGCCAATTCCTAACAGACGCCCATTTCGCTAATAGCTTCATGCCCACGGAGGGCTTGTTTGTCAATCTTCAGACGTCCGAACGGCGCGCCTTCGCCAACTACCTGCGTTTCCGCTGTGACACGAATCGACCAGAGTCGGTCCGAGAACGAGCGGAGTGGTGCCTATTTGCCTACACCATACCCGTATTTGATCCACGCCGACGGTCACGATCGAAGGCGATTTCCAAACAAATCGATTTGATGTCGTCCAACGTCTGGAACCGTGTGAGTGCCAGCTCTAAGAAGATCGAGGCGCTGCCGTTCTCTGAATATGTGACTCTCTCCAATGGGCTCCTGCCGTTGTTGCACGAAGCGGATGCCGCGAAGCTTCAGGGAGCCATTCGCAGGTGTTTTGACTTGGCTATCACTCACGTCAGTTATTTTGAAAGGATCGATCTGGTAGAAGCCCTGATCGCCGCAATCCAAAAGAGCAATGACGAGTGGAGGCACGATCAAGATCGCCAGGATTACGAGGCCAAGATGGCCGCACAATTCGACGCTGTAAACAAGGACGAGAACGCGGAAGATGGCATGGACATCTATGTCCTCACATCCTCGTCTGGCGTTGGCTACCGTGTGCGATTCTGGGAATCAGGCGTTGTCCAGGGGGTCCAGGTGCGCCAATTGGATCAGCTCCACGCCTTCGGGAGCTTCACGCTCAATGAATTTGAGGATATCGTGAACGAGAATACCTTAGATCAACACATAACGGCCCCATCCGAATTGGGCCTAGAGCAGATCAAATGGCTCCGCGCCAATCCTGTCACTTTCCCAGAAGAGGACGCATCCACGGCGTCTATCTGTGTCGTCGCCGACACAGGAGGGCGGATCATTGGCGCGAGCTTGGCTGTGCGCTTGCTACGCGCGAGTGGCCTTAAGGATTTGCACGGGCCTCACATGATCAACTTTCCGCCGGTGTTAGGAAAAACAGACCAAGAAAGCCTGCACCAACTGGTCACAGACGCCGTGGAGGCCCATGAAAATCTCACCCACATTCACTTGGATCTGGTGGCCCATGGTGACGACGAAGGCATTCACCTATCAGACACCCCAATCACAGCTGAGGATTTCTTACGGCTGGCAGACCAGCATCCAGAGATCACTTTTCTCATCACCACCTTGGCCTGCCACTCCGGGGATCAAGCCGTTGCGCTGGAGCGACTGCTTCAAGAACGGGCCGACGAGAAGCTCTCCAAGTAGCTAACATTGATCACTCAATCCTCTCCCGGAGCGCAGACATGGCAAGCACGCTACGGCGGCTACTATGCCCTGTGTTTTCTACGCTGCCTTGATCTGAGCATCGCAAACTACGGCCGCGCCGCGAGCTTGGCGGCTCAATCGGTGCAATACTGGAACACGCCATTGATCGTCCACGGCGGCAAACTGTTCCGTCTGTGAGACCCAGACGGCGAATCCTTCAAGAGCGACTAAACGATGACGGAGCGCCCCTCTACGAACGACCTTTCTTTTCTTAATCGCCCACGACATCTTCAGGTCTTGGTGTCCCTTCATCCTTGTAGTGTGAGGAAACGAGCTTATCGGCGCAGAAGAAGTGAAAATTTCCATCCACCAGCTGACCCTCCCAACAGATCCGTCCATTCTCGCCATCGAGTTTCAAGCTGTTCAACATCACTGACTTTGTTCGAAAAACCTCGCGCCGTCCCTTCAAAATCGTCTCCATCCTAACCTTCCCGATCAAGGGCTTTCGAGAACCCTTCCTATGAGCAGCACTACGATTGATGCGCGATGGGATCAGCATGTAGCAAACAATCAAGCCATCGTTCGCTTCGCTCGCATCATTCTTGAGCACGACTTCTTAGGCACGGGAATCCTCTGACGACTTCGCAGGGGCGACGGACATGTCGCGTCGTTTACCAGTCAGCACCGCCTCTGCGAAGTCGTCAGAGGATTCCCAGGGGTCTTTGAAGTCCTGACCTATTCCTTGAGATAAGCCCGATCATCCTGAATGAGCTGATTCAGAGCGTAGGTATACCTCTTCCCATGGGCTTTCTCGAAAATCACCTTGCCCGCAGCCACGCCGATGGGCTCGGCTTCCATCTTCTAGCCTTACGGATTCGTGAATTCCCGAGCCTAAACCACGCCTACCAGAACCAATCCCAGCACTAGCCTACTCGTGATCCAGAGTCATACATTCATCTCCATACCAACACGTAGTCGACCTCCCTAGGATAAAGCTAGTTCAAATCATCCGTGTAGGCAATAAAGTCGTCTTCATCGTGGCGACGTCTCTTCACCAAATGAGAGGGGCAGCTTGACCCCAATCATCCTCATCCATAAGTAAGACATCCACCGCCATGAATGATGCCACCTTTGTCAGCCACTTGGAATGCAGCCTCTCCGGAGAGCGCTTCCCTGCGGACACCGTTCAGAACCTGTCCCAAGTTGGGAAGCCACTTCTTGTCCGCTACGACCTAGAAGCGCTTGGACAGCACCTGACAAAAGACACGCTCTCAAAAAGACCCGAGGAGCTTTGGAGGTACCGTGAATTCCTGCCCGTGCGCCAAGCCGCCAATCGACTTTCCCTGGGCGAACCCCGTACGCCTCTGCTCACACTAGATCATTGGAGCCAAAGCCAGGTCACGGTCAAAGACGAGTCTCGTCTCCCCACGGGTTCCTTCAAAGCGCGCGGTCTCTGCTTGGCTGTCAGCATGGCGAAAGAGCTAGGCATCCAACGCGTCGCCATGCCCACGAACGGCAACGCGGGGGCCGCACTCGCCGCTTATGGATCGCTCGCGGGAATGGAAAGCTACGTCTTCTGTCCAGAGGACACGCCAGATGTGAATGTGCGAGAGATCGCCCTGCAAGGCGCGCATGTTTGGAAAGTGAACGGCTACATCCATCACTGTGGACAGATCGTCAAAGGTGGCCTGGAAACCATGGGATGGTTTGATTTCTCCACGCTGAAAGAGCCCTACCGAATCGAGGGGAAGAAAACGATGGGCTTGGAACTTGCCGAACAGTTAGGCTGGACCGTGCCGGACGTGATCTTCTATCCGACAGGTGGAGGCACGGGGCTTATTGGCATGTGGAAAGCCTTTGCCGAACTGGAAGCCATCGGCTGGATCGACTCCAAGCGTCCTCGCATGATCGCGGTGCAAGCAGACGGTTGTGCTCCCATTGTCCGCGCCTTTGAGGATGGCGCCGAGTTCGCCGAAGAATGGCAAGACGCCACCACCGTCGCCTCCGGCATCCGTGTCCCCATGGCCATTGGTGATTTCCTCATCCTACGCGCCGTGCGCGAAAGCGGTGGGTTCGCTATCGCCGTCTCGGACGACTCCATCCTCACGGCGCAGCACGAGATCGCCGCCCAAGAAGGCCTCTTGTTAGGCCCCGAAGGGGCTGCCACCGCCGCCGCCTATCAAAAAGCCCTGAAACAAGGTCTCGTATCGCCGGATGAATCCGCCGTGCTTTTCAATTGCGGCACCGCGCTGAAATATCCCATGCCCGCCGTCACCGCGACCATTGATCGCCATTCGCCCCTAGACTTTTCTCAGCTGGATCAAGGGTCTGCAGGAACGCCAGTCTAAGAGTCATTGTCCGAATCGGCCTCCACATCTTCAGGCCTTGGCGTCCCTTCATCCTTGAAATCACCAACGTAATGCGAAGCGACAAGTTGATCCGCAAAGAAGAAGTGGAAATTCGCGTCTGACAATGACTCATCCCAGCGTATGCGCCCCGCACCCGTCGATAAATTCATGCTGTTCAAGACGACAGGCTTCGTTCGGAAGATCGTACGACCGCCTTTGGGAATCGCCTCCAGCCTGATCTTGCCCGATTGGGGCTCTCGAGAGTTCTTTCGTCCCTTCGCATTACGATCGGTGCGCATCGGGAAGAGTGTGTAGCACACGATCAAGCCATCGATGAGTTCCGTCGCGCCATTCTTCAGAACCACCTCAAAGGCACGGGATACCTCTGATGACTTGGCGGCCCCAACAGAGGTATCCCTTCTCTTGCCGACCAGAACGGACTTCGCCTCGGTCACCTTCAACGGACTGTCCTGTCTCTTAGCAGTCTTAGCCCACTCCTTGAGAAACGTACGATCTGCCGGAATGAGCTCATTCAAGGCATAAGAAAACTTCTTCCCATCAGCTTTCTCGAAAATGACTTTGCCAGCCGCCATACCTACTGGCTCGGCTTCCATCTTCTGCCCTTTCAGATTGGTGAATTCACGCCCCTGGGCCGCGACCGTCAGAGACAGCAGCAATCCCAGAATAAATGCCTTCTTGATCCATCGTCGCACATTCGTCCTCACGCCGGAACGTAGTCGAAGTCCTTACCCCCACGCAAGATCAAATGACTATCACAGCTCCATCAGCACGCTAAACTCCCCTCTGGCAATACCAACCTTCTTCGTCGAGTGCCATTCCCACTGTTTGAATAGGGTCAGCTAAGACGGACTTTCAGGTAAGGGCGTCCCCGTTCGCGCCCCATTAAAGCTAACAACGACGCTAGTCCAAATTGTCGGAGTAGGCATCGAAGTCATCCTCGCCGTGGCGCCGTTTCTTCGCATGGCGAATGCCCACATAGGCGATGATCGCGATAGGCAACAGGGTGATAAGAGCATAGAGAAACTTCCAGCCACTTTCGCTCTTTACCTTGAACGTGCCCGCAGCAGGTTTGACGCCCCGCACCGTCGCAGCAACACGAACACGGTACGTTCCTGCTTTCCTCACTGAGAACGATGCCCGCGTGCCATCGATGGTCTTCTTGGGAATCTTCATTCCCGGAGGGCCTGTGATCGTCACCAGATACTTGCAGCCCGCAGGTGGGTTCACCACTCGCCAGCTAACGGTCACACTGCCCGTGAAAATCTCAGTGTCTTTGCGAGGGGTTTGCAGGAGAATCTCACTGACAGTTGAATCGTTGTTCTGGTCAACCGGTGCAGAAGAACCAGCAGGAACAACGTCGAACTGACCCTGGACTTCACTGCTGCCAGGTGCAGAGATACGCACCGTGTGGCTCCCTGTGCTCATACTCGGGAACGTCACGGGAGGTGCCTGCGTAGTTTGCGTTAGCGGGGCGCCACTAGGTGGCGTCAGTGCTACCGTGTAAGTGAGCCCTGCGGACGCGTTGAAACTATCCCAGTCAATAACGGCATCATCACCATGACGCAGACCTTGCGGTAAGCGTAAATTACTCAAGAGGGTATTTGAAATCGAAGATGCCCCGGCATCGCCAGCAAGGCGCACCAGACGAATGTTCACCTGCAAGACATATTCACCACTGGTCTGCTTGTGGGTAAACGCACCGATCTCCCCACTGACCGGAACGTGCTTGAGGCTCTTGAATTCACGCACGGCCACTTGATCATCCGTATCAACCAAACTTTCCTTGTCTTCGCGAGCATCGGTAATCTCGACGAGTAGGTAGGAGCTAAGACCACGCTCTAACGCCTCGCGGCGCGTCATTCCGCGAGCCAACCAGAGGAACGTGCGCTGATCATTGAAGCTCGCCTGCTTCGGGAAACTAGCAAAGAGCAAGTCCACATCACGCCCCGGATCATTGATCAATCGCTCGATCGAAGGTGCCTTCGAGGTCGCAGGATCACCAAAGCTCTTCAAAAAGACCCTACTGCCAGATCGCAAGAGCGGCTTGCGATTCGCTGAAGGGCTCGTGATCGCAAGAATCTCTTGAGAAAGGAGCGAGTACTCCCAATTCGGGTAGTTAGTCCAAGCAAAGCGATCGGTCAGAAGATCACGCACGAGGTTCCTCGCTTCCTGGACCTTTGAATAGCCAATACCAAACTTGGACCCTGTCATGGAACCGGACACATCTACCAAGACAAAGACGTCTTTAGGCAGCTGTGAAGTTTGGCCGTAAACACTCGTTGCGAACGCTAGTAGGCAAACGCTTGCAAGGCGAAGAAACCACGAATGGACACGAATAGACACAGGGAATTTAGGATCTAGGAACGATGATTTAGGATTTGAGAAGGGAACCGAGGGGTTACGAGTATGAGTAAAAGTATGACTGGATCTAGCGGACACGCTGCATCCGTTTAGGGCTAATAAAGAGGGCGAGTAGAGCACAAAGGACAAAGACAAGCACGGTGATAAAGACAAGATCCTTGTCCACGGTCCATGGACTGAGGAGCCCTTTCAGTACGCTTTGGTAAACCTCAGGATCTTGCGCGTCATTGTAGGTCATTCCGGCAGACTCTGCGGCGCGGAAGAAGTTCTCGGCTGGCTCGTCAGACGCGTCATCCTCCAAACGCACATCGATGAAGTGCATCATATCGGCCGGAAAGACCGTCGCGAAGCCTTCGTCAGCATTGAAATACTGCGTACTCTGGTCACTGAATGTCACCCGCCGATCCTTACCGTCCGTGATGATCAAAAAGAGACGATTAGGAAAGACCATGGGATCCTGTTGATTCACATCAAGGTAGGTTTTCCAAATGCCCTCACAGACTGGCGAGCCCTGATCTGTGCTAACACCCTCGATATGCTGAATCGCTTCTTTCGCATTCTCAAACGTGATGACGGAGCCCGAGAGCGAATCAATTTGCCCGGGAGTCACGCCCATCACGTCCTCAATCGAGCTGAAGCTGGCGTCGCGGTCGAAGGTGGTGATAACGAAGCGAGACTTGTCAGGAAACTGAGGCAAGACGGTGCGAAGGATTTCCCTAGCTTGGGAAATCGGCTCTTCCATGCTTCCAGAATTGTCTAGCAAGATAGCAACTAGGGAAGGTTTACTCAATCCAGGGATGAAGAGAACGGCCAAACCCAGCAGCGGCGCCAACAACCAGACCTTGGATCGACGGAAGGCTCGACGCAAAGAAGTCACCGTGCGCCCCTCTTCGCGGGGCGTGTGGGCTTGCGGTGCGAGGTTCTTTAACTTTTGTCGCGTAAAGCTTGCGCGCAATTTCACCAGAGCGATGACCGGGCAGAGCATGGCCATGGTGAAGCTAATCAGCGTCGGCAGTTCGTAATTCGTTCGAAACGCCTCGCCACGACGGCTGACAAACGTGATCCAGGCAACCAACAACAAGGCCGTGAGACAACCAGCCACGAGCCACGCCCGCCAAAGATTGAAGATCCTCGAGAATGGCACGGGCGGATCACCCGCGTGGGCATCAGGATCCACCGCGGGCGGTCGCCGAAAGATCTTCGCCATGACGAGGACGAGAAAGACCATGACCAGGATCGTCGCCAAAGGCGTGATCCAGAACTTCAGACTCAGCAGGTCTGCGTTGTTGAAGTAGCGCAGTAACGTTGGCCAGACGGAATTGAAGCGTTCTGTAAGGGCGTCTAAATCCATTAACTTAGAATGACTTGGGTCTCTTCATTCTCCCAGCCACGCTCTCGACGCAAGCCATAAGCGAGCACGTAGAGGACCTGCCGTCGGGGCAATTCCAGGGATTGATAGATGCGTGGGAGCTTCTCCGCGGGGTTGTTGCGCAGAAACTGTGCAGATTCCTCGGTAAACTCAGAGAATAAAGGTACATGGTTTGGTGTGTAGCCCGCCAAGCGGCGCGTCTGGGAGAGAAAGGTCTCCACCAGGGGATCGATGCGCTGCGAGATGGCCTGACACGTCGCATGGGACGCCTCTGCGCCACAGAAATTCGGCAAATGACGTATTTCTTCTAAAAGAATCAGGTGATCACTAATGCCCTGCTCCAAGACTTCGCGGTAGAGGGCTCGATGCAGGGTGCGAGCGGCCTCTTCATCACTACGTGATTTACTGAGGCGGTCACCCAATGCCGGATCATACACATACCCAGTTTCCTCAGCCACCTGCAAGAGTTGCCGCCATTGTCCTGCCGGGCAGGCCGATTGCCGTTCATAAAAGCGAGCTAACATCCACCCTACGAGGGCCAGGGCTTCCCCCGGATTATCCGCGTCGGTCAATTCAACGTGGATCTGATTCACGGCTTGGCGAAGTTCAGCGAGATAATCTAAATACCTACGTGGCGGCTCAGCGGCCGAGGCGAGCCATTGCGCATTCTGATAGAACGGGGTCGCCACGACTGGTGGAGGTGTGACCGGTGCTGGCGCAGGTTGGCGCAGCTCCTTTCGAAGGCTATCGGCTAACTCAGACCTATCGAAAGCTGGCTTAGGCAACTTGGCAGGAAGTTCCCGCAAACTTTCATCCACGCTTTCGAGCTGCAAGCGCTGACGCTTCAACTCGTCCACTTGACCAGAAAGTCGCTGCGTGAGCGATCGTCCTAACATGAATAGTGCGATAGGTGTAAGCAACAACAAGCTCATCATGAGCAGCGGTACCCACGAGAGCGTCCTATCTCTATCAATCTGTCCCTGAAGATGCTCGAGCCGACTCAAGATATCCACATCACTCTGTGCAATTCCCAAGTTCAACACCTCCTCAAGCTTGTTCATGCGCGCCATCACGGCCTCGTTAGGATCCACTACCACCTCGTTCGGGGCGGCGACCTCTGCTACGGGCGTTTCTTCGGGCTCGGCTGGCTCCTGGGCAGATAGCGCAGCTAACGTGCCCCACAGAAGGGCCAAGCTGATCAATCCGCGCCATCGATTACTCACCATGCACCGTTAGCTTAGCCTGCTCGTCCGCGAGTGCAATCAGATCAACTCAGGGCAACAAATCACTTTCAACGAGGTAGGCGCCGAACAACTGAGCCTTCGCGAGGGCTCCCTCGGCATTTACATGCCTCCCATCTGCCCAAAGAGCTTTCTCTTGGGACATTCGAGCCGCAAAATCGTAGCAAGGCCAGCCTCGCTCCTTCGCCAGAGCAAGAACAACCGCATTCATCTCACGGAAGCCACGTTGATAGAAATCAAATCCGGCATAGTCATTCTCGAAATCTGGACACCAAGCCCAAGTGGTTAGGAGCATGGAAGCTCCATGTTCCTCACATATAGCGGAAATGTTCCTTAAGTTGTTTCGGAAATGAATCGGCGGATGCTCATCTAACAACTTCTCAAAGGCCAGTTCCGGATCCTCGTAGTCACTGTATGGACCGATAAGATCCGGGGAATCAACGAACGGCTCTAAACCCACGTGAGTCCCTTTCTTCAGACGCATCATAATTCGATAAAGCGTCACGTTTTCTTCTGCCCAAGAAAGCGCTTCCCATTGCCAAGCCTGCCGACGCCCTCGATTATCCGAATGGTAGGCACCTGGCCTCACAAAGCGACTGTGCACATCATTGGCCCCGTGGTGTACAATGACAAGATCTGGTTCCATGGTGATTCCGCGAAAACAAAGATTCACCAACGACTCCCAAGAATTGTAGCCCGGCACTCCACCATTGATAACCTCGATAGTTGATTGCTGGTATTCTTCTCGCAGCAATCGTTGAAGCTGCACAGGAAACGTGTGGTCGTTTTCAGCTACGGCTTCGGTGTATGTCGTAGATCCACCTAAGATAAGAATACGAAAGACACCTTCTGGCTTGTCCAAGGACGTCTCAGGACCACGCCACCCCAGCGCATTGTGACTCTTCGCACCCCGCTCGAAGTGCGGGGTGTTCACGTAGGCCAAATAGGGATGCGGCGTCACACGACGCTCATGCTCTGGCAGATTCTCATACACCGAGAATTGTCGACGACGCTCAGGGGATGCCACCTTGTGCACATACAGACGAGCAAGCCCTTCCAAACACAGCGCGCTCGCCAAGAAGAGCCCAAGTTTCCCCAGCCGTGTGGCTAGTCGCGTCATCGCGAATCCGGTTCTGAATCGATCGTTAGGACAAAGAGCTGCCGACTCTTCCCATCCTCAGCAATAGCAGGCACAAGAATCTGATTGTTAGAGCGATTCCAGCATGGAGATGGATCCTGTCGAAAGTCCCCTGAGGCTAGGTTCCCAATGTTGACCCCCGGTGATCTCACTGACGCTCCATCCGATCGCCGATAGACGACATAGTAAGTGCTCTTTGCCTTCCGATTCTTAAAGCCGTTGACGAACCACTCGCCATCAGGCGAAAGAGCCACATCTCCTTCAGGATTAGGAAAGATATCTGGATTCCCGAGCTGGCCCACCATCTCTTGCCGATCGATATCATAAATCGCCTGCTTGTCGTCGATGCGGCCTATCATCCGATGCCCGGCATCCCACTCCGGATGCCCGCCAATGTGGTCCTTGATCGCTATTAATTCGCTGCCATCAGGACGCATAACAAAGCCTTGGTTTACCTTGGGCCCCTCATGGCCGTCCCAACCTCCGCGAGCAAAGAAGAAGACCCTGTCATTCTCACGATTTGCCAAGGTATGGTTGATAAAGAGAGCAGGCACGTTGGTGTATTTTTCCGTAGCCCGCAGCACTTCTGCAAGTCGATGGAACGACACCAACAACGTCTTCTTGCCATTCTCGATACCGATCTTAAAGACACCGTCGTTCTTGGGGTGCGCCACCCCTTCAGTCGTATCCGGCGCGCCCGCATACCCTGTCACTTTCCTTAATCGAGCCATCCTCGCATAGTTGATCGCATAGAAATGCCCACCTTTCTGAGCCACTCCGCTATTGGCGACCGCCGTCCCCTCAACACGATACTCCCGAATGCGCTCCCTTTTAACGATGTCATAGAGCACCGTGAACACCCTCCCTGTTTCGCGATCCCTGTCATTGAAGAAGAACTGCGTATCGGACGCATGCGGGTTCCAGTAAAACATTGTGCCTTGTTGTGGGTTCCATGCGCGAGTCTCGTCCACCAAGGTGATCGCATCGCCCTTCTGTGTATCGATCAGAATAATCTCAGCGGGATCGTCCGCACCCGGCAGGTGATCGAGCATCGTGGTTCGCATGGCGAGGATATAGCGCCCATCACCACTCCAGGGCACATTACCCACGTGTCCAATGTAGCCAAAGAAATGCGTGGCGGGCCCTGTAGTAAGTTGACGAACCTTAATCTCGAACGGCTTGCTAGAAGCGGTCACGGCCAGCATCAAGGTGAGGCAGATAATTGATTTCATAGCTTCAGGAGAGCCTAAACTCACAAGTAGCGTGTAAGATTTCTCAGCCGCCGTGTCTATCTCTTCGTAGATGAACTCAACTCCATTCTCTCGACAGCTTAAGAGAAGCTACATACTCGTCGCTCTTTTTACCATGAGCCTTCTATCTGCTAAGGCTGATTTTCCGAAACCCGGCTCCTGGAAGCCCCAGTTTCCAAAACCAACGCCCAATGATGGCAATACAGTGGCTTTCGGGAATGGCACCTGGGTGGCTGCGGGCGACTTTGGGTATCTCGCCACCTCCACCGATGGACTGACCTGGACGCAACGGGACTCTTTTACCCTCGAATATTGGCCTCTTGGCGCTGGAACCGGGGAAGAGCTCACTTCGGCAGCCCATGGGAACGGACGGACGCTTGTGCACGTCAACCGACGGCATCGAATGGACCCACCAACTTACCGACGAGCCTACATTCTGGGAGAACGTCGTCCATCACGGCGGCATTTGGATGGTCACTGGAGACTCTACCTAAGTGCTCATTTCTGTCGGCGGGCAGGCCCGGCGACCTCAAAGGGTTGGAGATAGTGACTGGATCTGGGCGTCCACTTGGGGGAATGGTCAATGGGCCGTCGCGGACGCTGTTGGACGAGTGTTTGCCCCTGTAGACACAAGCGAATGGACGCTCGAAGCCACGATACCGACAAACTCTATCATTGATGACATTCACTAAGCAGACGAAAGATGGGGCGCAGTGAGTGGCCTCGGCGAAGTCTTCACTTTCACAGATCTTTCAAGCTGGGAGAAAGCGTGGACCGCCCCCAAGCAAGTCGTGTTCGAAGAAGATCCAACCGAGTCGATTCAACTCTATGCGGTAGATCACGCCGAGGGACGGTGGGTCATTGCGGGTGGCGTGGACACGTTCGTAGATATAGGATTCGCAGCCATGTCAACCGATGGCTTAAATTAGTAATCCGCTCAACTAGCAGGCGACGACCTGTTTGTGTTAGAAATCGCTCATACCAATGGCCGTTGGATAGCTGCGAGTGGTGGCCTTGGAGGCTGCCTTACTCTGACAATGGCCTAGATTGGAAAGCACATCCCCAGTTTAGCGGCGAGCAAGCACCCTACCTTTGCGATCTCGAATTACACGACGGGCTGTTTATCGCCAGTGGGCAGGATAGGATTATTTTGCAATCTTCTGACGGAAACAACTGGCAGGCCCTCTCTCATCCAAATACTGGCACTACCAATGGGCTGCTTGAAGCCATTCACTACAGCAACGAAACTTGGGCAGCCGTTGGAACTGCTGGCACGATCATCTATTCCGAAGACGGTGTCACTTGAAACAAGGCAACGATCGGTGGCGAAGAGATCCTGAAGACGATTCACTTCGCCCACGGAATCTGGGTAGCGGCAGGAGACGGTGTCAGCCTCTATTGGTCCAACAATCCGAAGGATTAGCCCCTTGGCTTTCTCCCAATCGAAACGGAGATCATCCCCTCTTCTTTAGACACGTTACCGTGATCGATTCGCGATGGGTTCTTACCGGCTTTCCAGCAGGTCGCATCTACACATCAGCAGACGGCAAGACGTGGGAGCGTGAACCGCCCATTGCCTATTCCGTGCGCAGTGGCATTGAGCATCTCGAACGTTACGGAAGTCGTCTTCTCGCGGTTGGCCAGACGCACTTTGGAGACGCTCTCATCATAGAATCCTCACAAGACGTCGGCCCACCTTTGTTAGTGATCGAAGAAAGTTCCAACGGAAGCCTCGTCGTTAATTGGCCACTTGAAGTCAGCCCCGAAGCCTCAGAGGTGGCACAGACCTAAAAGCGTTCTCTACCGTCACTCGCGGTATTAGCGTCTTGGGGGGAGGCAGCGGGTTAGAGCGTCACTTTAGAAAAGAACCATCCAATAAGTATTAGCGCCTGAAAATGGGAAATTGAAATTGATGCCTCTCAGGTCTGTTCATTCATCTGCTTGAAGGCAGCCAAGGCTTGCTCGCGCCCATCTCTATGCGGAATTATGGGAGCGGGATAGTCACGCCCGAGCACGACCCCACACCCAGACAACTCCAACTCACCGAGTTCCCAGGGCTGGTGGATGTATTTTGCAGGCACCTTGGCCAGCTCGGGAACATATCTCCTTACATAGGCACCGGTTTTGTCGAACTTCTCACCCTGGGCTATTGGGTTGAAGATGCGGAAATACGGAGCGGCATCAGCACCACACCCACCGATCCACTGCCAACCCATGGTATTGTTAGCCAGATCCGCATCGACCAGCGTATCCCAGAACCACCGAGCTCCCTCGTGCCAGTGCTGGAGCAAATGCTTGACTAGAAGCGAACCAACGATCATGCGAACGCGATTGTGCATCCAACCCGTTTGCCAAAGCTGACGCATGCCCGCATCGACAATGGGATACCCGGTTTCACCTTTCTGCCAGGCTCTAAGAAAGGTTTCTGTATTCTCCCAGGGAAAGTTGGCAAACTTTGGATTCAGCGGTTCCGAGGTTGTCTCCGGGAAGTGAAACAATAGGTGATGCGCAAACTCTCTCCAGATCACTTGGCGCATGACCCCATCGTCGAACGCCACACTACGATTGTTTGCACTCGCGAACCTTGCCCAAAGTTCTCGCGGTCCAATCTGACCGAAATGAAGGAAAGGAGAGAGACGCGTAGTACCATCGACCTCCGGGAAATCGCGGTTGGGCATATAGTTCTCCGCTTTCTTGGCAATAAAACCGTCCAGACGCTCTAACATCGACGCTCGCGTCGGCTTCCCCCAGAATTCACCAAAGTCACCAGCCCAGCCGATTTGGGGAAGCAGGTTAAAATCATTTAACTTGTCACCCTTTGGCAGGCGCACGCGAGACTGCAGCTGTTTAAGATCAACTTCAATCGGCTCTGGCACATCAAGCGTCGAGTAATGACGCCACATCGGCGTGAACACACGGAAAGGTTTGCCCGCTTTGTTGGCAATTTCGTGAGGCTCGAAGAGCATCCCACTATTAGCGCTGGTCACCTGGAAACCATCAGCCTGTAAACTCGCTTTGATCCTCGTATCCCTACCGATAACCGCAGGCTCATAGCGACGGTTCCAATAAATAGTCTCTGCCTTCGTCGCCTTGGCGACCTCCTTGAGAATATCTGCAGAAGAACATCCCTTGCTCGTCTGGCGAAGAAGAAGGCGGACACCGTGTTCTTTGAACTGCGCTTGGAGATCCGCCAGGGCATGATGCAACCACCAGGAAGATGCTGAGCCGGGTTCCCACGAAGCCTCCTCTTCAGGAGCCCAAATGAACAGAGGCACCACACAATCTCCGGCGTCTAGCGCCATGGCCAGCGCCTTGTTGTCGTGGAGGCGCAGATCCTGACGAAACCATACAACTGCCGTACTACTCATACGCAGTTGATGGATAGCCTATCTATCGAACGATACAAAATTAAAAGAGTTATCTCGTTCACGAGCGTAAGCAGACTAACCCGCTATTGGCGCCATCCAGTGGAAGACCTCCAAACCATTCAGCGATCGAACAATCACTCGGTCGCCGGAAACTGCCACATGCGCCCAGCAGTCCTTAGTATCAAGCTTGCGCTCGGAAACGATTTGAAGGGATTTTGGGTTCGCGCTGATCAGGCGAAGAATCCCCTTTTCATCAAGGGCAAGGATCTGATTTCCCCGAGCAATCATGCTCCAATACTTACCAAACTTATTCTTCGTCTTCCACTTCTCCGCACCATCACGAAGATCCACGCAAGCAATCCGTTGATCTCTTAGGTGCAGGTAAGCGTGCGAATCAATGACAACAGGCGAAGACATATAGCCTTGCAACTTCGTTTCCCAAACTGTCTCAGGCTGCTTGTCCTTCAACCGAATACCTAGAGCCTTGCCTCCATAGGTTGCCGTGAAGATCGTGTTTTGAAAGACTGTCGGCGTCAGAATGTTCATTCCCCGGAAGGCCGGGATCTTTTGCTTCCAAAGAACCGCACCATCGTTAGGGGTAAGACCACACAATTCAGTACGAGTTTGGACGAGCAATTGATTTTTACCATCAATCGGACGAATGATCGGCGAAGAGAATGCACTTCCATTCATGCCACCACCATCTTCAAGAGATCGCCACAACACACTTCCATCGGACTTCTTCAAGGCAACCATCGAAGCACCGGCTTGGACCATTACCGTATCATCATTTAGCAGTGGTGAACATACAAAACCGAATGAGGGTAGATCGGTTCCGAACTTCTCGGCAAAGTCTAAACGCCATTCCACTGAACCACTTTTCGCATCCAAACAGACTAACACGTCGCGCATTCCGGCCACAAACAGACGCGTCCCGTCGGTCGCCGGCGTGGAGCGGATCCAACTCCCATTCGACTTGGCAAAGAACGGAACGCGCATGGCACCTTCCCATTCCGTCTTCCATTGCTCCTTACCCGTGGCCAAATCGTAAGCTCGCACCACCTCAACCTCCTTGTTCGCCGTTTCAGTGGTGTATACCAAACCATTTTGAACAATTGGACCTGAATAACTAGGATCAAGATCCACTTTCCAGATCGATTTCAGATGGCCCTCATCAAGCGCCTGCGGCCACAGAGGCCCTTCGCTACTGCCATCGCGCGACTGACCACGCCACTGCGGCCAGTCGTGATTGTCAGCCCATAGGGAAGTTACTAAGAAGAGAATAAGTGAGATTTGGGTAAGAACGCGCATGATCTGGGCTGTGTTATCGCTTCTTGTCCTACGCTGCCCACCGATACCCGGACTCATATCATGTTCGTTTACCAAATCCACATCGCCTCATCAGAAGAACCTCTTTGGGAAGAACGTCTCACACTGGCGGAACCCGCTACGCAAGTCTTCAGCCGAATCGATGCTCAGACCATCAGCATCGAAGCCACCTTTCCAAACGACTTATTTCCAAAAATCCTCCAAGCAGCCTTCGGCGGCGCCTTGAAGCCACTCATTGCCACAGGCCTGACAGATGGCTGGGAACCCTTACCGGCAAAGATTGGATCCACATTTCTCGTCGCTGATCCCGACACCCAGCCACCCGATAGTGATCGCACCGTTCTGCAAATGAACACGGGCGAAGGTGTCTTTGTTGGTCATCGGCATCCCACGACACTCGCCTGCCTTAGGATGATGCACCATCTCCATGACGAAGGGCGTCTTACCGCACGTTTCCGCTGCCTAGATGTGGGCTGCGGAAGTGGCCTCCTCGGCATTGCCGCAGGCTTCTTAGGCGCGGGCGAAATCAATGGATTCGACTTCTGTGAGACTTCTATCGCCGCTGCCCGAGTCAATGCCGCACATCACGAAGTTACTCTTGCTTCCTGGCAGTGCACCGAAATTGAGAAGTTTGTCACCACCCAATCTTACGATCTCATTGTGGCGAACCTCTTCAGTGATCTGCTTGTATCTTCATTCGCTTCCCTACGAAACTGGCTCGCTCCAAACGGAGACTTAATCGTCTCTGGAATCCTTCAGCGCTTCAAAGAAACCGTCTTTGAGGCGGCTCAACTAGCAGGTCTTACTGTGGTGGAAACGCGCCAACGTGGACCATGGATCACCGGGCTGCTTACTTCTTCTGATCACTAGTAGGTCCCAAATCTTCCTTCGTAATCGCCCGCAATTCGAAGTCCATAAAGGTATCGCTGCTGCTTAGATCCGCCTGATGCAAACTCACAGCAATTACATTCTTTCCATTTCGGAATAAATCTGGATTGAGGAAGAAATAGTCCACAGTTCCCTTCTCCCCCTTGCCAGCGGCAGTTGTCGTGACGGTGTCCTTGTCCTCAGGACGCATGTTAGACCGATGGACCTCTTCGCCATTGACATAGACGATCGCACCGTCATCGCGTTCAAGCCCTGCATAATACTTCACGATCTCTGAAGCGGCCTCAATCGTGAGGACTCTCCGGAAATAGGCAGTGAGGTATTTATTCTGCGCATCACCGCCAAACGAAATAGTTGTCGCACAGCGAGGTTCTCCATAACCTAGAGGCGCTGGCCCCTTAGCCCAACTACTGTCATCAAACTCGGCCGTGGTCCACGACACTTCAGGCTGTTGACCATTGTCCTGATAGGTCCAGCCTTCAGCCGCTTTCTTCAGAATGTAAGTCTCTGCGTTTTCCAACAAGGTCACGAGGTAAACCTCGTTGTCCGGGAATTCAGTGCGCCAGTTCGCTGTATGGGTAAGACCCAATCTTATAGGGTGAAGAGATTCCTCACCCAACCGTCCTCTACGAAGGTCCCATTCTTTCCCTTGCGCATCTAACGATTTATCTTCTTTCCACACAAATTGACGTTTTCCACTCTCGAAAGCAAAGGCCTCGCGGGTGCTTTCGTCGAAATAAAGAACAAAGGCCTTGTCTGACACCATGTCTTGAATCACGCGCTCGGTCTTCAACTCTTGATAGCGATACAGTTTCGTCGTCTCACCGACGGTCAGCACATACCCAAACCGGTCAGGCTTCTCTTCGGCCTGCAACAAAGCAGCGTGATGTTTCTCCCAAGTCTCATCATTCGCAATCCCTCGCATCACACTCACAAAGTCTGGATGCATCGTATACGCCAGCGCTTGTTCGCCGACCTCAAGTGCGACCTCCTTCCCGTGCACCTTCTCAAGACCAGCAATCAAATCATCAACACGATCAAGCTTCAACAGGCGTTCTTCTAGCAACTTGCGCTCGATATCAAGCGCGGCCTCCTCGTAACCGAGACGTCTAGCAGTATCGCTCAACCACAAGCGGTCCTCAGCTAAGCTTAGCGGCAAGGCTTGCAGCCGTTTCAAGGACGTCTCGGCGGCCTCGAAGGAACCTAACTGATGCTGCCGAACAGCAATCAACGCCAAGGCCCGTGCACCATCAGACGTTGGCAATTGACCATCATTCGCCAGCCTGGACATGAGTTTAGAGCCCGCTCGAAGCCAACCTTTTCCATCGACCCAATCTTCAACTGATTGGGGAAAGAAGGCATGTAAATCGGCATCACCGAATCGACGGTCGCCCGGATTGCTGCGACTACTTGTATAGACCAACTGACCAGAAGTCGTGTAAACAGCACGCATCACATTCCGCCCACGGCTGGTCCTTGTCAGCGCCATTTCAAGTGCTTTGCTAGCCTTATCAAGATACCCCGCACTTGCTAGAAACAAAGCAATGGGTTTGAGCAAGGGCACTTGGTTGTCCGTAGGCTCTTCGATTGCCTGATCACAAATAGCTGCGGTACGACTGATAGCTTCCTGCGGCGGGACCAAACGTTTCCATGTCTCAAGAACAAAAGCATCATAGATGGACTTCCCTCGATCATCGTCAGCAGGGCTACTGAGATCAAGCACGCCTTCTACAGCCCGCAATCGCGCATCGCCTTCAAGGTTCGCCTCGACATCGCTAACCAAACTGCGAGTAGAAAGCCTACCATCACCATAATCATACTGGCTAAAGGGGGTCTGGGTGGCGCACCAACGATACAGTCTTTCAGCTTTGGCCGTCTCGCCAGAGATCGCATAACAACGGGCTAGCACCACTGCTTGATTGGCGTTGCCATATTGTTCCTCCGCAAACAATCGTTCCCGCAATGGAGCACTCCCCTCAGCACTTTCCCTTGACCCGATCTCCAACAAGGCACTTACAATCGCGCGTTCAATCGGATCCACTGTCTCTCCCGAAAGAGTGTCCAACGCTTTCGCTAGAGCAGCATCAAGCCCAAGCTTACGAACCCGGTACTGCGCCAAGGCTTTGATCTGGCGCTGGAAGACGGGACCAGTAAACTCATGCGCTTCCAGTCCGCGCATCCAACCCTCGATCTCATTTCGGACAACATCGTCGTCTACCAGTTTCTCGAAGAGCGTTGTGATCTGAGGCCGCTGCGGAGAGGGACTCGCTTTGGCAGGATCCTGTAACAAGAACGCCTCCAGTCCACCCTTCAATGAGGTTACCTTTGCTACAGCCTGCTTGGGTGCCTCTTGATCTGGCCACCTAAACCGATTCAAGTCCCTGGTGTTGTAATAATAATAAGGGCGATCATCTACGTATTGCTCGAATCGGCGCCACAGGCGCCGCATAGCAATTCGCGCCTCCTCCGGTTTCTTGTCTTCGACTGCTTTTTTGACTAATTGTACTGACACAGGATCCAGCTTCTCAGGCTTCGTCTCGTCGATCACCGTCACACTCGGCTTCGCCACGACAGGCACCGCCTTCGCAGGAACCACTAACTTGGGCTTCGCCCCAGCAACTGGCGCTGCAGGCGCTTTTACTTCTGGTGCCTTTGGTGCAACGACCAACGACTTCAACTCTACCTGCTTGGGCGCCTCCCTAGCCTTTGCGGCATTAACCGGATGCTCAAGCTTCGCCCACAGAGTTGCTAACTGAGTGCGGCGAGCCGTATTCTCTGGCTCTTTGTCCACCAACGCTTGTTGCACTGCCAGAGATTCATAGACCAAACCCATGGTCTCCAATTGGCGTTTCAGATTCTGTTGGAAGCTTGCCTCCTCTGGAAAACGCCCCGCCGCTTCGCGCATGGCTGTCAGCAGCTGTCCTTGATCGCCGCCCGAACGAATCAGTGTAATCCGCTTCTTCTCAATTTCCAAGGTCCTGCTGTCACTTGGCAGTGAGTCAATCACGGTCAAGAAAGCAGGCAAGTGCTTCGGAAGAAAGACCTGTTGCATCGCAGCAAGGAGTTTCGACGTCAAGGGGCTGTCTTTCTGTAAAGAGATGCCGAACACCTTGGTCGCCACTTCGAGTGCTTCTGCTTCTCGGTCGGCCTTCAACAGAGCGTGGGCTCGCAACGACTCCAGATCAGGGCGCTTGTCTTCTTCAACGGTCTCCGCCAGTTCACCAAGCAATTGTGCACCTAGCTCCTGTTGGCCATCTTCAGAGCCGTAAGCATAATAGTCTCCTCTAGCAAGGCTCCAAGCAGCTACAGGATCAGTAGCCTTGTCTGCCGCAGCCTCCTTAACGAGCTCGACGAACAACTCTTGCAACGCAGGATCCATTTCCGTCTTGTGACTCTTGATCAGGACAAACAAGACCTGTAAGCGATCAGATTTCTTGGCGTTCCGAAAGGCCTCTTTGAGGAGACTCACATAATCTTCCTTACCAAGCAGCGAAAAATAGCCACTGATGCGGTTCAACGAATAGCCACCCTGCGCCAAGGATTTCTGCAACGGATCGCGTAAGCCCTCGATTGGAATACTGAAGGTACGCCCCGTGAGCCGAGCCAGGTCATTCAAGTAATAGACCATCGATCCATACTGATCATCCTCCAGATCAATCTTACTCTCGACCAACTCGGCCAGAGAGTCTCGTCCGCGTTCATCGAGATAGCGCCAGACGCGCCTTAGGGCGTAGGTCATCTGATAAAAACGGTCCTTAGGTGTAGAGAGAATCGACTTACGAGCGAGCTGCTCTAGCAAACCAGCGTCTCCGACATAGAGAGCAGCCGACATGAGTTCGTTGTACCGACGGTCTTGTGAACCACCACGGTAGTCGGCAACAGCCTTCCCCAATTGACGACGCGCGTCCGTAGGATCTGAATCCATCAGCAACCGGAACATGGAGGGAGCCTCGGTGTTCGTCTGGCGTTTGGCCAACAGATCGCGAGCCTTCTCGGCACTGGGATGCTTGCCATGAGTAGAAACCAATTCTTGGGCCATCGGCTTGTGCCCCCACGTCAAGAGAGTGCTAGCGAGACTACTAAGAAGGCCTTCATCATCAGGCAGCGCCCCAATCAGCGTTTCATAGGCACGATGTACGAGCGACCTTTGATCGTAGGCCAGGCCGATCCGGCGGAGTAGTCCTACCCGTTTGTGAACCCGCGCCACCTGCCCCAGCACTGGTTTCTCCACATCCTCTAGCTCGGACAGACGCCGAACGTCCGCCTGCAATTCTGTCAATTGCCTCTGCAGAAAGGTCTCCAACGCATCCCCTCGGCTTGCACTCGCCATGAACCCTTTCATGGCACGAGGGAAATACTTGCTGTAGTCGTCCTGATTGCGTGCGTAAACATAGCGTGCCGGCTGAGTGCTCGCTTTCTTGGCCGTAAACAACGGCTGAAGATCAATCAACTGATCCAACGCTCTCGCAAACGCCAAATTGGCCTCAACGTCCTGACCAAGCTGTTCCTTCAATTCACCTAGCTTGAGAATTAACCCAACATCGGCATGGTCTCCTAACAAAAGCTTTTCATAAGTCCGCAGGGCCGTCTTGGCATAGAGTTTCTGTTCGAGACTACGTGCTACTTTCCGCTGAAACCCAGCGTAGTCGGACAAGTCCTGGGCTTTGGCAAACGTTGTCTCCGCATTGCGCACCTCACCCGCATCTAGAAAGGCCTGTCCGATATCCAAATGCACCTGCGGAGGCACCGCTTCCCCCATCCCAACCAGGCGTCGCCCAAAGCGAAGCAAGCCTTCGCGATCTTTGGCAGATCCACTGGTAGAGCGCCCACCAACACCTACTTTGGAGAGTTCCATCAACTCGCGTAACTGTGAAGTCCTCCGTTCACCTGCAATGGGTAGTGTCTCTGCCATCGCTGCCATCATCATCTTCTGGTCTCGCACTTCTTCAGAGAGATCCGCGAGCAGCTGATAGAGATACAACTTGTCATCCCGCCCAGCCAAGCGCTCCAGAATCACGCGTCGGGCCCACTCCATCACTGGCCTTGGCGCTCTAGCATTGAGCAATCCGTCAATAGCTATTGTAAACAAGTCATCTTTGTCTGCATTCTCAACCAAGTACTGAAACATACCTCGTGCTTGCCTAGCCTTGCCCGTCTGCTGCAAAGACTGGCCCAATAGGAGGTAGGCATCAATGCGGCCCGGATGTTCCGCCACTCCACGCCAGTAGGCCTTGGTTGCTTCAGTATGCATGCCTGCGATCTTTAACACGCCAGCTTCAAACTCGGAACTGGCAGGGTTCTTCTCGAGATCGCGCATCTCTTTCAAGACGGCCTGTGCCTGATCGTTCTTCCCACGCTCAAGACAACTCATTGCGAGCTGCGTCAGCAACTCAGGCTTACCCTCCTGATCGAGCTCCATCAGTTGGCGTAGTGTCTGCTCATAATGATAGTAATCATTGCACATCACATAAATGCGCGCCTTCTCTTCGAGCATGGCAATCTCAGACTCGCCAGATTGCTTCATGAACTCTTGAATGATCTCCGTCGCGGATACAGGATCATTTACCTTGGCATACAAACGAACGAGTAAGGCGCTGTCACGTTTGTTCGCCGTACCATCAACAAGCTTCTCCTCCAACTCGATCGCAATGTCTGCCAACTTACCAAGTCGCGAAGCAGTGGCCATGAGACGATCTTCTACATAGCGACGACGCCCCGGCGATTCGACCCGGAGCCACACACTGTGCCAATAGCCGTAAGCCTCCTCTTCATTTCCCACTTCCGAATGCAGCCAAGCCAAACGCATCTCCAAGTCTGAAGAGAATCTCTCGGGTCCACGAGCAGTGCGCAAGCGTTCTAGCACATCAACCGCATTGTCTTGGCGTCCCACTTGCTCCCAGGACTCGGCCAGTTGTACGCGATCAGCAGAATCCGGCTCTGCCACGCCTTCCATGCGTTCCAGCACCTGTGCCATGGCTTCGTCATCACCGCGCGTTTTGTGCATGTCGAAGAGAAACTGCAAGGCAGGCATCGCGCGGTCACCACCAGCGATACAAGTTTCTGCGTATTGAATAGCCAAGTCCTCTAATCCAAGGTCTAACGCAACCCCGGCTCCTCCCAACAAGGCGTCCCCACGAGCCAGTTCTTCAAAGCCATCCCAGACCTGGCGCCCTTTGTCGCGCTCACCACGCTCCAAGTAGAAGCGACTTAAACCCGCCCGCCAATCGAGACGTGCTGGCTCCAGTGCAATCGTCTCTTGATAGGAGGTAACAAGCAAGTCTTCACGGCCGGTCTCGCGGCAGATCTCAAGCAATTCACGCCGCATTTCGGTCGTGAACGTCCTTTCATCCGCCTGCTTAAACAGCTCAAGCGCTTCGTCTGCTTTGCCCAACTCACGCAAGAGATCAATCCAAAGGTAGCGTGCATCTTCTCCTAGTGTTTCTTCAGCAGCAAACCGTTCGACCAGCTTATCGATCTTCTTATCCCTCCTGTAAGATTCTGCTAGTATGACGAGAGCATACCGTTTGTCCCGTTTCAGCTTTGCCAAGCCCAGCGCACGCCACGCCGCATCTTGAGCTTGAGGCATCTCTTTCGCCGCCATCGACCATTCCGCCATGCGAACTTCTTGTTTGAACCGGTCATTCGGCTGCTCCGCGTTTACTTCGTAAAGCTTGATCGCATCCTTAGGCTTCGCCGCCAACGCTAGCACAACGGCAGCGCGATTGCGAACACTCGCATCCTTGCCTTCCGCAAACTTCTTCAGGTCGTCCAATTCACCTTCTACTTTCGCTCCCGTCGATTTGAGAATGGCCAACCGCAAACGCACTTGAGCATGAAAGCTTGCCGCATCCTCACGCTCCAACACCTTCTGGTAAGCTTCCATCGCCTCTTTGGAATCTCCATTCGAATCTCTCAGCTGGGCAACTCGATAAAGCGCCGTGGGATGATCGGTGCTCTCTGCTAATTTCTCAAACGTCTTCAGAGCATCATCCATCTCGCCGTATCGCCACTGGAGTTTCGCCAACAACCAAAGGGCATTCAACGTTTGCATGGAACGAAGTTCCTTTAGCACGGGCTCTAATTCTTCCAACGAAAGCAGCGCACGTTGGTAAACGGGCCAATCATCTTCAACCACCGGATCGGCCGCCGCCATCCAGCGCTCGATTGTCTGAGTGATCTCCACAGGCAACGCCGCGTCGCTCAAGGGCAGCCACGTCCATAGGATCAGGAAAGCAGGAAGAAACAGTTTCATCGTGGATCTCGCGCCGGGAGGCGCCGGTAGAGAATATCAATCAGGTAAAACAGCAAAGCCAATGCCAAGCACCACAGCCAAAGTTTGATCACCGCGAGAGATTCGGTACCGCCACCCAAGGTGGGTGTCCATCCTGGCAGTTCGCTAAGGGTAATGGACTGGCCACCCGTCAATCCAGCGAGCGCTTCCATCTGAAGTGCCTTGTTGGGATCCTTCTGATTGGAAGCAGAAACGTCAGCTCGCGCCGGAGAAACGAGTCGTTGAGGATTGCCTGCCCAAGTAGGCCCCACGGATCCAAACAGGCGCACTTCCTCGCTGGGACTAACGGTTAGCTTGGCGGTGAAGACTCCCGGCGAGCGACGCCGCATAGGGATCCGATCTCTCCAATCATTCGCATAGTGAAGCTCTGGCATCACCGCGCTCTCACCCAATCGCGTGGCCCGCACAAAGACATGGTATCCCTGCCGCTCTATCTCAAAATCAAATACTTGACCCTGCTCTTTTGCGGTCTTTGCCAGGATACGCGCTAACCAAGGACCATAACCTTCCCAAGCTTGCCAGGGAACGGTTCCTTGACCGGTTGGTTCTGTCGTTAGGGTGGTCACGCGCCCAAGGCCATAGCGCCAGGTGCTGAGAATGGGATGCTTCGTCGTGCTAGTTTCCAATAGAACTTCCGCTCCCTCTTTCGAGCGCGTTTCCACATAGCCGTGCAAGATAGGCACCGCGTTTTGATCCACATTCCCCCACCAGCCGCGGCCGCCACGCGCACTCACGGTGTGTTCGCCTGGCCGATAGGAAGGGATCTTCGAAGTCGACGGCTGTTTGAGTAGGATCTCTGGAATGCTGAAGCGATTGGAGGCGCTGTAGAAATGGCCTTTGCCCCAGTTCGCAATGTTGACGAGAAATTCACTGTGCGTATCGCCACCGACTAACACTGTAGAAACGTTCATACCCTTGCCAGCCATTTTACGGAGAAGCGGCTCGAAGGCTCCCGCCTCCACGCCGCCATCCGTGAGAATCAACACGTGCTTGTAGCGCGTCTGCACATTCTGCATCGCATAGTAGGCTTCTTCAATGGCAGGCAGAATCACCGTGCCACCACCGGCATCCAAGCGATTCAGCGCACGTTGAATGTCGATCGCATTGGCCGCCGACTGGATCGGAGCGGCCCATTGCTTGGTCCCATAGAATTCGACAATGCCAACCTTATCGTGAGGCAAAAGTCGTCTCACGGCAAGCCGAGCCACTTCCTTAGCAAGCTGCACTCGTTCGCCGCCCATGGACCCAGAAGTATCAATGATAATCGCAAGCGTTGTGCTAGGATCCCGTTTCTCTTCTTTCTGGACAAAATCATTGGGCAACAAATCTGCCAGTGTCGTCCTGTGATAACCACCAGGGCCGAAGGACGCATTGCCTCCCATCATCATCATGCCCATCCCCTGCTGCACGACCGCATGAGAAATGGCCTCCTGCCATTTATCGGAAATCAATCTAGCAGGAGCATCATCGAGAATCAGCAAATCGGTACCCTCTAGCACCTCAGTCGAGCTTGTCGTTGGGTCGATTCGTTGTATTCTAATGCTAGGACCCACAAGCTGGCCTAACTGCGAGGCACCCTCCTGCAAACGGCCCCCCACATACAATACTTCCCAGGGCGCTTGCACAGCCAAGGTGGTAGCAAACGTGTTGTTCTTTGGATCCAGATCTCTCGTTCCAGACACGCGCACCTCCACCGGCAAGAAATCCGTTACCCCCGGTTCAAACTCCAACGTCACCCGTTGGTTCCCCCTCAACTCGATCGCGTTCTGTTCCGCCAGCACCGCACCTGAGTTGGTGTCCACCAACTCGACACGAACATCGTCTCCATTTCCAGCGAGATCCACCATCACTCTACCCGTTTCGCCAACCTTCAAGGGTGACGGGGTAGTCACGGCGAAGGGATAGAGGTCATTGTCAGTAGATGCCCGCACAACCGTGTGGATCGGAATGCCGCGCTCCGCGAGTTGATGCACCGCGTTTCCCCAATCCTTGCGAGTGGACGAACCAACTGAGACCAAGGTCACCGAGCCCCGATCCCCCTCAGGAATCGCCAAAGCTGCACGGCCAAGCGCCCGCCCTAGGGACTCCTCTTCAGCCAGCGCGAGGGAAACCATTTCATCCTTCGACTTCGAGTGGCTTTCTAGCAAGGCAGCGACATCCTCAGATTCTCCATCATTGATAACCACATGCGTCCCGTGGGTCACTTTCGTTAAAATGGCAGGCTTAGCGAGAGCGACAATGAGCAGAATCAAGATAGCGGCACGGATCCAAGAATGCCAGCCGCCTCGGCGTCGACCACGAAACAGCCACGGGGTGGCAGCCAAAGGCAACAGCGTGAGAAAGAGGGGCTGTAGTAGGATCACGTTCATGGCATCCATCCTTTCTGGAAAAAGACCCACTCTAAAAACAGCAACACAAGCACTAGCAGCAACAGCCAAGTGATCCAGGGCTGATCAGAATCAGACGACGTCGTCTTAAGAACGAAGTCGACTCCTTTCATTTTTGAAGGCCCACCCAATGGAGGCACGAGCGAAGCGATCACTTTCGAGCCACCTGCCGCGTCGTAATGTCCAACACGTGGTGGCGCAAAGCTTGCGCCAGCAATGGTTAGGCTCTCATTCGATTCTCCCACAGCGACATAGGGAGTAAGTTCTGGCTCATCGGCCAGCCAACGCACGGCTTTGGCGATGAACAGGGGAAAGGCAGACGATTGCATCAAGTTGTAGTTGGGAGAAAACAAATCACCCCAAACGCGAATGGCCTTGGTTTCCCCCTCTTCCGCGCCTAACCGAACCGTGGTATTCAATGACGTCGCCAGCGCGGTCGCGTCAATCTGATCGATCCCAATCTCTTGGAAAGCCACCTCGACGGCCTGCTGCGCTCGCGTAGTGGGCCATCGATCACTCAACACAAAGGCTTCCTCCTGGCTTTCACGCTCCACGAGCAGCAAATGCGGCTCGCTAGCGCTTTCTCCCAGAACGATGTCAGGATTCTCATCAACCAACGTGACCGCACGATCGACCTTCAAAATAGGAGTCAATAGTTCTCGCAACGGCTCTGCCACACGCACACGAATGGATTCTCGAATAGGCAAGACCAACTGAGCCTGATTGTCTAAGTCCAAGTCATCGGCACCCGAGAACCGCACTGTCAACGTCTGCCCGTTGGCCGGAAGATCAGAAAGGACCCGTACTCTAGCATCAGGATCCCCTTCACTCACACCTTCCCACGGCACGCCGTCCAGATCTACAGATAACGGCGCCTTTTCCCATCCGATTCCTCGAGAATCCCAGTCCACTAAGACATCCACCCTATCATAAATTCCGCTAGCCGCAGGAGCGACTCCAATCGCTGCCACTCCACCATTATTCAGCCCTCTGCGAATGTCTCGCTCCCAATCTCGCACATGGTTAACCGTCACCGTGTCTGGCATGGCTTCAAGGACTCCTTTGTCGACCGCCGCCTTGCCAAACAAATAGACGATGGTCTCATCCTGACAAGACTCTAATTCTTTAAGCAAGAAAGCATCTACGGATGCAGGTGAGGCTTCGGGCTGTCGGTCTTTCAGACGCATTCCCAACAGGACACTCTCTTCCCCACGATCCAGAAGCAGGCCATGACGGCCACCGCACCAGTAGACCCGTCGTCGATCGCGCGGCAGTTGGCCAATCTGGCTCAACAACTCCGAAGCAGCTCGCTCATAAAGATCTCCTGAGGCCATGACCGCTGAGCCATCAAGTAAGACCACGTAGTCCGTCTGGTCAGAGGCGGCTCGTTGAGGCTCTGCTAGCGCCAACCACAACAAGGCGGCAATGGCAAAGACGAGGAGATACGCCCACGGATGCCGGAAACGTTTCAGCAAGACCCGCGCGCGCGATTCTTCGATTGCCTCGCGCCAGAACATCGTCGTCACGACGTCTTCTCGCTGATAGCGCACTCGCAGCAACTGCAAGATCACCAACAGGGCAGCAATCGCTGCGAGACCGATCAGAAACGGTGTTAGGCTAAGATTGGTCAACGACATGCTTAGACAACGTAGCCCCCAGTTTCAAAAAGCGTAGCGAGTTGAGGCGCCACTTCCTGTTCAACATCTAGCTGCAAGAGCCCGGCTCCGCGTTTTGAGGCAAAGTCCGTGAGCCCGGTCTGAAAGCGGTCATACGCCCCCGTATAGCGGCTAAGCAGACGATCTGTCACGGAAACCTCTGCGGATTCACCGGACTCACAGTCGACCAGATGGTAGTCACCGTTCAATTCAGGGCGACGATCGGAAGGCCGCACCAATTGGATGAGCAACAGGCGATGGCGCACGGTTTTCAAGGCAGCGGTCACGGCCTCGATTCCTTGGGGATCGAAGAAATCTGAGACAACCGCCAACAAGCCACGCCGTAGACTCATGCTATTGAGGCGTTTGAGAGACATTGCAAAGTCCGTAGATCCACCAGGCTCCAAAGAACTCAGCCGAGTCGCTAGGTGCATGACTTTGCCAGCGCCACCTTGGGGTGACCAGAGAGTCTGGACATCATTGCTAAACGGAAAGACGCCGACCGTATCGTGATGGTTCAGACTGATCGAGGCCAAGGCGAGCGTTGCTCGCAAGGATGGCACGATACGCGGTGGTTGCTCCTGATAGAGGCTCTTCGAGTGATCAGTTAGGATATAGAGCGGCAAATCCTCCAACTCCTCATAGAGGCGTAAGAAGACCTTGCCGAGCCGCTGGTAGATGTTCCAATCGATCGAGCGGAAATCATCACCTGGCGAATACGGGCGGAAGTCCTTAAAATCGACACCCCCACCGGCGTCCTGCGAACGATGCTCGGCAAAGCGTCCACCTCCAGGCACACGGCGAGCGACGATTCGCAGGCGCTTCAGCGATTCGAGGAAAGCGGCGTCAAATATGGAGGCGCGATCGAAAGCCATGTATGAATACTCGGCTAAGCTTGAGCCACAGAACTGGATTTGGCGTTTGCCAGGATCTCATTCAATACCGCGTCTGTCGTGATACCTTCGGATTGCCCGTGGAAATTGATCATCACCCGATGTCGCAACGCCGCCACGGCAACCGCATGGACATCCTCGGTGCTCACGGCGAATCGTCCGCCCAAGAGGGCCTTCACTTTACCACCTAACAAGAGGCTCTGCGCGCCTCGCGGACTAGAACCCATCATCACGAAATCATTCACCATGGCGGTGGCATACTCACTGCCTGGCTGCGTTGCCATGACCAGACGGACAGCCGCGGTCTGCACATGCTCAGGAACGGGCACGCTACGCACGGTTTCCCGAAGCCTACCGACCTCGTCACCATTTGACACATGATTGATCGCTACTTCATCGGTCGACGTCGTGCGATTGAGGATCGCTTGATACTCGCTCTCTTTCGGATAGCCCACCACGAGTTTGAACAAAAAGCGGTCGAGCTGTGCCTCGGGCAGCGGGTAGGTACCTTCTTGCTCGACAGGGTTCTGCGTCGCCATGACACAATAGGGCTCTGCTAACTTAATGGTCCGATTGCCTACGGTGATCTGTTTCTCCTGCATCGCTTCCAGCAGCGCGGACTGCGTCTTGGGCGTTGCGCGGTTGATCTCATCGGCCAAGACCAGATTCGCAACCAATGGTCCCTCGCGAAACTGCACCTGCTGCCCACCACCGTCAGATTCAACTAGCACTGAAGTTCCTTGAATGTCTGCCGGCATCATATCGGGCGTGAACTGAATGCGTGAGAACTTCAGATCAACAGCTTCACCCAAAGAGCGAACCAGCATCGTTTTACCAAGCCCAGGCACGCCTTCCAGTAACACGTGCCCTCCGGCTAACAAGGCGGTCAACACCCCCTCGATCACATCTTCTTGGCCCACCATCATGCGGCCGACCTCAGCCTTAATATTCTGATAGACTTCGTTGAAAGCCGCCGCCTGCTCCCTCGCTTCGTTACTAGACATAAGAAATTCTAATTTTCAGGTGTTTCAGTTTTTGGGTCTGCCCGCCTCGCGCAAATTAAGGAAGTAATCTCGGACGATACGTTTTAGATCTGGTGTAAGCTGACGCTGGGGCACGGCGCCATACGGCGTCTGACGTTGGCCTCGATCTTCAGCATTCGCTGGTTCAGCCTTCTCGGTCTTCGGTTGGATACGCTCCTGAGTAATCTTGACGCGACCCGCGTTGGGTTGGCCTTTCACATGATCAGGCACAGGCACTCCCAGGACGAGCGAGGCCACACCACGCGACTTCTTGCGTTGGCTAGGACCACCTCGCCCATTGGCATCAGGGTTGGCCCGATTGCCAAAACCGATGCTCAAATCACGATTCACCGGAGGTCGGCGATCTCGCAAGTTCGGCTGCAATCCGCCCCGAGCTTCGGACTCAGACTCATCATCATCGACGTCATCCTCTTCTTCCAATTCTTGGTCTTCCGTTTCTTCCACGCGATCTTTGCTAGACCAATCAGACGACGCCGGATTTCTGCTCGAACCACTCGAGCTGCCTCGTCCCGCCGTCGCCCCTGATTTGTCTTCGACTTTCTTCTTCTGTTTTTTGGGATCGTCCTTCTTTGCAGTCTTCTTTTTTGGCTTCTTCTTGGCCGGTTGCTTCTCGCTCGGCCTCGAAGCAGGTGATTGATTGCCAGGGGCGCCCATTGAACGATCCGAACGCCCGGAAGACTTGGCATCCGAATGCTGGCCACCTTCTGTCAGACCCTCGGTTTCCTTCACCTCATCTTCGACCATGGTCTTCTCGCTAGTCTGCTGACTCGGCTTCGCTTCTGAATTCCCCAAGGGCTTCTTCACTTCTGTCTTCGGAATTCTTGGCCTCTTGGCCTCTTCCCTCACACTAGCCAGAACAGGTTTCTGTTGCTCCTTCGGCTGCTTTTCAACACTGGCAGCAACTTGAAGCCCTTCACCCGACTCGGGTGACGACTTGGCCTCGAGCCCAGACTGGCTCTCAGGTAGTAACAAAGCCAATACAAGCAAGACAATCGCCAACAGTGGGCACCAGACCAAACGCAATCCAGGAGACCAGGTGCCCCATTCCCAGAAAAGTTGTTTCCCTTCAACGTCTTCCACGACCTGCGCGGAGTCTTCCAGTGCAGCACTCGCGAACGACGAAGGTGTCGACTGATACAAAAATTCATCAGCCGTCTGTAGGCTATCCTTCAACTCGAAACGCTCGTCGACCACGGCCAACGCCTCTTGCCGCGTTGGGTGGTGACGCAAGATCGCCACTAACTGGATTAGTACCCACCCCACAGGAACCAGGATGGTCAAACCCAACAGCACCCACCAAGAAGGATGCCAAAGGTGGAGCAATCCTAACAATAAAGCCGCCGCAGGAACGATCCAGATCAAGAGCAAGCCGACCTTGGCATGCATCTTCGCACCATCTCGCAGCTGTGATCGCATCAACCAGCGGCTACCGTGGTCTGCAAACAGGTCCAACTGACGGTGGAGTGTAGATTCAGAATCCATTCAGCTTTACTCTAAGGAGACTCTCCCTCCATCTGCGGGTCGGCCTGCACAGCCTGCACAACCTCCTTACTATCATTATCCCGAATAAAGGCAACTAAGGTCAACTGCCTTGGATCGATCTTGGCGGCAAAGGTCTGAACAGCTCCCCGACCCTCTGCTTGTAGCTGCTCAAGGTAGACCCTGTTGCTTCTCTGGATGCGTTTCAGCGAGCCAGAGAAATCGATCTCCATTCCACCGCCTTCGCTTTCGTAGGACTGCCCAAGCACGCTCCTCGTGAGTGCCGATCGAGCGACCATGTGATGAATGATGACTTTGCTCCGTCCGGGATAAAGTACCGCTTTCTCGGCCAGAACGATGTGCACACGGGCGTCCGCTTCTGCGGGTCCCGTGATCTGCAGACGGCCAGAGATGTGATCTCCATCGACCTTGCTAGTCAACGCGAGACTAAACTCAGAAGCCTCTTCCAAACCTTCAAGTACGACTTCACGGCCCATCTTGTAGATCTTCTCTGCATCTCGCGCTTTGCCAGTACCTGGAAATTGCCGATGCCCATTGACCAATTGCGTGGCCGGTGGTGCGCTGTAGACATCGGCCTGAGCTTGAGCCACTTCGTTCGTCAGACAATCGACTTCCAAGCGAGGGTGCGGCAGGTGGTAGGACAACATGGCCACCTTATCCCGTGGGAAATAGGTCATCACGCCTTCATTGCCCAGGGCTCCCCCGATCGCACCTTCATCTCTCGTCGGGTGCTTGATGTGTGCATTTGTGAAAAACTCTACCAGAGCAACACGATTGTTCGGCTCCCCCTCGGGACGATAACGTGTCGCGGCAGTGTATCCGTAGGTTTTCCCTTCAATGAGCGGAGCGATACTCTCGACGGATAGTTGTTGATCATCACCGAGGGCCTTGCTCACGCGCTCCAAGCCAGCCACCGCTTGCTCACCACTCTCCACATCGATCACCGCCTGAACGTAACGCGACATGGCACGCTGCAATCGCCCTTGCCTTTCATAACACTCTCCTAATCGCAAATTTACACGCCCATTCTCTGGCATGCCGAAGGCGGCTGAGAGCAAGTGACGCCAGGCCATTTTGGTCTCACCTCGTTCTAACTGAATCTCTCCCATGTCAGCGTGCAGTTTATGAACCGCATCCGGGTAGCGGTCTTTACGTCCAGTCGTAACCCCTAAGCTGCCTGCGACCAAGCCCTGCTCAGCGAGCCCGGCTTCGCGCAGCTCCTTTATCAAATCAAGCGCCCGGGTCGTGCGAATATCTTCACGCCACGTGTCATGCAGCCACGTGATGGACCTCTTGAAGGCTTCAGGTTCTGCAGCTTCATCAATGCGGAGATCAAGAAGGAGACGGGCAGCTTCTTGGCTGAGATTCTCTGTTGGGTACTCTTTCAGATACGCTTCCAGCACCTCGGGATCATCCTCGATCATCGCCTCATAAAATGCCAAGTCCGCCTTCGGATAGTCGGCAGGCTCCGTTACCTCGATGACCGCAGTTGTCCGTGCTTGATTCAATTCAATGCGCAAGTGCTTCAGCAGATTGAGACCAATCACCCCGAGCGCTCGATCAGGGTGAACGTATGTGATTTCGCTAGGTCGGCAGGCAATAAACTCAGAAATATTGATCTCACCTACTTTGAGAGGACTGACATTGCCCGCAGGAAAGCCTTCATCATCACACCATTCAGCGTCGATCAATGTGTCTTTCTGTGAGGTCGCCATCGCCATGGCCGAAATCTTCCCGCCCGGAAGCTGGATTGGTAGCCACGCGACATCATCTGTTGTCGTTAGCGAGACCTGCACCCTGCCGTTGTCCTCCTCTTCATCTTGGGGCTGGACCAATTCCTCCCCCTGCGGCTCCAGCTCCTTTCCAGGAGCGATATTTAGGTAGCCAGCCTTTAGATCAAGAATAAGCGCGTAATCCTTAAAGAATTTTGCACCTAACGCGCCCACCACCGCATCGTCTCCAATCTCCTTCGAATACAGTCGAGTGAATTCAGCAAACTCACGCTCGGGTCCCGCCTCACGCCGGTCAACCGTAACAGCGAACTCAGGAAAATGAATGGTGATCGGGATGGTCCTACCCGCATCATCCTCCGCCTTCAACGGTCCAGCGACGTTGTTGTGCAACTGCAGGCCACAAGGGCTTTCAATATCAATGAACAGATTCACTGGCACGCGACGATGCCGTGTCGACACCTCACATCGCGCCACCACACGACCACCGGCGATCGTTACAGGAAAACGTCCATGGGTGGCTGTAGGATCGGCCATACGCAAATCTTCCCCAGGCGGCAATGGCGGCGCATTCGGATCACCCGACAGTATGGGAGGTGCTCCCGGCGGCTGTCCCAAGGCGGGTTGACTAGGCTGCAGGGCTTGCGCTGGAATCTGCGCCTGAGCAACTACAGACCATCCTAGCACCAGCATTAAAAGCAGGCTAAGGATGCTCAAAAACGGCGAACTCACTCAGCAAGCGCAGCGTTAATGTCTTCCTTCAAGTCCATTTCCAACCCCTCGCGATAACCCGTATGCACCATGTGAACCTTGCCACTCTTCCCAATGATCACAGTCGTCGGAATGCCGGTCACTTGGTAAGCTTCACACGCCTTCAGCTCAGCATCCATGATGACAGGCAAATCATCCCAGCCGTTCGCGCCGAGAAACTTCTTCACCTTACTCGTAGATTCTTGCTGATTCACCGCGATCAGCTTTACTGGGTGATCTTCAAAGGAAGCGACAGCAGCTATCACCTCCGGCATGGCTTCTATACACGGCCTACACGAGGTAGCCCAGAAATCCAATATGATTACCCCCTTACCAAGATGATCGCTCAGCTTGAAGGGTTCACCATCCAACTGCACCAATTCAATGTTAGGAGCTTCCTTCCCAATAAGGGCAGACAAC
>Ga0222717_10000270_pt1 | contig 45875 bp, 36 predicted proteins | sample C33_18DmetaG_FD_165053 | JGI IMG/M metagenome (GOLD analysis project Ga0222717, IMG submission 165053) | Estuarine water microbial communities from San Francisco Bay, California, United States - C33_18D | ecosystem: Environmental > Aquatic > Marine > Unclassified | place: USA: California... | reverse complement strand
CATCAGTGGCTGTGCGAATGAGCGGGCATCCAATTATGAAAGCTATTGTGCGTGGGCTTGGTAATCCAATTGCAGCCCCGAGCGCTAACCGTTTTGGCAGAATTAGCCCAACGTCGGCAAGTGCTGTGGTAAAAGAGCTTGGCGGGCGTATCTCGGCTATTGTTGATGGTGGCGCGTGCAGGGAAGGACTTGAAAGCACTATTATACGTCCAGAAGCGGGCGACAAAAAACCAATCCTTCATTTGTTGCGTGCAGGTCCAATCACCAAAGAACTATTGCAACGCTTCGGAAAAGTAGAGCGCCCCAAAAAACCTCGAAGTACTGAGGCACCTGAGGCCCCCGGTCAGTTGGCGAGTCATTACGCACCCACCACGCCACTTCGGCTTCTCAAGAACCCAGAAGATTTTCAACCGGAGAGGGGAAAAAAATACGGGCTATTAAGCTACTGTGGTGCAGAAAAAGCTGGGTTTATCAATCTTCACCAATGGGATGTGGTGGAGGAGTTATCACCCGGTAACGGGAAGCTTGCTGAGGCGGCGGTGAGGTTGTTTTTTGTTCTTCGCAAACTCGACGAGAGCGGCGTAGATGAAATTATTGCTGAACCTGTCTCTGAGACTGGGCTGGGTGTGGCTATTATGGACAGATTGCGTCGAGCCAGCGTTAATTAGTGCAATGCTTTTACATCCACTCGTTATGCACCATAAAAAGTTGATTATTTAAAATGCTACGTTCTCTGATGAAAGTATCTGGCTTCACGGCTATAAGTCGTGTGTTGGGTTTTTTGCGGGATATTTTAATTGCGAGATACCTCGGGTCAGGCCTGTTGGGCGATGCATTCTTCTCAGCATTTCGGTTTCCAAATCTCTTTCGTCGTATTTTTGGTGAGGGAGCATTTAATGCGGCTTTCGTGCCGATGTTTGGTCGCCGTCTAGAGAAGGACGGCAAAGAGGAGGCGATGAAGTTCGCATCGAATGCTTTTACAAGCCTGTCTGTGGCATTGCTTATTCTAACGGCTGCGGCCATACCGTGTATGCCATGGATTATGGGTGTGGTTGTACCGGGTTTTAAGGCCAAGGTAGAAATGGCGCCTGTGGTGGATCAATATGAAAGCTTCGATGTTGAGATCAATGGTGCGAGTGATATCTATTTTACGAAGCCCGATGTTGGTTCCGTCTCAATTGTGAGGTTGCGATTTATTGAAGCTAAAGAGCGTCAATTTACTTTCTCGAATGCATTGAGATTTTGGCAAACAGGAAATCGTGGGGATGCGGTTCCGCTCAGTGCAGTGATCCAAGATTTTGATAAGCAGGAGCAGGAGAAAGCAATCCATGGGAGTGATGTACCCCAACGCATGTTGAAGGGTGTTAGTGAAGGGTCTAAGGTGGATGAGCTGTTGTTGTTTGATAAAGAGCAGCTGCATATAAGACTTCCTGATAGCCATAATTATGGATGGCTGGAAGGAGAGGTGACAACTCGCAATACATTCGCGCCTGAGCAATCACTAAAAATTTACTGCAATGACCCCAAGACATTTGAGCTCACTGTCACACTCTCCCAAATCACCTTCTGCTACTTGTTGTTTATGGCACTTGTTGCGCATTTGAGCGGTGTGCTCAATAGCTTTAAAATATTTGGCATTCCGGCGGCTGCACCGATATTACTGAACGTTGTTTTCTTGCTTGGACTTGCTGTGTTTGTTCATTGGATGGACTCGGGTGCACCCGCCCATGTTTTGGCATGGTGTGTCGCGATTGCAGGAGTATTGCAATTTATCATGCTCTATGGTGCTTGTCGCAAAAATGGCTACCACGTAAGATTTCAAAAGCCTGTAATAGATGGGTCAATCAAGAAACTCATTTTACTCATGGGTCCCGGTGTACTGGCCGCAGGTATCCAACAGATTAACTTGCTGGTAGGTGGCATCATTGCCTCGTTCAAGCAGGGTGCTATCTCTTGGTTGTATTATTCAGATCGGGTTTACCAGCTTCCTCTGGGGATGATAGGGATCGCTTTGGGTGTAGTTCTTTTGCCTGAGGTGACTCGTCTTGTTAGGCGTGATGATCATCAGGGTGCTTCTAACAGCATGGTGCGGGGCATGGAGCTAGGGTTGCTCATTACGCTTCCCGCGGCTGTGGCGATGTTGATTATTCCTGAAGCCATCATCACTGTGCTTTTTCAGCGAGGAGAGTTTACTGCTGGCGATGCCTATCAGACTGGCATGGCTTTGCGCGGTTTTGCCTTAGGTCTTCCGGGCTATGTGCTTATCAAGGTGCTTCAGCCTGGTTATTTTGCCCGTGAGAACACGCGAGCTCCAATGATGATGGCTGGTGTTACTGTGTTAGTGAATATTCTTGTTAGCTTACTTCTTTTCAAGCCGCTAGGGCATGTTGGTATTGCGATTGCGACATCCATATCTGCTTGGGTGAATGTTTTCCTGTTGGCGAGAGGGTTGAGAGGATTGGTTCATCCTAGAAGAGAGTTCTATGTTAAAACGTTACGGATCGTTGCAGCAAGTATTGTGATGGGTGTGTTGGTGTGGGCGGCTTATGCTAAACTGCTAGCTGCATGGTTTGATTCAGGCTTCTGGCAGCAATGTTTTGCTTTAGGATTGTTAGTAGGTCTCGGTATTTTGGTGTATGCAGCATCAGTTATATTATTTAAGGCGACTAGTATTGATGAGCTGAAAGCAGGTTTTCGCAAAGGGTGATTCCGTAAGTGAGGTTAAATCACACAAATAGATTTGCTTTTTTCGTGACAAATGACCGTTCATTACGCGGTATAATAAGCATGATCATACACCGATTTTCCCATGTTCTTATGTCGAGCTTTGCTGCCGCGCTGGTAACAGTAACTGTTGCTGCTAAAGATGCCCAAAAGAAAAAATATGATACTCCTAAGCAACCATGGAGTGCCTACAAGGTGCATGATATGGACCGGCCTCATCCTAAAAAGGTGAAATCAAAAAAAGCGTTAACCACCCCGCCGCCAGCTGGTGCGGTTGTATTGTTTGACGGTAAAAATGCGGATGCATTTGATAGGGCTTGGCAGGTGAAGGACGGAATCTTGATAGCAACAAAACACCCGAAGCCAAAAACAAGAGGTGATGTGCGAACTAAGCAGTCATTTCGTGATTTAACCTTACATGTTGAGTGGAGGATTCCAGCTGGTAGGAAAATTGAGGGTCAGAAAGGTGGTAACAGCGGTATTTTCTTAATGGACCGCTATGAAATACAAGTGCAGGAGAGTCACACGAATGTGACTTATGCTGATGGCCAGGCTGCTGCTCTCTATGGTCAAGTGCCGCCATCAATCAACCCGTCTGCACCACAGGGTGAGTGGCAAAGCTACGACATTACATTTAAAGCGCCCGTCTACGGTGCAGATGGATTTGAGAAACCCGCCTATATCACAGTGATTCATAATGGAGTGAAAGTGCACGACAATCAAAAGATATACGGGCTGACAACTCACAGGAAAGTAGCCAAATATCCGCCTACACATCCCGACAAAGCCCCAATACGTTTGCAGTGGCATAATGATCCCATTGAGTTTCGTAATATATGGGTAAAGGAACTTTAATGACTCATAGGCCTGTAACGTAATCCCTAGACGGATTATATAAAATCGCCTTTTAGTGATCAGGCTTGCCGTCACCATCGTGATCGTGTGGAACACCGGTGCCTGTATGGTGTCCATGATCATGTAGGCAAACACAGGCATATTCTCTGTAGTTGCAATCAGAGCAATCGGCGAGGTTGAGGTTTAACCTGGCACGGGCGGGAGCTGCATCTGCATCGATTCTAACGGTGATGATGATGGGGACGTTGATGCCCTCGGAGAGCTTGTTGGAGGAAATCAGCGACATGCCGTCATCAGCTTTACTAAAGCCTAGATTGGTTGGGTTAGATAAATCTCCGCTTATGATTATTACCTCTCTGGAGCCAACGGCGATGGGTTTGTTGTTGTCATCGAGAAAAGTGATACGGACCAGGCGATCATCCGTGATGAATAATTCGTTTTTGAAATTGGGTGCGGTCATGATTTTTCCGCCGTTAGGGCCGGCAACTCTCTTGTTGTGCTCGTGAGGGATGGGCGTTTTATTTAAAACAGTGCTGTGATCAGGATTGCTACTGCCAATGTGGTGTTGAGAGCCAGCGGCTTCTTTATCTTTGCATCCCAGAGTGAAGAGTATGAGTGATGTGAGTGAGCCAGCGAGTATCGGTTTCATTAACATGGTAAATATTTTCTAATATTTTGGTTGGGTGAGCATAGTATTTGAAGCTTAAAACCACAAATTATTCTTAGGTTCGGTGTTTTGTTGTGCGTCATCCGGTGTTCATCTCATCTATGAAAAAGTGCAGAGGGTTTTACGATTTATCGCCGATGAATCGGTCTTAACTGAGGTGATTTTATCATCATCGATAATAAATTTCATCGTTGCGGCACCTGACGTCATATGAAAAGAGTATGAAGTGGACTTGCCATGACGTCTGAATTGGTCATGATATTACTTATCTGATCGTTGTATCAGCACCACACACACCGAATTATTCACTTCACAGAAAAAACATGACTGATGATATCACCGAAGTAGCCGAGTCAGAACTTGTCCCGAACGCGAAGGCACTCTGGCTGAAAGCGCAGAGCGCTTATGAGATGAACAACTATACCTACGCTGTTAGTTTGTGCCATGCTGTGCTTAAAGAGGCGCCAGGTTTTCTCGGCGCGCGAAAATTGGCTCGAAAGAGCGCTGCGGCTGACATGGTTGGCAAGAAAAAGAAAAAGGGACTATTTGGCGGCAGTTCTCTGTCTTTGATGAAAATTCCATCAACTGGAAAAAAAGATCCTGAAGGTGCGATGATGGCTCTTGAAAAAGAATTAGTCAAAGACCCCTTTGATGCACAGGGTAACGACCTTCTGTTTGATTGTGCTCTGCGTTTAAACATGCTGGACACAGCTGCCTTCGCGCTGGAAACAGTTCGCAAAGGTGCACCTCAGAATACCAAGCTTCTACACAAGCTGGCTGAGCATTATCTCGCCCGTGACATGCCCCAAGAGGCTGCTGATGTATACAGCGATATTGTGAAGCAGGATTCGACGGATATCCATGCGGTGAAAGGTTCTAAAGATGCTACGGCTAGGGCTTCCATGAAAAAGCAGAAGTGGGAAGAGGCACAAAGCTTTCGTGATGTTTTGAAGAGTGGTGATGACTCTGCAGATGTTGAGTCAGCCAATCGTGCAGCAATGACTGCCGACCAGATGGAGGAAAAACTTGCTCAGCTCTCTGCTGAATATGAAAAAGATAATCAGAACCTTGCGCTGGTTAAACAGATTGCTCATCTCTATGAGCAGATGGAGAGCTGGCCAGATGCTTACTCATTTTATCAGTATGCCTTTGACTTAAGTGACAAAGATGTCGCTCTGCAGAATAAAGCGGCATACATGAAAGATAAAGCATCTGAATATGAACTTTCAGAGCTCAAGAGTGCTGCTGATGCAGATCCTGAAAATACTGAGATCAGAGAGCGTTATGAGCAGGTGCTCCAAGCGCGAACATCTGAGCAGGTTGCTGAGGCGAAGACACGTGTTGAACGAAACCCAACAGATCCACAGCTCCGATACGAGCTTGGCCTGGCTCTCTACAATGCGGGCGAACACAGCGATGCCATTCCTCATCTGCAGCAAGCGACCCGTAATCCGCACATCCGCACGCGCGTTTTGCTTTTGTTAGGAAGAACATTCCGTAAAAAGAATATGCATGATCTCGCTATCAAACAGCTTTCAGACGCTCTTGCTGACTTGCACGGCATGGATGGAACCAAGAAAGAGGTTCTGTATGAGAAGGGTTTGATCCATCAGGATGTAGGTGACTCAGGTGCTGCGCTTGACAGTTTCAAGCAGATCTATGAGGTCGATTACGGATATCGTGATGTTGCCAAGCGCGTGGAAGAATCCTATTCAAATTAGTGAGTTAGTAGCTCAAATTGGGAAAAGCCTCGTTGCCAATCATGGTTGCGAGGCTTTTATCGATGGATTGGTGACAATTTGCTGATGGATCGTCAGGGTTGCTTTTTCATGCTGGCGGCGAATTCGCGCCACATGAGACGGGTTATGTGTAGTTTGACTAGCTCGTCAGGTTTTGCTCCGGCAGGGTATTCTGGAAGCGGAGAGAAACTTGTGTTTGCTGCGAGGTGTGCTCGGACCAATGCGTAAATCCCTGCTTCGATTTGGGCAACGAGCATTTTTTCCTGTTGGGGGTCTGCCATAAACGAAATGGGGGGTGTTCCTGTGGGATTATTCTTACCATTGATTTCACTGGAAAACCAAATAGCTACTGGAATGCGAGGTGTTCGCGGGGTGCGCGCGCGGCCAATTGAAACTTTAGTTTTAACATTCAATATGAATCCAGATGCCTTAGTGATGGTATCTGCAGCTGTCTTAATGGCCTTGATTAGCACCTCGTCGTTTTTGGGAGTAGCACCGACGCACAGGGTGATTGCCATTTCGGCTTCCGGATCTGGATTCCATGGTGGCAGAGTTGGTTTTAATCTTTTAATGGCGCTTACCGCTAACGAGCGATCACTGGCACTGGACTTGGATGTGTCTATTACGCGTTCCCATGCCAGTAGGGCGCGCTGAACTTGCCCTTGGTTTTCGAGTAGCGAAGCAAGACGGATCATGGCATCGGTGTCTACATCGTCTAGGGTGCCGTATTCTGATAGGGCGGGGGAGTGAAGGAAATTACCTGTGGGGAGTTGTGTAATTTCTTGCTCAGCCTGTACCATTGGTTTTGGCGAGATCGGCGGAGAGTTGTTGACTTTGAGTGCTGATTCAACGTTGTTAACAGGATAGGCATTTGGTCGATTTTGCATCCATTCCTTTGTCACTGCGATTAACTCCTCAGGGGTGGGTTCTGAGAGAAAGTCTTTATCGCGTGTTCCTACACACCACACGATACTGAGTGTGATCACACAGCAGAGGATGACGATAGGAATAGGGATTCGGGAGGGCATAAATTGAGTAGACTAAATTCTAACCAATGACTCTAAGGCAGATACCTGTTAAGAGGCTAATAGCTTACACAAAAAAGCCTCCTATTACAGGAGGCTTTTTTAAAAATGGTAATGTGCTTGGTTAGCAGGTTACTTGTCCTTGGTGTCGGTTGTCTCAGCAGGCTTCACATAGAGAGCGCTCTTACCGACGCGATCACGTAGGTAGTTGAGTTTTGCGCGACGCACCTTACCGCGGCGGGTTACCTCGATCTTGGCAACGCGTGGTGTGTGGAGAGGGAAGACACGCTCGACTCCCTCACCGGAGGAAATTTTGCGAACGGTGTAGGATGTATTCAAGCCGCTGCCTTTTTTGGCGATGCATAGTCCGGCGAAGATTTGCAAACGCTCTTTGCCGCCTTCCACCACGCGGGTGTGGACTTTCAGGCTATCACCGACGTTGAAGTCTGCGACGTCCTTAAGCTGCTCTTGTTCGATTTTATCAATGATGTTCATAGCTGCGTGTTGAAAAAAGTGGTTTAAAATTGCGTCTTGGTTCGTTCTGAACTGTCTGCGGGCGGGAGAACTAGCGGAATCATTGCTGTAATGCAACCGTTTTTTCGTTGTTGCAGTGGAAATTCACCATAATTGGTTAAAAAACCATCTCTGGGCGTAAGTCATCAGCGGATCATAATCATTTCTCCAAATAAATTGTCCGCCAGCGGCGCTTGCTAATCTTCGTCTTGCTTGCTAAGGCACTCAGGTCATGCGTCTTGGGGAAACACGTAAATCAGCGGATAGATTCCACTGGCAACATCTGCTTGCGTGGTTGGGTGGTATTCTCTGTGCTATGGTGCCATTCATAGGATATTGGGAAATCGGGGCAATGCACATACCGGTTCGTCATGGGGCTGGGCACTTTGGTTTCAATCTACTTACTGCGGCAAGCTTGTGTATCTTGGGTGGCGTCGGCTGTGGTTCTTGGTGGATGTTTTGCAAGTGGCTTCTTGGTGACCGTGACCTTCCCCTGACGATAATGAGCGTTTTGCTATTTATTCTTGGTGGTGTTGGTCATGTGCTGAGCAACAATGGAGGTATTGAGAACCAGCATGAATTTGTTTATTTCTGGGTTTTGGCAGGTATTTTATTTCTTGGTCTTACTGTCGCAATTTTTGGTCGTAGTGATCACCGCCGTCAGCTTGTGGGATTTGTTCGTTGGTCATCTGAGCGTAAGCGTTGCAATGGGATGTTTTTTCTAATTCTGCTGATCGTCTTGATCGCCAGTAACTTGATTTTTGTACTTGGTATGGATAGCAGTTGGCCGGAAAAAGTGAGCGCCCTGATTGGTAGGATTTTCACTTCTGGCGTTCTGGTGGGGCTATCTTACCTACTCAGCGAGCTTTCTATGAGGACTGCACCGAAACTATTTCGTTGGTCGATTTGGTTGTTAGTCAGCCTGATTCCCCTGATTGTCATCGCTGATCAATGGATGGGTAATGCGTTGGGGAGAAGGCTTATTGAGTTTGTTAATGGATTGACGGCATCGGGTGAATTTTCACCAGTTGTCGAACTGGCTGCCAGTGGCCTAGACGTTGGTCCTGTGGGCGCGATCTTCTTATTTTTTGGGGTGCTTGCTGGCTCGCTTGGTGTGGCATGGGGTGCATGGGCGCTGTCGAAGAGATGGGATTTGAAGTTATCGGTAGGGAAGGTGGTAACGATCACTATTTTATCATGGCTTGGAGTGGTTGCTGAGCAAGGGATTGGATCAAAGTGGAAAAGCACCAGAGCGTGGCAGAGTGAGCATAAGCTGTTTGATTTGCACATTGGTATATTCGAGCCGCCACATGGTCTCGGGTATTACCAAATTGTTTTTTCGCCCGCGGGCGACCCGAGCTTTTTAGGTCAGGCAGAAATACAGATAGCGAAGCCTGATATATTTGTCTTTATGGTTGAGAGTATGCGTGCAGATGCCATGCGTAAAAAAATCACTCCCTTCATGTGGCGGATGAGTCAAGAGGAGTGCCAGCCGTTGGGCACGACGTGGGCAGGATCGAATGGTACGCATCTCTCGTGGTATAGTTTTTTTCACAGCCAGGTGCCGGTTTACTGGCGTGAGACGTTGGAGCAGGTTGGCGAGAAGAATCATGCCAAATATGCTGGTGCGCCACCTCTCAGGTTATTGAAAAATCTTGGATATGAGATTCAAGTGCGGGCGGTTTGTGATCTTGAGTATAAAAAATTTGGGATGCTTAATTTTGGTGGTGGTAATACACTAGCTGCGGTTTACGAGGACTCGGAGATAGGCACGGATTTTGATGGTCTTAATATTCCGGAACGTGAAATCAAAACTTTTGATGCGCTCAGGAATCAGCTTAATGAGAGGTCACATGGGGGTGGGTTCTATTTCACGGCGCTGGACTCACCGCACTACAACTACTACTGGCATGCATCATTCGACCCTCCATTTTCAAATTACGAAGAGGATATTCGATTCCCATTTAATCCTGACCAAGCCGAGGTTAATCGTTATCTGCGTAGGTATTGGAACGCCTGCGCATGGGTGGATCATCAGATCGAAGAGTTCTGCGACTACTTAAAAAAGACGGGACGCTATGATAAAAGCATCATTATCATTACCGGTGACCACGGTGAGGAATTTCAAGAACAAGGAAGTTGGTGCCATTGCTCGTCGCTGGAGCCAGAGCAAGTGCAGGTGCCTTTACTGATTAAGTGGCCTAAGGTGACGGGTCGTGGCCCCACGCAGAAAATTGCCAGTCACATGGATATCATGCCAACTCTTCTCAGTGCGCTTAATATACCCAAACGCCTGCGGCCAGTCATGACGGGTGCAGATCTTTTTTCTGCTAAACGCAAGACACACTCGGTTATTTCTTCCACCGCCTATGCGGGCAAAACAGGGGAGACGATGATGTTGCGCAACGGCGATTTTACCGCCTTCTTTTCATGGCCGAGGTATTGGGAGGCCCAAGTCCCAGAGAGGGTTGTGTTAGAGAGGATGAGCGGTCCCGATGGTCCGATTGTATTGAGTGATTCGACAGCTTACCTGGACGCCTTGAAAAAACATTTCCCTGATGCTTTTCCCCGTATCATCGAGTCGATGAAAGTGATCGATGATTAAAAAAAACAAAGTTTAATGCCTGCTAGCAGGGCAAACCCGACCACGGTCAGCTCAAACACCTTCTGTGGAATCCTTGTGAGCACTATCTTGCCGCCAAATACACCGAGCGCAATTGCTGGTGCTAATATCAGGTTCGCCAATAACGTTTGCCCGCTAATCAAGTTTAGCCCAGCACCAAGAGGTAGTTTGAGAATATTAATGACCAGAAAAAACCGTGCACCCACGCCAATGAGCTCCATCTTGTCCATGCGTCTCGATAGCATGTAGATCTGCATGATTGGGCCAGCAGCATTTGCTAGTACGGTCGCCACACCACCGGTCGAGCCAAAGAAAAAACCAAATTTTTTGGTGTTCGCTAGTTTGTAGAACCCGTCAGGGTAATATTTTCCAATCAGCTGTAGCGATGCCATCAGTAGGATGATTGCGCCAATGATGCGCGCCATCGTTGGGTTATCCACATGATCCAGCACGACCACACCAGCCGCCATCCCAATCAGAGCTGGCCACGTGAGTAGCCACACAGACTTCCAGCAGGCATATTTTCGAAATGCTGGGTAGACGAGTAAATCGGCGATAATCAGCATGGGTAATGCGAATCCTAATGACTCCTTAGCACCAAATATATCTGCCAGAATAAACACTGAAATTAGTGAGATACCGGAAAAGCCAGCCTTCGATACGCCGATGCAGAAAGCAGCAACGGCAGCGAGACTCCAGATCATTATATCCTGTGGCACGTGTTGAGTGCATCATAGGTGACGTGATTTTCAAGGATTCGCTATTGGAATCTTTCCCAGCTGCGCTAAAAAAGCCGCGCCATGGCAGAAAAAAAACCAACTGTGCTCATCATTCGTGACGGCTGGGGTGTAAACCCCGGTGGGAAAAGAACCGCTAAAAAGGACGGTAATGCAAGCTTGCTTGCCAATACACCATATCACGATGATTTGCTCAAAAAGTATCCAAAAGGTTCTGTCAGTGCCTCGGGACTGGATGTCGGCTTACCTGAGGGGCAAATGGGTAACTCAGAAGTTGGGCATCTAAACCTTGGCGCAGGACGCGTCGTTTATCAAGATCTGACGCGTATTAATAAATCCATTGAGGATGGTGAAATTGCTAAGAACCGCGTGCTCAAGACTGCTTTTAACAAGGCTAAAAAGGGAAAGGTTTTGCATTTGATTGGTCTTGTCTCCGATGGGGGTGTGCATTCCCACCAGGATCAGCTTATCGCGTTGGCAAAACTTGCCCGCGAAAATGGAGTAGAAGAGATTTGGGTCCATGCCATTACGGATGGTCGTGATACTTCACCAACGGGTGGTGCTAAATACCTCAGCTATGTTGAGGATGAACTCGCTAAATATGGTGCTCGTATTGTCACGGTGATTGGGCGCTACTATGCAATGGATCGCGACAAACGTTGGGAGCGCACGAAGATTGCTTGGGACGCTATCGTCTATGGTAAGGGTAAGAAAAAAGACATTCTGGCAAGTGAAGCGGTCGCTGAAATGTACAAGCAGGATAAGACCGATGAATTTCTTTTGCCCATGACATTTTATCGTCACGATGCAAAACGCATCAACGATGGTGATGTTGTCTTGTGGTTTAACTTCCGTGCTGACCGCGCACGTCAGATCTCGGAAGCATTTCTCACCAAGCCACGTTTTACAGGATTCAAAACAGGTCGCCGCCCTAATGTGCACTATGTCACGCTCACGGAGTATGATGAGACCTACAAGGTGCCTGTGGTCTTTAAGCCTGAGCTTCTCAAAAATGTGTTAGGTGAGGTCGTGGCCAAGGCTGGGAAAAAGCAAATGCGTATTGCTGAGACTGAAAAATACCCGCACGTCACGTATTTCTTTAACGGTGGAAAAGAAAAACCGAATAAAGGTGAGGATCGCTACATTGTGCCGTCACCCAAGGTAGCTACCTACGATTTACAACCTGAGATGAGTGCCCCGGAGGTTATGGATACTGTTGTGGATAAGCTTAAAGGCTATGACCTTTGTATTCTCAACTTTGCCAACCCTGACATGGTCGGCCACACCGGTGTTGTGGATGCTGCGATGAAAGCATGTGAAACCATTGATGATGGAGTGCGTCGTGTCACCGAGGAAACTCTACGCCTTGGCGGTAAACTCCTTATCACCGCAGATCATGGCAACTGTGAAAAAATGATTAATGCGGATGGCTCACCACACACTGCGCACACGACCAATCTCGTGCATGCCATATACGTGGCTGAGGATCACGCGAAGTTCACCGTCAGTGACGGTATCCTAGCTGATATTGCTCCCACATTGTTAGACATGATGAAGGTTAAGCCATCTGCTGAGATGACAGGCAAGAGCTTGTTAAAAAAATCCTAACAATAAATTCAGCGAAAGGTTGATGGGCGGCACGACGCAGTGGTTGTGCTATGCTAAAAAAACATGGAAAGCCGGAGAGAGATTGGCTGTCATGTAGCCATGCCTATGGGGCTGCAATTCCTACCCAAAAAGTAAGCATGGAAACACGTCGGGTGATCAAGTTCCCGGGGTGCAGGAATTTCCCGTATTATTTGCATTGGTAATGCTTTGATATTTTGTCAACCTCACGGCATGAAAATAATAAACATTTCCATATTCCTCTGTCTGCTTGCGTTCACGTCTGCTGCTGTGGCTGACGATCACAAAAGCGCTGTTAGTGTGGCCATGAAAGTGCCTGATCCTGGCTGGAAAATTAGTATTCGGAGTATGTATGTAAATCAAGGCAAGTTGCTTGTCGTCTGTGAAGCAAAACACAATGGGGGCCCTAATTTAGGGGTCATCAGTGAAGCCAAGGCATCCGCTACGGTAGATAAAAAAACCGCGGCGCTCCCCAGAGAAATTTATCTTCTCGGTAAGAAATGGGGTTGGGGCGATGGATATACGGCAGTCACTCCAGCACAGTTAAAAAAGATCATCGCAGGAGGGCAGCAGGTTTACTCAGCGGTTGAGAATAAAGCTCCCGAGCTGAGTGACTTCATCGGCCTTTCAAGCGATGAAGCCAAAGCCCTTGCCGATAAGCATAAGATCCCTAATCGTGTCGTCATGATCGATGGCAAGCATCTGCCCACTACTAGAGATTATCGCCCAAACCGTCTCAACTTCTCTATAGAAAATGGGAAAGTCACCAAGGTCTCAAAAGGGTGAATATAAGCCAGGGTTCAACGTGACCGATTCAGGCATTACATAGCTCTCTAATGTGAGCATCAACCGCCAATGACAGGCCCTTGACGTTGTAACCGCCCTCGAGCAGCGATACGATCCTTGAGCCTGAATGTTTTTTAGCAATATCCATGACCAGCTTGGTCAGCTTGGCGAAGCCCTTATCAGTAAAATTAAAGTCGCCGAGCAGATCATCGTGGCGTGAATCAAATCCAGCCGAGATAAGCACTAGGTCGGGTTTGAACATCTCTGCCGCTGGCATCAGCTGGTCGGTGAATGCTTTCACGGCTAACTTGTCATCGGCACCACGGGGCAGCGGGACATTGATGTTGTATCCTTTGCCCTTACCCATACCGGTTTTTTCCGCTGAACCCGATCGTGGAAAAGCGTAAAGCGCATGGGTGGAAAAGAACAGAACGCTGGGGTCGTCATAAAATGCCCACTCGGTGCCATCTCCATGGTGGTAATCCCAGTCGACGATGAGGATCTTTTTTAGTCCATGTTTTTTTTGTGCATAGCGTGCAGCGATGGCTACATTGTTATAAAAACAAAAACCAAACTCGCCATTATTTGCGGCGTGGTGTCCGGGTGGTCGAATTGCGGCAAATGCATTGGTCACCTTGCCGGTGCACACAGCATCGACAGCACTTAAGGCACCTGATACTGCGAGCCGGCAAATGCTATCATCGTGTGCCTGTTTTCCTGCCGCAGCAATATGCTTCTCTGAGTGAATCATCTTGATGTAGGTTAGGGGATCTAGGTTAGCAGCATTGGTGGGGATTGTAATGAGCTGCTTATCCATCCCTGATATCTTAAGTTGCTTGTGAATCGCCCTCAATCGTGCCGGTGATTCAGGATGAGTGCCACCCTGAGCATGTTTCAGATAACGTTGGTCACTGACTAATCCTGTTTTCATATCCTTGTTTTTTGTTGGATTGTTTTGTGTGGCGTGGGTGTCCGCCAATGCATGATTGATGCCTGCCCACAGGGGTGAAGAGCACAGCCCAAGCCCCATGGCCTTTGTTGAGTGGATAAACTTGCGTCTTGTTGTTACGTGGCACATTTGCAGATCAGTAGTAGTTGATTAGCTAAAGAATTCACCCCTAGAGATATGCTTTACAGTCGATTAGTCTGATTAATGCCGATCGCTTAGATGAGGCAACGACGTTACCACGTTAGCTACTTACCCGCGCAATACTAAAAACCTCTAAAAACCAAGCTGTGCAATCGAATCGGGCTATATTGCTAGGTTGTTCGGAGGAGATATTGATACCGAATCTGATACATCTGGATAGCTTCAAATGCGGCGACTGGTGACCCTGGATAAATTAAAATACAAATTATATGTAGGTTTGGCTTGGCAAACCCTGCTTTCTTATTTTATGCCCACCTCAGCATGTTTTTACAGGAACCCATTGAATGGCCAGATAAAGTCGAATTACTTATAGATCAGCTTGAAAGCGAAGCTACTGAGCGTGACCTCAGTCGTGAAGAACGTGCTCTCATGGATATCTATGAGACTGTGCCAGTTCTCCAAAGTGAAGACTGCCTACATGAATTTTGGCAGAGCAGTATCGAGCACCAGCGTATCATTAACTCATTTGAACTTATTGGTGCTAGTGGCATCGTTGATCCCATGAACGCAAGCCGTTGGTGTGGTGCACGTAACGACGATCGTAACGATTACTCGGAGTCCGAGACCGAATACCTTGTCACCATTGAAGATGAGCTTTCTGGCGGCATGGATGAGCTCGTTGACCTTGTCCTTGAATTTGTTGAGGAAGAAATGAGTGAGTAGGGAGGGCGAGTAGGGGGCGATAGCCCTGCGATCGATCATTTCCATCGTCATGGTTCGTTTTGCTGAGCAGAACTAGTCTACAGCTCGGGTGGTCTGATTGCTGCTGTAGTCATCTGATGATTGCCCTGCCGTGGATCACTACTTGCGCGTGATCCATTCCTTGCTTCATTGGTTACATGGGTAAACCAGCCAAGCCAGATCTCACCCCAGACCAAACGAGTGCAATTATTCGGATGGCGTGGGGAGATCGCACCACGTTTGATGAGATCCAAAGAAAGACGGGCATTCCCGAATCCGGGGTGATCAAGATCATGCGTCGCGAACTTAAGCCATCTAGCTTCCGGCTCTGGCGCAAGCGTGTAACTGGCCGGATGACAAAACACGAAAAAATATTCAGAGCAACGAGGAAAGAGCTCAAGGACTGGTAGGCAAAAACCTCACGCGTTGCATCGGTGAGTGGTAATCGATCAATGACAACATCTGAGCTCAGTTAGCTGCTCTCTGGAGTATTGTTTTTTTTCCATCGTGCCAGTCGATCTCTTGCGGCGTCTTGCAGTGGATCATTATCACCCAGCATGAACTTCATACAGCTGAGTGCCATGCGAGTGGCTGGCTGGATGATCCACGCGGGTAATGTCTTTATCCCAATCATTTTTTGATGCCTCTGATCGAGTGTTAGGTAGGCTGCTTGGAATAAAAGTTTGTAGACAAATTTTGCTGCGCCGGGCAGGGGTGCCTTATAAATCCATTGGATCACCTCTTTGGTGTCATCTGAGACAACAAGTTCACTCTCAAAGCGCTCCAGAGCATCGTTTAGCTCAGTTGCATCAGCTGGTCTTTGTTTCAGCCCGAGAAGCCGAACTGACTCACCCCACAGCTTTACATACGCATCAGCCCCGCCGGGAATCGGAGTGGATGAATACGCCTGATGAGATTTTAAAAATGAATCTGTAAAGGCAATGTGCACCCACAACAAGAGATCTTGGTGGTATGCGCTGTATGACTTGGTATCAGACCGGGCATCGGTGTAAGTGCCCTTCACATTCTTGTGCATCGATTTGATGCGCTCCGACTCTTTTAAAAGTGATTCCTTGGATGCAAAGGTCGTGACTGTGAGCCACTGGATTGTCCCCGCCAGTCTGCCAAGAGGATCGTCCTTATAGCGTGAGTGATCTCTGACTCCGGCCAGACTACCTGGATGGAGTGCCTGCAGCAAGAGCGCGCGCACACCACCTGGCATCGTCGCTAAATCAGCATGAATCACCCACGGTGCATCATCAGGTGTAAAGAACCCGGGCCCTTCTCCCTCGGCCACAGCCCCAAGCCACGGCACACTCCCAGTAGCATTATTACACAGCAATGCTCTGAAGCGTTTGGAAAAATTTTTTTGAATGCGGGATAACATGCGCGCTCAATCAACCACCTTTCTCCCAATATGCAAAAAAATTATTGTTTGTAGCCCAATGATAAAAGCACACGCAACCAACAAAGATGACCAAGTTACGGATCCGGGCGATGCTTATGTATCGACTCTATTCACGCTCAGGATCGACAAATAACCGATTACCACGCAGCATTCCCGCAGATGGAACTTCTTAATACCTATGATGAGCAAGACGAGGCCGAGGCTGCGGAGAAAATAATCACCGGCAAGAAACGCCTGGCGAGTGATCGGGACGATAATGAGGTCATCTACCGCCTATTCGGTGAGCCTACCTGGGCGAACTTTTTTCAACTAGGCATGTATGAGCTACCACAGCTCAAACAGCTCGTTGATCTGAAGAAGGCGGGGCAGCCATACGACGAGGCTCAGCATCAAAGCATCTTGCAAAGCCTCCAGTTCCTCGAATCAACCTACAGCCTGAAGATCCCAGAGCACTGGCGGTAAACGGAGGCTTATGTTTGTGAGCATCAATGCACGTGTTAAAAATTAATCTGAATAATCTGCCAGTGAATAACGACTAACCACACGTATGAAACTTAAATCGATCACCACAGCTTTGTCCTTCGTCATCAGTGCAACCGCATTGCTCGCAGACAATTCCATCGTCACTGAAAAGGAAGACCACTACGGCAGGAAGAAGTCAGTCACCAAAGATTGCAGCGGTCGAAAAACAGGGGAGATCATTACCGAGAAAGCTGATTATTATGGCAGGAAAAAAAGCGTCTACAAAGACAGCAGAGGAAGAACCACAGGCACCGCTGAAACAAGTAAACCTGATTACTATGGCAGAAAGAAAAGCGTCTACAAAGATAGCAGAGGAAGAACCATAGGCACCGCTGAGATAAGTAAACCCGACTACTACGGCAGGGTGAGAACAATATATAAAGATAGCCGTGGCAGAGTGATCGGATCATCGGAAAGCCAGAAGCCAGATTACTACGGTAGGCAGACTACCACGTTTAAGGACAAGAGCGGACGCACCACTGGCAAGGCCCAGACAAGCAAACCCGACTACTACGGCAGACAGAAAACCAAGGTGCAGGGCAAGACCCCGCTGGATGGATTGAGATAAGAGCTATTGCTCAGAGCTATCAGCAATCTGTTTCACCATTTTGCCATCAGCAACGATGCCACGCCCGCGGAGTGATCTGTATTCAAGAGAGATGCACTATTTCTCTGCATGACCTGTTTTCCTCTCCTTTTCTCGTTTGGTATTTATACATGAAGAATCTGATTGCATTGCTCAGCTTATATAATTAACAGTTAGCAATTATGAAATTTACAATCGTATTTCCGTCTCACGAATCATCAGACTTATCCATAGCAGCGGTGTTTACGCCATGCCTGGTATGGAAAGAAGGTAAGAAGCAGCTCTTGAATCCTCACCCCGATAATCCTAACTACAAGAAAGGTGATTTACAGCAGCTTTTCGCTAAGACAGCAGTGAAAGAGCGTATTGCAAAACATACCAAGAAAGTAACCGTAGTTGCTCATTCCACTGGCAATGGCACAGAAGAGCATTTGAGTCTACTTGTCAAAGATTTGGAAGATGTAGGATTTGAGGTGAATATTGTTAGGCAATAAACTGGCCAGTATTTTTTGGTTTAATGTTAGAATTTGTTATGAATCCGTCCCATCTTCAAACTCGCGTAACCGATTGTAAGCTATGTCGAGATTGTGCTGCGCCCTCACTGAATCGGGCTCGAGTTTCAACCCAGCCTCCGTGGCCTCAATGAGTTTTTCCGTCTGATCCAGAGCGCCATAGGTAGCGCCAAGCATGAAGAAGCCATCGGCCACGTTGGGAGCTACTTTGGTTAATGCCAAGAACTCATCCAAGGCCTCCTGAGCGGCCCCCATTTTAAGGAGGGTGCACCCTAGATTAAAACGAGGTAGCACATATTTAGGATCGTGTTTAATCGCGATGCGGTAGTAGGCGATGGAGGCCTCGGCTTCCCCGATCATATCATGGGCAACACCCAGGTTATACCACGAGACTGAATCGTCTGGGTGATGCTGCGTTTTCTCACGCAGACTTTCGATGAGTATTCTGATTACATTTTCGTTTTGCATATGCTTGATTAATCTTTGTGGATTAATGTGTTTTGTATTTGTGAAAGTATGTTTTCGAGTGTGGTGGTAATAGCGTCTGGTTCGCATCAGAACCTACAAACCGGCATTCATCAGAGAGTTGGCAAATTGGGTCATATCATCTCGGCAGGTGATCGCGCTGATGCCCATTTTCTTGAGTGCTATGTTATGCTCTGGCCCCAGCACTTTCTTCAGCTGGCTGGCCTCTAGCTCCAGGGTATCGTGATACTGTTCTACATCCCCACGGGTCATCTCCTTGGCATCCATGCCAGCGAGCAGGTTACAGGTGTAGTGGGTGATGTGTGCCATCTTCTTATAGTTCAGACGGTCGGGAGTATCACTCGGCATGTGGTAGTGAGCCCAGCGTCCGCAGGAGAGGAATAGATAGGGGACACCATTCTTACGGAAGATACCATGATCACTCATATCACCAACGTAGTTATTAAGTGTGGGTAGCACCTTCAGCCCTTTGGGTGAGTGGTGCTCGCCGACGATATCGATCAGACCAGCATTACTCTCTGTGCCGGTGACGAAGAGTAAGTTACTCACTAATGGCACATTGATATCCTTGTCAGCGAGTCCTGGAATCTTATCCAGCAGCGAGCCAATACCAGGAACTTGGCCTAGGCATTCCGCGGGAAAACAGACATCGTGTCCCACCAGATCCATTACAAGAGCCGCATGAACCCCCTCAGGCTTCATCTGATCCTCGTAGAAACGGTTTGAGCCCATCGAGTAGGTCTGGAAGTGTGGGGGCTCCTCGGCGTCAAAGATGGCAATAATGAGATCACGGTCCAGGTTGCCGAGATCAGCAGCGATTTCTCCTGCAGCCAGAGCAATCGCCACTGCCGCCGCATTGTCATCCGCACAGGGCGCATCGATCACGCTGTCGTAGTGGGCGCCGATGAGTAGGGGCTGCAGCGAGCGGTCCTTGCCAGGGATCACGCCAACAATATTGGTGAAGTCGATACCCTCATCCTCATAGGGTAGTCTGAAGGAGTCTCCCGAGTAAGGCACACAGCCGATCTGTTGAAGGCGCTGCTCAAGATAGCGCTCCACGATGGCATGGCCCTTGGTGCCCACGCGGCGGCCATTTTTTAGGGCGATGCTGAGCACGTCATGCTTGAGTTGCTTAGCGAGGTAGTTGGTCTTGAGGAGGGGGGATGTAGGTTTGTTCATAGTAGTAGTCATAGTCAGTATTGCTTGGTGTTGTGTGTGTTTAGTTTTCGGATTTATCCTTTGAGATGGTTTTTGATTTGCTGCAGTAGCTCCTTCTTGCGGGCGGCAGTCAATTTCACAGGTGGGCCTTCGAGATGGAGCTCGGCTCCCGGGCCGAGTGGAATACGCAGCCAGGATTCATGTTGTGTAGTTTGGCTAGTCTCCTTAGCGGGAGTGTCCACGGGATGATGCAGCACTGCTACCGGGGATGCGCTACTTACGATGTCCAGATCGGCAAAAAGCATTTGCTTGTATTCTGTATTCGTCTTGCCCTTGAGAGTTGCCCGGATGCTATCCGGTGAGCAGCGCAGGTAGAGTAGCTTGCGGATCATCAGTGCCTGCAGGTAATGGCGGAAACCGTAGACGGCACAGCGGCCGACCTTCTCCGGAGCATCTAAGCATCCCAGCGTCTGGTAATGGCGTAGGGTGCGTACCGTGAAGCTATTGCTCACCCGCTTGTCGCCACTTTCATCAGCCTCGGGGTAAAACCTTGCAACAGCCTGGTTGACCCAGTTCACCAGATCTTGCATAGAGAAGTCTGGAAGCATTTGCTCAACTTGGTTCAATTCCCGAACGGCAAGCTCGGGAATGGTAATGATGGCATCGTTTTTTGTCGTTTGTTTTTTCATCGGCGCACTGATCATACAGCCAGAAATGTAGATTGCAACATAATATTGCAATTAAAATGAAAAACGTTGCAATTGTTGGGTTGGAGAGGGTGGCAAAAAGCTGAAAGTAGAAATGGGAAAAGTAGAAATGGCCCGGGGAGGGCACCATGGAGCCCAAAGGGCATTCACGTAGTGAATAGCTGTAATACCGTATTACAGGGAATTTGTGCTTATTTCCTGTCTTGTGCCTACATTCACCGGCATGGTAAGGTATCATAGTTAAGTATATTTTAAGCATACCTGCATCGCAATGAGTAGCCATGACCATACAAAACTAGAGTGCCCGCGCTGCGGTTTCCCTGTGAAGGCTGGGCGCCATGATTGTTGCCCGAAGTGCGAGGCACCCATCCGGAGTGAGAGTTTGTTTGGAATGCTTGAGGTGGATGTCGCCCACGGCGGTGAAACTTGGGATGACGCCCGTGGGAAGATTGAGTCAGCTGTCGATAAAGCCATTTATTACGGGCACGCTGGTGTTAAGATCATTCATGGTCACGGCTCCAGCACAGGGCAATCAGTCATAGGTCCCAAGGCTATCAAACTCATGAAAGAGCTGGCAACCAGTACTGGGGGCACCTTTGCCCAAGACCGACATAATCCTGGGGCACATATCATTTGGTTTAATTGAAAAATAACATGCCAATAAGTGATCCATTATTTATTTCCCAAAATGTGAATCCAGAACTTCCTGACGAGTTCTGGATTATTCCTGCATGTGGGGTTGATTTGTCGGGCACGCAGGAAGAGACAAATCGTAGGCGAGCTATGAGAAGGCGTGTCAATCAACTGGGGGGAAGTAAGAAGGTAATCAAAGTCGTCTCCGGTGACTGGTCAGAGGAAATTAAGTCGCTAGCGGTCTGGGATATTGCTTCTGATGCGCTTATCGAACTTGTCAAAGATTATGCGCCAAGTTTCTATTATCACATTGTTGGTGATGCTCTGACTCTCGTAGATATGGATCAAGGGCACTTTCCACTGGGGTCATTTCGTGAGCAACTTAGGGCCAATAGAGATCGGCCTACATGTTGCATCTATGTGATCAGATTGCGTGATGCAATATTTAATGATAAGAGGCGATTTCGTAGGGCTAACCCAAACTACAAAGTAGGAAAGGCATGCTACTATGTCGGTATGACAAGCAAGACACCTGAAGAAAGATTTGAAGTGCACATGAGTGGCCACCAACATGCATCAAGATATGCCTGTGAATACGGCGTGGAGCTTGCACGAGATAAGTTTTCTCATCTACCGCTTATGAGCCATGCCGATGCAGAACAGATGGAAGTTCGCCACGCCGATGACCTGCGTGGACAAGGTCACGGCGTCTGGCAGGGTTAGAGATTCTATTTCAGGTGTATGACCTGAGTTTTCTTGTCGGGGATTACTATGTGAGGCAAATCACTAATGGCGGACTGATCCGCATCTGACCTCTATGTGCCACGCCCGCGGAGTGATCTGTATTCAAGAGAGATGCACTATTTCTCTGCATGACCTGTTTTTAATTGAGGTATTGAACAGTGATGGTGTTATTATGTACTTTGACAGGCTAGGGTGGCCCAATGCACCAAATCTCTTCCTGACCTTCTTTCAGGCACAAAAGATACTCATAGCCTTGCTGCGAGCGGGTGGTTGGTTTGTGGGTGAGTTCCTGGCTAGGTGGGTGAGTTCCTAGCTAGGCGAGGCGGTAATCAAAAATAGTGAGATTTTCTTTTACCGCAATCTCGAGCATAGATGCCGTACCTTTTCCTCCGGGAAATAACATCACAGCATCAGCGTATTTTGCCATTTCCCTGTTGCGAACTGGACCCGCAGCCCGCCCGTATGACTTCCAGTCGGGTTTAAATTGTTTTATGGGTATGTTTTTGGAGGTAGCCCAAGTCTCAGCATACTGATCTACGCCTCTGGCGCCACCTGACACAAGCTCAGTAATGCCATCGATGGAGGAGAGTTTGTCGAAGTCATCATCTCCCAGCACATAATCTCTACCTCCTGCGACGATCAATTTCATAGTTTAAAATTAAACAGCAAAGAGGAGCCGTCAATATTTGACTTGCGAAGACAGGACGTTTTGCAGGCAAGGGTGTATCTTCACGCTGGTATATGACTATTATTTTTTGATGTGTAATATGAATGACTGTTGATTGAACTTCCAATTGCCCCAGATATGTGTATTGCGTGCACCCACATGAAAAATGTGCCAAATTGTTACGATATAATAGGAGATATACACGGCCGTTGGGATAAACTCGAGCTCATGTTGTTGAAGCTTGGGTATGTGCACAATGGCGAATGCCATGTTCATAGTGAGGGACGAAAGATCATTTTCCTGGGTGACCTGGTTGACCCACGTGGAGATAATCCTAACGGAACACGAGAGGTGCTTGTCTGTGTGCGCAACATGGTAGAATCTGGTGTTGCGCAATGCATATTGGGCAACCATGAGTATAATTTGGTAGCATATCACAGCCAAAATGAGCAGGGAGCTTACCTGAGGCCGCACAGTGACAAGAATAAGCATATGCATCAGAAGACACATGACGCTTTTGCGTATTATCCAGACGAGATCCATGAGCTCTGGCTGCCTTGGATTAAGACGCTACCATTCTTCTTAGATTTGCCTGAGCTTCGTGCGGTTCATGCTTGTTGGCACAGCGAGCATTTAGCATTACTCGCAGACCGGACACTGGCAGATGAGCTTTTTCTTCGTAAGAGCGCGCAGAAAGATACTCCCGAATACGAGGCAGTTGAAGCCGTCTTGAAGGGAGTTGAGCTACCTATGCCGGCGGAGGAGAGTTTTCCTGATTATGCGGGTAACGCGCGCACCGAATTCCGTGCCAAGTGGTGGGGTAAGAACGTATCTAGACCCACGCTAAGTAATATGGTATTTCCCCCAAACAATATTTTCACAGACATTCCACTTGATCCAAATGTGCTGGATAGCTTGCCAGGCTATGGAGAATCAGAAAAACCTTTATTCATAGGCCATTATTACAAGCCTGCCGACAGCTCGCTGGAGCTAGAAGCCTCCAATCTATGCTGCCTTGATTTCTCTGCTGCAGATACAGGGCCACTCACAGCATATCGGCATGATGGTGACCAGCATGAGCTTCAAGCCAGTTGCTTGGAGTTTGTGGGGCATTCAAACTAGCTCGTTAGCATAAAGTCTTAATAGGAACTTGTATGAAAGATGAATCACAAATAACGACAAGCGTAGCTCATGCCTTTATCAAAGATGAAGATAGCGTGGATCTTGATGAATACGAATCAATCGCAGATGATGCGGCTGAAATTCTTGCAAATCAGAAGAGCGATTTATGGCTTGCTAGCCTGACTGAGATCACACCAGCCACGGCTGAATCGTTTTCAAAACACAAAGGCGAAATAGGCTTTCCTAGATTAAAGTCACTACAGAGTATACCCCTAGCTAAAAAGCTTGCTAAGCAGAGTGATGAACTAGATTTGAGTGGGTTAAAGGAGATAACAGCAGATGTAGCGCTGTGTCTTGCAAAGCATGAAGGAGAGCTTTGGCTCCATGGCCTCAGAAGTCTATCTGATGCTGCGGCAGAATCTTTAGCCAAGCATCATGGTTATCTATCGCTAAGCGGTCTCCGTGATCTCTCTGGGCCTTCGGCTGAGTCATTGTCGAAGCGCAACGGCCTGCTCGACCTTGGGGGACTAGCTCGAATCTCTGATGGAGCGGCAAAGGCATTGTCCATGTATCAAGATCGGCTAGTGCTAACGGGGCTAGTAGATATTTCAGAGGATGCTGCGCGCTTATTGTTTAAGTGTAAGGGACTATGTTTTTTTGGTTTAACATCGCTCACCAGTGTCGTTATGGCGAAACATTTAGCGGCATACTACAAAGGTGAAGATCTTTTTCTTTTCCGGATCAAAGAAATTTCAGATGAGATTGCGGAGTGTTTGTCTGTGCACGAGGGTTACCTTTTTTTAGACGGAATATCTGAGATCTCTGATACAGCCGCAAAGTCCCTGGCGAAGCATAATGGGAAAGTGTTTTTTAAAGCCTTGCGTGAGTTATCACCTAATACCGCCAAGATACTACTGAGTGGTGTTGCAGAGATTGATATTGATATCGATATTGAGAAAGTGGCCAAAGGGCTCTAGGTGTCTTTACCTTTATGGTTTACTCTGTGTCATCAAGTAAGTTTAGGGATCTAGCCTGAGCTAACTTTTCCTGCATGGTGGGGTTTTTACGCGTTAGTTTTTTTACAGTCACATCTTGAGCCTTATCGTTAGCGAGTCTGAGCTGGTTTTCTGACTTCAACAGGCTTTCTCTCGTTTTTTGTAGGTGTTTGATCGAGTTATCTATTTCTTTCACGGCTGTATGAAAATGTTTGGATGCAAGTTCGTAGTTCTTACCGAACTTCATTTTAAAGTCATCTAAGTCATTCTCGAAATTGGTCACATCGATATTCTGGGATTTTACTCGAGCGAGCTCATTTTTGTAGCTTAGCGCATTCATTGCAGCATCTCTTAGCAAGGTGATCATTGGGATAAAGAATTGTGGTCGAATGACGTACATCTTCTCATAGCGGTAGGACACATCAACGATACCTGAGTTGTATAATTCACTCTCAGGCTCTAGCAGTGAGACGAGAATTGCATATTCACAGCCTTTTTCCTTACGGTCTTTATCCAGCTCTTTGAAGAAGTCTTCATTCTTCTTTTTTGTCGCGGTAGTGTCATTTTCATTCTTCATCTCGAACATGATCGAGACGATCTCGATGTCCTTATCATTATTATCCTTGAAAATGTAGTCACCTTTGCTGCCAGTATTGGAATCATTGTCCTTTTCGAAATAAGCGCGTGGGAATGCTGTCGCACGTATGCGGTTAAATTCCGTTTCACAGTGCTGTTCAAGGGTTTCGCCCACCATTTTTGTCGAGAGTTTTGCTTTGAAGTCCTTTAGGCGCTGGATTTCTTCATCACGATCTTTTAAGCGAACCTCATACTTATCGGTCAGAGATTTCTCAGCTACCTGCTTTTCAAGAGCTGCCTGCTCTAGGTTGTTTTTGAACGTGTCCCGCTCTTTCTCAATAGAGTTCACAGCCTCAGTAATAGCCAGCTTCTGGCTGACGTCCTTGGCTTCTAATTGACTCTTTAGTTCTTGAATTTGCCTCTGTTTTTCAACTTCCGCAAGCTGCGTGGCATTCTTGCTATCTGCCTGTGCTTGCCTCAATTGATTTTCGAGATTGGCTTTCTCCCTTTCAAGCTCAGTAACTGCGTCTTTGACGGCTAGCTCTTGTGTTGTTTTTCCTGTATCCAACACAGATTGAAGATTTTTGATGGTCGCTTCTCTTTCTTGAATCTCATCCTTCAGATCAGATCTAAGCTTCGCTTCTGCGAGCTCGACGGCATCTAGTTTGGACTTTTCGGCTAATTCCAGCCTTTGTTTAAGCTGTTCTTCAAACTCCTTATCATGGACTTGCTTGAGAATATCGGCATAGCCAGATTGATCGATCTTAAAGTCTTTTTTGCAGTGAGGGCATGAAATTTCGGTCATATAAGTTAAGTGTAATAGATTGCTATAATACGTGCTGATCAATATCTAGCAGTACGAGCTATTGCTATACCATCTTTAAAAAATGATATGTCCACTGGAGTGACCTTGCCCTCGCATGTCTCAACACATCCTTAGAGCTTACCATAGAGTGTTGAGCAGCCAAGGTCATCACGGTATGAGAGTCTTGTCCTCTGGTCTGCTAAAACGGATGAGTGTTCGAATGTGATTTAAATATCACTTACCCGCCATCGCAATCTTTACGCGTCGGGAGAAGTCTTTCTGCATCAGCTCCAGCAGAAAGTCCGCGAGGGCGTCACAGATAGTGAGCACATCATCAGCATTACAGCCATTGGGGTGAGCGGTGAGGTGGCCGTGGGCGTAGATGTGCCGAATGGCGGCGGCGTAGAAGATCACACCTCGCCGGTCACCATCGCGGTAGCGTTCCAGGTAGTGGCGGCTGCCCTCGAGTGAGAGATCGTAGAGGAAGTCGTAGAGCTTGTGCTCGGTGTCGTGGCGCTCGATGTGGTCTGCTAATTTATTGAAATCTAACTTGGGCACAAGGGAAAGAAGCTGTCCGTCGGGCGGGGGGTCACCAGCCAGGTCCGTATAGCGCTCAAACACAGACCATACGAGAAATACGCGGATGAGTGCGGAGTATCCATCTTGGGTGGAATCCTCAAATCCATCTAGGTCTATACCGCGAAATCGTTTCGCCATACGATAGCGATTGGCAAAGCGGTAGAATTCAAACTTGTCTCCCTTATACTGCAACGGGAAGATGGAATCATCAGCGCCCTTGATGATGTCACGCGCATCAGTAAATCCGGGCAAGACATCATCGAGGTGTTGGTATTCTGACATGCAATATGTTAGTGACTAGCTAGTCTACCTCCCAGAGAAGAACTCCCAGAGTCTAACCATCGCTAACGTATCCAGCGCACAGTATTTGTCGAGCTGGGAATAGATCTCGGCTTTGCGTGCTGGAGTGGTGTCCGGCTTGATGGCTTCCTGATAGGCGGAGATCGCCATTTGGCCGTCTTGGACGCCTTCGAGCTCACTGTAGTGGAGATCTGGGCAGATGGCGGGCAGGACGTATTTGATACTCCAGCTACCGTTCTGGCTGGGGTGGTAGTAGTAGTTCCGTGCTATGGGGAGAAGGTCGACGACGCGCTCAACGATGGCGCTGAGCTCGTCAGCAAGATCGGGGAAGGCGATCGCTTCTCTGCGGATCACCGTTTTCTCGAAGCTGGCGTTATAGACAAAGACAGGGCCGGTATCTCCACAGACCTTTACCAGAGCTTCGGCAAAGTCTCGCCGTGGGTCATTGCCACTGAGGTCGAGGAAGGTTTCTTGATCCAAAGTGCCATCGGGGTGCATAGTGTGCAGGCTGAACTGGAAGGGAACCTGCTGGAACGGGCGGGTGCCTTTCCAGATAGGAATCGCCGAGTTGCTAGTCTCAAAGTCGAGGAAGTAATGCGGGGCTCCATCCACAGTCTCACGTGCTAGCTCTGCTGCGGCTCCCTTAGCGTCAAAGTAAGTGGTGCCGGCAAGCGTGTTTTCCTGAACCATCACCTGAGTGCTATTGAGCATGCTCTTGGGCACATCCCTGAGCTCAGTAATGCCATCTTCGATGAGCTCAGCTTTTTTTCTGAAGTTAGGTAGGCAGGATATCGGGAACTCAGGCTGGGGCTCCTGGCTCTGGCAATGCGCAATAAACGGGCAAGCAAATGGTGAGCTACAGTGCCCACCTGTGCATATGTCTGGCTCTTGATCCCGCGCAACAATTTCGTGCGCCCCCGTCAGCCACTGCTCCACCTCATCATGGCGTGACATGGCCTCCTCAGTGAGATCAGCACAGTGGAACAAGCCGCTGTAGTCACCATCTCCCTGATAGACGAAGCTGGTGTCGATATGTGCCAGCGAGACCGACGACAGCGAGACACCGGAAGCTGTGGCAATGAAGGACTGCACCGCAATATCATCCCGGTGGTAGTCTTTGACACCGGCAGCGGACTTCACCTCGATCATGTCCCATTGCAGACCCTTATCACCGTTGTCATCCGGCACAGGGATCATCACATCCGCTAATGCCAGAGCGCCCTTGGCGCGCATCGCGGCCTCAAAGATAATGGATTTCCCCTCGCAGAGGAGTTGCTCTGTCCGTGCAAAGGCCTCAGGCCAGCCGATCTCATTGATGTCGATGAGAGCACCCGTGCCATCCGTGTTGTATACTTCCTGCGCTTTGTCACCCACTTGATTGCCGATGGCGAAGACTGCCTCAGAGGCGGAATCATCCTTCAGCTCCGGCCTGTGAATCTCCAGCCACAGACGCTTTGGGCACTGGCGGTAGGAGATGATCTTGGACTTTGATAGATTGCGCATGAAGTGAGGCAAGATCTATCAGATAGAGAAGGGGGCCGCAAGGAGGGAGGGGGATTGAATTTAGAATGAAGAATTTGGAATGGTGAATCTATGGTTGTTGAATATTCTACTGATCTATTATTCACGGACTTATCCTTTGCATGGTTCTCGACTATGCACCTTTGAGTAGTTTTTTCATACTCGATATGAATTGGTAATTACTCAAAGGGTTTTAACCCTTCGATAGCGGTATTGGTATCCTCGAACATCTCCTCGATATGAGATTCTGATTCGAAGTGGTATGAAACATAGACCTGCCCATTCGGTTGCTGCTTGTTGTAGAAATAGCAGGCGTTGTGAGCAGCTTGAGGTGAGGGCATGACCTTAACGAAAGGAAGTAGCTCCAACGAGTGTCCTGATTCAGGGTCCAATAAGTGCAGGAGGCTTTTCCTCATGCCGCTGTCTGTGACTCGTTCGTCGTGTGCAAACGGGGTGCGTGTGCCCATGATAAGTCTGACGTTGTAGTTCCAGCGATCTTCGTCGTTGTAGTCGGCTTGCTCGGGCTGAATGAGCTGGAAGCGATTCCAGTTGCTACCCATGAACGCACGGCATGTTTGTAATAAGTCAATCAGTTGGCGATGTGTATCCACGATGCCTGTATCATCGAGAACTCCTCCATGAGCATGACTGTTGCGTATGCCGTTGGATTTTTGAAGAACGGTCGCAATGCGAGAGTCCACTAGCATGTTTAAGACATCAGATGATTGGGTAGCAAACATCTGTGCACAGCGTTCCCTGTCCTCGCTCGAGCCTCCTTTGAGCATACGGTTGAAGGGTTTCCTGAAATACTCCACTACACACTTCCACAAGCCGAAGGTAGCTCGATCAAAGGAGAGGCCTACATCAGCGAGTGCCTTGTTGAGTGGCTCGACGTGTTCAGCCCAAAAATCAGGATCAGACTTTGCGGCGCTCAGGTAGATGGTGGCCCAGAACTGTGCTAGCGCTTCAAAGAAGTGTAGTAAGGTGTCATTTCTATCACTAGATTGCTCTCGTGTGGCACAGTATCGCCATAGAATGGAAGCCAGAGGGAACGGTAGATCTTCTAGCCAGCTCTCTAGTGAATCCTCATGATTTACTTTGGCCAGTTGTTGAGTCAGTCGTTCGATTTGGGTAGGCTGAACGCTAAGTCGGGACTCGAGGTCTTCTAGCTCTGCCTGTAAAGCGATGATTTTGGATCGTGCATCAAGAATCTGGTTTTGGATCTCTCTGGATGGAATATATATTGTGGATTCCATCAAGGCGTCTACGTTTACAACGGTGATGGAGCTAGCGGCATGACTCACAGACTCTAAGTATAGCCTTCCAGAGTCATCATTGAGCGTGTCCATCATGAAGCGTGCGCTAATTAGCTCTTTCTTTATTACTATTCGAAGGAGGATAATGTTTTTACCCTCTGGAGCTTCATCAGCGTTTAGGAAAGCTTCGTAGCGGCTACTTTGCGGTAGGAATACGATATTTTCTCCATCTTCAAGCTCGCAATTTCGCTGGTTAATCAAAGATATATCATCGACAAGATCCCGAAACGGTATGGCATTGAGTCGAGCCTTCCTAGAGTGAAACAAAAGCCTTTCCGATGCCTCGATTGCCTTGAAACCTCTGAAGGAGGCCAAATCAACCAATCTTCCCGATGCAAGCCTGGATCCAGATCGATGCGCGAGATAGTTTTCGATGACTTGTTTCTGCTGTTGGGGCTCGTGGCTAAACTGAGCTGTAAATACCTCGTCTCGTTTGGTTCGATCCAAGATCACAATGTAGGATTCCAGGCGTGTAGAGCGTAAGTTTCCAGCGGGCACATGAATCATGGCTCGGGTATGAAATCCATATTCGGATAGCCCACTCCATAAATCCTTAAAGCGCTGAGTTATACAAGATACGGGCAGCATAAATACGCCGCGCCCATTTTCTGAGAGGTATTGTATCCATTTTGCAACCAAGGCATACCCCAGCTGCCTAACAAATAATTTCTGATCTTCGAATAGATCGTAAGTATTGGGTAAGCTGACGCCGAATGGCAGCTCAGCAACAATTACATCATATTTTTGATCTAACTCGATGGTGAGGGAGTCTCCCCTGATGATATTTGAATTTTCAGGAGTGATTAGATCTGCAACTTCAGCGATGTTTGAGCTGATCTCAATCCCGGTCACTAATGTTGCTCCGAGTTCACGCGCAGTTGAACTCAGTAGCAGCCCGGATCCACATGTTGGATCTAAGACGGAGGTGCCTCCCTCAGATGCGGCAAGTCTGGCTAGGAAGCTGGATAGCTGAGATGAAGATAAGTGCGTTTCTATTTCGTCGTTGTTGGTGCTTGTGCTCTCAAGCCAAACACCTAGCTGATTCTGACGCCCTTCATGAGAATCTTCAATCTGAATCCAATTAAGCAGATTCTGATCCAGAGCGTCATTGTCGCGTGCCCGATCTAGATATTTGTGAAGTTGAATGGCTTTTTTATCCATGGATGCCTTTTTCTAATCAATGGCTAATGTATCAACAAGTAAAAGATTATTCATACACAAGCTGCCTGTGGGTGTTCAGTGCACGGCTGTGAGAATAAAGTTTGCTAGGACGATTAGGGTGACTTTTCGTCGGGGTTCGTTCTTGTTGTGTTTAATTAGATTCACAATTCACGGCTTGAGCTTTTTTATAATTACCAATGGCGAAGACTGCCTCAGAGGCGGAATCATCCTTCAGCTCCGGCCTGTGAATCTCCAGCCACAGACGCTTCGGGCACTGAGGGTAGGAGATGATCTTGGACTTTGATAGGTTGCGCATGAAGTGAGGCAAGATCTATCAGATAGAGAAGGGGATGCACAGTGAATTTAGATTGTTGATGAGGGCGTGTTCCGATCTTAAACCAAATTCATAGATGTGCCTGCTGGTAAATCTAATCAGAGCTTGAAAAGGATAATGATTGTAATAGCAATTTGTGCCAAAGCAAACAACCCGAGAAGCCCCCAGGTGATCCGCCATTTTATTTTTTCGTTGGTGGCACTAATGGAGTCTAGCCCTTCGGCAGCTATTGATACGCTTTCCGCCATCTTCTTGTTGGATGTTGTAACCGTTTCGGTGAGTTTTTTCTCCAAAGCTTTAACAGCTTTTTCAATATCTTTGACGCTCGCCGCGACACCCCTGAAAGCGGCTTCCTGAGCTGATAATCGCACAATCTGACTTTTTAGGTTTTCTAGCTCGGCGATGCCCTCGGCGAGGAGTTGGTTATTGGTTGTTTCTGAGGAGTTCATTGATTTGTTTGAGTTGGTCGTTTGTGATAATCATGGAGATACGATTTAAGAGATCCCCTTTAGGGAATGTGGCGTGGGAAATTATTCGGATCACCATGGGCTTTGTTTTTGCTGTCTGGTATGCTTCTAGGAGGCATTTGTGGATAAGGTAGTCGTGTGTGTCCTTGCCTAGTTTGTCATGTGATCGATGAATGCAGTGAATGGATTTTTGGAAAAAATCTTCTCCATATCTTTCTGCGAATTCAGTGACGTTTGTCGCTTCTCTTGTCTCTGTTTCCTTTGAGTTATTTGCGATTAGCCGGGCAATGCTGCGTATCAGCCTCCAAACACCTCTGTCTACTTCGGAGAGTAGGCGTCCGGTCTCCCATATCAATTGTTCAGCTTCTGCCTTGTCAGAAATATCATTTAGCAAAATGGCTACATCATCCAGAGATGGTTCATGTGTTCGCATCTTGAACAGCCGGTCACTGAACCGAGATTTGTCGAACGTATCACGGATGATCTGTTTGGCCTTACCCTCATCATCGACGGCCTCACGGCAATAATCAGTGATGAGTTTAATTGAGTTTCTTCGCTGGTATTCGATTTTCTCATAAACAAATTCGATGAGGTGCTGGCAGAGGGCACTGAGTAGTTTGCCGCCATGCACTTGAACTGCTAACTGGGAAATTTCGTCGTCGAGCTTATACTTGTTAAATGGGAGATACCTGTTGTAGTAAGCCCATAGGCATGTGAGGGTATGCTGGTAGGTAGCGTCCGTGTCACCGTTTTGTAGCGTGGTGTCGAACTCGTCTTCCAAGGTGATGTGAATGATCAGCCCCTGCTTCATCCCCTGAAGAGTATAATCGTGAACTACTCCTATCAATATGAGGTAGCCGACAAACCGCTCCACTTTGTCTGGCTGAATTCCATATATTGAGTTTGCTTTTAACGACACGTTTTTTTGCTGTCCTGCGCTATGCAATTTTAAAATACTAACAAGAACTTTGAGGATTGCTCGCAAGTCGTCATCTTTGCCCGGGAAATTAAGTTGATGGAAATACGCCGCCGAATCGACATCAGAGAATCTTTCGCAACCTCCTTGGTTGGAAAACCATGAATCGTTTGTCTCAGGGGTGTTTTCCGAATAGAGAAGGTAGCAGTATGATGTCTGGCCATTACGGCCAGCTCGACCGGCTTGCTGGTAGTAATCTTCCAACGATTGGGGCATGGACATGTTTACTACATATTCAATGCCTGTATGGTCGATGCCTACACTAACGGCATTGTTTCCTACAAGGCATCGAAGTTGTTTTCGCGTGAAGGCGTCGAAAATTGTTCGTTTATAGGCATCCCAGTTGTTTAATAAATCAGGCTCGATCGGTTTAGGGCATTTTCCTGTGTAGAGTCCGAGGAGCGGGGATGAGAAATTGGCCTTGGGGTTGAATTTTTTGATGCTGTCTGCTGATTTGGAGTCCAATGTGCTCAGTGTGGTCCACAGTTTTACGGGAGCATAGTCAAAGATGATCCCGAAGCTTTCTTGGAGAAGCTTTTTCTTGCCAAGGTCCTTTTTGATTTCAGGGAGCACACTCTTTTTGAGGAGATTCAGTTTGGTGTCTTTTCCTATTGAGCAGTGACGAACTCTGAAAGTCAGTTCGTCGCGGTTGAATGTCTCCGGTCTAATTACATTTGCATCGGAGTCCTCATCAAGCAGGATTCGTTTGAGGTCGATCAAAACCAATTGCGATGCTGTTCCCGTAAGTGCCACGATAGGGGGAGGTATACCCAAAGCATTACTACAGAGGTTGCGAATATTGGCTGGCAGTCTTAAATAGGAAGGCCTGAAGTCATGCCCCCACATAGACACGCAGTGGGCTTCATCGATGGCGACTAAATTGATCGGGTCTGTTTGTAGAGCAACAACAGCCCTGAAGTTGTCACGTTGGAAACGCTCAGGAGCCACAAATACGTAGCAGCAAGTCTTAAGGATATGTGCAACTTCACCCGCTGTGACAGGGGTCGTGCGAGCTGAGTTAATCGTTTCGCAGGCGGTTACGCGGGTGCGGGCGTTTAGAGCTGCGGCCTGATCCTCCATTAAGGCTATGATTGGGCTGACGACTAGCGTGCATCCCGGAGAAATTATTCCGGCAAGCTGATAACAGATACTTTTTCCAGCACCGGTCGGGAGTAGCGCAATTGTGTCATTGCGAGATAGGATACTTTCGATGACTCTGCATTGGTCACTTTTGAACGATCTTTTTCTGAATATGTCCCTGAGGAAGGGGGTGATGTTCTTCTCAAAGCGATCATCTAGGGCAGGATGCGAGATGATGTCGACAGTAGGTAAAACAGTTGGGGTGTGGTGAATAGGGGCATTTCTTATGATCCATCGAGGTCCTCCGGCGGCTGATGGTATTGGATGGTGCATGGTTCCCGTAGTGATCGAAATATCAAAGTTGAGATCTGCCTTTGACTCAGGCTGGGTATCATACCTCTCGATGTGAATAGATCCCGCGTCGAGGTCATCGGGCAGGATGTATTTTTCGCCAGTTTTACCGCTCGGTGAATAGATGCGAAAGGTCAGCTCGGGAGGGGAATAGCTTTCTCCGTATAGGTCGTGGATCTTTTGTTGTTGTAGGATGAATGAATGGATAGCGATTTCTGAAACTGGAATATCACGCTCAATTATATTGATGGATACGTGTTGATGATTCCATAAATCGCTGCCGAGCAACGTTTCAACAAACAGGGATTCTATTCGGTTGAGTAGAGGCGCAGTTAACAAGGTTTTCTGAAGCTGTAGAGCCTCATGGTCAGGATTTTTGGTGAACTCAAGGGCTCCGATTTCATCTAACAACGATTGTAATTCATTGCGGAATACATTGGTTTCTATGTCCTTGTTCGCGGGTCGAAGAGTTTTGAAGCCAAAGTGCTCAATGAATGCTTGGTCCCGCATGGTATCCAATGCGTTCTGTGTTTGGTCGTGATCCCCTGGCTCAAGGACCAAACCTTTACCGTTGGGAAGCATGATTACGAAATCTGCACGCTGACTAGAAAACTTCTGATGTCCGTCAGGCATCAGTTTATCTAGAGGGAACTGACAGTGAGTAAATGCTTGGATGCGTTCGCCTGCAAGTTCGGTGAGAACGTTTAAAAGTTTGGCTTCGTTCTGAGGATTGTCGGGATCGAGTGGATTGAAGTAATCAGGGGTATGGTTAAACTTTGACGTAAAGCTCGTAAAACTCGACCTTGCGGACCTGAGTTTAGTTAACTCTGCGTCGCGATTCGCTGTTTCAGGAGAATCACGAAGGTTCTCTTGGTCATCATTTGTTACATACGAAACGATGTCTGCTGAATACAGCGCTAGGATAGCGCCGCCGATTTCATCTTGAGGGAATGTTCTTATTCCCCGACGCAACAGCTTTGTGTGAGCAGCTGCTGAGAACGATAACCAATCAGAAGTTTGCTTTGGTAGAGATTGTTTCTTGTCTTGAGCGAGAAACCAGTAGTGAAGAAGGTCGAAGGGAGATGGGACAGCCGGGGCATCCCATTCAACAAAGGTAGCAGGTTCGTAGCTAGATTGACGCAGTTCTACGTCGAAGTCGTTCCAAGTCAGTGCTGCAGCGGAAAATTCCATGGCGTAATTACGGAGGCTTATACTTCCTCCTCAAGGATTTGACCGTGCTCCTTGAGCCATGCTTTGAAATTTTCGTTGGAAGTCTTTGTAGCTGTTGACCCAGTCGAACTTGATTTCGTCTGAGACGGCTTGGAAGTGAAGGCCTCCACATTTGATCTTGTCTTTTTCGACTTGGGTGAGGTCGTCCCAGTCTTTGTCGGCTTTGGTTTCTACGATGAAGTAGAGCTTGAGGTGGTCGTCATCTGTTTTGTAGACGATGGCCCAGTCCGGGGAGTAATCGCCGTGTGGGGTGTCGATGACGAAGCCTCCTTTTTTTAGCTTGGTGAACAGGATAACATTGTCGTCGGAGTCGAGCTGTTCGGCGAAGTCATATTCACCGTTACTATCCATGTTGTAGTATTCGTGAACGGCTTTTTTGCGGCTGTTGTTGGTCTGATAGACACGTTTGATTTGCTTGGCTAGCAGCTCTTCGTCGATGACGTCGGCTTCGAGGATCTGCGAGTGCTCGATTTCGTATCCTTGAACGACTTCGTAGGCGTGCACCGCGTCGGCTTTTGCTCGGGTGAGCAACTTGGAAATGAGTTTAGTAAACTCTTCGAGGATATCCTGGGAGTTGAGAAGCTCTCGGTTGTGGAAGCCACGGACGATTTCGAGGATGGCGAGTCGGGGCATCATGGTGTGATACATGATGTGGTCGACGATCTGGAGGTCAGTTTTACGGAACTCTGCGGGTGTGACTTTGTATTCTACGACTTCTTCCTGGACCAGGCTGTCTTGCGTGGTGGTGACTTTGGCGGACTCATCAAAGCCAACTTTTCCTGACTCGACTTTGATGGTGAATTCCAGCTTGCGGCCGCGAAAGTTATCGTTGGCCTTACGGATGCAGCTGGCGATGAAGGCGTCCGTATCCAGCTCGAACTTGTAGAGTGAACGTTTGCTGAGATGCTTGGTGAGGTTATCGAGGATGGATTTGAACTCGGTTTCACGGACATACTTGCACTCGCTATTGATAATGGGGTCGAGGTCGCCATTCTCGACTTTGATCTTGCGGGTTCCCTTTTTCTCCATCAGCTCGGTGAAATTCTTTTTGATGAGAGTCTCGTGTTCACTGAGCGTATCGTGGGCGAAGTTAATCTCTATGATCTTCTCGTTGGCGTCTTTGGTGAGTGTGTTGTCTTTCGCGTTGATGATCTTTTTGCGCACCAGTTCGGTGCGTAGTGCGTTGACCAGGTCAGGCGTGATCTTCTTAGTTGGAATGCCGGCGGCGACGAGGGTGTTTTGTAGGAGTGTTTGGGTGACTTCGTCGCGATGGAAGCCCATCTCCTCATTGAAGTCTTTTTGCAGGGTGTCAGCGAAGTGATCGTAGTGATCGTTGGCAATGACGGTGAGCACGTTGTGCTCCTCGCTGGTGATGCGGTTGCCATTGATGTCGACGGGGAGACGTAGTCCACGACCGATCTCTTGTTTCTTTGCTATGTCGCTGTTGCTTTTTCGTAGTGTGCAGAGGGTGAAGACGTTTGGGTTGTCCCAACCTTCACGCAGGGCGGAGTGTGAGAAGATAAAGGCGAGAGGCTCTTTGAAGGTGATGAGTTCGTCCTTTTTCTCGAGGATGAGGGAGATGCCTCGGTCGATGTCGTCCTGGGATTTTGTGAGGACTGCGGTTCCTGCCTTGTTGTATTTCAGTTCAGCGACGGCGTTCTTTTTATCTCGTGCAAAATAACCTTCGCGGACTTGATCTGTGTCGATTCCTTTGGGGAAGAGGTAATTATATTCGTTGAGCTTGAACTGAGTTTCGTCCTTGTTGAGGTAGGCTTCGTATTCCTCGTCGAAAATGCGGAGGTATTCGCCACGGCCGTCTGCTTGTTCGTCGTCACGGACTTTGCTGACTTCATCGATAAAAAAGAGCGTGAGCGTCTTGATGTCGTGGCCTGCATCGAGCAGTGCGAACTGTTTGTTGAAATGGCTTTCAATGGCGAGGCGGATCTGGATGCGCTTGGCGTCGTTCTGTGCCATTTCCATGTTACTGGCGCCTTCATCCAGCTCGATTTCGCCGTTGCTGGTATTGATCTGCAAGGGGCGTTCTTTGTGAGGTTGGGCTGTGACTCGGTAGCCTGCGTATTGTGGCAAGTTGCCGGAGAGTTCGTCGATGGGAGCGCCGTTCTCCACGCGATGTTTGGTGGCTTTGATGCGTCCTCCTTGTGCTTGGGTAAATATCTCGATGCTGGCGGTGAGGTCACGATTGAACTTCACATAGCGGACGTAGGGCTGGTCCTTGGGAATTTGACCGTAGACGGTTTTTACGCGGATGCGTTTTACCAGCTGCTGCTCGTAGGCTTGGAAAGAATCCAGTGAGTAAACCATGTTGAAGGGGAACTCCATGCGGTGGGTGGCGGAGTATTTCAGCTCGAAGAGCGGGGTGAGCTCAGTGAGCTGCTGGCGGGACTTCGAGGGTTTCTTTTTGCTGCCTTCTACTTTCTGGGGTTCATCGATCAGCACGATGGGATGGATGTCCTTGATTTGCTCCCAGAGGATTTCGCCACCTTGTTCCTGTTCTTTTTGAATGAGGGTTTTGGCACTGGCGAAGGCCTGGGCGTTGATGACGCAGATGTCGAGATCGTGGGTTTCCACGAAGGTCTTCATGCGGCCAAGGTTGCTGGAATCGTAGACAAAGCTGTGTTTGGCGATGTCGACGTTATGCAGGACCTTGAGGTGGTTTTGCAGTTGTTCGAGCGTCTTTTCCACACCCTTGCGGATTGCCACGCTGGGCACGACGATCATGAATTTTTTAAAGCCGTAGGTCTCGTAGAGCTTGAGGATGGAGCGGATGTAGACGTAGGTCTTGCCGGTGCCGGTTTCCATCTCGATGGCGAAGTGCCCGTTTGTTAGGGTGTCATCGACAAAGATGTGGTTGCCCAATTGCCGTTGTTGCACGTTCTCAAGCAGGCGGGTGCCTAGGGTGATCTGTGGGTTGCGAGGCTCCAGCATATAGCTGGCGCTATTGGCGTAGAGTCCTTGGTGGCGCTTGGGGATGCCGTCAAAGATGGCAACGGTGCTATCGATGGCCTTGGCCTGATGCGGTAAGGCATCATCGAACTTAAATTCTACTTTCGTGGACATAAGGTGAGTCGCTTGGAGTTAGATGAATTCTACCGTGTAGGCGTCGGCTTGGTCGGCGGTGTTCTTGGCGATCTCAGCGTTGAGGCGGCGGAAGGTTTCGTCCTTGAAGGCGATGTCTGTGCCGAAGGCTGAGTCGCGGAAGAAGTATTTCAGCGGTGTCGGTTCGAGGGCAGCGAGCTGCTCGACCAGTTCCTTGCTGATGGATTCCTCCAGGCAGATGAGGTAGGAGTCGCCGTAGAGGTAAGTGCGCTCTGAACCGTCTATGGGCTGGGTAATGGGGAGGGTGAGCGGGATGTTGCTCTGGCGCAGCATCAACTCGTAAACGACGTCGGTGTCGGTAAAGCCGGGAACGAAGTCAAGCGCGTCCGCCGTGGTCAGACCCGCTTCAGCAACGATGTCTTCACCACGTAGGTCTTTTTTGAGCCAATTGATCTTTGTGTCCTCGATGCGGAAGGATTTGAAGCCGATGTCGAGGGAGTCGGGGTCGGCAAGGTTAGGGTTGCCGGCTTTTTCTTCTTCACTCGCGATTTTTGCTTTTTCGATCAGCTCAGCTTTAATCTTTTCGCCAGCACGGCGAATGCGTTCCTTGCCGATTTCGGCGATGGTTTGGTAGTTGGCTTTAGCTGCTTCCGACTTTTCGCCACAAACTTCGGGGAGTTGCACCATGATGTGCTTGCGGTTGCCGCCGTCTTCGGCGTTAAGCTGCATGACTGCGTGGGCGGAGGTTGCCGAGCCGGAGAAGAAATCTATAACAATAGCTGAGTAGTCTGACCCAATAATTAGAAGGTCTTTTATAAATGGCATAGGTTTCGGTGAGGTGAAGAATTTCCCATCGAGTAAGCTTTTCAAATGTGTGGTAGCGGTACTCGTGCTATACTCAGGCTTGTATAGTAGGCTTTTAGGCTTGCTAGTCGGCAACTCTCCCAACTGTGGTCTCTGTTTTTTATAAATATTTTTGCCATTTCTTCCGTTTACAACTATCAGATTATGCGGCTCATTGCGTATTTTAGCTTTACTCCATGACCATGATAGTTCCTCGTTGTTCACTGTAACAGGTAGTAAAACCTGATCTTCTTTAGATAGAGGTTTATCATCATCAGTGATATATACTTTATTAGTTGCAGATATGAATACAGGGAACCATCCTTTGGGTCGCCTTTCTCTGGCGGCATCTTGCCCTGTTCGTCGCAAAGTATCAGCCCTTTTATAGAGGCCGTGCTCATCTTCGTCCCACTCCTTGTCAAGGACGGTTTCATCAACTGCAAACTCGTTGAGCTTACATAGGCTTTTATTCTTGGCAACAGCAACAACAAATTCGTGTGTTTCTGAGAACCCAAAGGCATCTGCGTTTCCTTTTAAATTCATTATGACCGGCAACGTTGCAATATAGTTGTCCGCGCCAAAAATTTCGTTAGAAAGTTTCTCTATGTTAGCAACTTCATTTTCGTCAATAGAGACAAAAAGAACACCGTCTTCTTTGAGTAAATCCCGCGCAAGTTTGAGACGAGGATACATCATGTCCAACCAGCGAGCATGGTAGCGATTGCTGGTCTTGTCATTCTTCCTTAGACGTTCACCTGTCTCTGCAATACTGCCTTCTTCTTCATCGCTTACTTCTCCGCTTATGCTGAACTTGTCGGAGTAAACAAAATCGTTGCCCGTATTATATGGTGGATCGATATAGATCATCTTCACCTCACCGTAGTAGTTCTGGCGCAGTAGCTTGAGCGCTTCGAGGTTGTCGCCCTCGATGTAGAGGTTCTCGGTGGTGTCCTCATTTTCCCCATCATCCTTGAGCGCGAGTGTTTTACCTAATAATGGCTCGAAAGTCTTCTTCTTCGCTGCTTGTTTTCCTACCCAATTCAGCTCGTATTTTTCATCGCCGGGTTGGATTTCGGCGAAGTCGCCGAGTTCCTCTCTCAGGGCTTCAATATCAAGTTCTCCGTCCTTGACTGCCGCTGGGAAGAGGTCGGCGAGTTTTTGTAGGTTCTCGGAGATGGGCTGGCTGATTTCGGGCTGAATTTTTGGATAGTCGGACATTTTGAATGGTGAATTAGGAATTAGGAATGGTGAATGCTTTGAGATCGGTGATGGCGGATTTGATCTGGGTGTTGAGGGTAGCTTTGATGGCGTTGGTTTTTGCGGTGCTCTTTTGCTGCTTGAGGCTGAGCAGTTGGGTGAGTTGTTGGTAGAGCTGGAGGATGGAGTCGCCGTGATACCAGAGCTTGGCATCGAGTAGAGACTCGGCTCCGATGAAGACTTTCGGGTTATCGATAAGGAATGCCTTGGTCATCGCCTCGAGGTAGAGGTCGCGTTTGTTGTTGCGGTTGACGAGCTGGGGGAATGCTATGGGGGAGTCCGCTGTGAGCTGCGTGGTGGCTGCTGTGCAGTAGCTGTGTTCGATGACAATATTCTCGGCGTCGGCTTTGTTGAGTCGCTTATGGGCGAATGCGTAGGCGTGCTGGCCTCTGGCATCGTGCAGGTGAAAGACGGCAAAGGGTTTCATCAGCGGTTGCAGTGCTTTTGCGACGAAATCTTTGTGTTTGATGTCGGTGAGTGTGATGTCGAGGACGAGGATGACAGCGCAGTGGTATTGGCTATCGATGCGTGATGGGATTTCCTCACCCATGATCTGATGGGTGAGCACGATCTTACTAAGGCACTCGCGGAGGCGGCGTTTTTCAGCGGTGGTGTGCGTGGGGGCTAGGAAGTTCTTTTTGTTGAGCTGTTTGCCCTGAGCTCCTACGCGGTAGTTATCTGGGAGCAGGATCATGGTCGGACAATGAGGAAGGAGATAAGCTCGAAGTCATCGGCCTCTTCTTCAGCGAATGGGTTATTGAATCCGCCAAAGTCAAAGACTGTATCTTCGGAGGATTCCGCTTCTTTATTCTGGATCGATTGCACCGCTTTATTGAGCAGGTCGGAATAGGCAGACATGTCCTTGCAGTCGTTGGTTTCGCGGAGCATGGCCTCGGTGAGTGCTTGAACGGGTTCGCTCTGGTTGACGCAGGTGCCGCGAAGGAACTTGAGTGATTCCCGGGCCTGGGTGTTGGCGAGGTGGATGCAGCCGTCTTGAGTGACGTAGACGAGATAATAGGGGTAGAGTGAGCTGTCGCTTTTGGGTTTATCGAAAATGTTTTTGTGTTTGAAGCAAAACAAGACGCCCGGCGTGCTGTCTGCCTCCCTTGAAATGGCGTAGATGCCGCTGGGTGTGGTTGTGAGTTCTGGGTTTTTCTTGAGATACTCAGCGAGCTCGTAAAGATACTCGTTCATATTGAGATCCGTGAGCGAGAGGTTCTCGTTGGCGTCCTCCAGCTCGATGACCTCATCCTTGAGGCGAGCGAGCTGCTGTGAACGGAAGCTGATGTCGTTCATCTCCGGGCTGAGAAGGTCGTCGCCGCCGGTGGATGCGAAGTTGGCGGTGACCATCTTGGTTTTTACCCGGTTTTCTAAATTGAGGTATTCGTTGAGATCTAGATCTGGGAAGAAGCTGATCATTTTGATCTGGGTATTGACGCTGCCGATACGGTCAACCCGACCAAAGCGCTGGATGAGGGTGACAGGATTCCACTGCACATCGTAGTTGATCACGCAGTCGCAGTCCTGAAGGTTCTGTCCCTCCGATAGGCAGTCGGTGCCGATGAGGATGTCGACTTGCTGGTCGTCAGGTAGTTCATGGCGCAGCTTCGACTTTGGCGAGAATGCGGAGAGGATGGTGTTGAAGGAACTGTCGATCGCCTTGTTGTTCACCATGGGTTTGTCTGAGCCCGAGATCATGGCTAGGGTCAGTCCCTCGGCATGGAGCTGGGGCTCAAGCTGCTTGTAGAGGTAGCGGGTGGTGTCGGCAAAGGCGGAGAAAATGAGGATCTTTTTGTTGCCCTCGTTGTAGGGAGTTTCCCGGACTTTGGACTGGATGATCTGAGTGAGTGTTTTCAGTTTGTTGTCGCGTTCTTCATCGAGAATTTGTTGCGACTCCTTGAGGATTTCCTGAATGAGGAACTGGTCTGTGGAGAGGTCGGCGAGGTATTCTTCTCGTTTGAGGTGGGCAACCTTGAGGTCGTATTTGTAGTCGAGCGCTGCGCTTTCTAGTTCTTCCAAAGAGCCTTCTTCATAGGTAAGGTCGGATGATCCGGCTTCGAGCACGCCAATGAAGCTGTCGATCTTGGCTAGCAGACGGGTGAGTGTCTGGTGAAAGGCTGCAACCGAGCTGTCGAGGCGCTTGAAGAGGTTGAAGCGGTGCATCTTCGCCGTGTGGAACTCACGGTCCTCGTGATTGAAGACAACTTGGCCGTCGCGTTTAGTTTGGTATTTATCCCGATAATACTCGCGGTGTTCCGGCTTGATGTAGTTCATCGGGATGTAGACTGCGAGCATGAGTTCTTCTAGCTTCAGGTTGGTCTCGTGGAAATCGAGAAGTATTTTCTCAGTGTCGATGTGAGGTGTATGGGTGTCTGGCTTGAGCTTGGTGGGGAATGAACCGACGGTTGAATTTTTATAGAAATCCGTGATGTGTTTACGGCTCCGCGAGATGGTCATTTTCTCGAGGATGTTGTAAAAATTCGAGGGGAGGGAATCAAGCAGTAAGGTCTTGTCTTTGCTGTCCTCGTCATTCCATTGCTTGATAACACGGGTAGCTTGATTCAGCGTGCTGCTGACGCTAGGGATGCCTTCTTGCTTAAAAGCGGCATCATTGTCGCCCGTGATGATGCTGACTTGGTTGCGCAGGTCTTTGAGGGAGTTGTTGACCGGAGTGGCGGAAAGCAGGAGGACTTTGGTTTTTTGGTTGCTCTTGATGACATCGTAGAGGAGGCGCTGGTAGCGGGTGAAGCCCTCCTCTTCATCACGTTCGACACGGTTACGGAAGTTGTGAGATTCGTCGATCACCACGAGATCAAATTTGCTCCAATCAAAGCGGGCGAGATCCCAACCACTGCGCGACTCACCCCTGTAGCGCGAGAGATCGGTGTGGAACATGATCTTGTAGTAGAATGTTTCATCGAGAACGCTGTCCTTGTAGGCGCCTTTGAATGAGTTCCAGTTGTCGTAAAGTTTGGCAGGAGTGAGGATGAGGACGTTATCCTGGCGTAGCTCGTAGTATTTGATGACGGCTAAAGCCTCGAATGTTTTACCGAGTCCGACACTGTCGGCAATAATACAGCCGTTGTATTTGTTGATTTTTTGAATCGCCGAGAGAACGCAATCTTTCTGGAAGTCGTAGAGCATGTTCCAGATCTTCGTCTGTTTGAAGCGCATGTTGTCCTCTTCAAAGCGTTCAACTCCCGAGTCGAGCTGGTGGCCGAAGAGGGAATGCAGGGTAAAATAATAGAGGAATTCAGGTGAATGATCTTTGTAGAGGGACTTGAGACGGTCGAGAATTTCTTCTTTGTAATCTTGCGTGTAATCCGGGTTGTTCCAGATGCGGTTGAAGGTTTCCTTGGCTGCGACAATTTGCGACTTGTCCATGGTGTCGCTGATGATGCTGTCAAAGTTGATATTGCTGACTTTGGAGCGGGAGCTTTTAGGAGGGAGTTCAAGAGAGGATGAACCTTGAATCATGAAGTCATCATCGACGAGAAGGACGTTGCCTTTGATTTGGCATTTGGGAGAGGTTTTCTTTAAATCAACATAATCCTTGATGAAGGACGCCATTTGCTTGGCTTGCTCGAAATGCTGAAGCTTGTTTTTCTGAGTGATGTCGTAAGCGTTGAAGAGCGCTTCGCTCGGGTTCAGCTCGAACTCACGGACGAGGGAGTCTGTTGGAAGGTCGGCATTCTTATCACGGAGAACCAAGTTGATTTCTGAAACCCTGCTTAGACTTTTCTGGAGCAAATCGAAGACAGAGAGCGTGAGCTTGTCGTTGACGATGTTCACAACGGAGCTCTTTGCACTTTGTTGAAGGGCTGAGTTGAGCTTATCGAGCAGGGTGTTATCCATGAGATGTTGTGGTCGATGATGTTTCTTTATCGAAAGGAGTTAAATTCTCTGGGAAATTATAGATTCTAGGTGCTGGGACAAGATGAAAAGCCGTGAAATACAGATGGAGTCAGGCTTCTATGTCTGTTGAAAGGCGCGAGATAGAATTTATGCTAGCGTATCAGCGATGTTAGTTAATTCCCTGAGCCTTCCCACTAAAAAACTCCCACAACTCAACTACGGCGAGAGTATCCAGGACGCAGTATTCGCAGAGTTGTGGGCTGAGCGCAGCCTTCTGCTCTGCCTTCTCCTTATTCCTCTCCACTTTTCGAAATCTCTGGCCATTCCAGGGGATGTGTTGGTTATTTAGTAGGACGGAGGGGCCTGTGATATACAATGATTCGCCACTCTGGCGGACTGCTACCACGTCCTCGACGTTGTAGATGGTTCCTTCCTCAATGTATCCATTGGGGAATTCGAAGTCTTGGTAGTTGTTGTTAGGGGCTCCAATGGGAATGGGTGTGGCGTCTATGCAGACGACTTTGTCGTTTGGTTTAAATGTGTTCATCGTGCTATGCGTTGGTTAGAGCTTTCTGATCACGGGTGTTCATATCGATGATATACATTGCGGAATCATTGAAGGCTGCGGTGCCTGAGCGGATGTGAAAGGCGATCCAGTTAGGTGCGTTGTAGTTTTTGAGAAAGTCTTTGGTGTCGGAGGCATTGGGGTTGATGTCGGAGCATAGTTTACGCAGGAAGGCTTGGTCTTCGTTGAGCTCATTTAGTTCCATGAGGGTAGCTGCACGACATGAGCCATCCTTTGAAACATCGAAAGATAATATGATGATATCGGTGTGAATGGGGCGGCTAAACTGGTTGGTTTTATAAATTGTGATGTTGTCAATTTTGAGACGGCTGCCGTTTTTGAAGGTGTAGTGCCTCTCTTCGTTAGATTCCTCATCAAAGTTGACGATGAATTTATTCCATGCATGTTGTAAACATGAATCTTTGATTTGCGGGTTGTTGGGTGTTTCTTCGACCCAGACGCCTTTGAGGCTGGAGGTGAAGTTAGGCTCTTCGCCGTCAGCTTGTATTTTATGGCCGGTGGCAGGGCAGAAGAAGTTCCAGTGGTCTAAATTGAGGTCAATGATTTGCATGGTGGGGGTGTTAGGGTTTGAGGGGGGTGTTGGGCAGTCAATCGAGGAGGTCGCTCCATTTTCCACAGGGGATGTCTTGATGTGGTGGGGTGCAATTGATCAGGTGGACGGTGTCGCCATAGACAGAGAAGATTGCATTTTGTCGGAATTGTTGGCCGAGCTTAATGGCCATGGCGCGGTCGCAGATGATTCCATAGCCAGGTTCCTCGTGATCTGAATTAGGCGAATAGCCTGTGACTGGAAAGTGGACGAGGTCTGCCTTTTTAAGTTCTGTTTTGAGTGCTCGATTGAAGGATTCATTTTCTGCTGCGGTGACTTCTTCATCGATGGGGAAACAGGCGGTGACAATGCAAAATTTTTGGGCG